>Ga0075339_1000026_pt1 | contig 14668 bp, 13 predicted proteins | sample RushMan_CattailN_4_FD_120076 | JGI IMG/M metagenome (GOLD analysis project Ga0075339, IMG submission 120076) | Natural and restored wetland microbial communities from the San Francisco Bay, California, USA, that impact long-term carbon... | ecosystem: Environmental > Terrestrial > Soil >... | reverse complement strand
GCGGGGCCGGCCATCATGTCCACACACCAGAACAAAAGGACCCAAACCATGCCTCCCAGCCCCAGTATGCAAAGTCGTCAAAGCCAGAATTCAGCCGCCGCGAGCAGCTCGCGTTTAGACGACGCCAAGGTCGGTAATTTTGACCTGCGCGATACGCTGACCGCAACCGTCGTGCGCGAGCTTTCCTTCGCCGAATTTCGTGCCGCACTTGAAAAATCGGGCAAGCATCTGGCCTGAGCGAGCGCCCGTTTTCGCTTGGTGATTGTTCATTTCCTTATTGTTCATTTTCAATTGTCGCCAGGTTAGGTACCCCGAGCCAGGCTGCGAAGCCTGCCGGCGATCCTGACACCAAGCAAAGCAAGGATACCGCCGGCCATGCCGAACAGCATGTCTAGGATCAGCGAAACCAGCCAACCGAGCATTCCCGCTGCCGCGGCTGCCTCGCCGATGGCGTGATGAACAGGCGGGATGCCATGGGTCAGGATGCTACCGCCGACCATGAACATCGCCGCCGTACCGATCACCGTCAGCGCCTTCATCAGCTTCGGCGCCGCCAGCAGCAGACCCCTGCCGATTGCCCGCGCGAGCGCACCGGGCTTGTCCAGCAAATAAGCGCCGAGGTCGTCCATCTTGACGATGCCGGCGACGATGCCATAGACGCCGACCGTCATGATCAGGCCGATCCCGCTCAAGACGGCGACCTGCGTCGCAAAGGGCTTGTCGGCCACGGTCCCCAGCGCGATGACGATGATTTCGGCGGACAGCACGAAGTCGGTGCGGATAGCCCCTTTGATCTTGTCTGCCTCGAATGCTGCCAAATCGACGTCTTTGTCGGCCACTGCTGCCAATTCCTCGGCATGGTGCGCCTCGTCTTCGGCGGCGCTATGCAGCCATTTATGGGCAAGTTTTTCCACACCCTCAAAACAGAGATAGAGGCCACCAGCCATGAGCAAGGGCGATATTGCCCAAGGCGTGAAGGCGCTGATCGCCAGTGCCGCCGGCACCAGGATCACCTTGTTCATCAGCGATCCGAGCGCCACGGCCCAGACCACCGGCAACTCCCGCTCGGCACGCACGCCGGAAACCTGCTGCGCATTCAGCGCGAGGTCGTCACCGAGAACCCCGGCGGTCTTCTTGGCCGCGACCTTGGTCATCACGGCAACGTCATCGAGAATCGAGGCGATGTCGTCAAGCAGTGCAAGCAGGCTGGCTCCGGCCATGGTGAATTTCCGTAAACGATGAAGTGACAGGCGCCGCCCGTTAAGCAATCCGGATTGCACGGCCGGCTCGCCAAGAATAACGTAATTGCCGCGTATCTCGAGCGGTGAGGAAAATCCGTAATTTCCGAGAGCGTTTATTCCATTGCGCGGTCAAACAATTGCATTTATGGAATCCCGGAACGGGTATAGTTATTTGCCCGCAACGAAATGCTTCAAAGATATCCACTCGTCACGAATACTATGGAGGTCACCATGAAAGCATTACAACTTTCCAAACGCCGCGTACTCCTTGGCGGCATGCTGTGCGTAACTCTGGCCGCTTGCAACAACATGCAGATGGGATCCCCCGAGGCAAAGACGACTGCCACCGGATCGGCGGCGGGCAGCAATGTCGAGAACGCGAACTCGCAACTTGAAAAATGTTCGGCGACGATGGGCACGGTGACAATCGTCGAAGATACTCATGCCTCGTGGTATGGCATTCTTACCAGGCAGTTGCGCCTTGGTTCGACTGTGCCGGTGCTCAAGCTGCTGGTACAGCAATCGAACTGCTTCGTCGTCGTCGAACGCGGCCGCGCCATGGGCAACATCATGGGCGAGCGCGCACTGGAACAGTCTGGCGAGATGCGCAAGGGTTCCAATTTTGGCAAGGGCCAGATGGTCGCAGCCGATTACTCGATGAGCCCCTCCATCACCTTCAGCAACCAGAATGCGGGTGGTGCCGGTGCAGCGTTGGGAGGTCGCCTTGGCTCGCTTGGCGCCCTGCTGGGCGGCAGCATGAATGTCAAGGAAGCCAGCACGATGCTGACCCTGATCGACAATCGTTCCAGTGTGCAACTGGCGGCGGCCGAGGGCAGTGCCCGCAACATGGATTTCGGCGCCATCGGCGGCCTGCTCGGCTCAGCGGCCGGCGGCGTCGCTGGCGGCTATTCGAATACCGCTGAAGGCAAGGTCATTGTCGCCGCCTTTACCGACTCCTACAATAATCTGGTGCGCGCCGTGCGCAACTACAAGGCACAGGAAGTCCAGGGCGGTCTCGGCACCGGCGGCCAGCTTGGTGTCCAGGGCGGGTCGACACCGGCCAGCAAGAAGATCAAGAGCAAGTAGCCCACTCGTTGTTCCAAAGCCTTGCGAATGGGTTGGCTTTGCCGACCCATTTTCAATGATCGCAGCCGACAGGCGGTATGGCTACCCCGGCACAGGCTGTTGCGGTCGACCGCGATTTTTGCCCGATTTTTATGGGGGACCTTGGCCTGCATGCTGGAATCCTGATGCGATGACGCTCAAAACCCGCCTGACGGCCTGCTTTCTGCTGCTATGCGCGGCCGCCAGCGCCACCGCCCAACCTTTGCCCAGACTGGCTGCAAGCACCCATGACGTGACGGTTTCCGGCATTTCGTCCGGCGGCTACATGGCGGTTCAGTTCCAGATTGCCTATTCCGGCATCGTGCGCGGTGCCGGCATCGTCGCTGGTGGGCCATATTATTGCGCCGCCGGCTCGGTTCGCCGGGCGCTGGCCAACTGCATGACGCCTTCCGGCGCCGATATGCCGCCGACGCCCGACGAGACGCTGAAGACCGTCAGACAATTGGCCGAGGCGGGGCGCATCGATCCGCTCAAGAACATTAATGATGACCGCGTCTTGCTGTTGGCCGGCGGCAACGACAAGACCGTCACGCCGCCGGTGATGAACGCGCTGGACGCCTTTTACCGCGCCACACTGCCCGCCGACGCCATCAGCTTTCTCAAGGTGCCGGACGCCGGGCACGCCATGCTGTCGGTCGCTGATCCGCAGGCAAATGCCTGCCCGACAACCAAATCGCCATTTATCAACCGTTGCGGGGACATCGACGCCGCCGGCAAGTTGCTGGCTCATCTGCTCGGCCCGCTGCAGCCGCCCACGGCCTCTCCTGCGGGCGAAATGATCGCCTTCGACCAGCGCCCCTTCATGGCCGGCCGGGCGATTGATGCCAGTCTCGCCAACGAAGGCTACGCTTTTGTGCCGGCCAGTTGCCGCAATGGCGGCTGCCGCGTTCATGTCGCGTTTCACGGTTGCCTGCAGAACGCCGATACAATCGGCCGCCGCTTTATAGACGGCGCAGGCTACAATGGGTGGGCCGCCAGCAACCGCATTGTCGTGCTCTATCCACAAACCGTGCGGCGTTACGGTCTTGCCTTCGGCTCAATTCGCTGGCTGCTCAATCCGAAAGGCTGCTGGGACTGGTGGGGCTATACCGGCGCGAACTACCACACCCGCGATGGCGTTCAGATGCGCGCCGTGCGCGCAATGATCGAAACCTTGGGAAATCTGCCACAAACGGTACAATCGGCTCCGCCATCGGCGTCCGGCACCAGCAACCGCTGATAATTGCGGTCAACGCCCAAATCAGCCCAAATCTCAAAGCGCATGTCCGAATATTCCGCCTCCTCCATCCGTGTCCTGAAAGACCTTGAACCCGTCAAGGAGCGCCCGGGCATGTACACCCGGACTTCCTGCCCGACACACATCGTGCAGGAAGTCATCGACAATGCTGCCGACGAAGCGCTGGCCGGCTTCGCCAAAAGGATTTCGGTGGCGATCCGGGCTGATGGCACGATTGAGGTTTCCGACAACGGCCGCGGCATTCCGGTCGAGATCCACCCGGAAGAAGGCCGGCCGGCTGTCGAACTGGTTTTCTGCAAGTTGCACGCCGGCGGCAAGTTCAACAAGACCGAATCGGGCAACGCCTACCGCTTTTCTGGCGGCCTGCACGGCGTCGGCGTCTCGGTGACCAATGCGCTGTCGACACGGCTGGAGGTCGAAATCAAGCGCGGTGGCGGCGTGTATCGCATCGCCTTCGGCGCCGGTTTCGTCACCGAGCCGCTTGGCCGGATCGGCGACTGCGGCCAGCGCAATACCGGCACCACCGTCCGGATCTCGCCCGATCCGAAATACTTCGATTCGCCCAAGGTCAATCTCGCCCAACTTGAGCATCTGCTGCGCTCGAAGGCCGTGCTGATGCCGAACGTTACGGTCGACCTCGAAATCGACGGTGAAATGCCGAAAAGCTGGTGCTACCGGAACGGCATGGCCGACTATCTCAATGAAATGATGGCCGGCACGCCGGTGGCGCCGATTTTCGTCGGCGAGAAATACGTCGAATCTCCGAACGGTTTCGCCGTCGGTGAAGGCGCTACCTGGGCGCTGGCCTGGTTCGAGGAAGGCGGCGGCAAGCCGGAAAGCTACGTCAACCTGATCCCGACGCTCGATGGCGGCACCCACGAAGCCGGGCTGAAATCCGGCGTTTTCGAGGCAGTCAAGACCTTCGCAGAACACCACGCCATTCTGCCGGCCAAGGTCAAGCTGGCCCAGGAAGACGTCTGCGGCCGCATGACCTACCTGCTCTCGGCCAAGGTGCTCGACCCGCAGTTTCAGGGGCAGACCAAGGAAAAACTGACTAGCCGCGACGCCTACAAGCTGGTTTCGCAGATGGTACGTGACCCCTTCGAGCTGTGGCTGAATAGCCATGCCGAATACGGCAGGAAGATCGCCGATCTGGCGGTCAAGGCGGCGCAGAACCGGATGAAATCGACGCAGAAGATCGAGAAGAAAAAATCTTCCGGCATCGCCACCCTGCCCGGCAAACTGACCGACTGCGAATCCGAAGACCTCAGCCGCAACGAAGTTTTCCTGGTCGAGGGCGACTCGGCCGGCGGCTCGGCCAAACAGGGCCGCGACAAGGAAACCCAGGCCGTCCTGCCATTGCGCGGCAAGGTCCTGAACACATGGGAAGTCGACCGCGACCAGTTGTTCAAGAACAACGAAGTCCATGACATTTCCGTGGCCATCGGCGTCGATCCGCACGGCATCGAGCAGATTGACACGGTCGATGTGACCGGCCTGCGCTACGGTCGAATCATCGTCATGTCCGACGCCGACGTCGATGGCTCGCACATCCAGGTGCTTCTGTTCACGCTGTTCCTCAAACATTTCCCGGCGCTGGTCGAGCGCGGTCACATCCACGTCGCCCAGCCGCCGCTGTTCCGCGTCGATGTCGAGGCGCGAGGTCACACGCGCAAGGTCTATTGCCTCGACGAGGCCGAAAAAGACCAGACGCTGGTCAAACTGCGCGACGAAGGCATTTCGGAAAACAAGATCACCGTTTCCCGCTTCAAGGGCCTCGGCGAAATGAACCCGGACCAGCTCTGGGAAACCACCCTATGCCCCGATACACGCCGGCTGGTTCCCTTCCAGGCCAGCCGCGACACCATCGCCGAAATGAAAAAGACCTTCACCTTGCTGATGGGCAAAGGCGAAGCCGCCGGCCGCCGGGCCTGGATGGAGAAGGACGGCGGGCTGGTTGAAGCAGATGTCTGACGGTATTTTCAGCCGCCGGCGCGTGTTGACCGCAACACTTGCCGCACTGCTCGCAGCTTGCTCATACCTGCCCGGCAAGGCGCCGGACGTGCCGCCGGTAGCCATCGTCGCCCCGCCCAAGCCGAAGATCGGGCTCGCCCTCGGCGGTGGTGCAGCACGCGGCTTTGCCCATATCGGCGTGATCAAGATGCTGGAGTCACAGGGCATCGTTCCTGACTTCATTGTCGGCACCAGCGCCGGCGCGGTCGTCGGTGCGCTCTATGCAGGCGGCAATGATGCCTATGCGATGCAAAAAATTGGCCAGAAACTCGACGAAACGATCTTTGCCGACTGGACGCTGGGTGGACGCGGATTTCTCAAGGGCGAGGCGCTGCAAGCCTTCGTCAATCAGCAATTGCAGAACCGTCCGCTGGAGAAGCTGCAAAAGCCTTTCGCCACGGTGACAACCGATCTCAAGACCGGTGAACGGGTCGTCCTGCGGACCGGGGATACCGGCCTCGCCGTGCGCGCCTCGGCGGCCGTACCTGGCATCTTCCAGCCGGCTCAGATTCGTGGCCGTACCTACGTTGACGGCGGCCTGACAAGCCCGGTACCAGTCCGCGCTGCCCGCGAAATGGGCGCCGATTTCGTGATTGCCGTGGATATTTCCGACCGTCCCGAAGGGCAGCCGGTCGATAGCCTCACCGCCATCATGTGGCAGACCATCACCATCATGGGCGGCGTGATTGGCAAGACCGAGCTGCGCGAAGCGGATATCGTCATTCGCCCGAACCTGCCCTACGTCAAGTCCTGGGATTTCACCGCCCGCAACGACGCCATTCTGGAAGGCGAGCGCGCAACGCAGGCTGCGCTTCCGTCCATCCTGAAAAAGCTGGGCCGCTGAGTCGCGCCGCCCGAATCACGCTGCAAGGCACCCGATGAACACCGCGCCGCGCGTCCTCTCGCTGATTCCGCCGATGACGCAGCTCAACACGCCCTACCCGTCTACGGCCTACCTGACCGGGTTCCTGCGTTCGCGCGGCATCCCGGCGGTGCAGGATGACATTGCGCTCAAGCTGGTGCTCGAACTGTTCTCGCCGGCGGGCTTGCGGGCTATCCGCGACAAGGCCAAGGCCATTCCGGAACGCAAGCGCAGCGCATCGCTGCACTGTTTTGCCGAACACTTCGACCGCTACCTCGCCACCGTCACCCCGGCCGTCGCCTTCCTGCAAGGGCGCGACCCGTCGATCGGCCACCGCATCTGCGGCCGCCATTTCCTGCCCGAGGGCCCACGCTTCGCGGCGCTCGACAACTACATCGACGACGCGGGCGGCGATCCGCTGGCCTGGGCGTTTGGTGCCCTCGGCATCCAGGACCGGGCGCGGCACTTCGCAACGCTTTACCTCGATGACCTCGCCGACGTGCTGCGCGATGCGGTCGATCCGCGCTTCGAGTTCGTTCGCTACGCCGAATCCCTGGCGCGCAGCCAGCCGACCTTCGAACCGCTGGTGCGCGCGCTGGCTACACCGCCGACGCTGGTCGACAGCACACTTGAAAAATTGACCATTTCCGCCGTCGACCGCGACAAGCCGCAGATTGTCCTCATCTCGGTGCCCTTCCCCGGCTCCGTCTATGCCGCCTTCCGCATGGCGCAGGCGATCAGGGCGCACAACCCGTCCATCGTCACCGTGCTTGGCGGCGGCTGGGTCAATACCGAATTGCGCGAACTGAAGGAGCCCCGCGTCTTCGATTATTTCGACTTCGTCATGCTCGACGATGGCGAACGGCCGCTATTGGCGCTGCTCGATAACCTCGCCGGCCACCGGCCACGGCTCAATCTGGTCCGCACCTACGCCCGCGTCGACGGCAAGGTCCGTTATTTCAACGCCAGCGAACCGGACGTGCCCTTCACCGAAGTCGGCACGCCGACCTGGGATGGCTTGCCGCTCGAACACTACCTGTCGCTGCTCGACATGCTCAACCCCATGCACCGGCTATGGTCGGACGGACGCTGGAACAAGCTCACCGTAGCCCACGGCTGCTACTGGAAGAAGTGCAGCTTCTGCGACGTCAGCCTCGACTACATCGGCCGCTACGACGGCGCTCCGGCCACGCTGCTGGTCGACCGCATCGAGGAAGTCATCGCCGAAACCGGTCAGACCGGCTTTCACTTTGTCGACGAAGCCGCGCCCCCCAAGGCCCTCAAGGCGCTGGCCGACGAACTGCATAAGCGTAACCGGGCGATCTCGTGGTGGGGCAACATCCGCTTCGAAAAATCCTTCACGCCGGAACTGTGCCTGCAACTTTCCGACAGCGGCTGCATCGCCGTTTCCGGCGGCCTCGAAGTTGCCTCCGACCGCCTGCTCAAGTTGATGAAAAAAGGCGTCTCGGTCGACCAGGTGGCGCGCGTCACCAAGGCGTTCAGCGATGCCGGTATCCTCGTCCACGCCTACCTGATGTACGGCTTCCCGACCCAGACCGTGCAGGACACTGTCGATGCCCTGGAATACGTCCGCCAGCTGTTCGTCGAGGGCTGCATTCAGTCCGGCTTCTTCCACCGCTTCGCGTGCACAGTGCATTCGCCGGTAGGCAAGAACCCCGCCGAATACGGTATCAAACTCAAGCCGTTGCCGCCGATCAGCTTCGCAACCAACGACGTCGAATTCACCGATCCCACCGACGTCGACCACGACCGCCTCGGCAAGGCGCTGAACAAGGCGCTCTACAACTACATGCACGGTATCGCCCTGGACAGCGACGTGCGTAGCTGGTTTGACGAAAAGGTGCCGCGCCCGACCGTCAATCGCCACAAGATTTCCAGGGCGCTCAGCGCGCCGTACGCGGCCTGATCCGATGAGCCGCGAAAAGCTGACACCTTCTCCGGTCAGTGAGCGCGGTCAGCGCGTCGCGCTGATCTTCGCGCTCGCCGCCGAACGGCTGTCGGCGTACTACGAGCACGGCCAGTGGCTGAACGACGGCCAGTGCGCGACGCTGGCCGCCGACTGGTTGCGCCGCTCGCAGCGCACTCTGAGCCTGACCGAACGCCGCCAGCTCTCCGGACTGAGCGACACTCTGGCCCGGCAGGTCGCTGCCAGCCTGTCGCGCGAAGCCGGGCTGTGCACCGCCCACGAAATGATGGAGGCGCTCGACCCCAACTACCATTCCGAACTGGCCGAGACGATGATGGTCGAGTGCGAACGTCTGCTCGACGGGCTGGCCGACGAGCAAGCAAAGTGATCCAGCGCCCGGAACGGCGCCTTGTTCGGTTTTTTCCGTAAAACCAGCCTGCCGCATGCTAAATTTGCGGCCGACTCGATTCAGGATGCCGAAGCACCATGACTGACCAGCCCGATCTTTTTGACGCCAGCACCGCCGCCGAGCCGGAAGACGCTCAGGCAAAGGCTGGCGAAGCACCCTCTCAACCGGGCGCGACCCAGCCAGCTGACGCTTCTGCCGCATTGCCACCCGGTCTGCCGCCCGCGGCGTCCGGCCCGGCCAGCGACATTCCCTCTCCCGCCGACTACGCTGCCCGCCGCTACCTCGAATACGCGATGAGCGTCGTCACCGGCCGTGCCCTGCCCTCGGCCGCCGACGGCCAGAAGCCGGTGCAGCGCCGCATTCTCTACGCCATGCACCGGATGGGCCTGTACAGGAGCCCGCGCCATGTGAAGTCGGCGCGTGTCGTCGGTGATGTGATCGGCAAATACCACCCGCACGGCGATTCCTCGGTCTACGACGCCATGGTGCGCATGGCGCAGGACTGGAGCCTGCGCTACCCGATCGTCGACGGCCAGGGCAATTTCGGCTCGCGCGACGGCGACAACGCCGCCGCCATGCGCTACACCGAAGCCCGCCTGACGCCGATCGCCGAACTGTTGCTGGCTGAAATCGATGAAGGCACGGTCGACTGGAAGCCGAATTACGACGGCGCCAACGACGAACCGGCGCTATTACCGGCTCGCCTGCCCTTCTGCCTGCTGAACGGCGCTTCCGGAATCGCCGTCGGCATGGCCACCGAAATCCCGGCCCACAACCTGCGGGAAGTGGCGAATGCTGCGGTCAACCTGATAAAAGACCCGAATTTCAGCGAAGACCAAGTACTGGCGCTGATCCCCGGCCCCGATTACCCCGGTGGCGCGCAAATCATTTCGACGGCCGAGGAAATCGCTGCTACCTATCGCAGCGGCCGTGGCAGCCTGCGTGTGCGCGCCAAGTGGAAGATCGAGAATCTGGCGCGCGGCCAGTGGAAACTGGTCATCACCGAACTGCCACCGGGGGTTTCGACGGCCACCGTACTGTCTGAAATCGAAGCCTGCTCCAACCCGGTCGCCAAGGAAAAGGCCGGCAAAAAAGTCTTCACGCCGGAACAGCTCAACTTGAAAGCCGCCTTCCTGTCTTCGATTTCGGAAAGTGGCGTGCGTGATGAATCGGGCAAGGAGCACACCGTGCGCCTCGTCATCGAGCCGGCCTCGTCGCGCCAGGGCCAGGACGACCTGATCCGCATGCTGCTCGCCCACACCAGCCTGGAAACCAATGCCTCGATCAATCTGACCGTGCTCGGCGTCACCGGCACCCCGCGCCAGGCTTCTCTGTACAGCATGATCGAAGAATGGTGCCGCTTCCGGCTGGCCACGGTAGAACGGCGTACGCGCCACCGCCTGACGGCTGCCGAAAAGCGCATCCACATCCTCGAAGGCCGGCTCGCCGTACTGCTCGACATCGACAAGGTGATCAAGGTCATCCGCGAATCAGATGACCCCAAGGCCGATCTGATTGCGGTATTCAAGCTATCGGAAATACAGGCCGAAGACATTCTCGAAATCCGCCTGCGCCAGCTGGCGAGGCTGGAAGGCATCAAGATTGGCGAAGAACTGGCCAAACTCCGCGAGGAAGCCAAGGGTCTGAACCACCTGCTCGATTCTGAAGATGCTCTGCGCGCCTGCGTCGCCGCAGAAATTGAAGGGGACGCGAAAAAATACGGCGACGACCGCCGCACCTTCATCGAAGCGGATACCAAGGTTACGATGTCGGATGCCAAGAACGTTTCCATCCCTGACGAACCGACCACGCTGATCGTCTCGAAGCACGGCTGGCTGCGCTCGCGCACCGGCCACAACATCGATCCAACGCAACTCACCTTCCGCTCTGGCGACAGCCTGCTGGCCTGCCTGCCGTGCCGCACGGTCAACCAACTGGTCCTGCTAGACACCAGGGGCCGAGCATATTCGATCGCCGCCTCCGACATTCCGGGCGGCAAGGGCGACGGCGTTCCGGCAACGTCGTTGGCTGATTTCTTTGAAGGGGCCAAACCCTGCCTGGCACTTGCCGTCAGTAACGAACGACACTATCTGGTTGCCGCCAGTGGCGGCTACGGCTTTCGTTGCCAGGGCGAAGACCTTCTGTCGCGCGGCAAGGCCGGCAAGGCCTTCATGACGCTGGCGGAAGGCGAAGTACCAGTCGTCTTTGCGCCGGCACCCGAAGGCGAAGTCGCCTGCATTACCAAAGATGGGCGGGGGCTGGTTTTTGGCATCGATGAGATCCGCCTGCTACCCAAGGGGCGCGGCCTCAAATTGATCGATGCCGACCCCGGCAAGCGGGCGCTGGACGAGATCATCCCGGTTATCGACGGGGTCGCGGGAAAACTGAAGGGCGAGCGCCTGGCGTTGTGTCGCGGCAATCGCGGCAGCAAGGGCAAACCGATCAAGGCCAGCCGCAAGTAATTCTGGCCTGAGTAAACGAAAAAAAAAGCCGGAGACAAGCTCCGGCTTTTTCTCTTTCAGCAAGCGCTGCTTTTAGGCAGCCTTCTTGGCAGAAGCCTTCGGCACGGCAACTTCAGCGGCTTTCATGGTCGCCTTGGTGGCGGCAGCGACGTTGGCTTCGGCCACTTCGACAGCCTGCTTGGCGGCCTTGTTCAGACCTTCGTAGGCTTCGTTGGCGGTCTTGATCGCAGACTTGACGGCGGCGACGGCAACTTCCGAACCGGCCGGTGCGGAGGCCAGAGCCTTCTCGACCATTCCGGAAACATTGGCGTTGGCAGCGGTTACCTGAGTCTCGAGTTCCTTGGCAATCTTGTCCTTGGTTTCGCTGGTGATGGCGATCACGTTGCGCGAGTATTCCATGCCTTTTTCGAGGGTCGGGGCGGCAAGCTTCTGCTGCAGTTCGATGAAGGACTGGACATCAGTCGCGCCGAGCAGCGTGTTGAAGTTGGCAACCGACGCTTCGATGAAGGCACGGCCGGCGCTCAGATTGAGGGCGGCTAGACGCTCGACACCGTCGAAGGTGGCGTTGGCCAGCAAGGAAATGGAACCGATACCGGCATTGGCGAGATCTTGGGGCTTGAAGTTCATGGTGGTTTTCTCCGAAAAGGTGGTGCAGGTTTGAATGGCCTGGTTGCTCGCCGCGATAAATTGCTGCGCTGCAACATGACTCCATTCTACCTTACGGATTTACGTTGTCAACAACTTTTGGTGCACCGCACCATATTCATTGAAACAAGAACTTGTGAAGCCATTACGCGAATCATTCAATATCTGGAAAAAGTACGTCGGTAAAACCGAAGCGGCTAAAGTCCCGCATCCGCATCGGATAGAGCACCCCATCGAGGTGGTCGCACTCGTGCTGTACGACCCGCGCATGGAATCCGCTCACAGTCCGCACGAATGGCAGGCCGCTCTCGTCGAATCCGCTATAACGGATGTGCTTGAAACGTGGCACGACACCGCGCATTCCCGGTACCGACAGGCAGCCTTCCCAGCCCTCCTCGATTTCCTCATCCAGCGGCACGATCAGCGGATTGACGAGAATGGTTTCCGGAACCGCCTCGGCATCCGGGTAGCGCGGGCTGCTCTCGAAACCGAAAACGACGACCCGCAGGCCGACGCCAATCTGCGGCGCGGCCAGCCCCGCGCCACCGGCGGCACGCATGGTGTTCTGAAGGTCCGTAATCAGCGTTCGCAGCGCCGGGTTTGAAAAATCGCTGACCGGCGCCGCCTGCTCCAGCAGGCGGGGATCGCCCATGCGGAGAATGGTTCGAACTGCCATTGAACAGATTTTCTCGCTTCGTTAATTGTCGGAATTACAGGGTATTGTCACGTTTTTTTGCAGAACCGGGAAATACCGGGACCGATGCCCCGGTTGCGGTCGACGTCAAAAAAATGGCTATTTTTTTACGATCACCCCGCACGCCTGGCGCGCCCCGGAATTACCGGTGGGCTGAGTCTTGAAGTCGTCTGGCGCGGCATGAACGATGATGCTGCGGCCGACGATATTGTTCGCCCCTTCACCAAGGGTAATGCCGTCGAGATAGGCGGTGATTGTAGCGATACCCGCCGCGTTGGCAATCAGTTGCGGCATGTCGCCGGCGTGATGCTCGGCATGGTCCGGATTACCATGAGGCTTGGCCGTCGGGTTGAAATGGCCGCCGGCGCTGGTCCCGTCAGGCGCGCTGCAATCACCCTTCTCGTGGATATGGAAGCCATGGGCGCCCGGGCTCAATCCATTGACCTCGGCAATCACGCGAACCTTATCCCCGACCTGGGCAAAACTGGCCGTTCCGCTCACCCGACTACCCTGAGTCGGCCCCAGTTGCGCCGTCGCGCCATCCGCCTTGTCAGTCGCCATCCCGCCTACGCAACCGCCCAGCAACCCGGCGGATGCGAACACGCCAACAAGAATGAACTTTTGCATTTTTGATGCCTCCACTTGTTTGTAAAACCGCGAATACCCATAATCGACGATCTGACTCGACAATCCTTGCATTCCGAGCCCTTTCACCTAGCCTGGCAAGCCATGCACAACGAAACCCTGCGACCGGAATCCACCCCGACCGGACTCGACAACTTTACGCCGCTTGTCGATCCCGGCCGGCTGGCCCATGCGCCAGGCACGCTGGTCGACAAGTACGGTCGCCGCATTACCTATGTCCGCCTGTCGATCACAGACCGCTGCGACTTCCGCTGTACTTACTGCATGGCCGAGGAAATGACCTTCCTGCCGCGCCATGAAGTGATGAGTCTCGAAGAATGCCTGCAGCTTGCTAACGTGTTTGTCAGCCTCGGTGTCAATAAGTTGCGTATTACCGGAGGCGAACCGCTGGTGCGCAAGAACGCGATGTGGCTGATCGAACGCCTCGGCGCCCTGCCCGGCCTCGACAATCTGGTCATCACCACCAACGGCTCCCAACTCGACCGCTATGCCGGCAGCTTGAAAACGGCCGGGGTCAAGCGCATCAACATCAGCCTTGATACGCTCAAGGCCGACCGCTTCAAGAGCATCACGCGTATCGGCGACCTCTCCAAAGTCCTGAATGGCATCAGGGCGGCAAAGGCGGCCGGCTTCCAGCACACCAAACTGAATACGGTAATGATGCGCGGCATCAACGACGACGAATTCGGCGATCTCGTCCAGTTTGCAGTCGATCATGAACTCGATCTGTCCTTCATCGAGGAAATGCCACTCGGTGAAATTCACGGGCGTAACGATACCTACATTTCATCCGAGGAGACCCGGAACACGCTGGCACAGCGCTTCGACCTGATTCCGTCGACCGAGTCCTCCGGAGGCCCGGCGCGCTACTGGCGCATTCCCGGATCGGAATCGCGGATCGGCTTCATTTCACCGCACAGCCACAACTTCTGCGACACCTGCAACCGAGTAAGGATCACCGCCAAGGGCGAACTCTACCCGTGTCTCGGCCAGAACGATGCTGTACACCTGATGCCCATCCTGCGCGCGCATCCTGGCGAAGACGCCCCGCTGCGCCAGGTGATCATGGACAGCATGGGCATCAAGCCCTACGGACACGATTTCACACAACAGATGGATGCCCCGCAGGTGGTGCGCTTCATGTCGATGACTGGTGGCTGATCAGGGATAGACGAGGCAGAAACCGGCCGCGTTGATCGGCTTGGTGACCATCCCCAGCCCGCTCAGGGCCAGCGAAAGAACGATAAAAAAGGCAGCCCAGCGGGCTGCCTTCCAGTGACGTCTGACCAGTTCCTTGCAGGGCTGGCAGAAACTCATGGCTGTTTCCTTACAAACCGCGCACTGCCCGCTTGCGTTCGATTTCGGTCAGGTAGCGCTTGCGCAGACGGATCGACTTCGGCGTCAGTTC
>Ga0075339_1000024_pt1 | contig 14693 bp, 14 predicted proteins | sample RushMan_CattailN_4_FD_120076 | JGI IMG/M metagenome (GOLD analysis project Ga0075339, IMG submission 120076) | Natural and restored wetland microbial communities from the San Francisco Bay, California, USA, that impact long-term carbon... | ecosystem: Environmental > Terrestrial > Soil >... | reverse complement strand
GGCTTGACTGTTGGCGAATTCACGCATCAACCGGGCGTGCGCTTCGCCCCAGCCCTGCAGCGTGGTCGAGAATAAAATCGGGTGCAATGGCGGGGTTTCCAGTTTGAAGCCCAAAGGCCCGTCGATCGCAGCCTGCTTCAGGAAATGATCGGAGTAGACCGATTGTGGTGCGCCGGCATAGCCCTTGATCGGCGAGGCGAAAAGCCCGGCCGAGACGACGGTCGGGTGCAGGAAGGTGCGTTTGCCGACGACGCCGTAAGGGTCGGCAGCGCGGCTGCGCAGCAGCAGGGCCGGCGAATTGATGGCGCCGCCGGCGAGAACGAAGTGGCGGGCGCGCAGTTTGATCTTGATCCCGCTGGGGTGCAATCCATCAGGTTTGAGCGCCAGCCCGTCGAGTCCTGCGACCTTGTTGCCGGCGAACTCGAATTTTTCGGCACGCATTCGGGAGATCAGTGTCGCGCCACGGGTCAGGGCAGCCGGAATCGTCGTCAGCAGCATCGACTGTTTGGCATTGGTCGGGCAACCGGTACCGCAATAGCCAAGGTTCCAGCACATCTTCACATTGCGCGGGATGACCGCAGTCGGGATGTCGAGCAGTTTGGCTCCGCGCGCCAGGGCGCCATTGTTCTCGTTCGGCGGCAGGGGCCACAGGCCGACATGCAGGCGCTGCTCCATTGCTGCGAACCAGGGTGCCATTGCCTCGACGGACAGGCTCTTGAGTCCATGCGCCGTCTGCCACCACTGCAGCGTCGGCGGTGGGGTCCGGAAACTGCTGGTCCAGTTGACGGTCGTCGAGCCGCCGACGCAACGGCCCTGGAGAATCTTGATTGCCTTGTCGGCCGTCAGGCGGGAAGCGGAATCCTGATACAGTGCAGGGTAGGCCTCGGACTCGAGCATCTTGAAATCGCCGGTCGTCTTCAGCGGCCCTTCTTCGACGATGATGACTTCAAGCCCTGCCGCCGAGAGAAGCTCGGCGCTTACGCCGCCGCCGGCGCCACTGCCGATGATGACGACGTCGGCATCGAATGTCTGGTCTGCGACGAGCCCGGAAGCATCGATATGCTTCCAGCCGGCAGCGAGTCCTTCACGGAACGGGTCGCGCATTATTCCACCTTTGGCGGGCCGGGGTAGTCGATGGCCGCCCATGTATCCGGCCGGGCATACCAAGCCGCAAATATGAGGTCACGCAGGGCTGCATAACCCGATTTCAAAAGGTCAAAACGGCTGTTGCGCCAGCTTTCGAGAAATTTCCCGATGGCCTGCGGCGTCGCTTCCGGCCACGCAGACCAGACCCCGGCGACAATCATTCGCGTCGGTGCAAAACTCAGCAGGTCGAACAACTCGCCGATTTCCTTCTGTGTTGTGGGCGAAAGCCCGGCAATGGCTTTTTCGACGCCGGCAACGGTGCGTGCGATCAGCTCAGGGCGCGTTTCACCGCTCGCCGGCAATGCGCCTTCAAGGACGACCGGGACCACCGCAGCAAGCACTTGGCCGCGCCCGCCACCTGCCGATGGACGGCTACAGGCGGCGACATTCAGCAGAAGGGCGCCAACCACGCCGGTCTTGAGAAACTCGCGCCTTGTCGTCATTTTGACAATACTTCAAGCATCGTTTCGTTATGCATTTATCGAATCGTTTCAGTGTAATTGGCACGATTGGATGCCGCTAGGCAAAAGCTTCTAAACGACCATTCTCCAGTCCGTCATAATCGCGCCATGACCAGTCACGAATCAAGCGATCTCGACCGGGCGACCTGCTCGGCGGCTTTGGCCGCTTTCATCGCGGAAGTGGCCGAGCTGCGCCGTAGCGCGCTGGCTGACCCGGTACTCGGGCGGCGCCGGCTGGTCTTGCGTGAATGGCAAGTGTCCAGGCTGGCGCGAACGCATGCCGATTTGCTGGGCAGCGAGCGTTATGGTCAAGCAGCAAGCTTCTTCCTGTCCGATCTCTACAGCCCGAAGGACTGCGGTGAACGCGACGCCGAACTTGAGCGGATTCTGCCGCTCATGAACAGCATGTTGCCGCTCTCGGGCCTGCGCGCCTTGCTGTTGGCGATCGAGGTCGATGCGTTGTCGGAGCGCCTTGATGTGGCGATGGTCCATGTGCTTGGCGAACAGCTTGATGGTCCGGGGCTGAAACAGGAAGCGTATGCTGCAGCTTATCGCAAGGTTGGCGATCGTCCCGGGCGTGAAATGCAGGTCCGGCTGATTGGTGAAACCGGCGAAGCGCTTGATGCGTTTGCCCACAAGCCATTCGTCAGGATGGCCTTGAAAATGATGCACGGCCCGGCAAAAATGGCCGGTCTGGGAGAGTTGCAGGTTTTCCTGGAGCGCGGCTTCGACGCCTTCAGGACCATGCGCGACGCCGGGGAATTCCTTGATCTGATCGTCAGCCGCGAACGCGCATTTTCCAAAGCACTGTTTGCGGGCAACGATCTTCCCTTTTAGCCCGACGGGTCAGTGGCGGCAAGCCACAGGCAGCCGCCTTTGGTTTCCTTGTCGATCGCCGCCAGCAGGCGCTCATGCTCGGCCAGTTCCTCTGTGCTGGGTTGCCGTACCAGCAGTGGCTTGCGCTCAATCTGCCGGCCGCTTTCCCCAATCGGGACGCGGGGGGCAGCATCGGGTTCGATCATCAGGGTGTTCTGGCCACGCGTCATGGCCAGAAAGACTTCCGACAACAGTTCCGTGTCGAGCAGCGCGCCGTGCAGCGTACGCTGCGAATTGTCGATTTCGTAGCGTTCGCACAGGGCGTCGAGACTGTTGCGCTTCCCTGGATGCAGTTCCCTGGCCATCTTAAGCGTGTCGGTAACGCCATTGCACAGGGTTTCGACGGGTACGCGATCGAGGCGGGCCAACTCGGCATTGAGGAAGCCAAGGTCGAACGGGGCGTTGTGGATGACCAGTTCGCAGCCATTGATGAATTCGAGAAATTCGTCAACGACATCGGCAAACTTGGGTTTGTCGGCGAGAAATTCCAGCGTAATGCCGTGTACCGCGGCGGCCCCTTCGTCGATTTCGCGCTCCGGGTTGGTGTATTTGTGCAGATGGCGGCCGGTAAGGCGGCGATTTTCCATCTCGATGCAAGCGATTTCGATGATGCGATGACCGTTTCGCGGATCGAGGCCGGTGGTTTCGGTGTCGAGAACGACTTGTCTCATGCGGCATCCTTCAGTTCATCTATGCCCCGGTTGGCGAGGGCGTCGGCGCGTTCGTTTTCAGGGTGTCCGGCATGGCCCTTGACCCAGATCCATTCGAGCTTGTGCTGGCGGCTGAGCGCATCAAGGCGTTCCCAGAGATCGGCGTTCTTCACCGCTTGTTTGCTTGCGGTCCTCCAGCCGTTGCGCTTCCAGCCGTGAATCCATTCGCTGATCCCCTTCAGCACGTACTGCGAGTCGGTGTGGATGCGTCCGCTGACCGGGCGTTTCAGCGCTTCCAGCGCGCGAATGACGGCGGTCAGTTCCATGCGGTTGTTGGTCGTTTCGCTTTCGCCACCCCACAACTCCTTCTCGTTGTGTGCCAGCCGGAGAATCGCCCCCCAGCCGCCGGGACCTGGATTGCCGCGGCAGGCACCATCGGTGAAAATTTCCACGCTGTTTTCAGCGGTCATGGCTTTCCTTTTGGGCAACTGGCCTCAGCGCTTTGGCGGGCACGGGAGTCTTGCTCCATTTTGGGGTAATCAGGCGCATCGAGTGGGTGCGCTTGATCGCATGCAGCAGGTACACCCCGCCAGGGAGTCCCCGCCAGCGTGCGCCGGCTGTTTCCATGAAGTGCCATCGCGTAAGCCAGGCTTTCTGGTCGCAGGGTGGAACATGGCAGCCGGAAATGCTGCGGTCAACCTCGAAACCAAGCAACTTCAGCCAGTCTTTGAGCCGGGTCAGCGAAAGATAAGTGCCATGCCATGGAAAGCTGCCGCTACGCTCGAACCGGTTGCGCAGGCCCCACAGGGAAAGCGGATTGAAGCCAAGGATGATCAGGTGCCCCTCCGGAATGAGAATGCGCTCGACCTCGCGCAGTATCTGATGCGCATCGCTGCTGAATTCGAGGACATGCGGCAGGATGACGAGGTCAGTGCTGAGCGCGGCGAAGGGCATGGCGGTCAGTTCGCAGAGCACGTCGACCGGGCCTGATTCGCCTGCCTTCTGGCGCAGGGGAATGCGGCTGGCGCGCAGCAGATCCCACTGCGGCAGGCCGAGTTGCAGCGCATTGAACCCGAAGACATCAGCGATGGCGCTTTCCATGCTGGCCGCTTCCCAGTCGCGAACGTAATTTCCCTGTGCGGTTTCCAGCCAGGCTTCGAGACCCGGAATTGACATCCGCTGTCCTTCGCTCGATAGTTCCGGCATGTTCGAAATTTTTCCCATTCCCGCATTCAAGGATAACTATATCTGGTTGCTGGTCCGTGACGGGCGCGCTGCCGTGGTCGATCCGGGCGACGCCGCTCCGGTAATCGCCCGCCTTGAGGCGCAGGGATTGCAGCTTGAAAGCATCCTGATAACCCACCACCATGACGATCATCAGGGCGGCGTCGAGGAACTTGTCGAGCGTTGGCATCCCCGCGTCTTCGGGCCGGCTGGAGAGTCTATCACAGGCTGCACGGACCCCCTGCGCGGTGGAGAGACGATCGGGGTGCTGGGCGAAACGCTTGCCGTGCTGGCGGTTGGCGGCCACACCCGAGGCCACATTGCCTACCACGTTCGCGACGCACTGTTCTGTGGAGATACTCTGTTCGGCGCCGGATGCGGCCGTCTTTTCGAGGGAACGCCGGCGCAGATGCTGGCCTCGCTCACCCGTCTCGCAGCCTTGCCAGGCGACACCAGGGTCTATTGTGCCCACGAGTATACCGAGGCCAATCTGCGTTTCGCACTTGCCGTCGAGCCCCGAAACTCGCTGTTGCACGAGCGCGTCGAGCGCGTTGCAAGGATCCGTGCAGCCGGGTTGCCGTCGGTGCCGAGCACCCTGCGCGAAGAGATGGAGACCAACCCCTTCATGCGCTGTGGCGAACCGGCCGTGATCACGGCCGCAAAGGAACATGGTGCGGTCGACGCGTCTTTGGTCAATGTTTTTGCGGCAATTCGCAGCTGGCGAAATACCTTTTAGTGCGGAAGTTCGGGTAGCGCAGTTGCCGCGTTCGCCCTGGAATTTCATGCAGGCAAATCCAATGGAGTTCGGTGTGCTAAATTCGATGCCAACAACGTAACAGCGGCAGATCGTCATGACAGAACAGCTTTCCGGGAAATCTTCAAAAATTACGGGTGCCGTGTCGGCCCTCAAAGGGCCGCGCGCCCGCCGCATTGCGCTCTGGCTGGCCGGTATCGTCGTGGGATTTGGGGTGCTCGGCTATTTCGCGGCGCCTCCATTGATCAAATGGCAACTCGAAAAGCAGCTTTCTGCAATATTGCATCGCCAAGTCACGGTTGGGACGATCGACATCAGCCCGTACGCCCTCTCGGCAAGGGTTGCCGACTTTGCGGTCAAGGCCGACGGTGACAAGGAAGTTGCCGGCTTCGACGAGTTGTTCGTCGATCTCTCCGGTTTTTCGTTGGTTCAGTTCGGACTGGTTGTCGATGAGATCCGTCTGCAGGGGCCTCGTCTCGCCGTGGCGCGCCTTGCAGACGGCAAGTACGATATTTCGGATCTGCTTGATGAATGGCTGAAGCCCAGCGAACCATCGCCAACGCCGCGTTTTTCGATCAACAACATCCAGATTGTCGGTGGCAAGGTGGCCTTCGATGACCAGCCGGTCGGCAAGGTACACACCGTCAGCGAGATCAACCTCGGGCTGCCGTTCATCTCGAGCTTGCCCTATCAGGCGAAAATCGTCGTCGAACCCAGCTTTTCTGCGGTCTTTGACGGTTCTCCGCTGGCGCTCAAGGGTAAGAGCACCGAGATTTTCGAAGGCAATCTCGAAAGCGAACTGAACATCGATCTCGACCATCTCGATCTGGCCGGATTCCAGCCTTACCTGCCAAGTGCCGTGCCGATCCGGCTCAAAGCCGGTTCGCTCGATACGGAACTGCGTATCGTTTTTAAGGAGCTGTCGGAGAAGGTATTTTCACTGACCGTGGTCGGTAGCGCCCATGTGTCCGATTTCGATATGGATGCCGCTAATGGTGCGCCGTTGCTGGCGTGGAAGCGACTCGACGTCGATATCGAAAACGGCGATCTGATCAATCGCCGCTTCGCCATCAAGCGCGTGCTGCTCGATGGCATGGATGTCTTCGTTGCGGTCAACAAGGCGGGTGAGGTGAATTGGTTGCAGCTTGGCGACCAGCTTGCCAAGGAAGCGGCTGGCGAAGATGCGGCACCATCGGCCCCCGTGGCGCCAGCGTCGAAGCCACCCGAATGGAGCGTCGAGGAAATTCGCCTGAGCAACGGGAAGATGCATTGGCAGGACGAGTCGAACGTTCGCCCGATGCAGGGCGAGTTGCTTGACCTGAATGTCTTGGTCGGCAGGGTCGAAAGCACCCTGACCAACCCGATCGAGGTCGCCGAGGTAACGTATCGGGTCGATGTCGGCGAGCGTTTGAATGTCGGCCGCAGCATGCTGAAGGGTATCCGCGTGGACCTGCACGGACACCGCATCGACGTGGCCGAGGCGAGCTATCATGAACTGCGGGGATTGCTGGTGCGCAACAAGGAGGGGCAACTCGAATGGGTCAGCTCGCCGGTCCTGAAAACCGCCCGCAAGGCCCAGGAGGAGCTGTCGGACGAGAGGCCATGGTTCGCCAACGTAGCGAAACTGAGCGTGGAAGATCTGGCGATTCGTTTCGAGGATAAATCAACCACACCCGTCGCCGTACAGACCATCGACGGATTCAACCTCGTCGCGGAAAACCTGTCTACCGAACCCGACAAGAAGGGAAGTGTTTCACTGAAGAGCCGGGTCAACCAGAGTGGCAGCCTCAAGGTCACCGGCAACGTGCAGTTGATGCCGCTGGCAATTGCCCTGAAAGTGGACACGGAGTCGATACCGCTGCTGCCTATGCAACCTTACTTCTCCAGTTTCCTGAATATTGCGCTGACGCGCGGTCAGGTCTCCAACAGCGGCGAGGTGAGCGCTGGGATGGGCAAGGAAGGCCTCAGCGGTGCCTACAAGGGATCGCTGACAGTGGGCAACCTGATGGCGGTCGACAAGCAAAGCAATACGGATTTTCTGAAGTGGAAATCGTTCTTTGTAGGCGGAATCGACTTCCGTCTGCAACCGATGGCGATCAATGTCGGTGAAGTGGCGCTGAGCGACTTCTACTCGAAACTTGTCCTGAGCAAGGAGGGCCGGCTGAACCTGCAGGACATTGTTCGCCAGCCCGAGGATGGCGCGGAGCGCGCTACGGCGCAGGTGGCGGCAAAGCCCGAAAAGACCGCGCTGCTGCCGATCCGGATCGGTAAGGTTACGTTGCAGGGTGGCACGGTAAATTTCTCGGACTTTTTCATCAAGCCCAACTACACAGTGAACGTGACCAAGGTGGCCGGGCGGGTGACCGGTTTGTCCTCGGCTGCTGACGCCGTTGCCGATCTCGAATTGCGGGGTAGCTATGCCAGTTCGGCCCCGGTGCAGGTGGCCGGCAAACTGAATCCGCTGGCGGAGAAGCCATTTCTCGATATCAAGGCTGAAGTGGGCGGGGTCGACCTCGTGCCGTTCTCGCCGTATTCCGGAAAATACGCCGGTTACAACATCGACAAGGGCAAGCTGTCGCTCAACGTAGCCTACAAGCTGGAAAACAACCAGCTGGCTGCCGAGAACCGGCTTTTCATCGATCAACTGACGTTTGGCGACAAGGTGGAGAGTCCCGATGCCACTGGCTTGCCGGTCAATCTGGCGATCTCCCTGCTCAAGAACAACCGTGGCGAAATCGACCTCAACTTGCCGATTTCCGGTTCGCTCGATGATCCGGAATTCTCGGTTGGCGGGGTCATCGTTCAGGTTATCGTGAACCTGTTCACCAAGGCGGTCACCTCGCCTTTCGCGCTGCTCGGCTCGCTGGTCGGTGGCGGCGAGGAGCTGTCCAATGTCGAATTCGGGCCCGGCCGCGCCACGATCGACGACGCGGGAAGAAAGCGACTGGAGGCGCTGGCCAAGGCGCTCAACGAACGCGAATCACTAAAGCTGGAAATTACTGGTCGCGCCGATCCTGAAGCCGACAAGGAAGGGATCAAGCGGGTTGCCATCGAGAACGCTGCCAAGGCGGAAAAGCTGAAGGACATGACGAAGAAGGAGGGCGAGGATGTCGCACTCGATGCGGTCCAGCTCACTGCCAGCGAATATCCGGTTTACTTGCAGCGCGCCTACAAAGAGGCCAAATTTCCCAAGCCGCGCAACTTCATTGGCATGCAGAAGGAGCTGCCGGTCGGGGAAATGGAGAAGCTGATGCTGGCCAATCAACAGGTCAGCGATGACGACGTCCAGCAACTGGCACTGCAGCGAGCCCAGAATACGCAAAGCTGGCTGCTCGACCATGGAAAGGTCCCTGCCGCCCGCGTGTTTCTGGTCGAGCCGAAAGCCGATGCGGGTGACAAGGGCAAAGGAAGTCGCGTCGATTTCTCGCTGAGATAAGGCATGGACGAAACCTTGTTTCAGATTCTGCTGGCGGGGCTCGTTGTCATTGCCCTGCTGCAAGTTTTCGCGCTGTTGCGGGCAAGTAGTCGCCGCGATGACGCGGATCGGTTCCACGCCTTGCAGGAGAGCCACGAAAAGGGTCTCGAACGGCTGGAACGCGAATTGCGCGAGGAACTGGCGCGCAACCGGCGCGACGATGCCGAGGAAGCGTTCCGCGACCGCGAGGAGCGCGCGCAATCGGCAACGCTGCTCGGTCAGGCGGTGACCAGCCAGGTAGGTCAGTTCGGCGCCGCGCAATCCGAGCGACTTGAGGCATTCGCCCGTGAGCTCAACCGCTTTTCACTGGGTCTCGACGAACGCTTCGAGCGCCTGAAAATGACGGTCGAAGGGCGGTTGACCGCAATCCAGGCCGACAATGCCGGCAAGCTTGAAGAGATGCGCCGTACCGTAGACGAAAAGCTGCACGCAACGCTCGAACAGCGGCTCGGCGAATCATTCAAACTGGTCAGCGAGCGCCTTGAACAGGTTCATCGTGGCCTGGGTGAAATGCAGTCGCTGGCGGCCGGGGTCGGCGATCTCAAGCGGGTGCTGAGCAACGTCAAGACACGCGGAACCTGGGGTGAGGTGCAGCTTGCCGCGCTCCTCGAACAACTGCTGACTGCGGACCAGTTCGCAGCCAATGTCGTTACCCGCCCAGGCAGCAACGAACGGGTCGATTTCGCCATACGACTGCCGGGCAAGGGTGACGGTGCCGTGGTCTGGTTGCCGATCGATGCCAAGTTTCCGATCGAGGATTATCAGCGCCTGATCGACGCCCAGGAACGTGGAGAAACGGCATTGGTCGAGGAGGCGAGCAAAGCGATCGAGACCCGCCTCAAGGCCGAGGCGCGCAGCATTCGAGACAAGTATGTGTCGCCGCCGCACACGACCGATTTTGCGTTGCTCTACCTGCCGACCGAGGGCTTGTATGCCGAGGCGCTGCGTCGTCCGGGTCTGGCCGATACGCTGCAGCGTGAATGGCGGGTCAGCCTCGCCGGCCCGACGACTCTGGCGGCGTTGCTCAACAGTTTGCAGATGGGTTTCCGGACGCTGGCCATAGAGCAGCGTTCGGCGGAGGTCTGGGCCGTTCTCGGAGCGGTAAAGAGCGAATTTGGAAAGTTCGGCGAGGCGCTCGCCCATACCAAGAAAAAGCTGGACGAGGCAAGCAATAGCATCAGCAAGGCCGAGACGCGGACGCGTCAGTTGTCGCGCCGCCTGCGCGAGGTTGAGGCCCTGCCGGCCGGCGAGGCCGAGCAATTGATTGGCGTGGCGGAATTTGATGGCGATGACGATTGAACTGGAATCCGCTTACCGGGCGACGACCTACCGGCTGTTCCTGCCCGGCGGAAGTTGCGAGCTGCGTGCCGGGGTCGCCTCGGAAACCCTGCGCTGCTGGCTCGAAACGGCGGGGGTCACGACCTTTTCCATTCTGACCGCGCACAATCCCGGTTCACGGCTGACCGATCCCGACGAAAATACGCAGCGCCAGGCGCAGCTTGAATGCGATCTGCTTGAACTGGGCTACGAACCCTATGCCGGCGAGAACGTGGCTACCGACGAGGACTGGCCGGCCGAGGAAAGCTGTTTTGTTCCCGGTATTTCAGTCGCCGAGGCGATGGCGCTTGGTGAGCGCTACGGGCAGAACGCCATCGTCTGCGGTGGTGCCGACGGGTTGCCCGAACTGGTCTGGCTGGAAACTTCTTAAGCCAGCCTGGCGGGGCAACTGCCTGCTTTCACCAGAGGTGCCACCACTTGGATTTTGCCGATAACCCTTCGGTGTAAAGCTTGCTGTCCGGGAAGTTCTTGCGCATCACGCGCTCGGCATCGTCGTGCAGGTCTTTCATGCCAAGCTTGTCGTAGGCCAGAACCAGGATGTACATCGCTTCTTCGGTGGCCGGTGCCGTCGGGTAGGTCTTGATCTCGGACTGGGCGCGGTTGGCAGCGGCGACATAGGCGCCACGATTCAGGTAGTAGCGTGCGACATGGACCTCGTGGGCGGCCAGGGCGTTCACCAGATAATTCATGCGCTGGATGGCATCCGGCGTGTATTTGCTGTCGGGGAAGCGCGTCGCCAGTTCGCGGAATGCGTCGAACGATGCACGTGCTGCCTTGGGGTCGCGCTCGGTCGGGTCCTGGCTGCTGATGTAGCCCGCCCACCCCAGGTCCTCGTTGAAGTTGATCAGCCCTTTCAGGTAGTAGGCGTAATCGACTGCCGGGTGACTCGGGTGCAGCTTGATGAAACGGTCGGCGGCGGCAATTGCCGAACCGGTTTCCCCTGCTTTCCAGTAGACATAGCCCAGTTCGAGTTGGGCTTGCTGGGCGAAGCGTCCGTAAGGGTAGCGCGCTTCGAGCTTTTCGTAGTATTTGGCGGCCTTGTCCCAGGCGCCATCGGATTGCGCAACCCGCGCTTCGTCATAGAGCTTGTTGGCCGACCAGCCGGCTGTTTCGTCCGTGCTGCCCGAAAAAATGCTGCAGCCCGTGGTGGTCAGGGTCGCGATCAAAAGCGCCAGCAGAAGACGAAAGAGAGGGGGAAATGCGGCTACACTTCGCATCATGAACAATCCTTTGGAAGACCCGGACGATTATAGCCGAACTCCGTCGAATCGCAGTTGCGTTCCGGACCGTTGTGCAGGTCGCCGCATGGATCAGGTGCTCGCTGAGCTGTGGTCGCAACATTCGCGCAATCGCCTTCAAGCCTGGGTGCGCGAGGGCAGGGTCGTTGTTGATGGGCAAGTCGAATGCGAGCCCAAACGCAAGCTGATGGGTGGCGAAACCCTCATTCTGAACGAACCCGAGGGTATCCGCGAGCTGGCCGAGCAGCCTGAGGACATCCCGCTCGACATCGTTTTCGAGGACGACGAGCTGCTGGTGATTAACAAGCCACCCGGGCTGGTGGTCCACCCGGGTAGCGGGAACTGGACCGGAACGCTGATGAACGCGTTGCTGCACCACATTCCCGGTATCGCCGAAGTGCCGCGCGCCGGCATCGTGCACCGACTGGACAAGGATACCAGCGGGCTCCTGGTGGTGGCCAAGACGCTTGAGGCGCAGACGGACCTGGTGCGCCAGTTGCAGGCGAGAACGGTCAAGCGCCAGTACCTGGCGATTGTTTCGGGCATCGTGCGGCGCGACGGGATGGTCGAGGCGCCGATCGGCCGGCATCCGGTGCATCGCGTCAAAATGGCGATCGTTCCCGAAACGCTCGGGGGCAAGCCGGCGATCACCCATTTCCGGGTTCTCGAGGAATATGCGCATTGCACGTTGCTCGAGTGTGCGCTGGAAACCGGCCGTACCCATCAGATTCGCGTCCATCTGGCGTCGATCAGGCATCCGCTGGTCGGCGACCAGGTCTATGGCAAGGTCGATCCGCGGGTTCCCTTATTTCATCGCCAGGCCCTGCATGCCACCCGCCTCGGGCTGGTACATCCGTTGACACGACGGCTTCAGCAATGGGAGGCGCCGCCGCCAGCCGACATGCTGGCCTTGCTGGAAACCCTGCGCGGTGAGTGAATCTTATGTTCCGGACTGGCGCGTTCCGGCCAATGTCCGGGCCTTGCAGACGACGCGCAATGGCGGCGTCAGCCATGCCCCGTGGGCGAGTTTCAACCTCGGCGATCACGTGGGTGATGCCGCGCAGTCGGTCGTGGCTAATCGCGCACTGCTGCGTGCCGGATTGCCCGGTGAGCCGGTGTGGCTAAAGCAGGTGCATGGGACCGTTGCGGTCGACGTCGATTTGCAGCCAAAAAATGCCGAGGGCGATGCAGCCTGCTCGCGGCTGCCGGGAAATGTCTGCGCGGTGATGACGGCAGACTGCCTGCCGGTGCTTTTCTGTGATCGCGCGGGTTCGGTGGTCGCGGCGGCGCATGCCGGCTGGCGCGGTCTGCTCGCCGGTGTTCTGGAAAGTGCGGTTGGCGCAATGAAGGTTGATGCCACGAACATTCTGGCCTGGCTTGGACCCGCCATCGGCGCACAATGTTTCGAAGTAGGCGCCGAGGTGCAGGAAGCGTTCATTGCCGCCGATCCGTCAGCCAGCCTGGCTTTCACGCCAAAGGCTGGCGACAAGTGGCTGTGCGATATCTACCTGCTGGCACGGCAGCGCCTGCAGCGCCTCGGTATCTCAGGGATCAGCGGCGGCGAATCATGCACCGTCAGCGAGCCCTGGCGTTTCTTTTCCTATCGCCGCGACGGTGTGACCGGGCGCATGGCCAGCCTGATCTGGCTGGAGCGTGGCGCATCGGGCGTATAATCCGCGCCTTCCCTCCGTTGTGGGCGTGCCCGTGAGTACCCTTGCCTGGATCATCGCCGTTTCGTTGGCCGGCGGCGCGTTGAGCGTAATCGCCGCGGCCGCGCTCACTGTCGCGGTCGGCACGCACCGCGTCAATGTGCTGATTTCCTATGCGATCGGCGCTTTGCTCGGGGCGGCCTTTCTGGAGATCCTGCCGCACGCGCTCGAACATGGCGACCCGCACCGCATGGCAGGGACAGTTCTGTTCGGCATCCTGGCCTTTTTCGTGATGGAAAAGCTGGTGCTGTGGCGGCATTGTCATCACGACCACTGCGAAGCGCACGACGCGCAGGCGCCGGCCAACGATCACGGGCGTTCCGGTTTGATGATTTTGGTCGGCGATACCTTCCACAATTTCGTCGACGGCATCCTCATCGCGGCGGCGTTTCTCGAAAACACGCAATTGGGCATCGTCACCGCGCTGGCCATCATCGCCCACGAAATTCCCCAGGAAGTCGGCGACTACCTGATCCTGCTCCATTCCGGCTACAGCCGTGCCCGGGCGTTGGCCTTCAATCTGCTCTCAAGCTTGGCGACACTGGTGGGCGCCTTCCTTGCCTACTTCGCATTGTCACAGCTTTCCGAATGGATTCCGATGCTGCTTTGCATTGGCGCGGCGAGCATGATCTACGTTGCTGTAGCCGACCTGATTCCAAGCCTGCACAAGCGAACCGAACTGAAGGCGACGCTGCAGCAGATTCTATTGATCGGCCTTGGTGTCACTTCGGTCGCCCTCGTTCGCGTGCTGGTCGGCGAGTAATTCCCGGTAGCGCTGGCGTTGCCGGCGCATCTTGCTGCCGCCCATCCACAGCAACAGACAGCAGGGTAGCAGGCCGTAAAACAGGAACGAGATGATGCCGGCGACAACCGACCCTTCGTTGAGCGCAACGAGGGCGGTAACATAGAGCCAGCCGATGGCAATGACGTACATCGGCGTAATTATGCATGCAAATCCATTGACAGCGCTCCAACGCGTATGGAGAATTAAAAAGCTCAACCCCAATTCAAAAACAGAGAAGAGAATGACCATGGCGCAGCATGGATCTGACAATAAGGATGCCTTCATCGCTTCGGCCATGCAGTTCATGCAGGCCGGCCAGAATATGGCACAGCAGTTCATTGATTTCATAGGCAAGTCCGGGAATCCGCCGGGAACCGCGCCGCCCGTGGCCGACCCGCAGGCGCTGACCGCGCTGCAGAAACAGTTTACGGATCAGCAGATCTCGCTCTGGCAGGCTGTGCTGACCAGGCAGCAGGGCGACGAAGAGGGATTCAAGGTTGCTCCCGATGCTGGCGATCGCCGCTTTTCCGCACCGGAATGGCGTGCCAGCCCGGTCTATGATTACCTGCACCAGGCGTATCTGCTGAACACGAAATTCCTCAAGGAACTCGTCGAACTGATTCCGGCCGCCGACGACAAGGCGCGCAACAAAATGCGCTTTCTCGCGCGCCAGGTCACGGATGCCATGGCACCGTCCAACTACGCCGCGACCAACCCGGAATTCATCAAGTTGGCACTGGAAACCAAGGGTCAGAGCATTTCCGACGGCATCAACAACCTGATCCGCGATTTTGAAAAGGGCCGCATCTCGATGACTGACGAATCGGTCTTCGAAGTGGGGCGCAACATTGCGAACACGGAAGGCGCCGTGGTTTTCGAAAACGAGTTGATGCAGCTCATCCAGTATTCGCCGCTGACCCCCAAGGTCGGCATGCGGCCACTGGTGGTCGTGCCGCCGTGCATCAACAAGTTTTACATCATGGATCTGCAACCGGACAATTCGCTGATCCGCTTCATGGTCGACCAAGGTAATACCGT
>Ga0075339_1000022_pt1 | contig 14893 bp, 13 predicted proteins | sample RushMan_CattailN_4_FD_120076 | JGI IMG/M metagenome (GOLD analysis project Ga0075339, IMG submission 120076) | Natural and restored wetland microbial communities from the San Francisco Bay, California, USA, that impact long-term carbon... | ecosystem: Environmental > Terrestrial > Soil >... | reverse complement strand
GGATTCCGTGCGGTCGTCGACGCCGACGCTGCCGCCCCGGGCAAGCCAGGGCGTGGTGACGAGGCTGCTCCACAGGACTCCTGCGAGACCCCCGCTCAGTCCCGCGAACACCGTCGTCCACAGCTCGACGCGAGGCATCATGATGGCCGTGCTCCCAGTCTCGATCGCAGGCCGTTCACGCAGCGGTCGAGATCGGCGTGCTCATTCGCCGGGTGCACGCTCACGCGCAGCGCGTCGAACCCGCGCTGGGCGACGTGCGCGACGACGATGCGCTCCTGCTCGGCGAGCGACTGCGCGATCCGGCCGTGATCGGCCCCGGCAAGGCGCAGCGCGACGATGCCGGCACCGAGCGCCGGGTGCGAAGGCGTCAGGATCTCGATGCCCTCGAGCGTGGCGAGCTGCAGCCGCAGGTATGCGGCCAGCTCGCGAATGCGCGATCCAATCCTTGCGCGATTCACCAGCTCCTGGAACTCGAGTGCCACGCCGACTCCCTCGAGGCCCGGCCCGAGCTGCGGGTGCGCCGCCCCGTATCGTCGCTGCGCCCCGGCCGGGCCATCGTTGCTCTCGCTGGTCGGCCACACGCGTGCCTGTGCATCGCGGCGCACGTACAGCGCCCCGAGTCCCCAGGACGCGTTCATCCAGCGATGGAACGAGGTGGCATACGCGTCGCAGCCGAGCTGCGCGAGCCGCACGTCCACATGGCCGGGAGCGAGCGCGCCGTCGACGAGGCTGAAGGCGTTGTTGTCGCGAGCAAGGGCGCAAAGCTCTCGCACCGGCATCACGGTGCCGTCGGTGGCCCGCACCTGCGAGACCAGCAGCACGCGGGTACGTGGCGTGATCGCGCCGGCGTACTGCGCGACGATGGCCTCGGGCGCGGCCGGCGTCGGTCCCGGCGGCAGTTCCACCAGCTTCACGCCGCGCCGGGCAGCCTCGACACGCCAGGGGCCGACGGCTGCCGGCCGCTCGTGGCTGCTCAGCAGGACCTCGTCGCCGGGCTGAACGTCGAGGCCGCGTGCGACGATCGCTAGGCCCTCCGTCGTACTCGTCGTGAAGGCGACTTCATCGGCGCTGGCGCCGAGGAATGCCGCGACTCCGGACAGGTGCCGCGTCATTGCCGGCTCGCCGAGCACGGCGTCCCGGTAACGGCGGAAGTCCTCGCTCTGGCGCTCGCGATGCCGGTACTCGCGCACCATCACCGCACGCAGCGACGGGCCCGAGCCAGCCGTATCGAGCCACGCGAGCCCGGGGTCGAGCACGAGCTGCGACTGGATCCAGGCCCAAAGCTCGCGCGAGCCGGTCGGCACGCTGCCAGTCGGGAAGGTGGCGGCGCGAGCGGTTGCTGGCAGCAGCGCACTGGCGCCGAGGGCGCCGATCAGCGCCCGGCGCGAGACAGGTGGATTCATCTTCGAATTGCGGTGACCTGCGATGCGCGACGACGGGCCGCGCGGCCAAGAGTATGCGGGCGGCGGCCGCAAAGTTGAAGCGACCGGCGGGCCACCGTCGTCGCGCATTCCTGCTAACGTAGCCCTGGCCCCCGCCACGATCTCCCCCATGCAAGAGCGATATATCGAACGCATTCTCAAGGCGCGCGTCTACGACGTCGCCATCGAGTCACCGCTTGAGGACGCGCCGCGCCTGTCGCGGCGCCTCGGCAACCGCATCCTTTTCAAGCGCGAGGACCTGCAGCCGGTCTTCTCGTTCAAGCTGCGAGGCGCCTACAACAAGATCGCGCACCTCTCCGACACCGTGGCCGGGCGCGGCGTGATCTGCGCCTCCGCCGGCAACCACGCGCAGGGTGTGGCGCTCGCCGCGCGTCGCCGCGGGATCCCCGCCGTGATCGTCATGCCGCAGACGACCCCCGCCATCAAGGTGCAGGCCGTGCTCGATCTCGGCGGCGAGGTCGTCCTGCACGGCGACGATTTCGACCACGCCTACGAGCATGCCGTCGAGGTGGCGCGCGAACGCGGGCTCACCTTCATCCACCCTTTCGACGACCCCGACGTGATCGCGGGGCAGGGCACGATCGGCATGGAGATCCTCCGGCAACTCTCCGATCCGCCCGACGCGGTCTTCGTGCCGATCGGCGGCGGCGGACTCGTCGCGGGCATCGCGGCCTACGTGAAGTCGCTCTACCCGAAAGTGCGCATCGTGGGCGTCGAACCCGAGGACGCCGCGAGCATGCACGACTCACTGCTGGCGAGGGAGCGGGTGACGTTGCCGCGCGTGGGCATCTTCGCCGACGGCGTCGCGGTGCGCCGTGTCGGCGAGGAGACTTTTCGCCTCGCCCAGCAGTACGTTGACGAGGTGATCCTGGTCTCGACCGACGAGATCTGCGCTGCAATCCAGGACATCTTCGAGGACAACCGCACCATCGCCGAGCCGGCCGGCGCGCTCGCGGTCGCAGGCATCAAGAGGTACGTGGCGCGCGAAGGCTGCAGCGAGCGGACCCTGGTCTCCCTCAATTGCGGCGCGAACATCAACTTCGACCGGCTGCGCCACGTCGCGGAGCGGGCCGACATCGGCGCCGGGCGCGAGGCACTGCTCGCGGTGGAAATTCCCGAGGAGCCCGGCAGCTTCCTGCGCTTCTGCCAGCTGCTCGGCCGGCGCAGCGTCACCGAGTTCAATTACCGCTACGCGGACTCGCAGGCGGCGCGGATCTTCGTGGGAGTGGCGCTCAATGACGGGCGCCGCGAGAAGCAGGCCCTGCTCGGGCAGGTGTCGGAGGCCGGCTACACGGTCATCGACATGAGCGACGACGAGATGGCGAAGCTGCACGTGCGCTACATGGTCGGCGGCCAGGCGCACGGCCTCGCGCACGAGCGGCTGCTGCGTTTCGAGTTTCCCGAGCGGCCGGGCGCGCTGCTCAAGTTCCTGCAGGCGATCGGCTCACGCTGGAACATCAGCCTGTTCCACTACCGCAACCACGGCTCGGACTATGGCCGCGTGCTCGCAGGCGTGCAGGTGCCGCCCGAGGGCGCCGAGGATTTCGCGCAGCACCTGCGCGATCTGCAGTACGCCTACACCGACGAGACCAGCAACCCGGCGTACCGCATGTTCCTCGGCGGGTGAGGCTCGTGGCTCACCGCGACGACAGCGTCGCGTAGCGTCGTCCCGAGAACATCCGGATGAACTCGCCGAACACGCGCTCGCCGAGCGTGGTTGCCGCGGGTAGGTGCTCGCGGGTGGCGGCGCGGATACGCCCGATGCGCCGCGAGTCCCAGTGCTGCTCGATCTCCGCGCGACCTCCCTCGGAACCGAGCCAGCGCTCGATCAGGGAGGCGTCGGCCTCGAGGTGGAACTGCAGGCCCCAGGCGTGGTCGCCGAGGCGGTAGGCCTGGTTGCGACAGTTGCGGGTCCACGCCAGCGGCACCGCGCCGGGTGGCGTGGCGAACGTGTATGCGTGCCACTGGAACACGTAGTTCGGGCGGTGCTCGAAATGGCGGAGCAGCCGGTCCCCATGGGCGGCAGGGCGCGTGTGGAGGCGGTACCAGCCGATCTCAGGCACGGGATTGGGATGCACGACGCCGCCCATCGCCTCGGCGAGCAGCTGTGCACCGAGGCAGATCCCGAGCACCGGCCGCCCCAGCGTCATCGCGTCGCGGATCGCCGCCATCTCCACGCGCAGGTGCGGCAGGTGATCGGCCTGGTCCACGTTCATCGGCCCGCCGAGCACGACGAGGCCGTCGTAGCGGCGAATGTCAGGTTCGGCGCGGGGCTCCCGGCCGAAATTCACGTATCGAATGCGCACGCCCGACTCTCGCAGCAAGGGATCGAGGTGGCCGAGCGGCTCGGTGGCGACGTGCTGGAATACGAGGAGCTTGCGCATGAGCGGAGGACTTGCGGCGGATCACCGGGCGCGGAGATTGCCTACTGTGGAGCCTGCAGCGCAATAATCGCCGCCCGCGCGCACGTCCGCACAGCGCCGCCGAGACACGCCGTGACCGAAGCCTACGTTCCGCGCCGAGCGCCCGAGTCCCTCGACCTGAGGCTGCGCGGCCTGCGCCACCACGTCACGCGCTGGCCGGGCACCGATCCCGAGCCCGTTTTACTGCTGCACGGCTGGGCGGATGCCGGCGACACGTTCCAGTTCCTCGTAGACGCGATGGCGCGCCGGCACACCTTCATCGCGCCCGACCTGCGCGGCTTTGGTCGCAGCGAGTGGCCGGCCGACGGCTATTGGTTCCCGGACTACTTCGCGGACCTCGAGGCCCTGCTCGATGAACTCGCGCCTGCGGGCCCGGTGACCCTCGTGGGCCACAGCATGGGTGGCAACATCGCGACGCTCTACGCCGGCATCCGGCCCGAGCGCGTGCATCGCGTGGTGTGCATCGAGGGCTTCGGCCTCGCGCGCACCAGGCCGGAGCAGGCACCGGCACGCTATCGGGAGTGGCTCGCGCAGCTGCGCGAGCCGCCCGCCTTCGCGCGCTTTCCCTCGCTCGAGGCGTTCACTCACCTGCTCGTGCGCCGGAACCCGCGGCTGGCACCGGAACGCGCTGCGTTCATTGCCACCGCGTGGACCGAGCGCCTCCCCGACGGCAGCGTCACCGTGCGGGCCGATCCCGCCCACAAGCGCGTGAACGCGGTGCTCTACCATCGCGAGGAGGCGGAGGCGGTATGGCGGGAGATCACTGCACCGGTGCTGTACGTGGTCGCGGCGCAGTCGGAGTTCCTCGAACGCCTCGGCGAGGATGGCCGGCCGGAGAACATGGCGCGAATCATCCGGAGGCTCGAACCCTGCGCGATCCCGGACGCCGGCCACATGGTTCATCACGAGCAGCCGGAGCGGCTCGCCGCCGAGATCGAGGCCTTCCTGCAGCGTCACTGAATCGCGAGCCCTCACGGGGCCTTCGCGACTCCAGCCCCTATAATCCACTGCGATCGCAGGAGGCACGATGTCGGACGGCGCACCCAGGCTGCGCAATTGGCTCGTCGAGCTGCGGCGCCGCAAGGTGTTCCGTGTCGCCGTCGTCTACCTGGTTGCGGCGTGGCTCGCGATCCAGGTTGCGGATGCCGTCTTCGAACCGATCGGACTGCCGGCATGGTCGCTCAGGCTCGTGATAGTGCTGGCGGCACTCGGATTCCCGGTCGCCTGCGCGCTCGCATGGGCGTTCGACGTCACGCCGAGGGGCATCGAGCGCACTCCGGCTGTCGACGCTGCGACCGAGGTGTCGCACGTCGGGCAGCCAGTCGCGGCCGGTCCGCAGTCCGCGGCCGTTTCGCGTTCCTTGCCATCCACGGCCGAGCCGTTGCCACCCGAGCTGCCCGCCGCGGCGCCGAAGGCCTCCGTCGCAATTCTCGCGTTCGCCGACCTGAGCCCGGGTCACGACCACGAGTACTTCTGTGACGGCATTGCCGAAGAGATCATCAACGCGCTTTGCTGCATACGCGGGCTGCGCGTCGCCTCGCGCACTTCGTCGTTCCAGTTCAAGGGCCGTGCCGCCGACGTGCGCGAGATCGGCAAAGCGCTGGGCGTCGGCGCGGTGCTGGAGGGCAGTGTACGCAGGTCGGGCGACCGGGCGCGCATCAACGCGCAGCTGGTGAGCGCTGCCGACGGCTATCACCTCTGGTCGGAGAGCTTCGACCGCGGCCTCGAGGACGTGTTCGCCACGCAGAGCGAGATCGCCCAGAAGCTCGTGCGCGCACTGCGCCTCTCGCTGACACCCCAGGAAAGCGACCTGCTCGAGCGCGGTGGCACGCGCAACGCGGAGGCGTACGACCTCTACCTGCGTGGCCAGGCGCTGCTGCGGGAGGGCGGCGACACATCGCTGCCGCAGGCGGCCGCGTTGTTCGCGCGCGCGATCGAGGCCGACGCGCAGTTCGCGCAGGCCCACGCGGGCCTTGCCAATGCGTTGGCCTATTCGGGGCTCTGGGGGCTCGAAGTGGACGCTGCCCGGATCGAGCAGGCGCTGGCCGCGAGCCGGCGCGCACTGGAACTCGAGCCGCTCATGCCGGAGGCCTACGTCGCCAAGGGCAACCTGCTGTTCCTGCAGCGCAAGGCCGACGCGGCTTTCGCGGCGTTCGAGGAAGCGATCCGGCTCGACCCGTCCTCCTACAACGCGCACTACTTCTACGCGCGCGACCTGTTCTCGGCCGGCCGTGCCGAGCAGGCGCTTTCCTACTACGAGGCGGCCGAGCGGCTGCGCCCCGAGGAATACCAGCCGCCCTGCATGCGGGCGGGCGCGCTGTTCAGCCTCGGTCGTCGCGACGAGGCGATCGCGGCGGCGACGCGCGCGCTTGGAGCGATCGATGCGCGCCTGGCCGCGCAGCCCGACGATGCGCGCGCACTGCAGCTCGCCGCCGTGCTCTCGGCGCGCGTCGGCCAGCGCGAGCGCGCACTCGACTACGTGCGACGCGTGCTGGAGCGGCGGCCTGACGAGTTCGCCAGCGCCTACAACGTCGCCTGTGCCTATGCAGTGCTAGAGATGCGCGAGGAGGCGCTGGTCATGCTCGACCGTGCCGTGAGCAATGGCCGCGGTGATCTCGGCTGGATCGCGCACGATCCCGACTTCGACGGGCTGCGCGCGGACCCGCGCTTCGACGCGATCGTGGGCCGGCTGCGCGCCAAGTCGGAAGGCAAGCCGTCTTGACCGGGCGTCGTTCCGCCGTGCTTCCACTGGTCCTGCTCGCGATCGTCGCGATCGCGCTGGTCGTCTCCGGCATCGACCCGCACGACCGGACCACCTGGTGGCTCGAGGTGCTGCCGGTGCTGATCGCCGCACCGTTGCTCGCCGCCACGTGGCGGCGCTTCCCGCTGACGCCGCTCGCCTACTGGCTGGTCGCGATACACGCGCTGGTGCTTATCCTCGGCGGCCACTACACCTACGCCCGCGTGCCGCTCGGTTTCTGGATGCAGGACCTGTTCGACTTCTCGCGCAACCACTACGATCGCATCGGTCACTTCATGCAGGGGTTTGCGCCCGCGATCATCATCCGGGAACTGCTGGTGCGAACCTCCCCGCTGGCACCCGGCAAGTGGCTGTTCACGCTCGTGCTGTTTTCCGTGCTTGGCGTGAGTGCCACCTACGAGTTCACGGAGTGGTGGGCAGCGCTCGCCGGAGGCGAGGCCGCAGACGCCTTCCTCGGTACGCAGGGCGACCCGTGGGACACGCAATGGGACATGTTCCTGGCAGGCTGCGGGGCCATCGCGTCACAGCTCCTGCTTTCGTCGCTGCACGATCGCCAGCTGGCGGTGGTGGCGCCGGGGATGGCGCCGAAACTCAGGCGGTCCGGGTGAAGCAGCGTAGGCTTCACGTCAGCTATCGCTGGGCCCGGCGCATCGTCGTGGGGCTGGTGGGCGGGACGGTGCTCGCCATTGGCATCGCGTTGATCGTGTTGCCGGGACCGGCCATGGTCGTGATCCCCGTGGGCCTTGCGATTCTCGGCCTCGAGTTCGCGTGGGCGCGACGCTGGCTGCGCAGGATCAAGGAGCAGTCCGGCGAGATCCTGAGCTACTTCAGGGTGGGCCCGAAGTGAACGCGCAGGACTGATGCAGGGCCGAGACGACTCCCGCCGCGCACTGTTCCGCAATCGCGACTTCGCGTTCTTTCTTTCGGCGCGCTTCCTCGCGACGCTCGCGGTGCAGATGCAGACCGTCGCGGTCGGCTGGCAGGTCTATGCCGTGACGAGGGATCCGCTGGACCTCGGCCTGATCGGGCTGTCCCAGTTCCTTCCCTTCGTGCTGCTCGTGCTGCCCGCCGGCCACGTCGCCGACCGTCTCGACCGTCGCCGCATCCTCGCGGCGTGCTTCGCACTCGAGTGCCTCTGCGCACTGCTGCTGCTCGCGTTCGCGGCGCGCGGGCTCGACTCGGCGCGGCCGGTTTTCGCGGTGATGGTGCTGTTCGGCATGGCGCGCGCGTTCGCGATGCCGACCGGCCAGGCGTTGCTGCCCAACCTCGTGCCGCGCGCACAGTTCGGAACGGCCATCGCGCTCAATACCTCGACCTGGCAGGTCTCTACGATCGCGGGCCCGGCGCTCGGTGGCATGGTGTACCTGCTCGGTGCGCCGGTGGTGTACGCATCGGTCGCCGCGCTGCTGGCGCTGGCCGTGGCGATGCTGCTGGGCATCCGCAGCGGCGGCGTCACCGTGAAGCGGCCCGCCGAGGAGCCAGGCTGGCAGTCGCTGCTGTCGGGCCTGCACTTCGTGCGTTCGAAGCGAATGCTGCTGGGTGCCATCTCTCTCGACCTGTTTGCCGTGCTGTTCGGCGGCGCCACGGCGCTGCTGCCCGTCTATGCCGCCGACGTCCTGCACGTCGGTCCCACGGGTCTCGGCTGGCTTCGTACCGCGCCCGGCATCGGCGCTGCCGTCTGCGGCGCGGTGCTCGGGCTGCTGCCGATCACGCGTCGCGTCGGCGGCTGGATGTTCGCGGGCGTGATCGCCTACGGCTGCGCCACCCTGGTTTTCGGCGTCTCCACGCAATTCTGGCTGTCGATGGTCGCGCTCGTCGCGATGGGCGCGGGCGACATGGTCAGCGTCTACATCCGCCACCTGCTCGTGCAGCTCGAGACGCCGGACGGGATACGCGGCCGCGTGAGCGCGGTGAACGCGGTGTTCATCGGTGCGTCGAACGAGCTGGGTGAGTTCGAGTCGGGCCTGACCGCATCGTGGTGGGGCACCGTGCCGGCCGTGATCGTGGGAGGACTCGCTACCCTTGGCGTGGCGGGGCTGTGGGCGAGGTTGTTCCCGGAGCTGCGCAAGCTCGACCGATTCCCCGGAGAAGGCCCGTGACAACTGTATGGACGTACAGTAGCCTCGGCGCATGCGTCGGGCGGACCGTCATCAGGTGGCCAAAGGGCGCGGCGCCGTGTCGAACCCCGCGGGCCGCTTCGAATCGACTGCAATCGAGGCGGCCGACGATGGCTGGGGCAGCCTCGAAGATCCGCCCCGCCGGCCCGAGACCACCCTGATCGCGGACCATCCGAAGCGCGCGATTACGCGCAATGATTCACCGGACGTGCCTTTCGAGCAGTCCATCAATCCCTATCAGGGCTGCGAGCACGGTTGCATCTACTGCTTCGCGCGGCCCACGCACTCCTACTGGAACCTGGGTCCGGGCCTCGACTTCGAGACGCGGATCTTCCACAAGCCGGGCCTCGCGCAGCTGCTCGAGCGCGAACTTGCGGCGCCTGGCTACGCCTGCAAGCCGATCAATCTCGGCGCCAACACCGATCCTTACCAGCCGGCCGAGCGCGAGCTCGGTACTACCCGCGCGCTGCTCGAGGTCATGCTCGCGCACCGCCACCCTGTGACCATCGTCACCAAGGGAGCGCTGATTCTCCGGGACCTGGACCTGCTCACTGAACTCGCTTCGCTCAGGCTCACTTCGGTTGTCGTGAGCCTGACGACGCTGGATGACGCGTTGAAGCGTGTGCTCGAGCCTCGCGCGGCCGCGCCGCGTGCACGACTCACCGTGATTCGCGAGCTGTCGGCCGCCGGAGTGCCTGTCACCGCGATGATGGCGCCTGTGATTCCGGCGCTCACCGACCACGAGATGGAAGCAATCCTCCAGGCCGCGGCCGGGGCCGGCGCCCGCAACGCGGGCTACATGCTGCTGCGCCTGCCGCATGAACTCGGCCAGTTGTTCGAGCAGTGGCTGGCCGGGCATTTCCCGGGCCGCGCCGGCCGGGTGCTCGGCCGGATTCGCGAAATGCGCGACGGTCGCCTCAACGATCCGCGCTTCGGTCACCGCATGCGCGGCGAGGGCGCGTACGCGGAGCTGCTGGCTGGCCGGTTTGCGGCGGCCTGCAGGAGGTTCGGACTCAACGCTGCTCGCAATCTGCAGCTCGATTGCAGCCAGTTCCGGCGTGATCCAGCTGCACCTCTTCAGGCCGATTTGTTCAGCTGATATTCACGGTCTACAGAGCGGTTCGCCACGCGAGGCTTGACGTATACTCGACCGGCACCCATAGCTGTTGCCCGTCATGAATCCGCATCCCAGCGACGTGTCGGAATGCAAGGTCGGCAGGCCGACGCGACGCGCGGCGGTGGCCACCATGGGCGTGCTCGTCCTGGCTTCGGGTTGCATGACCACCAAGGTGGACGAGACGCGGCAGGTGGCCGCGAGCATCCAGGCGAACGAATCCATCGTCGTGCTCAAGAAGCCCCAACTCGAAGGCGTCGGCACGGAAGAGAAGTTCGTCGATTGCATCCAGGAGAATCTCGGCGGCACGCTGGTGCATCCCGAGCAGGGCCAGACGGCCAAGGCCTCGAAGGCCAAGGGTCACGTGCCCTTCAATATCTACGGCGAGCAGGAATTCGCCGACGCGCTCTTCCCGTGGTTCGAGCCGAGCACCGCGCCTGCGAACGCAGCGGGACTGAGATCGCTGCTCGAGCGTCCAGGCGTGGCCGAGCGACTGAACCAGATTGGAGTGCGCTACGTCGTCTGGCTCGACGGCAACACTCAGAAGACAGATGGCGGCGGCAGCATCGCGTGTGCGATCGGCCCGGGAGGCGGTGGCTGCTTCGGTGTCGGCTGGTGGGAGAAGCAGTCGGGTTATGTCGCGTCGGTCTGGGACCTGAAGACAGGCTCCGAGCTCGGCACGGTGAGCGCCGACGTCACCGGAACCTCCGTGCTGATCGGAGCTGTCGCGCCGATCCCGATCATCACGCCGGTGCAGCGAACGGCCTGCAATCGGCTGTCCGACCAGCTGAGGTCATTCCTGGTGGGCGATGATCTCGTCACCGGCGGCGCGGCGGCCACGGCGTCGCCTGGTGGCGGCACGCGTTGAACCATCGTTCGCGCGGAACGATCCAAGGGACTGTGTCGGGTGTTTAGCGCGAGGCGGTGCACCGTCCCTGCGCAACGGAGTCGGGCGAGATGACTCGAAGGCAATCGTGGACGTGGCGGGTGCTGGCACTGGCCGGAGCCTTGGCGCTCGCCGGCTGCGCCACGACCAGCGAGTCGACGTCCTCCTCGCCGCCGTCCATGCCGAGTTCCTCGCCATCGTCGGGATCGCCTGGAAGCCCCGGTTCCTCCGGCAGTTCCGGCTCGTCAGGCAGCCAGGGCGTGCCCGGAAGCACCAGCCAGTCGTCGGGCGACAGCGGATCCGCTGGCAGTCCGTCCTCGAGCGGCGGCAGCCAGGGCGACTCCAGCAGTTCCGGCGGGACCCCGTCGACCTCGTCCTCGCAAGGGCAGGACGGCAGCGAGGGCGGCGGCGAGCCGGCCCCGCAGCGTTGGCCCACGCCCCCGTCGGAGGCACCGACCCAGTCCGGGCAGACCGGTCAGGCTCCCAGCGCTGGGGCCGACCAGTCGGGCGGATCGGCCGGTGGATCACCGTCTGGCCGGGCAGGCCAGACGGGCCAGACAGGCCAATCGGGCGAATCGAGTCAGGATGGCCAGCAGGGGCAATCCGGTCAGTCGGGACAGGGCGGCCAGACCGGCCATTCGAGCCAGTCGGGGCAGGCTGGTCAAACCGGCCAGTCTGGCGGTTCGAGCGGCTCGGCCGGTGCACAGGGGCAAGCCAGCGAACGGAGTGCTGCGGGAAGCGCCGGATCCCCCGGGTCAGGGGGTCCTTCTGGATCGCCGGGCCAGACCGGGGGGCGCGGCGGGTCCGGTGGCGGTCCGATGACTTCCGAGGACCGTCGTGCCCAGATCGACCGCCGCTTCGACGAGACCTTCGCCGTCTTCGACGAAAGGATGCGCAGGGAACAGGAAACGATCTCGCAGGAGCGCGCCGCGCGCGGCGCCGGATCCGGCCAGGGTTCCGCGAGTGAGCCGGGCGACGCCGGCGAGGGCGACGAAGGCGATGCGACCGGCGAGTCCGGCGACGAGGGTGATGCCGGCCTCGAGTCGGGCGAGGGTCCGTCCGCGGGCGGCATGCCGGGCGGACGCGGGCAGCCGGCGGGCGGCGCGACCGGCGAGCAGGGTGGCGGCGGCGGCGTGGGCGGCGGCGGGCCGCTCGGCGGCGCCGGCCCGAATGCCGTGCCGGCCGACATCCCGGACGGCCGTGACGACGACATCGTCGCGCGCCAGCTTCGCGAGGCCGCGATGAAGGAAACGGATCCCGAACTGCGTGAGCGGCTGTGGGAAGAGTATCGCCAGTACAAGAAGAGCACCCAGTGAACCAGACCCACCCAGGCACGCGCTTGATCGGCACGCTGCTCGCCGCGACGCTCGCGTCCGGCGTGCTGGGCGGCTGCGTCGTGCACGAGCAGAAGCCGATGCAGCGCATCGCCGCTGAGAAGGCGACCTTCGAGGTCGCCGAGGACGAACTCCTGGATGTCGGCGTGCGCCTGTTCGATCCCAACATCCCCAGGGACGAGGCGGAGCAGGAAAAGCAGCGCATCTTTCCCGAAGTGCGTAACGCCGAGTCGCGCTACATGCCGATGCTGCTGCGCGACACGCTCGAGTCCACGGGGCAATGGGGACAGGTGCGAGTGCTGCCGCGCGACGGCACTGGCATGGAAGTGTTCGTCGACGGCCGCATCGTCGAGTCCGACGGCCGCGAGCTCGAGCTCGACATCGTGGTGAGCGACGTGGCCGGTCGCACCTGGATGCGCAGGACCTACAAGGGTGAAGCCGACACGCGCGCTTACAAGGAGGTCGTGTCGAAGCCGCGCGACCCGTTCGAGAACGTCTACAACACCATCGCCAATGACTTGCTCGCCGCGCGTCGCGCGATGCCGCAGGCCGAGCGCCAGCAGCTCCGGCAGGTGTCCGATCTCCGCTTCGCCTCCGATCTGGCGCCCTATGCGTTCTCCGGCTACCTCGCGAAGGACCGCAAGGGCGTCTACACCGTGGCGCGACTGCCTGCCGAGAGCGATCCCGTGGTCCAGCGCATGCAGCGGGTGCGCGAGCGCGACTACGCGCTGGTCGACACGCTGAACGAGTACTACGCGAGTTTCGGCGGCAGCATGGCCGAGCCGTACACGAGCTGGCGGAAGTTCAACTACGAGGAACTCGAGGCCGAATCGCAGGCCAAGCGCGAGGCGCTGACGCGGCAGGTGCTGGGAGCAGTCGCCGTGGTCGGCGGCATCGTGGCTGGCGCCGAAACGAGCAGCAGCGCTGCCTCGGCGGCGGCCACCGCCGCGGTGATCGGCGGCATGTACGCGTTCAAGAGCGGCCTCGACAAGCGTGCAGAGATCAAGATCCACACCGAATCGCTGAAGCAGCTTGGCGACTCGTTCCAGAACGAAGTGCAGCCCATGGTCGTGGACGTAGAGGGACGCACGCTGCAGCTCAAGGGTTCGGCCGAACAGCAGTACGCGGAGTGGCGCCAGCTGCTGCGCGAGCTGTACGAGAACGAGACGGGGCTGCCCGCCACGGCCGGCACCGCCGCGCCAGCCGGCCAGCCCTGAGCCCGGAATGCCGATCGCCGACATGCTCCAAAGCGGGCAGTTTCTGGCTGCGCGATACACGCTACTGCGCAAGCTCGGCGAGGGTCGCGTTGCGCAGGTCTGGCAGGCGCGCGACAGGGAAGACGGCGGCGACCGGGTGCTCAAGATCCTGACCACGACCTCCGGGGCTGAACGTGAACAGTTCCTGGCGTCGGCGCGGCTGCAACGGCAACTGCGGCATCCGCGCCTGCAGTCCTGCACGACCGTGCACGAGGGTGAGCCGGCATTTGCCGTGTTCGCCGACGTCGCGAGCGGTGACCTCGCAGCCTGGCGCGGCCGACCATGTGCGGTGCTGCTGCCGGCGCTCGCGGACATTGCGGACGGACTGGCCGCGATGCACGCAAGCGGACTGGTGCATCGCGACCTGAAGCCCGCCAACGTGCTGATCGACGCCGAGGGCCGCGCGATGCTGGCCGATTTCGGCCTGGCGGCCGGGGTCGGCGATCCGGCCGCAGCGGGTGGCGGGTCGCCGTTCTCGATGAGCCCGCAGCAGCGCGACGGCGCGGCGCCCGCCATTGCCGACGACATCTACGGGTTCGGTGCGCTGGCCTACGAGCTCTTGAGCGGCTACCCACCCCTGTACCCGGACCCGGAGCGCGCGCGACACGAGCCGCCCGCAGCATTGCGCCCGGGATTGGTGCCCGCGGCTCTCGAGTCACTGGTCATGCGCTGCCTGGCGAAGTTGCCCGCGGATCGTCCGAAGGACATGTCCGAAGTCGCCAGGTCGCTGCGTTCGCTGGAGCTGGGCTCCGCGTCCCGCGAGCCGACGCGGACCGCGGCCCGGCCCGTGGCGCTCAAGCCGCCCGCCGACGCCGAGCCCGCCATCGCCCCGCAATGGACGCGCACGAACGAGCAGGGCCCTTCACCGGGACAACTGCGCGCGCAGGGATTCCGACGAGGCCTGCTGGTCGCAGGCTTCGTCGTCCTCCTGCTCGGGGCGGGGTTCGTGTTCCTTCTGCTGCCACGATGGGTGGAGCGCAATGCCGCCGGTGATCCTCCGGCACCTCCTGTCGTCGAGTCGAAGTCGTCGCTGCAGGAGGTACCGAAGCCAGATGCAGTCAAGGATCTCGAGCGACTCGCACTCGCCCGGCGAGACTTCGAGTCGCTGCGGCCTTCGGCAGCGCAGCGGCTCGGGTCGCTGGAGTCGCGCGCCGCGGGTGTGTGGGGCGGCGAGGGCTTCGCGCGCGGCAAGCGATTGCTCGCGGATGCAGACGCGGCTTTCGGCCGCCGCGAGTATGTCGAGGCACTGGCCACGCTGCGCGCAGCCGACGCCGACCTCGTCTCGACCGAGAAGCTGGCCGTCGTGAAGCTGCGCGAGGCGCTCGCGGCGGGCGCTGCGGGGCTCGAGTCCGGCGATGCCGCGTCGGCACGGGCGGGCTTCGAGCGCGCGCTGCAGATCGAAGCGTCGAACGCCGTCGCGAAGCGAGGGCTCGAGCGTGCCACCACCCTGGACGAGGTGCGTGCACTGCTCGCCGAGGCACGCATGCTCGAGGAACGAGGGGACACGACGGGTGCGACGGCCGAATATCGCAAGGCGCTCGCGCTCGACCGCGACGCGCT
>Ga0075339_1000019_pt1 | contig 15145 bp, 13 predicted proteins | sample RushMan_CattailN_4_FD_120076 | JGI IMG/M metagenome (GOLD analysis project Ga0075339, IMG submission 120076) | Natural and restored wetland microbial communities from the San Francisco Bay, California, USA, that impact long-term carbon... | ecosystem: Environmental > Terrestrial > Soil >... | reverse complement strand
TCGGTTTCAAAAGGGGGGACTATGAAGAAATCGGAATTCATCCGCAAGGCCACCATCAACAAGAAGGAGTACCGCTTCTTCGACATCGGCCTGTTGGAAAAGAAAGGCATCGCCAAGATCAGCCGGCTGCCCTTTTCAATTAGAATTCTCGTGGAAAACCTGCTGCGCAAGATGGACGATCGGATGGTCAAGGAAAGCGATGTGCTCAACATCGCCCGCTGGAAAAAGCGCTATACGGCCCCCCGGGAAATTCCCTACCACCCGGCACGGGTGCTGATGCAGGACTTCACCGGCGTGCCGGCGGTGGTGGACCTGGCGGCCATGCGGGACGCCGTGAAGGATCTGGGCGGCAACCCGGCCAAGATCAACCCGCTCGTCCCCGTGGACCTGATCGTGGACCACTCCATCCAGGTGGACGCCTGGGGCACCGCGGACGCCCTGACGGAAAACGTTGCCCGGGAATACGAGCGCAACGGAGAGCGCTACGCCCTGCTCAAATGGGCCCAGGAGAGTTTCGACCGCTTCCAGGTGGTCCCGCCGAATTCGGGCATATGCCACCAGGTGAACCTGGAATACATCGGCCGCGTCATCACCACGGAAAAACTGGAAGGCCGGATGCTGGCCTACCCGGACACCGTGGTGGGGCTCGATTCCCACACCACCATGATCAACGGCATCGGCGTCATGGGCTGGGGCGTGGGGGGCATAGAAGCCGAGGCCGTGATGCTGGGCCAGCCTTACTACATGGCCATCCCCGAGGTGATCGGCGTGCGCATGACGGGTGCCCTCAGGGAAGGCGTCACCGCGACCGACCTCGTGCTCACCGTTACGGAAATGCTGCGCAAACGCGGGGTAGTCGAAAAATTCGTCGAGTACTTCGGGCCCGGCATGAAGAGCCTGTCGGTGACCGACCGGGCCACCATCGCCAACATGACCCCGGAATACGGTGCAACGTTGGGGTTTTTCCCTGTCGACGAAAAGACCATCGACTACCTGCGCATGACCAACCGCTCCGCCCAGGCCGCCGTTGTGGAGAAGATCTCAAAGGCGCTCGGGCTGTTCTACACCGGCGCCGAAAAGCCCGAATACACCGAGGTCCTGCAGCTGGATTTAGGGACCGTCGCGCCTTCGGTCGCCGGCCCTGCGCGGCCGCAGGACCGGATCCCCTTGCCGGAGCTCAAGGCGAGCTTCATGAGGGCGCTCGGCTGCAACTATGAGCGCAAGGCCGAGACCACGCCCATGACGACCTTCCACCAGGAGTCGGGGTCCGCCGCCAATCCCCCGGAGCAGTGCCTTCCCAAGAAAAAAACCTGCAACGTGGTCCTGAACGGACACGAGCTGAAGCTGTGCGACGGCGATGTGGTCATCGCCGCCATCACCTCCTGTACCAACACCTCAAACCCTTCGGTCCTGCTGGGCGCGGGGCTGGTAGCCAAGAAAGCGGTCGAGCACGGCTTGAAGGTGCCGGCCCACGTGAAAACCTCACTGGCGCCCGGATCAAAGGTGGTGGTCGACTACCTCAAAGACGCCGGTCTCCTGCCCTATCTGGAAGGGCTCGGGTTCCACCTCGCGGCCTTCGGCTGCACGACCTGCATCGGCAACAGCGGCCCCCTGCTGCCGGAAATCGAGGAGGCCATCACCCAGAATGACTTGAACGTGGCGGCAGTCTTATCGGGCAACCGCAACTTCGAGGCGCGCATTCACCAGCGGATCAAGTCCAACTTTTTGATGTCGCCCATGCTGGTGGTGGCCTTTGCGCTGGCCGGACGGGTGGACAAGGACCTCACCATCGAGCCGGTGGGCTGCGACCCCCGGGGTCGGCCGGTGTTCCTGAAAGACATCTGGCCGAGCAACGGCGAGGTGGCTGATCTCGCTGCGCAACACGTCAAGCAGAAGTTCTACCGACGGCAATACGGTCAGATCTTCAAGGGCGACGAGTTATGGCAACGGCTGGCGGTCAAGGGCAGCACCACCTTCGCCTGGGAGGAGGCCTCCACCTACGTCCGTAAGCCGCCCTATTTCGACGGTTTCTCGCTGGCGCACGGCACGCCGTCGGACATCCGGGATGCAGCCGTGCTGTTGATGGTCGGGGATACGGTCACCACCGATCACATCTCGCCGGCCGGGGCCATCGCCGCCCACTACCCTGCCGGCCGGTATCTCATCGACAGAGGAGTGGAAAAGAAGGACTTCAACTCCTACGGTGCGCGCCGCGGCAACCACGAGGTGATGATGCGCGGCACCTTCGGCAACATCCGCATCAAGAACAGGATGGTGGCGCCCAAGGAAGGCAGCTTTACCCTGAAGTTCCCGGAGCGGCAGGAGACTTTCATTTACGATGCGGCCGTTGAGTATATGGAGAAATCCCGTCCGCTCGTCGTCCTCGCCGGAAAGGAATACGGCGCCGGGTCCTCGCGGGACTGGGCGGCCAAGGGGCCGAGTCTGCTGGGGGTGAAAGCCGCCATCGCCGAGTCCTTCGAGCGCATCCATCGCAGCAATCTCATCGGCATGGGGGTGCTGCCCCTCGTTTTCAAAGACGGCCAGAGCTGGCAAAATCTCGGCCTGGACGGTTCGGAGGCGTTCACGATCACCGGCGTCGAAACACTCACGCCGCGCAAAACCCTCCAGGTCAAAGCCGTGAAGCCGGACGGCCTTGAAATCGCCTTCGAGGTGACCGCCCGCGTGGACACCGACATCGAGGTGGACTATTACATCCACGGCGGAATCCTGCCGTTCGTTCTGCGGAAGATCATGGGGGGTAAGTAGCCGGCCTGGCCAAACGCTCCGTTCATGCAGCAAGCGAGTCGCCTTTGAGCGCAGCGTCTGAAAGTCTCATCCTGTTCACGCGCTATCCCGAACCGGGCGCCACCAAGACGCGGCTGATGCCGGTGCTGGGGCCGGAGGGCGCGGCGGAGTTCCAGCGACGGTTGACCGAGCGCGCGGCGAAGACGGCCGCAGAAGCGGGAAGCTGCCGCGGGCTGACGTTGGAAATCCGCCACCAGGGCGGCAGCGTCGTGTTGATGCGGAACTGGCTGGGGGGTATTTTCACCTTCCGCCCCCAGGGGTGCGGCGACATCGGCGCTCGCATGCAATCAAGCCTTGCCGCCGCCTTTGCGAAAGGGGCGCAACGCGCAGTCCTCATCGGATCGGATATCCCCGGCCTTAACGCCGCAACCGTCCTCCGCGCGTACGACGCCCTGACGCATCACGATCTGGTGTTCGGGCCGGCTGCGGACGGCGGCTATTACCTGATCGGGATGACGGCCGCCTGCTTCCGGCGCGGAACGCCGTATCTGGGGCCCGGCATCGCCTGGGGTTCGTCCGATGTGCTCGCCCGAACCTTGGCCATGGTGCGCGATGCGCGCTTGGCCTACCGCCTGCTGGAAACACTCGCGGACGTCGACCGCCCACACGATCTGCCCGCGGCGATGCAGGCGCTCTGCTCCGGGAGCGACCGCCCCGCGATTTCCGTCGTCATCCCGGCCTTGAACGAGGCCGGTCAAATAGCGGAGTCCCTCTCGACCCTGGCCCGGGCCCCCGACGTTGAAACCATCGTGGTCGACGGCGGCAGCACCGACGCCACGGTCACGGTCGCGAGGACCGCCGGTGTCAGAACCATAGTCGCACGCCCACCCCGCTCCACCCAGATGAATGCCGGCGCCGCCGCCGCATCCGGCGACATCCTGCTGTTTTTGCATGCCGACACCCGGCTTCCAGTGGGGTTCGAAGAGCAGGTACGAAAGACCCTCGCACGCCCCCGGGTGGCTGCAGGCGCCTTTCGTCTCATGATCGATGGAAATCAAATAGGCTTGGGAACAATTGAACGAGTCGCCAACTGGCGTTCCCGTTTCCTGCAGATGCCCTATGGGGACCAGGCCCTGTTTATGCGAAGAAACACCTTCTGGGAACTGGGGGCGTTTCCCCCGATTCCCATCATGGAGGATTTCGAACTGGTGCGGCGCCTCAAACGCCGGGGCCGCATCGTGCTGGCCCCCGGCTGCGCCGAGACCTCCGGTCGGCGATGGCTCCGGCTGGGCGCCGTGAAAACATTTCTGATCAACCAGTGCGTCATAGGAGCTTACTGCGTCGGAGTTTCTCCCCAGCGTCTGGTCGTCTGGTACCGGGGCAAAAAGGGCTAACGTTTTCCCCGGTTCGGACGATATATTTCAATATGCGCCGCTTGCAGGAACCCTCACTCCTTCCGGCCCCCACGATCCCGGATTTTTCTGAAATGCATGATATATTGGGTTCTGGAAAGTTGCGGAATCGGGATCCATAGGTTATATTGATACATTTGGGCGATTATCATCCAACGCAGTGATGGACCGCAGAATGAGCTCCGATTCGTTTCACAGGATTCTTTTTGAACGACCCCAGTTGCCGGAGCTGTCCCGGCAATATACGGTCGTGGACATGCATTTCCACAGCCACCTGTCGGACGGGCGCGCTTCGATCGAAGACATCGCCCATCGGGCCATGGCGCTTGGGATCGGCATCGCTGTGACCGACCACAACGCCATTCACGGCGCGGTTGAGATCGACCGCTTCAAGGGTGTCTTCAGCATCCCCGGCATCGAGCTGACCTCCTACGAGGGCACCCACCTGCTGGTCTATTTTTACGAGATCAAGAGCCTGCTGCGGTTCTACAGTCAGCATGTTCAGCCGTTCGTGGGGGCCGAGATCATGTCCTCTCTTTCCCTGGAGCTGGAGGACCTCATCCGGCGGGCGCGAAAATTCGAGACCCTGATCATCTTCCCCCACCCTTACTGCGGCAGCTACACCGGCATCCACAACCCGTATTTCAACGACGAACAGTATACGGAGCTGCTTGAACTGGCGGACGGGGTGGAGGTGATCAACTCGGAAAACACCAACAAGTGGAACCTGCGCAGCGCCCTGCTGGGCTTCAACCTGAACAAAAGCATCACGGGCGGCAGCGACGGTCATCGCCTCAGCCAGCTGGGGCGGGTGGTCACGGTGGCCGATTGCGCCTGGAAGCGGCGGGCGTTCCTGGATGCGGTCAAACGCCGCAAAGCGCGGGTGATCGGGAAAGAGATCGACATCCTGCGCAAGATGACCTCGAACGGGGGCAAGCTGCGCTCCAGCATGCGCCACTACCCGGACCTGGTTGAAAAAAACCTGCGGTTTCTGAACACCACCTCGCGTAGGATCAAAGATAACATGAAGCGCAGCCTGAACGAGCGGCTGTACGACCATCGCCGCCGGGGCGGCCTAAAATAGAAAACGGCCGTGATACACCCATCACGGCCGACCCAGACATCAGAAGGCAGGGTCAGGTCATCTGCCCGGTACGCTGGAATTCCTCAAGACTCTCCTTGTCCACCATCAGGACCTGCCGGCGACGGACCGCTCGGACCCGATTGTATTCGATCAACTGGTACAGCACCTTGCGGCCGACGCCGAGATAGCGTGCGGCATCGGCCACACTCACAAAATTCCTGCCGATTTCTGTATGCTCGTTGAGATTTGCCATTCAAATGCTCCCTTGTGTTGAATCGTCCGGCGGATAGCGCGGCCGTCAAGGTCGTCTCCCGGCTCGACTGCCGTCCGCTGTTGCTTGTTTCCTAAATCCCTGCAAAGGTTTCAGGTGTCGGGGTTCAGGGACTCTGTGAGGACCGGCGCAGAACTCCTCTGCCTCCTCCCACGCTGACGCATCGGGCCGGCAGTGATCAGACCCCGGCAACTGCTTCTATCCTGACCCCTGACACCTTGCTCCCCGAGCAGCTTATAAGCAACTATGCTTACGATCGCCACACGCGTCAATCATAGCCAGGGAAACGCTCCAGCATCTTCACAGCTGAGCACTACTCTTGAAACCGAGCGGTGCGGCGTGCTATTAAGGTTTTATGTCAGCCGGACACCTCATGGCCTGCCACGACTGCGACCTACTGCACCGCATTGCTGCCGTCCCCGAAGGCAGTACCGCCAGCTGCTGCCGCTGCGGGGCGGTGCTCGCCAAGCCCAAACGAGACAGCGTGGAGCGCTCACTGGCTCTGGCCGTAGCCGGGTTGGTGCTGTTTGTGCTGGCCAACTCCTTTCCGTTCCTCGGCTTCAAAATTCAGGGGCAGATCCGGGAGACACTGCTGTTGACCGGGATCCGGGAGTTGTACCTGCAGGACATGCGATTGGTGGCCGTCCTGGTGTTGATCACGACCGTCCTCGCACCCTTGGCGCAACTGCTGGCGTTGATTTACATCCTGCTGCCGCTGAAGCTCAATCGTCCGGCCCCCGGGATGTTCCATGTCTTCCGCCGGCTGCGCAGCATAGAGCCCTGGAGCATGATGGAGGTGTTCATGGTGGGGATTCTCGTCTCGGTCGTCAAGCTGGCCAAGATGGCGCATATCATCCCCGGCACGGCGGCCTTCTGCTTCATGGCGCTCATTTTCGTTCTGGCGGCCTGCCTGTCTTCGCTGGACTCGCACGTGGTCTGGGACCGTTGGGAGGGCCACCGATGAGGCCCGCCGCCCGGACGGCCCAAAGTTCATCCTTGTTGAGCTGCGGGATATGCCATCTGCTCATGCGCAAGCCCCCCGGGGCCGCCGACCCGGCAGGCAAGTGCCCGCGCTGCGGCGCTGCGTTGCACCCACGCAAACCCAACAGCATCGCCCGCACCTGGGCGCTGGTGATCGCGGCCTTGATTTTCTATGTCCCCGCCAACGTGCTGCCCATCACCAAAGTCACCTCCCTGGGCGCAACCCAGTCGGACACCATCATGAGCGGCGTCATCTACTTTATCCACAGCGGCATGTGGCCGATCGCCTTGGTCATTTTCGTCGCCAGCGTTTTCGTGCCCGTGCTGAAACTTTTAATCCTTCTCTTTCTCGTGATTTCCGTTCAGCGCCGCTCCCAGTGGCGGCCCAAGGACCGCACCCGCCTCTACCGCATCACTGAGGCGATCGGCCGCTGGTCGATGACCGACATCTTCGTGGTGACCATCCTGGTGGCATTGGTGCATTTAGGGGCGCTGGCGAACATCGAGGCCCAAGCGGGCGCGGTGTTCTTCGCCGCCGTGGTGGTCATCACCATGCTGGCCGCCATGAGCTTCGATCCTCGTTTAATCTGGGACGTAAAGGAGCCCCAAGATGAATGCGAATACCCCGCCTGAAGCCGATGTTCCCGATGTTCCCGAGCCCGTCATCCGCTCCGGCAAACGCCAGATCTCCATTGTGTGGCTGGTGCCGGTGGTGGCGCTTTTAATAGGCGGCTGGTTGATCTACAAGGCCGTCACCGAAAAGGGGCCGGAGATAACGATCACCTTCAAGACCGCCGAGGGCCTCGAAGCCGGCAAGACCAAGATTAAATGCAAGGATGTGGAGATCGGGCTGGTTCAGGAGATCTCCCTCAGCAAGGACTTGACCGAAGTGTTCGTGAAAGCGCAGCTCGTCAGGGAAGCGGATTCGTATCTTTCCGAAAACACCCGCTTCTGGGTCGTCCGCGCCAGAGTCAGCGCCAGCTCGGTGACGGGCCTGGGTACGGTCTTCTCCGGGGCCTACATCGACATCGATCCCGGGCCGCCAGGAAAAAAGACCCACCACTTCAAAGGGCTGGAGGACCCTCCCATCGTGACTACCTGGGAGAAGGGTCGCCACTTCATCCTGCAGGCGGAGCGAAAGGGGTCCCTGGATATCGGCGCGCCGGTGTATTACCGGCAGATCGAAGTCGGCCGTGTAGCTGCCTACAATCTATCCCCGGACGGCAAGAGTGTCATGTTTAAGGTCTTCATCAAGGATCCTTATCCCGGGTTCGTGCGCAAGAACACACGCTTCTGGAATGCCAGCGGATTCGATGTAAAAATTGACGCACAGGGAGTCCGCATCGACACCGAATCATTTGTTTCGATGTTGGTCGGCGGAGTCGCTTTTGACGTGGTGGAGAGTTTGGGGGGGTCCCCGGAGGCGGCCGCACCGGAAGACGAGCCTTTCAAGCTGTTCTCCAGCCGCGAAGCCGCCCAAGAAAAGATGTATAGCACTAAAAATTATTTTGTCCTGCTCTTCGACGAATCGGTCAGGGGGCTGTCCCCTGGTGCACCGGTCGAATTCCGGGGAATCCAACTCGGAAACGTGGTCGACATAAAATCGGAATTCGACCTTAAAAAGAATAAAGTCAAAATTCCGGTGATTGTCGCCACGGAACCGGACCGAATATCATTGGTCGGCAAGCTGCCGGAAGGGGTGACCCAGGATACGCTGGTCGAGCATCTCGTCGAAAAGGGGCTCCGCGCCCAACTGCGCACGGGCAGTCTTCTCACCGGCCAGTTGTACATCGCGCTGGATTTGTTCCCCGACGCAAAGCCTGCCAAATTGATACGAGGCGGAAGATACGGATACCCGGAATTCCCGACCACCCCGACCCAACTGGGGGAGATCGGCTCGAAGGTGACCCAGTTGGTCGCCAAAGTCGAAAAGATCCCCATCGAACAGATCGGAAACGACCTGCGCGACACCCTCCAAGGCGCCAAGCGCCTGACCAATTCCCCGGAGTTGACGGAAGCCCTGAAATCGTTGAACGCGACCATCAAGGAGCTGCAGCTGCTGACAGCCGACCTGCGAACGAGCACAACGCCGGAAGTCAACGCCACCCTCGAGCAGGCGCGCAAATCGTTGGCGGCGGCGGAGTCTGCTATGAATGCAAATTCTCCGCTGCAGAACAGGCTACTGAACACGTTGGATGAGCTGGGGAGGGCGGCGGGGGCGCTGCGCACCCTAGTGGATTACCTGGAACGCAACCCGCAGAGCATCTTGACCGGAAAGGACGCCCCAAAATGAAATCGACCCACCCATCGCGGAAACCACTCTTCGGCACATGCCTGCTGGCGTTGATGCTGGCAGGGTGTCTTCTCGGGGCCAGCCGGCCGGTGGATTATTACACCTTGACCCCTCTGCCGAGACCGACCGGCACCGTTGCGGCGGAGGCCACCCCGGGAATCAGCATTGCCCTCTACCCGGTGGTGTTCCCGGAGTATATCGACCGTCCGCAGATCGTCACCCGGACCGACGACAACCAAATCGCCCTGTCGGAGTTCAATCGGTGGGGTGGGGGGTTGAAGCAGGCGTTCGCCAACGTGATGGTGGAAAACCTGAACGTTCTCCTGGCGGAGCGCCGGGCGAACGTCATGTTCGACACGCTGACCTTCGATCCGAGCTATCTCGTTACCGTGACCGTGAACCGTTTCGATGGACAGCTCGGAGATACGGTCTGGCTGAATGCCGCCTGGACGATCTGGGATCTGAAGGCGAAGAAGACGCTGGCAGTGAAAACCTCGGTCATCCAGGAGAAGGCTGCGGCTCAGGGCTATGCTGCGCTGGTAGCAGCCCAGAGCCGGGCAATCGCCTCCTTGAGCCGCGAGATCGCCGCCGAGTTTGAAAAGCTTAAATAGGCGGACAGCCCGCGCCGATCAAAGCGCTTGTCAGCCGGTCTTGTCTTCCCGGTTCCCGTCTTGCGCCAGGAGGATGCGTTCATCCGGCTGCGGGGGCTCTTCCAGGCCGGGGGGGGCTGTGCCGGCCGACAGCTCGTCTTTAAAAACCACGCCGTAAATTTCCCACACCGTAACGACCAGTGCGGCCACGATCGGCCCGATGATGATCCCCGCCGCACCGAACATCATGATCCCGCCCAGGGTCCCGAAAAGAATCATCAGCGCGTGCATGCGGGTGTCATGGCCCACCAGCCGCGGCCGCAGAAAATTGTCCAGCCCGCCCACCACGAGACTGCAGAAGACAAACAGCCCGATCGCCCGGCCGTAACGCCCGTTCGATGCCAGGATGATGCTCGCCGGCAGCCAGACGATGGCCGTACCGATACCCGGCACCAGCGACATCACCGCTGCGACCGTCCCCCAGAAAATGGCACTGGGAATGCCGATGACGGCAAAAGCCGCCCCCGTGAGGATTCCCTGGAGGATGCCGATCACCGCCACGCCCTTCAGCGTGGCGCGGGTCACGGATGTGAACCGGTCGAGCATGCGCTCGCCATCCTCCTGTTTCAACGGAAGGTAGCGTACGATCCAGTTCAAAAACCGTTCACCGTCCACCAGGAAAAAGAACATCGTGTAAAGGAAGATGAAAAGCATGAAGATGAATTGCGCCGTCATCACGGTCACCGACGACAGGCTGTTGATCAGAAAGCTGCTGAACCGCCCCACCAGTTCACCGGCTTTCAGCATGATCGTTTCCTTGTAGGGCAGGATGCGGTCGTAAAAAGGGATTTTTTCGAGCAGCTCGGAAAATCCCGCCGGCTGGCTCAGCTGTTTCTGGACCCATGGCTTCACCGTCTCGCCGACCTTGATGGCCTCACCGGTCACCGCCCCGATGAGACCGGCGAGCGGCAGAAGAACCCCGAAAACAACCAGAAGCAGCGTGACCGCGGCGGCAAGGCTGCTGCGACCGCCGAACCGGCGTCCCAGCCAGCGGTAGAGAGGACGTGTGAGGGCGGAGAAAATCCCGGCCATGATGACGGTCATCAGGAAGGGCCAGACCATGGCCAAAAAAATCGCCGAGATCAACAGCAACAGCAGGAGCACAAACGCCTTGTTCAGATGGCTCTCGTTCATTTCGCCCTTCCGGCCCTTCATGAGGGGTCGCGGTGACCTTTGAGGGTTGTCTGAAAATGATAGTGGATCGGAATCGGTCGCGTCAAGCCTCCGTCAACGGCGGAGGCTTCCGAAAATGCATGAGATAATTCACATGGGCGTTGCCGCCGAGGGTGTAGCGGCGGGTGAACGGGTTGTAGTGCAGGCCTGTCAGGTCTTGAAACTCAAGGCCGCAGGCCTGCGACCAGCCCTTTAATTCACAGGGCTTTATGAACCGGCTGTAGGAATGGGTGCCTTGCTTTACCAGCCGCAGCAGCAACTCCGCGCCGACGATGGCAAAAAGAAACGATTTTGGGTTGCGGTTGAGGGTGGCAAAAAACACGTCCCCACCGGGTTTGGCCAGACGGCCGCAGGCCGCCACAATCGAGCCTGGTTCCGGCACATGCTCCAGCAGCTCCATGCACGTGACGACGTCGAAGCGACCGGCAGCTTCTCCAGCGAACTGCTCCGCCGTCGCCAGGCGGTAATCCACCTCAACCCCGGATTCCTTCAGGTGGAGCTTCGCGACCGCCAGGGGTTCCTCCCCGGCGTCGATCCCGGTAACCGAGGCCCCCAGGGCGGCCATGGCTTCCGAAAGGATCCCCCCGCCGCAGCCGAGATCGAGAACCCTCCGGCCCGCCAACGGCGCCCTGGCGTTGATGTATCCGACCCGCAGGCCGTTGATGTCGTGCAGGGCCTTGAACGCACCGTTGCGGTCCCACCAGATCGGCGCAAGCGACGCGAACTTGGCGAGTTCCTCCGGATCAACGTTCTTCTTGGGTCGATTATCCAATGGCCCTTGTCTCACGCGCATCCGTCTGAAAAAAATTGAGATGCGCCGGCACTAAAATTCGAATCGGCTTTGTAAGAAGTCCACGTTCAAGGCTCGCGAAGCCCGCGAAGCGAGGCGTGCTGCCGGCACGCCGCAGCGACTGGGAGCTGAAGCGCAACGCAGAAGTCGGGTTTCCTGCAAAGACGCTATTTTTTGAATGCCCATAGCTGCGACAGAAGCATTCCCGCCAGCATGAGCGCGCAACCGACCCCGCTTCGCAGGCTGAGGGTCTCACCGAGCACCATCCAACCGCCCAGGGCGGCGAACACCGCCTCGAGACTCATCAGAATCGATGCGTGGGCCGGATGTGCCTCGCGCTGGGCCACTACCTGCAACGTGTAAGCCACGCCTACCGAGAGAACGCCGCCGTACAGAATAGGCAGGGCAGCTGCGTAAATAGAAGCCCAGGCCACTGTCTCGAACCAAACGGCAGTGATCAGGGACAAGAGCGAACAGATCGAAAACTGATAGAAAGCCAACTCCACCGGCCGGGTTCGCGGAGACAGCCAGGCCACCAGGAGCACCTGGAAGCTCCAGAAGACGGCACTCGCCAGCACCAGCAAGTCCCCGTATTCCATCTGGAAGTCCGCTGTGACCGACAGCAGGTAGAGACCCGCGGCGCAAAAAAGAGCACCGGCCCACGTCCCTAGCGAAGGGCGCTGTTTCCAGAAAAGGCCCAGGATCGGCACGATCACCACGTAAAGCCCCGTGATGAAACCCGCCTTGCCGGCGGTGGTGTAGAGCAGCGCCGCCTGCTGCAGAGAGGCGGCGACAAACAACACCACACCGAGCGCCCCGCCGCCGCAAATGAACAGCCGCGATGCCATGGGGGCTGCGATCGGCCCGGAGGGGGGCCGGGCCGCGAGCAAAAGCGGCGCCAGGGTCAGGCTTCCCAGCGCAAAACGGACGCCGTTGTAGGTGAACGGCCCCACGTAGTCCATGCCCATCCGCTGGGCCACGAAGGCGAAACCCCAGATGGCTGCGGTGAACAGCAGGATGACATCGGATTTAACCGTGGCGGCCTTCATCGCTCACCTGGGCGGGCCGTGGAGGATCGCCGCTGCATCGCGGCGATTTCCAAGTTGGACCGTCAGGATACCCGCTGTGATGAGCACCAACGCGAGCAGGATCATCGCCGTGATCGGCTCACCCAGAAGCACACCCGCCAAGAGAACCCCGGAAACCGGAATCAGAAAGACAAATGAATGCAGGGCCACCGCTCCGTATGCCTGCAACAGCCGGTTCCAGGCCACAAATGCAAAAGAGGTGGTGAGCACCACCTGGAATGCGATGGCCGCCACGATTCCGAAGTCTATCCGCGAGACCATGGGCGAGTCCCACAGCGGCGCCCCCAGCGCAAACAAAGGAATCGAAAACAGCAGCTGGTAGAACACGATTTGCGTCGACGAAATGCTCCGGACCAGGTGCTTGGTGTACGCGGCGCTGCAAGCCCAGATGAATGTGGCAGCCAGCAGCAGCAAGTCGCCGGCCATCAAATCCCCGCTCATGGCCGCCCGGTCCAGAAAGATACAGGCAGCACCTGCAAAGCCGAGGATGAGGCCGATCAATTTCAAAAAAGTGATGCGGTCGCCGGCCAGGAAGAAATGCGCCAGGAAAAGAAGGAAGAACGGCTGCAGGTTCGTGATCAATGCGCCGCGGGAGGCGCTCGTCAGCGTAAAACCCACGTAGACCAGTGAGAGCTGCAGGGTGAAAAGCAGAGAGTTGATCAGCAAATGACGCAGCTGCCCCGGCGCGGGGCGCAGGGACTGGCCGGACATTTTCGCCCAAGCCCACAGAAAGAGGGTGGAGATCCCGAACCGGACGGCCGCGGAGGTGAAGGGCCCCAGCCCCGACAAGCTGAACTTTATCGCGACGGTGTTCGCGCCCCACAGCACGCAGAGGGAAGCGGCCAGCGCAGAGGCCAAAAGGGAAAGTTTCTGGTCGGGCAAAGCGGTGTCGCTCACAAGACTGTCCGGAAAGTGAGATCGCACGGTCGGGTCCCGGGAATAGCTCGGCATTCCCTATGCGGATTTCATCAGCTTCAGCGACGCCTCGGCCCGACGATCGCCGAAATTGTCGTAGCTGTATCGAACTTCGCAGAACTGGGACCGGAAATGGTTCACTTCTTCCTTGACGTCCTTCCTGGCGACGAGACACGCGTGAATGAGCTCGGCGATCCGCCCCATCTCCTGCTCGCCCATCCCCAAGCGCGTCATCTCCTGCACCCCGATCCGCACGCCTTCCGGACGGTCGTGGCTGCTGAGCGGCTCGTGGGGCAGCATGTTCATGTTGAGGATGATGTCGTTGGCTTCAAGGGTCCTGGACACCCTCTCACCGCCGCCGTTGGCCTTGACGTTCACAGCCACCTGGTGGCTTTCGGTGTAGCCGAAATCCTTGCCCTGGACGTCGAAGCCCAGCCGGTCCAGGGCAGCGGCCAGCGCCTTGGCATTTCGGATGGTGTTTTCCGCATAGGTTTCCCCGAAATCCATCATCTCATAAGTGCAGATAGCCATCTGGGCCAGGGTGTCCAGGTGGTGGTTGCTGGAGGACCCCGGGAAAGCGCCGCGGTCGATCTTGCGCCAGGGCTCTTCCGCCATGTTGCTCAGAATGACCCCGCGCTGGCTCCCGAAAAAGGTTTTGTGGGTGCTGGCGGTCATCAACCAGGCGCCCTCCTTGAGCGGACTCTGAAACCGTTTGCCGGCGATCAGTCCCAGGACATGCGCGGCGTCGTACATGATCAGGGTCTTGGTCTGTCGGCAGACCTCGGCGAGTTCGGTCACCGGCTCCGGGAAGAGGAAAAGACTTTTCCCGACCACGATCATCTTCGGCCGCGTTTTTTCGATCAGGTAGACCGCCTTTTCAAGGTCGATGTGGTAGCCGTCCGGGGTCATGGGAAAGTCGATGATGTTGTGGGTGAATTTACCGAGCGCTCCCCGGCGGTGATGGCTGATGTGGCCGCCGCCCGGGGTGGAGTTGACCATGACCACGTCGCCCGGGCCGACGAACCGGCTGAACACCGCCTCGTTGGCGTTGGTCCCGCTGATGGGCCGAACCTCGCAATGGTCGCATTCGAAAATGATCTTCAGGTTGGTTTTCAGCTGGCTCTCGATTTCATCGATGTAGGAGGTCCCCCTGTAATAGCGCTCCCCCGGGTGACCCTCGGCATACCGATGGGCGAAATCCGAGCATCCCCCCGTTCGGGCACGGCGACTCAAAACGTTTTCGCTGGCGATGAGGTTGAGGCACTGCCCCCGCCACTCATCCTGCTTCTTGATCAATTCCTCGATTTCGGAAATCTTTTTTGCGTACATCTCGACAAGATCCCTCTCTGGATGAACTGGTTTGACCCACCCGGCGGCTTCGTTGAAAGCTCAACATGTAAGAAGCGATGGTCGTGGAGTGAAACGCAGCGTGAAGGTGCTGCAGCATCTCTCCGGAGGCGGAATGAGGCTTCTAACGAGGTCGTTCAGGAGGGGGACTATAGGGGATAGCGTTGAGCCTGTCAAGAAATCAACATCGCCCATTGTCGGCCGATGGTTCTCACTCCCGACGACACCACCGGCAAGCGAATATGTCGGGCAAACCACCGAGCGACTAGTATTACGGCTGGTTTTCCAAAACGTCGATGCGGTCCCCGTTGTTCGCTGACGCCAGGTCCAACGCCCCATCCCCGTTCCAATCCCCCGCAGCAAGGGCAATAGCATTTAATTGTACTGAAACGGTTT
>Ga0075339_1000018_pt1 | contig 15791 bp, 9 predicted proteins | sample RushMan_CattailN_4_FD_120076 | JGI IMG/M metagenome (GOLD analysis project Ga0075339, IMG submission 120076) | Natural and restored wetland microbial communities from the San Francisco Bay, California, USA, that impact long-term carbon... | ecosystem: Environmental > Terrestrial > Soil > Wetlands... | reverse complement strand
TGGATGACATTGAACTCGTTTTATTTGAATCGGGAGATCTATCAAGCATACCCAACGCGGAGACTGTGCGAGAGCTGAAGCTGCTGGCGGCGGATCACGACCTGACCTACACCATCCACCTGCCGATCGATATCCACACGGGGCACGCGAAGGAAAGCGAAAGGCGCCGCGCAGTTGAAGCCTGCCGCCACATCATCGACCGCCTGGAGCCGGCCTCACCCTTCGGCTATATTCTCCATCTTGCCGGCGACCGACGCGGCGCAGAGCCTTCCGCCGATCTTGCGCGCTGGCAGGCCCTTCACAGGGACTCGGTCCGCAGCTTGCTCGCGCTGGTGTCGGCGGATCGAATTTGCATCGAGAACCTGGAATACCCTTTCGAACACGCGGCCGGGATCGTCTTCGACTTGGGGCTTTCGATCTGCTGCGACATCGGCCATCTTTTGCTTTACGGCAGCGACGTCGATGCCCACCTCGACCGCCATTGGCCCCGCACGCGCGTGGTCCACCTGCACGGTCTTGCAGACGGGGCGGACCACCGGAGCGTCTCCCGTCTGGAGTTGTCGTTTATGCAAAACCTGATGCAGCGGCTCCGGTCCGCCGGTGAGCCGGACCGGGTCGTCACCCTTGAAGTGTTTACCGAGAACGATTTGCGTGATTCCCTGCGGTACCTTGCAAGATGGGGCCTGCCTGCCGAAGGCCCGGGTTGGAAATGAAACCTATCCGCTGTTTTCTGAGCCAGCCCCCCAATGGCCACCGACACGAGGCCAACGTGAACCGTGCATATAACGATCAACCCGTCGACTTGGTTGCCTTAGGGGTACATTCATAATTCTATGTTGAAAATTTCCAGGCGGACTGGCAATATTTAATCAACAACAAACATTCAGATAACGATAAATGTGTTGTTAAATCAAAAAGATGTTGGTTGAAACCACTCACTGGAGACTATGATTGATGAAACGGATCAAGCTCGCGCGGATGGACTGTGGGAAGGTCAGCGGCGAGATCGGCGATTTTGTGATCGGGCAGGTCACGGACACGGGGATGACCGGTTGCGTGGTGGGACTTTCCGGCGGGGTGGATTCGAGCACCACCGCGGCGTTGATCAAGCGGGCCTTCGACCGGCACGCGGCTGCGAAATTCGAACTGGTGGGTTACATCTTGCCCACCAGCCTGAACAAGCAGGATGACATCGGGGATGCAGAAGGGGTGGCCCGATACCTCGGCATCCGCTGCGAGACCCACAGCATCGAGGCGCCGGTGGAGGCCTTCCGCGCCACCAACCCCGAGGCCTTCGAGAGCATCTTTCACAAGGGCAACATGATCTCCCGCGTGCGCGCGAATGTGCTCTCCACCAAGGCGGCCACCGAAAGGAAAATCGTTGCCGGCACCGGCAACAAGGATGAGGATTTCGGGATCGGATACTACACTCTCTTCGGCGACGGGGCGGTGCATTTGAGCCCGATCGGCGGGCTCTCCAAGCGCCTGGTGCGCGAGATGGCGAGCTTCCTGGGGCTCGGCGGCCACATCGTGAACCGCGTTCCTACCGCGGGGCTCGAGCCCGGCCAAAGCGATTACAAGGACTTGGGCTATGACTATGACGTGGTGGAATTGGTGTCCGAGGGCTATGTGCAGGGATCCACGCTCGCTGAACTCAGCCGCCACTCACAGATTGTACCTGTCGTTGAAAAGCAAATGGTGCACTACAAGAAGGTGTTCGGCGCAGCGAAATTCACGAGCGTGGACCAAGTGGTAGCAGACGTGCTGCGGCGGCATGAGATTGCAAAGGGCAAGATGAAGATCATCCATCCGCCCTCGCCGAAAATTTCACTCACCCATGAGTGAGCTACGTTCTCAAACATCTCAGTTTGGCAAGGTCTTCGGCATAGCCGTAAAGGTGCAGTCCCTTGCTCTCCACGATCATCTCCCCGTCTTTGACACCGATCTCGCCGGCCATGTATTCTTTCAGGTTCTGAATCGCCGCGAGGTTGGCGGGGAAGCCGTTCCATAAATCCCACGAACGGAAATAGACCACGAAGTGAAGGATTTCATCCTGGATGCGCGTGTCGATCGAGCGCAGGCAGGGCGGGTCCAGCAATGTTAGGTCGGACGGGTGCGCCACCTGCAGCACCATCTGGTTGTTGCGATGGCCGAATTTCTTGTAGGTGTCGATCACCCACTCGATCTGGTTTAGATAGAGTTGGCTGTTTTCCTCAAACAACACTTTACCGTCGACTTCACGCCGATCGATGATCTCGGCGTTGGCCTCGCGCCACCAGTTCAATTTGTCGCCGGTAATCGGCACGCGGGTCAGGCGCTCGCCGTAGGTGTAGGACTCTCCGGGCTCCTTGCGCGCGGACATGAGATACTCGATGTAGGCCCGGCTGTAACCCGATCCGCCGTAGATGTAATCGTGCTCCACCGGGTTGGGGATCCCGCAACTCGGCGGGATGTCGGGGATCAGCGGCTGAGTGCCGGGGTACTTCACGTGCCCGGTGAAAAAATCGTACTCAAGCCGCGTCTGCCCGGCATAGGACCCGCGGTCGATCACAAAACGCCTGCCGTGGTCGAGAATGTCGTTCACCGCCTGGAACCACAAGTCTGGCAGGTCTCTGGCGGAGATCTGGTGAATGTTCATGGCTTTCTGAATTGGGTGTCTGGGTGTTTTGATATTTTAATCGATGGAGGGTTGGGTGCTTTTTGTTGCGTTTGGCTAAACAACCATAAAACAAACCCAACTCAAATATCCAACGTCGAAACCTCGAGCGCATTGTTCTGGATGAAATCCCGCCGCGGCTCGACCTCCTCGCCCATCAAAATCGTGAAGATTTCGTCGGCGTCAACAAAATCCTCGACCCGCACCTGAAGCAGGTTGCGTTTCCCGGGTCCTGGATTCATGGTGGTCTCCCACAGTTGGGTGGGGTTCATTTCACCGAGACCCTTATACCGCTGCACCGAAAGCCCCTTCTTGCTTTCTTTCAACAGGCAGTCGAGCAACTCTTCCTTGTTTTGGGATACAAAACACTCACCGTCCTTTTCATTGGAATGAACGGTGAATGGCCCTTCGTCGTATTTCGAAATCTTTTTTTTCAGGTCGACGCACTTCTGGAACTCATTGGAGTAGATCAATCCGCGGCCTATTTTAACACTGGAATACATTTTGGAATCCGGTCCGGCAAAAAGAAGAGTTTCGGCCGCCTCCTGGCTGCTCACCATCAACTCGTAAACCCCGCGCTCGCTATTGAAGCTGGGGCCCTCCACGGTGTACCCCTTTGAAATGAGCAGATCCTTCAGCCCCGCCATCCGTTTCTCATCCTGGAGAAAACTCTTGTCGTCCAACCCGGCGCTGGTGAGAATTTCAGCCACCTCGGGTGAAATGCCCCGTTTCTCAAGCTTGTTTAAAATTTGAAGATAGGCCGCCAGTTCCGTACTGAACAGATAGAGGCTGTGTCCGGAGAGTTCTTTCTGTTCCCGACCGTATTTTACAAATTTTTGTTCGCAGATTTTTTTCAACACCCAGTCGTCCAACTCCGACTCGTCCTTCAGATAGATCTCATCTTTGCCCTTGCCGACCTTAAGCAGCGGTGGTTGGGCGATGTAAAGAAACCCCTTATCGATCATGTCCGGCATCTGGCGATAGAAGAACGTCAGTAGAAGGGTACGGATGTGGGAGCCGTCGACATCGGCGTCGGTCATGATGATAACCTTGTGGTAGCGGATGTTGTCGATGTTGTACTCTTCCTTGCCCACACCGGTACCGAGCACAGTAATGATATTCTTGATCTCCTCGCTTTGCAGGATCTTGTCGAAGCGCGCCTTTTCGACGTTCAGGATTTTACCTCTAAGCGGGAGTATGGCTTGAAACCGCCGATCGCGCCCCTGTTTGGCCGAACCACCGGCGGAGTCGCCCTCAACGATGAAAATTTCCCTTTCCTTTGGATCGTCCGATTGGCATTCAGCGAGTTTACCGGGCAAGGTGGCGTCCAGGAGCGAGCCCTTGCTGCGTGCCAGGTCCCGTGCGCGCCGGGCCGCATCGCGGGCTCTCGCCGCCTCGGCGCCTTTGCCCACGATTTTCTTGGCAACGGAGGGGTTTTCCTCGAAATAAAGCGCCAGCTTTTCATTCACCAACGATTCGACCAGGCCCTTGACTTCACTGTTGCCGAGCTTGGTTTTGGTCTGCCCCTCGAACTGCGGGTTCCGAATGCGTACACTTATGATGGCGGTCAAGCCTTCGCGCACGTCGTCACCGGTGATCTTCGCCTGCATGTTCTTGGGGACGTTGCCGTTGGTGGCGTACGCGTTGATGGTGCGGGTCAGCGCCGACTTGAAACCGATCAAGTGGGTTCCGCCCTCGGTCGTGTTGATGTTGTTGGCAAAGGACAGAATTTTGTCGATGTAAGTGTCGTTGTATTGAATCGCCAACTCGACCTGGATGTCGCTCTTTTCAGCTTCAATGTAGATCGGCTTGTGCAGTGGTGTGTTGCGGCGGTTCAAGTGCTCGCAGAACTCGATGATGCCGCCCTTGTACAAGAATTCCTCTTTTACGTCGGAGCGCTCGTCCTCGAAGGTGATGCGCACCCCTTTGTTCAGAAATGCCAGTTCGCGCAGACGTCGGATCAGAATGTCGTTGGTGAACTCGCTCACGGTGAAGATCTGAGTGTCCGGCCAAAAATGGACCTGGGTGCCGCGCTTGCGGGTCTTGCCGGTCACCGTCAACTCGGATGTCTTGGCCCCCCGTGAATAGGTCTGGTGATAAATACTCCCATCGGTGTGAACCTCGACTTCCAGTTTGACGGACAGAGCGTTTACGACCGAAACCCCGACACCGTGCAGACCGCCGGACACCTTGTATGAGTTATCATCGAACTTTCCGCCGGAATGCAGTTTGGTCATAACGACTTCAAGCGCAGGAATGTTTTCCTTTTTGTGAAGACCGACGGGTATGCCCCGGCCGTTGTCGATCACGGTGACGCTGTTGTCGGCATGAACGATGACGTTTATCAGATCGCAGAAGCCGGCCATGGCTTCATCGATGCTGTTGTCCACCACCTCATACACGAGGTGGTGCAAGCCGGCGACATCGATGTTGCCGATGTACATGGCCGGCCGTTTACGGACCGCCTCGAGGCCTTCCAACACCTTGATGTTGTCCGCGGTATAGCTGGAATTTCCGTTGGTATTCATAATTCAGACATTCTCTATTAAAATTTTACTCTAAATTCGCATGGGCATGATAACACTCAAATAAGTGTCGTCTTTTTCACTGCTGACCAGACATGGGCGATCCTCACTGTCAATGCTCAGGATCACTTTTTCATCATCGATGACGTTCAACGTGTCCAAAAAGAACCTGGGATTGAACATCACGGTTATCTTTTTTCCCTTGAACTCTATGGGCATGTCTTCTTTTGATTCGCCAATTTCAGGATTGGTCGATGATATGGTGAGCTTATCGGTGTCAAAATTGAATATCACGCCTTTATACTCGTCGGACGACAGAATGGACATCCGCTTCAGCATCATCAGAAACATTTGTCGGTCCAGAACCATTGAATGCGCGGTTGGCTTCACAATGATGTCGGCGTATTTTGGAAACTCACCCTCAAGGAGCCGGATGATAATGGTTTCGTTATCTTTTTTTACGACAAAATTATTATCTTTGAAGGCCACCCGAACACTGCCTTCCGCATCCAGAAACTTTCCAACTTCACTCAGACTCTTTTTGGGAATGAGAATACCTTTGCCTACCGGCAGTGTTACAGATTTATCAAAAACGGAATCGACCTTCGACAACCGGCTTCCGTCGGTGGACACCATGCGGAATAATTTGTTTTTTTGATCGTCTAACCATTCGGCGTAAACTCCGATGATGTGAGTGCGCCTGTCGTCTGCTGCTGCGGATATGATGATTGATTTAGCAATCATCCCTGCCAAGGTCCCAGATTCAATATTAAAAAAATCATCGGTCTCTATTTTTGGTATCTCCGGAAAATCTTCCGAATTCATTCCGACGATATGGTACTCGACGTTGGTGTTTCCAATCTCAACCCAATGGTTGTCAAGCTCTTTCAAAACAATTTCTTCACTGGGAAAATCCCTGACTATTTCAAAAAATTTGCGTGCACTGATAGCCAAGGTTCCTTGGGTTTCAATGTTTGCCGGATAATGCCCCTCGAACCCGGTTTCAAGATCTGTTGCAGAAAATGTGATTCCAGACTCAGTGGTTCGAATTAAAACGTTGGTTGTAATCGCCAGGTTGGTCTTTCGGCCTGTAATACCCTGTATTCGGGAAAGCACCGGCAGTATATGAGATTTCTGGATAGTAACTCTCATATTTCCCTCTCTCTTTGTTATTAATTAAAAAACAGGTGAAGACGATGGAGTGTCAATATGTCCATAAACCAAATAACACATTAATATAACATTAAATAAAATTTTTTATAATGTTAAAAAATAATTATTCTATAAGATTGAAAGAGTGAGCTTTTATTTATCTCATTTAATATTGTTCATAACTCTAATTCTATTGACATTCCATTGTAGGGTTAAGGAACGTGGCAGAAAAATCATACCGCTTCGACCATTTTGACCCATTTTTTTATAGCGGGTGTTGTTTTGGATGACCAACCACTTGATATTCGTATTTTAATAAAAGATTTATACATTTTTTTAATAAAATCAATTAGTTTATAAAATTGTTGAGTCTTATCCAATAAAAAAGGCTCCATTTCTTCAGGGCTTTGAGGAAGAGCAGGCCCCGGAACTTTTAGGCTGCTCAAGTTAAGGCTTTCACCTTTGATACTGAACTGCCATTCATGGTCCCCGGTTTTAAAAACCAAAGCCAGCTCTGTTACCAAAGCCCCTTTTTTAAGGGCCATTTTCCCTTCTTCAAGACCTGCATCATCGCCTTTGATCGTTATACGCTCTATTGATTTACCCTTGCGATTTTCAAGGACGACCCTGTTGCCGATTTCGAGTGCCATACAGTCAGGGTCAGCTGATCTAAAGGCATCCTGTCCGTTTTCGACAAGGTACCACAGCCACGTGAGAAATTCGTCTCCCAGGAACCGATAGCGATTGTAAGCGACAGACAGATCCAGCATAGTTTGAACTTAAATTAATATTGGCTATTAGTTTGAAAAATGTGTAGGAGAAAGGCCCAGCAAGACATCGCGCTCCTGGTCCGTCAATTCGGCTTGAAGGTCTGCAGCCGTGTATGGAAAAATACGGATCAACGACAGGTTGAACGAACGTTTGAACAAAGTTTCGAGTTCCTCGTTGGCGGAGCGCAAATTGGAAAAAAAACAAACCGATGAATTTTCGTAATCCCACAACAGATCATAAACGCTGGGTGTCGAAGGAACTCGGACGGCAAGGTCGGCCGTCACTTTGTCCTTCAATGCCTGTTTTTCATCCTTCGCCAGAAACCGACGACTGGTTTTAGCCAGGCGCTTTGATGTTTCCAGGGTCAGGTGCTTTTTTAGAAGTTTTGCCGGGATTGATTTACGATCGATCCTCAACGAGAAGATAAAGAGGTTTCCAAAAACAAAACTGGACCCCTCAAATTTCGGTTGAAACGGGGTTTCAAACGACGTCCACCCGGCCGCTTTTTCAACAGCGTCTTCATCGATCTCAGGGATGGCATTTTTCTTGAGCCCCTTAGCAACAATTTCCGTTACCGTGCCTTCAAATTTTCCTTCCACAAGGTAGTGGGTGATGGAAACCGCCGATGAAAGAATACCCATAAGGTTAAATCCCGGATAAACCACCAGATATGGTGTTAAAAAAAAATTACATAAATATATAGCGTATTTACTGAATTTAAACAAGACAAATCTTTACAATGAAAATTATTGCCGACCTTCATGTCCACTCCAGATATTCACGCGCCACAGCGAAAGCGCTTGACCTCGAGAACCTCTATGTAACCGCCCAGATCAAAGGGGTCCAGGTGGTTGGGACCGGGGATTTCAGCCATCCTGCTTGGTTTGCGGAAATCGAAAAAAAGCTTGAACCCGCAGAACCGGGGTTGTTTCGCCTCAACAGGGAAATTTCAAAAGCCTTGGATGCGAGGGTGCCGGCCAATTGCCGAGGGATGGTGCGCTTTGTAATGGCCACCGAGATCAGCAATATTTACAAAAAAGAAGGCAAAACCCGCAAAAACCACAACCTCGTGTTGGCTCCGGACCTTGAGACTGTCCGCCAAATCAACCGGAGGCTTGAAAAAATCGGAAACATCCAATCCGATGGGCGGCCGATTTTGGGGCTTGACGCTCGCGACCTGCTCGAGGTGGTGCTGGAAGCCTCCATGGATGCGTGTCTGATCCCGGCCCACATATGGACACCGTGGTTTTCCATGCTGGGATCCAAGTCGGGGTTTAACTCCGTCAGTGATTGTTTCGGAGATCTCACCAGCCATATCTTTGCGGCCGAGACCGGCCTGTCCTCTGACCCAGCCATGAATTGGAGAGTCTCCTTTTTGGACGGGATCACGCTCGTATCTAATTCCGACGCCCACTCTCCGGCCAATCTGGGCCGTGAAGCCAATCTTTTCGACACCGAGTTGTCCTATATTGCCATGCGCGAGGCATTGAAAAGCGGCGACCCACAGCGTTTCTCCGGCACCATTGAGTTTTACCCGGAGGAGGGCAAGTACCACATGGACGGTCACCGCATCTGCGGAGTTTGCCTGGCACCCATGGAAACGATGGCGCATCAGGGTCTTTGCCCTCAATGCGGCAAACCGCTCACCATTGGGGTCCTCAGCCGGGTGGAGGAATTGGCGGATCGGCCGGCAGGGCAGCGGCCGGAGAAGGTTCATCCCTATCACAACCTCGTTCCCCTGACCGACATACTGGCAGAGATCCTGCAGGTGGGGCCGAAGACCCAAAAGGTCTCTCTGGCCTATCGTGAGGCCATTGATGCCCTCGGGCCGGAACTCCGCATTCTGCAGGAGCTGAACCCGGAAGATATCGATCGAGCCGGAATTCCGTTGCTGGGCGAGGCGGTGCAGCGCATGCGCGAAAAGAGAGTCGACATCAGCCCGGGTTTCGACGGCGAGTACGGGCGGGTAAAGATTTTCAACGCTCAGGAACGAGCGCACATTCAAGGGCAGCGGTTGTTTTTCTCCTATCCGGTTGAAACGCCGGCGGCCTCAGAGGCCAATGAATTCACTCCCCCTAAAGGAGAAAAACCAACCCAAATGGACCTTCCAACCATCGAGTCCTCTACAAGAGATCTAAACTGCCGAATGGATCGACTCAACGAAGACCAGCGCCGGATAATCGAATACGATGGAGACAGATTGATGATCGTGGCCGGCCCGGGCACCGGCAAAACCCACACACTGACCTGCCGAATTGCACGCCAGATTTTAGAAAGGGGCGTTCCTGCCGACCGCGTGCTGGCCGTTACGTTCACCAACCGAGCCGCTGAGGAAATGCGCTCGCGCTTGAGAGCCCTGCTCGGCGAAAGCCACGCACTTCCCGTCATCACCACCTTTCATGGCCTGTGCCTGCAGTTGCTGCTTGCAGACGACCCGGAGAATGCGTTCGGGATCATCGACGATGATGAGCAGGTCGATCTACTCAGGCAGGCGGCAGCCATGGCAGCCCAGAGAGGCATTTCAGTACCTCTGAACATCCCTGAGCTGCAGTCGCAGATCATGCGCGCCAAGCAGAACCTTTTGCTCCCCGAGGACCTGCTCGAATCGGCGAGCAATGTTGCTGAAGAGCAATGTGTGGCTGCCGTCTACCGCGCCTATCGGCAGTTGATGGAAACCCAGCGGTTGCTGGACTTTGAAGACCTCATCTTCAAGGTGGCCCGGCGCCTGGAGGCGGCCCCGGAATTCGGCCGCTCCTGCCGTAACCGCTTTCAGCACGTGTTTGTGGATGAGTACCAGGATTTAAACCACGGTCAATACCGGCTCATCCGCAGCCTCGTGCCGACGGGCTCCGGCGAGAACAGCCTGTGCGTCATCGGCGACCCGGATCAATCCATCTATGGGTTCCGCGGATCCGATTCACTCTACTTTCGTAAATTTAAAGAAGACTATCCCGGTGCGGCCGTCCTCCACCTGACGCACAACTATCGCTGCACCCGGGCCATTCTTGCGGCCTCCTTCCAGGTGATCAACCGCGACGGCATTGAACGATCGAGGACGTATTCAAGCATCGACGGCGTCAAGACCGTAACCATTCTCGAGCTTGCGAACGAACATGCCGAGGCTGAATCCATTGCCCGCACCATCGAAGGCCTTGTGGGTGGGACCGGTTTTCATTCCATCGACACCGGCCGGGTCAAGGAGGCGTATCCGTCTCTTGCACGAGGGTATGCGGATTTTGCCGTCTTGACTCGCACGAGCGACCAACTCCGATTCATCGCCGATGGATTGGAAAACTGCGGCATCCCTTTTCAAGCCGTCAGCCGGCGCCAGATATTCAAAGAAAAGGGCGTCGCCGAGATCTTATCCCTACTGAAGGTTCTGTCCGGCGGCGGAAGCTACTTCGATTTTGAAAACGCCGCGGCCGTGGTCGCCCCCAAGTTGGGGAGGCGCGTCCTTACAGCTTTCAAGGACTGGTGTTTCAAAAACCGGCTATGTCTCAGGGATGGGTTGTCGGGGGCCGGACGCTTTCCCATCGCAGGTCTCAACCGGAATCAGCAGTTTCAGTTGACCGAGTTGACCGCTCGGCTTTCCGCTCTGGATCGGGAGACGGCATCAGAGAAAGGCAAGGAGAGGCTTCTTAACCTAATCAACCATCCGGGTGTTGCGGCCTTCGTCTCCCAAGAGAAAACCAGAGAGGCATTGAACCGGCTCGCTGCCATGGCGGCAGATTCAGAAGCAACCGGCAAAGGGGTTTTCAACAGGTCCGCCCTCTATACGGACACCGACCTCTATCATCCGCGAGCAGAGAAAGCGGCGTTGATGACCATGCATGCCGCCAAGGGCCTCGAGTTTCCGGTGGTTTTCATCGCCGGCTGCGAAGATGGGTTGATCCCCTACAAACGGTCCTCGGACAGGGGCGGCACGGATGTCGACGAGGAACGCCGCCTGTTTTATGTCGCCATGACACGGGCGAAGGAGCAGCTCTATCTGACGTGGGTCCGGCGCCGGAGGATTTTCGGCAAGGCCGCCGACCGTGAAATGTCGCCCCTCGTCACACACATCGAAGAGCGCCTTCTGAAGGATGAATCACCGCGCGGCAAGCACCGAAAGAGAAAACCGGATCAACTCCAGTTGTTCTGATGTTAAAGTTTTTTCACGATCGGCCGATATGTTGTATATCCGTTTAGAATCACACACAATTCCAATTTAACACTTGAAGTTTTCAGCTGTTTTCGGTTAAAATGGAAATGTGGTCCGGTTCTTAACTGCCAACGCGCATGATCTTCGCACCCATGAAATACCGGAAACTTAAGATCGCCGGCATCCTGAGTTTGCTTTTCGTTGTGATGCTGATCCCATCCAAGGCACCTGCCGACATCTACCGCTACATCGATGAAAACGGGGTGATGCATTTCACCAATGCCCCCACATCGGCCAAGTTCAAGCTGTTCATGCGGGAGCGCAAAATTTTCATCAGCAAACTCGACTCCAACCAGTTCGACCCCATCATCGCAGATGCTTCCAAGAAATACGGCCTCGAGGCCCCTCTCATCAAGGCCGTTATCAAAGCCGAGTCCGATTTCGACCCCAACGCCATTTCCCACAAGGGCGCCCGCGGGTTGATGCAGATCATGCCCATGAATTACCGGTTGCTGAACGTGGAAAACCCCTTCGACCCCTATCAGAGCATCGACGGCGGCGCGCGCTACCTGCGGGACATGATGGATCGTTACAACGGCAAGCTCACGCTCTCGCTGGCCGCTTACAACGCCGGCCCCGGCGCTGTCGACCGCCACGGCGGCGTGCCCCCCTATCAGGAGACCACAGAGTACATCGAGCGTGTCATGAAGTACTACCAACGCTATAAGAACTCGTAAGAAAAACCCCTTCGTAAATTCGTCTACTTTTTTTGTGGAGGCAGGGGGGTGAATTTCATTTCAAGAGTATCGCCCATTGGCTTTTCGCAACGGGATGTTCTCGAAGGCTCAGGAGGCTGTGCCGATTGAGCTCTTGCCCGTTTGCTTGACACGGAAAAGGGCCTTGTCCGCCTGGGCCAGCAGGTTTTTGATGTCCTCGGCGTCCTCGGGGTAGCTCGCCAGTCCGAAACTGGCGCTCAGCCGCACCGCAAGTCCGCTGTCGGTAAGGTAAGTGGCACGCTTCATTTTCGTGCGGATGGATTCCGCTTTGGATTTAGCCCGTTTCTTGTCGAATCCGGGCAGCACCACGACAAACTCGTCTCCCCCGTAGGCCACCCCGAAACACGGCTTCTTGATGGCGGAGCGGATGGTACGGGCGACCTCGCGCAGCGCCTGGCTGCCGTTCAGATGCCCGTGGGTGTCGACCACGTGCTTGAAGTTGTCCATGTCCATGAAGATGAGAGAAAACGGCCCCTTGGAAGTACGGTTTTCCTCGAAAAGCTCATCGAGGGCCTGATAGAGGTAGCGGGTGTTGAAGAGCCCCGTGAGGTTGTCGTGCAGGGATAAATTCCTGAAGCGCTCGCGACCCTGGCGCAGCACCTCTTCCAGCCGTTTCTGCCGGGTGTGATCCACCAGGATCCCCTCAACGATCTGCTCCCCGGTGTCGTCTCGTGTCAACCGGTAGTTGGCAAGCGTCCACACCGGCCTGCCGTCCTTGCGCCGGAGCTTGACCTCATAGTTTGCCAGCAGCCCCTTGCGTTTCAAGGCTTGAACCATGCGCCGCCGCTCGGTCGGGTCGAAATAAAGCTCGGTGCTGCGGGCCTTGAGACGTAGCATTTCATCGGGCGAGTCGTACCCCAGGATCCGGGCGTAGGCCGGGTTGACCCGGATGAATTTTCCCGAAAGCTCGCTCTGGAACATGCCCTGCACCGCGTTGTGGTACATGCTGTGGTAGCGCTGCTCCGTTCGGCGCAGCTCATCCTGTGTGCCCTTGAGCTCGGTCAGGTCGGTCAGGAAAAACAGGTAACCGATCACCTGCCCGGCTTCGTCCCGCAACGTGCTGCGTTTGAAAAGGGTGGGGATATGCTGCCCGTCCCGGGTGATGAGGCTGGCCTCAAAGCTCATGTGATCGCGGCTGGCGGAATAAAATTCCACCCCGCTCTGTTCGTACAAACCCTCCACGCTTTTCCCGATCAACTCATGCGGGCCGTATTCGGTCATGAAGAGCAGTGCGGGGTTCACCTCCGTGATGCGCAATTCGCGGTCCAGCATCATGAACCCCTCGCTCGTAGAATTCACGACCCGCCGGTATTTTTGCTCAATGAGGTGATGAGCGGTCACATCCTTTAAGAAGCAAAGCGTAGCCGCTTGACCCTGCCAGTTGAAGGCTTCGCTTCGCATCTCCACCCAACGGGCCTCGCCGTTCTTGGCAACGATTTTAAACGTGAAGGATTCCCGGGGGGTTTCGCCGTACACGCTCTCAGCGGACTGCTGCAGCACTAGATCCAGGTCCTCCGGGTGAACCACCCGGCGCAGGGTGCCGGATTTCAGCTCATCCTCGGAATAGCCCAGCAGTTCTTGGGCTCTCGGATTGGCAAAGAGAAAGGCGTGGTCCTGAATGACCAGAACCGCCTCATTGATGCGCTCGATGATGATGCGAAATGCCGGATTCAGATCAGAGGTCGGTGCTTCAGCCGGGAAAGATAGTTCAGGCTTTTCACTGGAAGCGCTTGGGGATTGATGAGCACCTGGATCCGGATGGGGCATATCGGTCCTACTCATCGGAGTCCGCCTTGGCGGAACGGTGTTGCAACTCCAGGACAAGGGCCGTGCGAGTGGGTAGATAGAGGCTGAGTGTGTTGCGGCCGGTTTCCTCCTCGACAATCGTGGCGTGCTCCTGCTCCGGCGTGAGCCTGCCGTGGCCGCCGAATTTCGGGGAATCGCTGTCGAGGATTACGCGGTATTTTCCGGGCGGTGCAAAGATGCGATAGCCGAAATGGGAAACCGTGGGGTGGAAGTTGAAGACGAAGACCAACCCTGCCCGCTCGAAGGCGATGACCTTGTTGTCGTTGTGTTCATGCAGGAGATTCGGCCAGGGGTTCTTGAACAGCCGAGAGGCCTTCGCTTTGCTGATCATGTCACAGTCGAAGCGCGCCAGGTAGTGGTATTTCAGGTTCGGGTCGTCCAGGAGGCCCCACTGGCGGTGCGCATACCTGAACGACCAATTGTTGCCTTCCCGCGGGAAGTCGATCCACTCCGGGTGGCCGAACTCGTTTCCCATGAAGGTGAGATAACCGCTGCCGGCGGTGGCGAGCGTGATCAGCCGGATCATCTTGTGCAGCGATAGTCCACGGTCGACGCGCAGATGGGCGTCGCCGACCTGCATGTGCCAGTACATGTCCTCGCCGATCAGCCGGAAGATGATGGACTGGTCGCCGACCAGGGCTTGATCGTGGGACTCGGCATAACTGATGGTCTTTTCGTCATGGCGGCGGTTGGTGAGCTCGGTCCAGAGATGCCCCATGGGCCAATGCTCGTCCGGGACCTCCTTTATCAGCTTAATCCAGTAGTCGGGAACGCCCATGGCGAAACGGTAATCGAAGCCGACGCCGCCCGCCTCCTCCGGTGCGGCCAGCCCCGGAATTCCGCTCACGTCTTCGGCCACAGTTAAGCCATCCGGCCGCAGGCTGTGGATCAAGCGGTTGGCCAGCGCCAGATAGGTGAGGGCGTCCTCGTCCACGTTGTCGTTGAAGTAGTCGGCATAGGAAACGAAATTTTTTTCGAGGCCGTGGTCGAGGTAGAGCATGCTGGTCACTCCGTCGAAACGGAAGCCGTCGATGCGGTATTCGTCCAGCCAGAAGCGGCAGTTGGACAGCAGGAAATGCAGGACTTGGATCTTGCCGTAGTCGAAGCAGCGCGAGTCCCACGCATTGTGGCGCCCGCGCGGCAGGTCGTGGAAGTACTGGTGCAGGGTCCCGTCGTAACGGCTGAGCCCCTCGACCTCGTTGGACACGGAATGCGAGTGCACGAGGTCCATGATTACCCTTATTCCCTTGCCGTGGGCGGCATCTACGAGCGCCTTAAAATCCTCGGGGGTCCCGAAGCGCGAGCTGGCGGCAAAAAAATTCGACACCTGGTAGCCGAACGAGCCGTAATAGGGGTGTTCCTGCACGGCCATGAGCTGCAGCGTGTTGTAGCCGGCCGCCGCGATGCGCGGTAGGACCTTATCGGTGAACTCGCACCAGGTTCCGATTTTCTCCTCGGCCTGGGCCATGCCGGGGTGGACTTCATAGATGAGCGGTGCAGAAGCTCTGCGCCGTGAGCGCGGGTTTTGCCACTGGAAGGGCGTTTCAGGGTGCCAGAGCTGGGCGTTGAAGATGAGGGTGGCTGGATCCTGGACGACGCGCCGAGCCCAGGCCGGGATGCGGTCGCCCTGTCCACCCCGCCAGTGGATCTTCAAGCGGTAGAGATCTCCATGGCGCAGGGCCTTTTTGGGCAGCCTCAGCTCCCAGACGCCGTCGGCGCCTTTGCGTTTGAGCTCGCAGGGTGCCTGTTCTTTCCATCCGGTCCCGTCCGAGACTAGAAAGATACGGGTGGCGTTCGGCGCCCAATCCCGCAGGACCCATTGGTTGCCCCTCAGATGCAGGCCGAAATATTCGTGGCCGGAGGCGAAATCGGCTAAATTTTTACGGCCGCCCGTCAGCCGCCTTTCAGTTGCGTCTATTTTGGCCAGCCGCCGACGGATGACGTCTGTATAAGGTTCGAGCAGC
>Ga0075339_1000017_pt1 | contig 15972 bp, 15 predicted proteins | sample RushMan_CattailN_4_FD_120076 | JGI IMG/M metagenome (GOLD analysis project Ga0075339, IMG submission 120076) | Natural and restored wetland microbial communities from the San Francisco Bay, California, USA, that impact long-term carbon... | ecosystem: Environmental > Terrestrial > Soil >... | reverse complement strand
TTCCAGGATCTGCATGGCGTTCTGCTCGGTGCCGCTGCCCAGGGGGCCGACGCAGACGCGCTTGCCCTTGAGGTCCTTGACGGAGTTGATCTTGGCGTCTTTGCGCGCCTGGATCTGGCAATGCTCCTGGTAAAGGGAGGTGATGCCGCGGATGTTCGCCACGGGCTTGTCGAACATGGGTTTGACGCCCTGCAGGGCATAAAAAGCGATGTCGTTCTGCAGGATGGCCATGTCGGCGTCGCCTGAGGCGATCAGTTTGGCGTTGGCCACCGATGCGCCCGAGGACTCAACCGTGATCTTGATGTCGGGCAGGTTCTTGTGCGCGATGTTGGAGATTGCGCCCGCCAGCGGGTAGTAAACGCCCACCACCCAGCCGGAGGCGATGGAGACGAATTTCTTGGCGGCGAAGACCGTGGTGGATGAGAAGGTGCACATGAACCCCGCAATCGCCAGAACCAGCAATCCTACCAACAGCTTTTTCTTCATCTTTCCCCTCCTTGGTGGTGAATGTGATTTGCTGCCGTGTCCGAAGCACGGCCCGGCCATCGAGCCGCTTTTTAATCCTTCAAACTTCCGTCGGTCTTCAGCGAGTCGTCCGACTCATTGAATGCTGCCAATTCATGTGGAACGCAAAACGGAAAGGAACTTGCCATAGGTGAAACGCTTTGAAATATGTAGAAATTTTTCTCCAAAGTCAACACAAAACACTTCCGCCGGATGTGGCGCCCTGCTTTACTTCGCTGTCGGCAATCAGACCGGTTTGCGGCCGGCGGATGTTCATGAGAAAGCAGAAGATGGGCCATCCAGAAGACCTTCATCTCGCTGCGGGCGACGGCGTCGTGAAGCCCCTGGAGCATGTCGGCATGGAGCGGGGCCGGCAGGTTCGGCTGGACCAAGTGTGCCGGTGATACCGGCAGGCACAAAAAGATTCAATGGATGACCATAATGATGTCGCCGGTGGAGACCTCGGTGCCCTTCTGGACCCGGATTTCACGGACGACCCCGTCCTTCTGGGCAATCAGGTTGTTCTCCATTTTCATGGCCTCCATGATGGCGACGACCTGGCCGGAGGTGACCGGGTCCCCCACCTTGACCCGCACCTCTAAAATGAGGCCGGGGAGGGGGGCGGAGAGGGCGTCCTCGCCCGCGGCAAATGCTGCCTGGGCGGGGTTCAGCAGCGAAACCGCGGAACGGGCGGGCTTTTTCACCGGAGCGACCGCGCCTTCTACAGCCACAGCCTCCGGCGGGATCCCCGCGGTCACTTCCGCGGCGTTCTCTATCGTCACATCGTAGAACGTGCCGTTGACCGACACGCGGGCAAGCCCGTCAACGATCTGGCCGATTTCGACATCGAATTTCTTCCCGCCGACAGATAATTTGTATCCCATGGTGACGTTCCTCGCGGATGAAGTCGATTGATGGGCGTCACTTTCGGCCGGCGCGATCGTGCGTCAGCAGGCGGTCGCGCATGATTTGACTGCGCCCCTGCCGCGCCCAGGAAGACCCATCGGATCGATCCAAGCTCATGGCGGCCGAGGCTCTCACTTCAGTCAGGTGCAGCTGCAACGCCACCCCGATGGCCGCTGCCGCCTCCGCCCCGATCGCAACCGGTGTTTCCTTCGCTTTTTTCGAGGCCGGCTTTCGGCCCGGGGCGGGTTTCGGCCTCCCCGTCTGTTTTTGAAGTCGCTGGAAAATCGCACCCGTCAGCAGCATCCCCGCCTGGAGCAATCCGAGCACGATAAAAATCCCGAAGAACCGGATAAAAAGGGTGCCCAGCGCATACCCCCAGAATGAATCCCTCGGGCCGGCGATCAGGAGGATCTTGCCGTCGGCTGCGTCGTCGCTGTCGAAGGGTCCCCCGTCTTTCACCGCCAGGACCAGGGCCTGTACGCGCTCCGGCCGGTCCAGATTCTGCGCTTGACTATTCGTAAGGTGCGGCTCCTCCCGACGGTTGAAGGCCCACAGTTCTGTGGCGCCGGTAAAGTAGCGTGAGCTCAAAGAGACTTCAACCTCACCCCCTGGGGAAACCCCGTCGATTTTGACGGCAAACAGGGCGGAGCGAAAGTCTTTCGGGTCGGCCGCGCCGTGGGTGGCTTCGTCCAGATCCACGCCCTCGACCCCGGTCAGGCGGCCGCCGGTCGCAATGAAATCGATCGAGGTGCTGGTGCTCTTGCCCCGGGGGATCAGCTTGGCAACCACGCGGTCGCCCTGCGTGGAGAACTCCGGGTTCGGCTTTTCGAGGTCGTCTCCGAAGGCCGCCATGGCAATGCTTGCGGTCCCCGTAAGAAACCCGATGCTGAAGAGCAGCCAGACGACTGCGACGATCTTTTTCGGTCTGCGGTCTTTCGGGTGCATGGCCGTCTCCTATTGGAACATGGCGATGAACATGCCGGCGGCGGCGGCCGAGCCGATGACACCGGCGAGGTTCGGTCCCATGGCGTGCATGAGCAGCCAGTTGTTGGGGTCCTCTTTGATGCCCATGTTGTGTGAAACCCGGGCCGACATGGGCACCGCGGACACCCCGGCTGAGCCGATCAGGGGGTTGATCTTCTCTTTCAGGAACCGGTTCATGATGTGCACCGTGAGGATGCCCCCGGCGGTGCAGACGATGAAGTCGAGCAGGCCGAAGCCGAAGATCAGGAGCGGCTTCCAGCTTAAAAACGCCTCGGCCTGCATCGTGGCGCCCACCGAAAGCCCCAGGAAAATCGTGACGATGTTCATCAGGGCATTCTGGGCCGTATCGGAGAGGCGTTTGACCACCAGGGACTCCCGCATGAAGTTTCCGAACATGAACATGCCCATGAGCGGCGCAACGGCCGGCACCAGCAAGATGATGAGGGCGGAAGCGATCAGCGGAAAGAACAGCTTTTCCCGGGCGGAGACTTGCCGAAGCTGGCGCATCTTGATCAGGCGCTGCTTTTTAGTGGTCAGAAGTTTCATGATGGGAGGCTGGATGAGGGGCACCATGGCCATGTAGGAATAGGCGGCCAGGGCATTCGCCCCCAACAGATGCGGAGCCAGCTTGGCGGTGAGGTAGATGGTCGTCGGGCCGTCCGCTCCGCCGATGATTCCGACCGAAGCGGCCTCTTTTAAGGTGAAGCCGAAAAACAGCACCCCGATGTAGGTAATAAACACCCCGAGCTGGGCCCCGCCGCCGATGATCAGGGTCTTGGGGTTGGCGATCAGTGGTCCGAAATCCGTCATGGCGCCGAGGCCCAGGAAAATGACGCAGGGGATGATTTCCCATTCCACGCCGTACTTGTAGAAGGCCCGGATCAGCTCCGGCGCGCCCTGCTCGGTGTAGCCCATGAGGGGCACCAGCGGGAAGTTGACCAGAAAAATCCCGAACCCGATCGGTAGCAGAAGCAGCGGTTCGAATTTTTTGCCCACCGCCAGGTAGATGAAAAGCAGGGCGATGAGCAGCATCAGCACCTGCTTGACGTCCAGGTTCGGCACGCCGGTCTGGGTGTACAGGATGCTGAGGATCAGCTCGCTGATGTATTCCCAGGTCATCGTGGCGGTTCCTTTCTACAGCGGGATGTTCGCATGCTTCTTGGGCGGGTTGGTGTCCCGCTTGGTTTTGAGCATCCGGAGCGCCTGGATGATTTTCGGCCGGGTGTCGGCCGGGTCGATCACCTCGTCGATGTAACCCAATTCGGCCGCGCGGTAGGGGTTGGAGAACTTATTCTGATAGTCGGCAATCTGTTGTTTGCGTTCGGCCTGGGGGTCCGCGGCGGCTTCGATCTCGCTGCGACGGATGATGTTGACCGCACCCGCTGCGCCCATGACGGCGATCTCGGCGCCGGGGTAGGCGAAGTTGACGTCGCCCCGGATGTGCTTGGAGTTCATCACGATGTAAGCCCCGCCGTAGGCCTTGCGGGTGATGACGGTGATTCGCGGCACGGTGGCCTCGCAGAAAGCGAAGATCAGCTTGGCACCATGCTTGATGATGCCGCCGTGCTCCTGGTGGATTCCCGGCAGGAACCCGGGCACGTCCTCATAGACGACGAGGGGAATGTTGAAGCAGTCGCAGAAGCGCACGAAACGCGCACCCTTGAGCGACGCGTCGATGTCGAGGCAGCCGGCCATCACGTTGGGCTGGTTGGCTACAACCCCCACCGGCATCCCGTCCAGTCGCCCGAATCCGACCACGATGTTCTTGGCATAGTGTTCGTGCACTTCGAAGAAGCGGTGGTCGTCCAGGTTGGAGACGATTATTTCGCGGATGTCGTAGGGTTTGGTGGGGTCGGCGGGAGCCACATCCCGCAAATGTTCATCCCTGCGCATGGGGTCGTCGGAAGGCTCGACGCGGGGCGGGTCCTCCATGTTGTTCTGCGGCAGGAAGCCCATCAGGTCGCGGATCTTGGCGAGACAGGCGGCATCGTTGGGCGAGGCGAAATGGGCCACCCCGCTCCTGGCGTTGTGGGCCATGGCCCCGCCCAACTCCTCCTTGGTGACCGTTTCGCGGGTCACGGCCTTGATGACCTCGGGGCCGGTGATGAACATATGGCTCGTCTTCTCCACCATGAAGATCCAGTCGGTCAGCGCCGGGGAGTACACAGCACCGCCGGCCGACGGCCCCATGATGGCGGTGATCTGCGGCACCACGCCGGACGCCATGACGTTCAGCAGGAAGATGTCCGCGTAGCCCGCCAGGCTCATGACCCCCTCCTGGATGCGGGCCCCGCCGGAGTCGCACAGGCCGATGACCGGCGCGCCTACCTTCATGGCCGTTTTCATCGCCTTGCAGATCTTCTCGGCGTGGGAGAGCGACAGCGACCCGCCGAAGGTGGTGAAATCCTGCGCGAAAACGAAGACCTGCCGTCCGTGGATCAGCCCGTGGCCTGTGATCACCCCGTCACCGAAGATCTTCTGGCGGTCCATGCCGAAATCCGAACAGCGGTGGGTCTTGAAGCGGTCGATCTCGACAAACGTCCCCGGGTCCAGAAGCAAATCGATCCGCTCCCGGGCCGTGATCTTGCCGCCGTCGTGTTGCTTTTTGACCCGTTCGGGTCCTCCGCCTTCCAGGGCCTGCCGGTTTTTCTGCTGCAGAATTTCGAGCGCTGTTTTCGAATCCATCTCGTCTCCTTCGGGTGTTTCCGTCAATTGAAAAGATGGGTATCAACCGCTCATGAATTTGGAGGTGAATTTTCTCTCACCTAGTCATTTAAAGTCAAGAATAAAAAGGGTTGTAAGCGTCGGGGGACTTGCCGGCAAGAAGAGTCATGGCAACGAGCCAGCCATTCGTGTTTCAATTTTGAATGCCGTCATGGGGATCCAAGCGCGGCGGAACCTCTTCTTTGGGCAGCAAGGTGCACAAAACAAGACAGAGGACCGAGGCGACGAAAACCATCCAGAAGACCGACATCGCGCTGCGGGCCACGGCTTCGTGAAGCTTCTGGAGCATGTCGCCGGAGAGCAGGGCCTGCACCTCGGGCCGGAAAAGGCTTTCCGGGTTTTGCTGCACTTGCGAGGCAACCGCGGCCGGCCAATCCGAGGAGGTCGCGCTTTTCAGAATGGCGTGGAGTTCGTCGTCGAAGCGCAGGCTGAAAAAGCCGCCGCCGACCCCCACCCCGATGGTTCCGCCGAGGGTGCGGGAGAACTGGTTGGAGGCGGTGGCCACGCCCAGGTCCAGGTCGGACAGGCTGTTCTGCACGACCAGGATCGTACTCAACGCTACAAAACCCATCCCGGTCCCCACGAACAGGAACACCCAGAAGCAGGTGGAGAGCGAGGTCGCCGTCGAGAAGGTCAGGGTCAGGCCGCAGCCGGCCGTAAGGAAGACTGCGCCGGCGATCGAGGCGTTCCGGGTCCCGATGCGGCCCACGATCTGCCCCAGCAGGAGGGAGCCGACCGACCATCCGAGGCTGAGCGCCAGCACGGCCGTGCCCACCTCCATGGCGTTCTTGCCCAGGGCGGACTGCACGAAAAGCGGCGCGTAGGCGAAGAGGGCGAAGATCGTGAAACTGCTGAGGAAGACCGCGCCGTTGCCGGTGCTGAAGCCGCGCACCATGAAAAAGTCAAGCGGCAGGATGGGTTCGACGGCCCGTTTCTCGATGCGGTAGAACCAGTAGCCGGTTATGATGGTGACAAGCGCGAGCGCAGCGACATGCGTCGACGTCCAGTCGTGGATCTGCCCGCCCACCAGGAACACCATGAGCAGGCCGAGGACGGTGATCGACAGAGTCAGCGCACCAGCGTAGTCGATGACTGCCCCCTTTTTCTTCTCACGGGTTTCGACGAGGCAGAACGCCACCCCCGCCATGGAAAGCACGCCCAGGGGCACGTTGATGAAGAAGATCCAGCGCCAGGAGAAATGGGCTACGATGAACGCGCCCATGCTGGGGCCCAGCACGCTCGCCAGCCCCCAGACGAAGCTCCCCAGGGAGAGGCTTTTCGCCCGGGTCTCCGGCGAGGAGATATCCGTCAGGACGACGTACACCAGCGCGAAGCTGCCACCGGCGCCGATGCCCTGGATTGCACGGCAGGCAATCAGAAGCCCCATATCTTCCGCTAAGCCGGCCCCGAGCGAGCCGGCGACGAACAGCGCAATGGCGACGAGATAGAGAGTTTTAGACCGAAAGATGTCGGCGGATTTGCCGAAAAGCGGCAGCGACACGGCCCGTGACAGAAGATAGATGGAGTAGACCCAGCTGTAGAGGTGCAGCCCGCCCAGCTCTGCGACCACGGTAGGCATGGCGGCCGCCATTACCAAGGCGTCCAGAGCCCCCAGGAACAAGGCGAGCAGCGACGCGGCGATAATGAGTGCCCGCCGCCGTGGCGTGATCGGACCCGTTTCGGCGGTTGAGGTAGCTGCATCTGGGATCATACCACGCTCAATTGACGGGTTTGGTTAAATTGGGTAGATTCATCCTGCACAGAGAGGAGACGCAATGATAACCTACCCGATTCCCATGGTCCCGGGTCCTGTAAAAGCCCACCCGGACGTGCTGGAGGCCTACCGCGTCGACTACGGCTCGGCGGACCTCGAAAGGGAGTATCTCGAACTTTACATCCGAACCGAGACAAACCTCAAGGCTATCCTGCAGACGAAAAATTCCGTGGTCATATTCCTGGGCGAGGGCATGATGGCGTTGTGGGGCGCCCTCAAGAGCTGCCTTGTGCCCGGGGACCGGGTGCTGGCGATCGGCACAGGGGTCTACGGCTACGGGATCGGGGAGATGGCGGCGGCCGTGGGCGCCGAGGTTCGTACGGTGGGCCTGCCGTACAACGAGACGCTGTCGGATCTCTCCGAGGTAAAAAAGGCCATCGCCGGGTTCAAGCCCAAGATGATCACGGTCGTGCATTGCGAAACGCCATCCGGCACCCTCAACCCCATCGACGGTCTCGGCCGGCTGAAACAGGAGATGGGGGTGCCGTTGCTTTACGTCGACGCGGTGTCGAGCATCGGCGGCGCTCCGGTGCTGCCGGACGAATGGCACATCGACCTTTGCCTGGGCGGGGCCCAGAAGTGCCTGTCGGCGCTGCCGGACACCTGTTTTCTGTCCGTGAGTGCCAGGGCCTGGGAGGTCATTGAAAAGGTGAACTACGTGGGCTACGACGCCCTCAAGCCTTTCAAGACGGCGGTGGAAAAGCATTATTTCCCGTACACGCCGGGTTGGCAGGCCACGGCCGGCCTCAATGCCGGGGCTGAGGCCATTTTGAAGGAAGGACTCGAGACCTGCTTCCAGCGCCATGCCGAGGTGGCGGCCTGCTGCCGCAAGCGGCTGGGCGAGGTCGGCTACACCCTCTTCCCCGCACCCGGCGCGGTGCCGGCCCCCACCGTTACGGCCGTCAACGTACCCGAGGGGATTGCTTGGGGCGAGTTCGACCAGCGTTTGCGCGGGCACGGCCTGGTGGCCGGCGGCAGCTACGGGCCGATCGCCGGCAAGGTCTTCCGATTAGGCCACATGGGCACTCAGGCCGACATGGGCCTGATGAGGCGGGCGTTGGGGGTGCTTGAGGAGGAGTTTTCGGACCTGAAACGGTAGTCGTTGGACATCATTTTTTTTCAGCTCGTCACGCTGGCGGGCGCTAGATATGGGATGCATCTAGACCGGAGAACGACCCATCGAGGTCAGGGGTGCATCCGGCGGTCAGGCAGTGCCGGTTCTCTATTTCATGTCTTCGGGCAAAAATTTGCCTTTACATGCCGGGCTGCTTTCTATAAAAAAATAAAGCTGATCGCTTCTTCGAGCCCCGTTTCTGCTTTTCTCTCGTTTGAACCACTTGCGGCGCAAGCGCAACACCACCAGAGGATACACCCATGGAACACCGTTACGATGTCGTCATTGTCGGCTCGGGGCTGGCCGGTCTGCGGGCCGCCATCGAGCTCGGACATTCCACCCGTGTGGCTGTCCTCAGCAAGGTCTTCGCCACCCGCTCGCACTCCGGAGCGGCCCAGGGCGGGATCGGCGCCGCGCTCGGCAACGAGGAAGAGGACAGCTGGGAGTGGCACATGTTCGACACGGTCAAGGGCAGCGATTATCTCGGCGACCAGGACGCCATCGAGATCATGGCCAAGGACGCCCCACGCACCCTGATTGAGCTGGAACACATGGGGGTGCCCTTCAATCGCACAGCCGAAGGGAAAATCGCCCAGCGGGCCTTCGGCGGCCACACTCGAAGCTTCGGGCAAGCGCCGGTAAAACGTGCCTGCTATGCGGCCGACCGCACCGGCCGGGTCATTCTCGACACGCTCTGGGAAAAAGCCCTGCAGATGGGGATCCGGTTTTTCAACGAATTCCAGCTGATCGATCTCATCGTGGACGAGGGCCGCTGCTGCGGGGTCGTCGCCTATGAGCTGGCTACCGGCTCCATCCACGTGCTTCACGCCAAAGCCGTGCTGCTGGCGACCGGCGGAGCCGGCAAGATTTACAAGACCACCTCGAATGCGCTGGCCTCAACCGGGGACGGCATGGCGATCGCCTACCGGAAAGGCGCCCCTTTGGAGGACATGGAGTTCGTCCAGTTTCACCCGACCGGTCTTTATAAATTGGGGATTCTCATCAGCGAAGCCGCCCGCGGCGAGGGTGCGGTTCTGCGCAACCGCAACGGCGAGCGATTCATGGAGCGCTATGCGCCCACGATCAAGGATCTCGCCCCGCGGGACATGATTTCACGCTGCATCCTGGAGGAGGTGCGGGCAGGCCGGGGCATTGACGGCAAGGACTACGTCCACCTGGATCTCACCCATCTCGGCGAAGACGTCATCGGGAAAAAGCTGGTGGAGATCATCGGCTTTGCCCGGACCTACGCCGGCGTCGACGCCAGCCGGGAGCCGATCCCGGTTCAACCCACCTGCCATTACATGATGGGCGGAATCGCCGCCGACGCCGCCGGGCACGTGATCATGGACGACAAAGGGACCATTTTCCCCGGCCTGTACGCCGCCGGTGAGTGCGCCTGCGTGTCGGTTCACGGGGCCAACCGATTGGGCTGCAACTCCCTGCTCGACATTTTGGTCTTCGGCCGGCGCTCGGGAAAAGAGATCCGCCGGTTCGTTCAATCGGCTGCTTTGCCCGCCGCTACGCCCGGTCTCCAGCAGAAATACGCGGCCCTTATCCAGGGCATGCTCGCAAAAGAAGGCGACATCTCCTATGGACAGATCCAGGCAGAGATGCGCGAGGTCATGATGGACAAGGTTTCGGTGTTCCGCACCGAAAAGGGCCTGCAGGAAGCGATCGCAACCGTCAAAGCCCTCAAAGAGAAATACCGGCGCATCCATATCCGGGACAAGGGCCGGCTGTTCAACCGTGAGTTGCTTGACGTGCTGGAGACAGGATACATGCTGGACCTGGCCGAGGCCATTACGCTGGGGGCCCTGTTCCGCAGGGAGAGCCGGGGGGCCCATAGTCGCGAGGACTACCCCCGGCGCGATGACGGCCGTTTCCTCCTGCACAGCATGGTTCGGCTGGACCAGGATGGCGTTCCTCAATTGTTCACCAAACCGGTGACGATCAGCCGCTTTCAGCCGAAGGAGAGGAAATACTGACATGGAATGCACCTTTATCATCGCCCGGTTCGACCCGGACAGAAACCCCCAGCGCTATCACCAGCGCTTTACCGTCTCCGCCGAGCCGACCGACAAGATCCTGGACTGCCTGATCCGGATCCGCGCGGAGACAGACCCCAGCCTGGCCTTCAGGGCCTCATGCGTCCACGGCATCTGCGGGTCGGACGCCATGCTGATCAACGGGCGCGTGGAGCTCGCCTGCCAGAAACTCGTGCGCGACTTCAAGACGGCCAACAATTTTGTGATCGAGCCGCTGCCGCTTTTCACGGTCTTGAAAGACTTGATTGTCGATCTGGAGCCGTTTTTTGAAAAATTCCGGCAGGTCAGGCCCTACCTGATAACCGACGGAGAAGCGCCGGAGTTTGAACGCCTGCAGGACCCGGAAAAGCAAAAGGTGATCGACCCGGCGCTGCGTTGCATTCTGTGTGCCTCCTGCACGGCCTCCTGTCCGATCAGCCGGGTCAATGAAGATTATCTCGGGCCGGCGGCGCTGCTGCGCGCATTCCGCTATATTTTCGATTCGCGCGACGAGGCAGCGGACAGCCGACTGGTGCAACTCGACTCGGAAGACGGGGTCTGGGGCTGCAAGACCATGTGGTGGTGCACGGATGTCTGCCCCAAGGGGATTCCGGTCACCAAGTGCCTGGGCCAGATCAAGCGGGCGTTGAAAGACAACCGCGCGCGGAAGTGACGGGGCGAATCGAGATGATTATGTTGCTTCCCAGGAGGGGCTTTTCAATCCCGGAGGAAATTATCCTTCTGCAGGAAAGGAGCACGCCATGTTCACACTGAAAACCCTCGCCCGGGAGGCGATACCGGCCGCTCTCGAAAAAGCCGAACGATACCGTCTGCTGAAAGAGTCGCTCGAAGCCCAGAGCATCTGCCGAGATGTCCTCGCTGTCGATCCGGGAAACCAGAAGGCGCTTATCACACTGTTGCTGGCCCTGACGGATGAATTCAAAGACCGGCTGAGCCCCGCCTTTCAGCAGGCCGAGGAGATCCTGCCGCATCTCGGAGACCAATTTTGCAAGGCGTATTACGGGGGGGTCATCTGCGAACGCAGGGCTAAGGTTCATCTCAGACGCCAAGACCCCGGGTCGGGCAAGCTGGCCTACGAGTGGCTGCACAAAGCCATGCAGCTTTACGAGCAGGCCTTGCAAAGTTGCTCACCGGGAAATCAGGAGGCTCTGCTGCGTTGGAACACATGCGCCCGCATCATCATGCAGGACCCCCACTTGGCGCCGTCCGAGGAGCGCTCCACCGAACAGGTGGGGGAATAACGCGGCGCGAGGCTGCCGCGCGTGCCGCAGAAAATGAGTTTGGGCACCCAGAAAGATGTTGGGCTGATCCATTGGGCTCGGGAGGTGCTCAGGTAAGGGTTTATGAACCTCAAGCGGAAAGCTTGAACTCCCCAAATGAGACGATTGATGAATTCCGAATATAAAAAAACGATCGAGCGGGTGTACCAGCTGTTCCGAGCATGCCAGGACCCGGCCGCAAGGGAAAAGGAAGAAGGGTGGTCGGTGAAAGAAATCCTGGGGCACCTGGTGGACTCGGTGAGCAACAATCACCAGCGCATAGGGAGGTACATCCCAAAGGGCAATCTCAACTATCCGGCCTACGACCAGGAGCAGTGCGTGAAAAGGGCCGACTACCGGGCGTTCGACTTCGACCGGTTGCTGGCGCTCTGGTACAACTACAACCAGCTGCTGCTGCACATGATCGCCGGCATCCCCGCCGCGGACCTGGACGCCACGATCGCCATCGGCGACAAGCCGCCGGTCGCGATCCGGCAGTTGATCCCGGATTATTTTGCTCACATGGAAAACCACGAACGGCAGGCGCGGAGGATTATCTCTGGCTGAAGCCGCTTCGGTTGGAAAACTGCTCACACGGAGTTACAGAAAAGCGATTTTTTCGGAAACAGGGTCTGGCGTTGCCACCCCAACCTGGCAAAAAATCCCCCTTCGCGCCCTTTAGCAAAGGGGGGTGGGGGAATTTGAACCTCATGCCGCGAACACCATCCTCGTCCCTGACATGTTCAGGAGGAAATTTTCCGCCATCTCGCGCTCGATGTGCATGGAGGCCTTTCGGCCGGTGCAGTGGGTGGGCACGATGTAGCGCGGGTTGAGCGCCTTGAGCGCATCGGTGGTCTTTCCGATGATGGGCTCAAAATCCGCGCCCGTCAGGTGAAATCCGCCCATGACTGCGAACACCTCACCGATCCCGGTGACCTCACGGGCATAGGCGACCGTGTTGACGATCCCGGAGTGGGCGCAACCGGAGAGCACCACCAGCCCCTTGCCTTTGACATGCGCGACGACGGCGGAGTCATCCTCGATTGGGTCGAATTTTTCAGCGCCTTTTTCCTCGTAGCGCGCCTTCAGCATCCCTTTCTCAAATTCAGTCCGCCTGGGGATCTCCCCCAGGAAGAGCAACGTGTCGCCCAGCAGGGTACGGGGAGTGGTCGACAGAACCACCCGCATGCCCGCCTTTTCAAGCCGGTGGCGGTCGGGGGCCGGGAGCCGCAGCCTGCGCTCCCCGGAGAGCTTGAGGTAGCGTGAGCCGCGGAACGCGGCCGGGTGCAGCACCAGTTCGACGTCTTTCCCACCGAGGCTTCCCACGAAGGCGGGAAGCCCGCCGTGGTGGTCCATGTGCCCGTGCGAGAGCACCATGGCCTCCAATTCGGATAGGTTCACCCCCAGCGTGCGGGCGTTTTGAAGGGCGCCCTGTTCGGAAAACCCGAAATCAAAGAGCGCCTTCCGGGTTTGGCCCCTCGCCGTCAGGCCGACCACAGCTGAAAACCCGTGCTCGGCCAGGATGCTCACCCGGTTGCCGGAGGCATCCTCCGACGCCGGCCGCTGCACGATGGTGGTGGCGTCATGCGCGGCAATGTCGATGTAGTTGTCCTGCAGGGTGAGGATCTCAACCTTGTCGACCTCTTGGATCTGGATGGTCATTGTCTTCCCCCCAAAGCGTTTGCTTCAGCCAGTCAATGGTTCGCTTCAGTATCCGGTCGCTGACCTCCTCTTCGGAGGTGTTGAATGATTTCAGCAGTACAAACGAATGGTCGCCGCCCTCCACCAACTCGAGCACCGTCGGTGCTTTCAGCCGTCTGACCACCGGTTTTAGCAACTCGAGGTCGCAGAGCGCATCTCGCGTGCCGGCGAAAAATAGCATGGGGGCAGTAATGTGATAGAGATGGGCGTCGCGCAGCTGCTCCTTCTTTCCCGGTGGATGCAGGGGGTAACCGAGAAAAACGAGCGCCTTCGGCGATATCTGACCGTCGGCCGTCATCTGGGAGGCAACGCGGCCGCCCATGGATTTGCCGGCGGCGACAATGCGCGGCGTGCCATACTGCGGGTGGTTTTGTATGAATTCATAAACGGCCTGCCATGTCCGGACCAGTTTCTCCTGAGGGTCCGGCGCCTTCTGGCCCTTCTCTTTGTAAGGGAAGTTGAAGCGCAGGGCCAGATAACCGGCGCGGCAGAGGCCTGCGCTGAAATGCATCAGAAGCGGGGTGTGCATGTCGTTGCCGGCACCGTGGGCGACGATCACAGCTGCGGAGCAGCCGGCCACGAACCCCCGGGGCACTTCAAGGACGCCGGAGACTTGTTCACCCGCAGACAAGGGGATGGTGACATCAACGGAACGCATGCTCAGACAACTCCCTATCGGAAATCAAAATATTCCATATGGGGGCGGCTCTTCAGCCTCGATATCCCCTCTTCGGATGGATCGCGGCCGGGAAGTCGCTTCCACAAATCCTGAGAAATCACCGTCCGTCTTGGAACCCCTCAGTATTCGAGGCGTTCCCTCACCTCATAATGCTGCGATCGCTGGTCGAATTTCGAAAGCAGCGCTCGTGCTTTCGGCGGCACCACGGCCTGCTCGTAATCTTCGCCGGCGAACTGTTTCACCGCCTGCCAAGAGTCGAAGCACATGATCGTGACGAACTCATCCTCTTCGCCGTCGACGGTTCGCCGCAGAAGCCTGATTCCCTTGTACCCGGGAATTCCTTTGGCCGCAATCCCTGCGAATATCTCCTCCTTCAAGAGGTTTTCGTAGGCATCGGCATTATCGCCCCTGGGCCAACCGCGCCAGATCCTTGCGATCATTTGTCATTTCCCTCTTCTTTCTCAGAATTGATATATTGAACCGTCAGAATCAATATAATAAGAAGAACGTGTTTTGGAATAGTCAACGGCTCAAATTCTGATAGGGCAATACTAAAAGATATCATGCGGTTTTCAAATCTAAAAATCGGCCGCCTCATTTCACAACGAGCACATACCTTTTTCCAGGACCCGGGGCGTGATGGACGCCGCAGGCAAGTCCGGGGTGCGCATTTTCCCCTGGGTGGCGGAATTCGTTCCTGACCTGAGCGGGCTCGACGGTTCTCGGCCGCATGCTCTTTTTGAATTTGAGGAGCGATACGGCAAAGGCTATTTGCGCGGAGTTATCGGCCGCTGCTGGATCCACATGGGAGGCCGGCCGCTGGACACATTTCGACCGGTGCTGCGCGCCAAGACTCTGGAGCACATCCTGCGGGAAAACCCCGGAGGCTGTGCCCGGGAGCTGACCGACACCAGCCATTTCCACCTCGACCTCTTCGGCAATTACATTCCGGGCTTATGCTCCGGCCTGGCGATTGTTCGGGATGATGTGGGCAAGGCGCTCAGCGATGACAAATACCCTCTGCTGAACATCCTGAATGCGGAGGGGATCCGTGGGTTGTTGGATTTCACCTTACGGGAATACGGCTTTAAGCCCAGCCAGGCTGGTTATATCAACAAGTGCGACCTGTGCACCGAGATCCGATTTTTTCTGTTCCAGGAGGGGTACGACCGGTCACAGGAACTCGGCCCGGGGGAGTTCTACTACCAGCGGTATAAATGAGGAAATCAACCAACCCCGCCCCAAGGAGCGGGGTATGACAACTGAATGTTCAGGTCCATTTCATCGCAGCAAGCTGCGGGGAATAAAACCGGGGCTGATTTAATCAGACGCACCTTCAATTTCCTAAAGAATGTGATATCCTCGGCCGGTCAGATCGAATCCGCAACGTATTAAAGACAATGGTCATCTCAATTCAGGTTGGGGTAACTGACAGATGCTTTCGCGCAATGAATCCATAGCGCTTCTGGCTGAATACGGACAGGGAGCCGCTTGGGTCAAACACTGTCTCGCCGTTGCAGATTCGGCTGCCAGACTGGGTCACGTTATAGAAAGGCGATATGCCGTTGACCGCCATTTCCTGTGGTCAGCGGCCCTGCTTCACGACATCGGAAGATGCGTCACACATGATCCGATTATGCACGGCGTCGAGGGCTACAACCTGCTGATGAAGCTGGGCCACAGCAGAGAAGCCTCTGTCTGCATATCACACATCCTATTCGGCCTTGAAACCTCAGAGGCGGTGCAGTTCGGGCTGCCAGCCCGTGATTTTATACCGCGTACGATTGAGGAGCGACTTGTCTCCTTGGTCGATCTAATGATTGAAGGTGATCAGCCAACCACTCTTGATCGCCGGTTCTCGTCGCTGCGCAAACGCTATGCTGAAAACGGCTTCTTAATGGGTCGACTTGATCGTGCCCAGCAGACCGCAATGTCGTTCATGATTCAAACCAGCAAGGAAATCGGGGAGTCCGTCGAAAAAGTCATCATCGTCTGATTGAAAAATAGAACCTCGAAAAAATTACAGATAACTCCCAACCCATTTTCTCTGCAAATGGGTTCGAGGTCTCTTTCGTAATCGGAACGATCATAGAGATTATACAAAGGCTGGAGGCTTTGGTAAGCGGGGTAGCCCTTATTTTTGCTGACTTGCAGGGCCTGAGATAGCCGTTTTGATGTAAAGTTGGAAGCTCCAATGACCCTGATTTTCCCCTCTCTGATCAGTTGTGCGTAGGCCACAAAAGTTTCTTCCAAAGGGGTCTCAGTATCGTCGGCATGGG
>Ga0075339_1000016_pt1 | contig 16159 bp, 19 predicted proteins | sample RushMan_CattailN_4_FD_120076 | JGI IMG/M metagenome (GOLD analysis project Ga0075339, IMG submission 120076) | Natural and restored wetland microbial communities from the San Francisco Bay, California, USA, that impact long-term carbon... | ecosystem: Environmental > Terrestrial > Soil >... | reverse complement strand
GTTGCTCCCGGCCGTAAGGCCGAGCGCCCGTAGCTCAACGGATAGAGCATCTGACTACGGATCAGAAGGTTGGGAGTTCGAATCTCTCCGGGCGCGCACACGTCATCGCAGTTCAGAGCCGATTTCCTCGTTCACGAGGGATCGGTTCTTGGTCGTTTTGAGGCTTTGGCAGCTATGCGGGCAGCTATGCGGTACGTGAACGTCGCGAAATCAGGAAGACAGCGCCGCGTCGACGTCGAAGCCGTCGGGTGCGATGGCGTCGATCCTGGCCAGGAGTCTCATGTGGGCGGAGACGTGCCCGGCGGTGGGCAGGTTGACCTGCTCGGCAACAACTCGGAGTGTGGTTCCGCTGGCCAGAAGTGCGCGGACGAGGGGTGCCAGTACGTCCGGGACGTACCCCAGGGCGCGGTCGCGGGTCGGTTGCGGCTGGCTGTCGACAAGGACCGCGACCGGGCTGACCTCGTTGTCGTCCTCAGGGGCCAAGTAGAGGTCGTCGCCGGGCTGCAAACGGCCCAGTCGCTCTACTTCCTCGTCCCGTGCCGGCTGCCGTGGACGAGGAAGTAGAAGGACAGCAAACCTTGCGCGTCGTTGGTGGGGACTGGAAACAGCTGGACGAGGTCGGTGGCTCGGGTGCCGAGGGTTGTCATCGTGCGTGGCTGCGCCGCATGTTCGTAGCGTTAGGCGCTTGGTTCTCGACACAGTTGGGTCACGGAATGGTTACGGCCGCGGCGAAGGTCCCCCACCTGGGTCTTGATCGGACCTAGGTTCGGGCCGATCGTAGAAACACGAAACCCGCGTCTTCCGAGGTGTTAGAGCCACTTCGGGTGGCGCGGGTTCGTGCTACTGCGGGCTAGGTCAGGTCAACGATCGTTCCTGATCCGCCTTCACCCTTGATGGTGTTAGCAGCAGCAATCGCTGATGCCTTTGCGGCGTACTGCTCGCTGTGCGCCAGCTTCTGACCGTTACTGGCCACGATCGTGAACCAGTACTGGCCCGACGCACTCTTCTGAACCTTGTACTTCATCGGACTGTCCAATGCTCGGCAGGACCGGATGTCCCGCATCGAACATAGGTTCCCATCGGGTGTGGTCAATCCCACGACGCCACGCCGTGGATGTCTTTGACATTTCTTTCGGCGACGCAATACTACGCATGCTTCAACTGAACCTCTCAGGACAGCACGCGACACGCTCCGGCGTCAAACAATCCTGTGGACGCCGCTGGGGACGAAGCACGACAAGATGTGTGCATGACCACGGGGAAGAACCGGCTGTTCTACGGCGATAACCTCGATGTGCTGCCCGAACACTTTCGCTTCCGCATTCGCGGAGTCTTGACGCAGGCAACGGTGCACTAGGATGTGACTCGTGGCGCGTGAATCCGACACCCGCATCTGGGTGTTCATCGTCCTGGTTCTCGTCGTTGTAGTCGCCTTGGTCGCGGCCTTCTTCTGGTACTTGGACGCAGTTGGGACCGCCGATGGTCCCGAAGAGGGTATGCGTCAATGGCGGGGAGAGTTGTCGGGCCGGGTCGGCTAGGGGCCACCCTTGTCTCACATCCGTCCCGAGTGTGGCCTTGTGCCGGTTCTCCGCGATGGATAGCCTCCGCTCATGATTTTGAGACGGCACGCGTATCTGCTCGGATTCCTTGTGGGGGTGGTGCTCGGAGGCGCAGTTACTACGGCTGCTCCGGCCCAGGCCAATAGTTTCGGGCCACCATTCGGGTTCCTTTACGCCGATAGTCAACTGCACACGTACAGCTATTTCCATCTGACGGACCGTGGGAATCTGGCGTTCGACCACGCATTCGCCTGGTTGGATGGTCAGACCGATATGGGTGTAAGTCGTATCGAGCCGGCGACGGAGGAGACCGATGTTCTGGCCAAAGATGCGCGACTGGGTGACAACGGACCGCGAGCACGATGGGACTGTGTGCTCATCTCGGGCAGCCTCACGACCTGCCGGGCGGGAGATGCGACGCTCAATATTGATGTCCTCGATCCCCAGAACAACAAGAACTGGAAGAAGTCGGCGTACCACGAGGTCGGACACTCGACAGGGCTTGACCATGCCATCGAGGCCACGAACACCTGCATGAAGACAGGCGCAGTTCTGAACGACGACATGCTGTACTTGAACGGACATGATGTGGAGCACATCAATGGCAAGTACTAGGCAGATGACGGCGCGTGTAGCGCTTGGCCTTGTGGCGGGAGTTGTGGTTGGCGTTGGCGCCACATGGCTTCTCAACGCAGAAGGCAACTCACCTTCGTCTCCCGCTGATGCGGCTGCGCAGCTGAGTTTCTGGCAGCGGTTGGATCAACATATGAGCGACTACCAATCACCTGGAACGCTTGAAGATCAGGTGTCGGAAGCACAGGTTGTGGTGAGAGGGGCAATCCTGGATATCCGACCCGGACGCGAAGTGGGCACGCTGACCCCTGGGGATGAGTCCAACATTCGTCTGCTCGTCGCTACCTTGCGCGTTGACGAGGTAGTAAGCGGCGACCTACCCGGGTGGGCTGGCTCTACGATCCAGCTTGAGATATTTCCGGGCTCGTTCCGGGAATCGGTTGATGAGATTGGCAGAGTCATTCCAGACCAGGAACTCGTCGCTATCCTCCAGTTGGCTACTGAAACCGGACAGCCGCAAGTCGCGGACGCGAATGGCGTCGATGACGCGACTCTGTTCGTTCTGGGTCACCCCAAGAACGTCTTCGTCGAAGATGAAGAGTCCGGGGAGGTCGTCACACCGCTGTATACGGAGGAGATCCCCAAGTTCGACGAGACCGTCCCTGATGAGTCCTTGGCTGCTCTTGAGGAGCAGATTCAAGCAGTGTCCTAGAAGGCATGGTCGTACCGACTTGCCGGCAGCAGTCTAGACGCACCACCTGATCTCTACCCGTCGATCCAGCACTTCCTCGAGGTGTGCCTGACGACGTGCTTCCCACTTCTCAATGGTCTCGGTCTTGCGGCGTGTAAGGGTGGTGGCGACACCCTTTGGATGCCCTGCGATCCGCACCCTGTCGATGACCACGCGCAGGAGGCTGTGCTGCCAGTCCGGAGTGTGCTCGGCGTAGGCGTCGCGCAGTGCCTTGCCCTTGGGGATCGAGCCGGTTACGACTGACTGGGTCAGTTCAGCTAGCCGCTTCTCGGCGTCGCGTATTCGCTCTTCGATCCGCGTTCGCTGTCGCTGCCACGCCGCCCGATCGAGCAGACCGTCGTAGTGATCATCGTCCACGCGGCTGAGTCGTTCACCGTCTTCGACGAGGGATCGTCGCAGGCGGTCCTCTTCATCAGTGGTGACGGACTTCGACTTGCTAGGCCCACGCCGGACGCCTGGTGTATCAAGCGCGTGGAAGGCGGCCTCCTGAACGAGTGCTTCGACCGGCTCTGCCTTGATGCGGACCTGGCCGCAGCCGCCGTTGGCGACGCTGGAGCAGACGTAGGTTCGGTTCCCCGCACCTAACGACTGGTGGTACATCGGCGTCTCACAGTTGGCGCAAACGAGAAGACCCGACAAGGGGTACTTGCGTGCGGTGGAGTGCCCCGGTGCGAATGGTTTACTCCGGCTCGGGTCGCTTATCAGTGAGTTGAGACGGTTCCAGGTGCGCCGGTTCAGGATCGGCTTCCACTGGGCTTTCACCAGTTCGCCGTCCGATGTCTCACGCAGACCAGCGATAGCCGGTGCTGTGAGCATCCGACCGAGCGTGCGCCGTTGCCAACGTGCACCGTTAGAGGAGGTTCGACCTAGCTCGTTCCAGGACTTGGTGATCGAGTAGAGGGACTCACCGCCGAGGACACGATCCGCCGCCTCGCGAAGCCAGGCAGCGTGCTCGTGGTGTTCCTCCCAGGCGACTACGCGGCCGGCTGGGTTCTTGATCAGTTGGTAGCCGAACGCTGGACGTCCTCCGTAGAACTGGCCCTTCGCGGCACGCTGCTGCGCGGCTCGGGAAACGCGTTCGGCGATCCGTTCGGACTCTGCCGCGTCGAACTGAGCCAGGACGCCAGCCATGAGGCGACCATCAGCCGTGGAGAGATCAACCTCACCGGATCGGACACTCATCCATCGAACGGGGAGCGGGATCAGCCGCTCGTACACGGCGGGGCGGCCTGGTGAGCCGAGATGTCGCATAGAAGAGGACAGCGTCGAACTGTCCGGATGCCGCCGCGCCTGGCATCGCCTCGAACCCGGGCCGTCGCTTCTTGCTGCTGCGCGATGCGGAGATGTCGTTGTCCGTGTAGACCTCGACAACCTCGAACCCGTGATTCTTCGCAAGGTTGCGGCAATCTTGCTCTTGGCGTTCGACACCCAGCGCTCGACCTTCCGGGTCATTGCTGATCCGTGTGTAGACCGCTGCTTTGAGTTTCTCGTCAGTCCGTCCCATGTCCTTGTATAATACCGACAGATCTATGGGTTGTTGTTGGACCTGTCGAGCCACAGGGCTCGGATTGAATCGTCCACCCTGCCGAGGGCCTGGTGCGCGAGGTCGCTGAGTCGAGGGCTACCTGGGAAGTGACGGGCGCGGCCTCGCTCGGCGAAGGCCTCCGGGTCGACGCGGCGAGCTGTTGGGGCGTTGAAGCCCAGTGAGGCGCCGTGATCGTACGTCGGCGCCAACGATTGGCTGCCGGTGAGCACGGCCCAGTTCTCGTGGTGGCGGTCGGTGTTGCCGACAAGTGCGTCGAAGGTCAGGTATCCCGTGAAGGACTCAAAGGCGGACAGCCCCGTCTCGCTGCCGGCATAGCCGTCAAGAGCGACGGCAATTGCGTCAAGGATATATCCGGGCACCGGGCCGACCTGCGCTGTGCGGTAACCAGGGTTGCGGGATGACAGGAGCTCGTTCCCGTGGACCAGGCCATCGCCCACTCGCTTGCTGATCACCCCTGGCTGGCCCTGCCAGAGAGCGAAGCGTGCCTCCGCCGCTGGAAGTGGAAGCAGCTCAGCGATCCGGCTTGCCAGTACCTCCGCCCACAGGTCTGCGCCGAGTTCGGGCAGTCCTATTGCTCGCGGCCGCTTGAACAGCCACCAGGTTGCTTCGGGGTCGGTGCTCTCACGGATCCAGAACTTGTCGCGTGCGCCGAGCGGTTCTTCGTCGTCGGGTGCCCATCCGGACACGTCCATGACAGGCTCGACCGGGTTCATGCCACGAACTCTAGGGATAAGGACAGACAGTCGATCCCATCGAGTGGGTGGTCGCCGGTCCAAATGGCGCCCCTGCGGGCAGCGCATGCGGATGGCTCGACCGGTGTCACTGCTGCAGCCCCCTTAAGAATGTGTCCATGCGTGCTGCGGCGTCGGCCTTCACTTCGGCCAGGACGTGGGTGTAGAGGTCAGATGTGGTGGCCATGCGGGAGTGGCCGAGGATCTCCATGACAGTCCGCATGTCGGTCCCCTGCAGAAGCAGAACTGAGGCAGCGGTGTGTCGTAGGTCGTGTGGTCGGCACCGTCGGACTTTGGCTCGGTCACAGAGGGCGTGCCAGTAGCTGTACACATTGCGGGGGTCAAGCCAGGTGCCGACGTGGGTTGTGAAGACCAGGTTCGGGTTGACCCACACTGTGGCGTCAGCCGCTTCAATCTCTTGGGCGCAGCGGTGCTGGCTCAGCGCGTCGACCACGACGTTGGGCAGTGCGATCGTTCGAACGCTGGCCTCCGTTTTGGTTTCGACCTCACCGAGATGACCGCGTCGTCGACCACTGGGTGTCAGCTCGTTGGTACGGCGCCGTTGAAGCGATCTTCGAACGATGAGCGTGCGGGCTTCGAGGTCGATGTCGTCCCAGTGCAGCCCGAGAGCCTCGCCGCGGCGAAGACCGAGCGCGATGAAGAGCAGCCACAGCGCATACAGCCGGTCGGATGCGGCTTCGACCAGCAGCAGCTGAAGCTCGTCGGGTTGCAGCGGCTCAACCGTCGGAGATGTGACGCGGCCAGCCTTAACCAACAGTGCGACGTTGCGGGTGACGACTTCGTCGCGCAGCGCATCGTTGAGGGCGCGGCGCAGGATGGCGTGGGCCAACTGGACGGTGCGCGAGGAGTAAGGGCGGCCGCGAGCGTTCGTTGTGCGACGAAGCTTCGCCAGCCACTCACGCAGATGAACGGGCTTGAGCTCCTCCAGCCTGTGGCGTCCCAGGTACGGGACGATCATTCGGTCCGCGAGGTCGAGGTAGTTGTCTGCGGTTGACTCGCGAAGCTCGCCGATCGCCACCTGGTGCGCAATCGTTCCGGTCGCCCATTCACTGAAGTACTCCGCGACGGTCAGGCCGCGTGTGGTGGCAACCAGCCGGCCGGTGTCGCGTTGCCGCCGCAGCTCGTCCAATCGAGCCAGGACCTCACGACGGGTGTCGCCGGACACGTAGCGGCGCCGCTGCGTGCCGTCTGAAGCGATGTCGACGGTGATGGCACCGGCCCATCGGCCGCGGCGGCGGTACACCGCGCCCTCACCATGGCCACGTTTACCCATTGCGGCCTCCTCTCGAACCTGTCGTCACCGTGCGACATCGCCCGTGGAGATGGGGCACTGACCTTCTGATCTGTGGACGACCACGTCATTCACAGGCCCACCGCCTCGCGGCTCGGAGCCGAGTCGCCGATACCGATGGCTCGACTTGGTCCGACCTGGTCGACGGCCATGACGTGGCGTCGGCTGGTGCGCAGGCGTCGGCTTACGTCGGTCAGGACGGTGTCGGTGAGCCATTCCTGTGCTGGGTCGTCACGTCCTGCCTCGGGGGCGAGGTACAGGTGGTTGGTGCTTCGACCGCGTGAGAGTGCGACGTACGCCGTTTCGCAGGTCAAGGCAGCGGAGCCAGCGACGAGGGTTTCGTCGAGGGTCTGTCCTTGGGCTTTGTGGCAGGTGATCGCGTAGGCGTGGTCGAGTCGGCCGTCGTCGAGCCAACTATGGGGTAGGTCGTGGATGGTTCCATCGGGAGTCGCCAGCGTTAGCGATCCGGTCTCGGCACTCACGTGCGCGACGACGGCACGGTCACCGTTGAGTAGATCGCGGTCGTAGTCGTTGCGGGTGATCAGGACGCGGTCCCCGGCGCGCAGTCGCAGGTCGCCGTCATCGGTTGGGATGGTGAGTTCCGGCCCGGACAGGAGTCCTTCGCCATCGAGTAGTTCTCGGACTGCGTCGTTGTACGTACGTACCTGGTGGCGGGTCGCGGCGAGGATCGCAACGCTGTCGGGGTGGTCGCTTTCCCCGGCGGCTCGCACGTAGTCAGCGACGACACGGTTGCGCAGAGACTCGGCATCGGTGCCGATGTGAACGCGGTCGTGAGCTAGGTAGGCGTCCAAGGCCCGGTCAACGTGCCCGTCTCGAAGCCGGGTCAGTGCTTGCTGCTCCCACGCCTCACTCTGCCGGTGGTTGTCGTGGAGCTCGGCGCTCGCGTCCGATGCCAGGGCGGCGAACAGACCGCCGGCCTCGATCTCGGGGAGCTGTGCAGGGTCGCCGACCAGCACAATGCTGGCACCAGCCGCCTCAGCGTGACCAAGTAGTCGGGCCAGATCACGGGTGCCGACCATGCCGGCTTCGTCGATCACCAGCACCCACTGTTCGGTCAGTGGACCGGCGCCAGACCGGGCGCTGGCGTCTAGCCGTGACAGCAGCCGCGCGACGGTGATGGCTGGGATGTCCGCGCCGCGGGCGAGCTGCCGGGAGGCGAGCGCGGACAGCGACGCCCCCATGATCTTGCGGCCGTTGAGCTGCCACACGGTCGCCGCCGCGGCGAGAGCCGCGGTCTTGCCTGACCCGGCGGGGCCGACCACCACGTGCAGCAACTGCGGTGCAGTGGTCAGGGCGCGGACCATCGCGGCTTGGTCGCCACCGAGGTTACGTTGGCCGATAGCCCACTCCACCAGCCCTCGCGGTGCAGCATCGACTGGACGAGACCGCAGCGACTCGGCGAGATCGAGGGCGTGCTGCTCGATGGCCAACAGCTCGGTGGTCGTCCAGCGGGGGGACCACTCGTGAGCCTCACCGGTTCCATCGGTAGGGGAGGTGTGGACCACTCGAGGATCGCGCAGGACTGCGTTGGCTAGCGCCTCGATGCCCGCGACGTCCACTTCGGTTCCAACGGGCAGCGCCGCTGCGATCGCCTGAAGAAGGTCGTTCCGGTCAAACGTCGTCGCCTGCCGAGTCAGCCCCTCAGGCCCGAGCAAGTGATCGCTGATGTCGATGACGTCGACGCGGCTAACCGGATGTTCCTGGCCCAGAGCTTCAGCAACGATGCGGTCGGGGTCGTGACCCGTCGACACAGCCTCGGCCGTCCAGCGATCGCGCAGGTCCTGAACCGTGACAGCCTGGTCTTTGCTGGGGCGCGTGGACAGGCAGGCGCGCTGCGCAGCCTTGGCTCCCGCAGTCCCCGAGGTGCGAAGCGTGGACGCGATCTGCTCAGCTCGCTTGGAGAACACACTGCGCAGCGATCGGGGGATGCCAGCGATCTCCGCGGTCCCTTTGCCCACCTCGCCCCAGCCCACCCCCAACCTCTTCGTGAGCTCGGCACGCAAAACAGCCTGATACAGGTAGCCGGCGGTCTTCCCGTGCCGATGCAGAGCTTTGCTGTCCGCCGCCGACCAGCGACCGTCGATCCCGCGGAGCAGGTTCGCGATCACCACATGCGTGTGCAGCTGGGGGTCACCGGCGCGGCTACTCACGTGCTCGAAAGCCACCCCGATGAACCCGTCAGATGAGAGCCGTTCCGCTCGCTGCCCATCGCCGTGATGCCCGCGGGCGACGAACGCGGTCGTCCGCTCCAACCAGGCCATGGCGTCGTCCACGGCCGCCGCGTGGGCAGCACGAACCTGATCGGCATCGTGCGGCGTGGCGAAGGCCATCAGGACCGACACGGACTTGGGCGCCGAGAACGTCAGGTCGAGGCCCGCCCGACGGATGTCGATGCGCTCCCCGACGTGGTTGAGCGCCTCCGCAACCAGGTCGTGACCGTCGGGTGAATCAGGTTCGTAGACCGACTGCACATTTAACCCGGCCGCCTCGGCGATCGCCACCGCGACGTCGACCCGAACCCCGCGAGCCCGAACGACCTCGCCCCCGGTCAGACCCTTGGCCATCGAGGTGAACTGCTTGGTCAGCCGGTGGTCGTCCAGTAGCAGAGCGATCGGCAAGCCTGCTTCGGCTGCCGCATCCCCCACTGCGGCGACCAGCGGTGCGACCGGCAGCCGTGCGCGGGGGTTACCGCGAAGCACCGCCGGAACAAGTCGGACGCCGTCGGGTCCGTACCCGTCGAGCAGCCCACGAAGGACCAGCTCGCCGTCCGGCGTCAGGTCACCCGTCAGCCTGAGGGCGTTTGCTCCCGCACCTACCCAACGTACCGTCGCTTGTCCGGTCCGGGTGTAGTAGTCAGCGTCACAGCCAGCGGTCTGCCGCACGAAGTACTCGACCGCCGCGTGGCCCGAGGCCACCAGCCCGATTGACAGCACGTTGCCCTCCCCGTTCGCGAGGCAGCCTGCACAGGAGGGGTTGCCGTGCGGCTGGCGCGAAGCCGAAGGTTCAGGATCAGCCGAGCACTTCGACCGAAGGCGCGCCCGCGTCCGACCTCGTTCCTTCGGGGGCGACTGAGTGCGTCACGTCAGCCACGGAGGCGCCGCGAAAGCCACACGTCAATAGCTCGACACCGCCTCCGCCGACGACAACCTCGCACAGGTCGACCTGGCCAATGCTCTGCGGTAAGTCGCCCGCGAGGGTCACCGGTCTTGCAACCGCGTCTGCACACCTCCTGTAGTGAGCAAACCTCAAGGAGGAACCCAGATGCACCGATCAGACCGGTCACGCACGCACGCCGTACCACCGCTACTGCTGACACCAGAGCAAGCCGCTGACGCGCTCGGGGTGGGACGGACCTACGTGTACGCGCTGATCCGCGATCAGAGGTTGCGCTCGGTCACCATCGGGCGGTCACGACGCATCCCCTACACCAGCCTGCTCGCCTACGTGGCCCACCTCGAGCAGCTCGCCGCCGACACCGCCTAGCCAGCTCGATCGGCTTCCGTCAACACCGCGAAAGACAACCAGCCCGAAGCACACACTGGTATCTGTAGATAGGGGTTGCGCGGAGCGGCTGTTGCTGGCCGCATCTTTCCCTGCCGCCGGAACCTCGTTGGAAGCTCCAGCGTTTCTCGCGCGAAGCGCGGCGCCTGTAGCGGTGGGCCTCCCCATGTGCGTGACTTGGAGGTTTCACACCGAAGATCCCAGCCGATGGCCGCCTACGTCACGCAGCCTCGCCGAACCGCGAACCCCATCACCCACGGCACTCCCCTCAAACGCGAGCCAGGATGGCCCTGCGGACGGTGCCAACAGGGTGACTTCGCCAAACAAGAACTGCTGATCGCCAACCATGTACCGCGAAGGCAGGTGGCTCGTTGCGGGTCTTCCGAAACCCCACCGCAGTTATCTGGCCCCAGACTCCGCCGCGACTAGTCCGCACCTCGAGGACCGATCCGGCTCCGTAGAACTTCGGCCAGTTGGCGCCAGGACTCTTTCGCGCACCAGCTGCGGCACGGACGCGCCCTGTGCCTGGGCGGCCGCGCGGACCCGCTCAAGCTCGGCGGACGAGGCGGGCAGCGACGTGGCCAGCACCAGAGTCATGTGACCCTCGGGCGCCAAGTCGACGCCCTCCCGAGATTGCGCCCAGCGTGCCGGCCGCACACAGCAGCGAGATCTGTCTGTCACTGACCTCGTGCCGCTGCGTCGGCGTGTACGGGATCAGCGTCGGCGTATTCTGGGTCGCCGCCCCACGAGCAGTTGCTCAACGCGTTGACTACAGCAAAGTGTGGTTGACTCCGACTCCCGCCAGGGCCATGATCAACACCCACGCCCTCGGACGAGAGTTGTCAGACATGAACACTGGCCACAGGCGATTGAAGAGGCTAGCGGCTGCCGCCGCCGGTGGGCTCCTACTGCTGGCGTTTCTGCCTAGTACCGCATCCGGAGATTTCTGGTTCCAGCCTCCCTGCCAACTGAGCCTGAGCACACCATGCACTGCAGACAACGCTGAGCATACGTACTGTTGGGCCGGCAACTTCGATAGCACGAACTTTCGCGATGCCGCAAAGTATGCGATGGAGAACCTAGACGCTCAGACGGACTTCTATGACAACAAGATGGCTAACTGCACGGCAAACACCGACATAGTGTGGACGGAGTTCACGGTGAGCGGGGTTCGGGGACGGTATGAATGCGAAGCGCTCAGTGGGTGGAATTGCGGACAGGCTCGAATCTACATCAACAGGGCAGAGATCAACTCTTCCTCGGATCCTGAGTTGAACCGCAAGAAGACGTCATGCCACGAAGTCGGGCATTCGGGTGGTGTGTCTCATGCAGAGACTGGAGACGACTGTATGAAGAGCGGTGAAGTGACCCTTGGGCACAAAGACTACAACCCACACCACATTGGGCACCTGAATGACAACCTCTAGAACCGGGGGGAATGTTATGAGAGCAGACGGTAGACGCATCCTTGTAGGGGCACTGTTAGTTGGGCTATCGGGATTGGCCAGTCTGACGGCATGCCAGTCGGAACCCAGCCAGGACGGGGTCGCAAACACCGACCGGTTCCTGAGCCAGATCAACGTTGGTGAATTCGACTACGATCCGTTCTCAAGCCCCGATGAAATGGCCAAAGCGGCGACGCTGATAGTCCGTGGCAAGGTGTTGGACCTCGTTGCCGGTCGTGCGTTCCGAGAGCCGAAGAGCGAACTGGCCGACATTACAACCGGTGTCTTTCAGATCGAGGTCACCGAGGTACTGGGAGGTCGGCTCGCTGAAGGCAGCGACGGCATGGTCTACATCGAGGAGTTCGGGGTCCAGGAACCTGAGCAAGTTGCCGCCAATATGCCGAAGGGGGCCGACGTTCTGCTGTACCTGGTTCCCGCGCCAGACGCGCCGCCGATCCCCGGCGCCGAGATCATCGACGATGGAGCCGGAGTTGCACCTGGCCAACACCTCTATCAGCAGGTGAACCCACAGGGGTTCTACATGGATATTGGCAGCGACGTGGCCCAGGTAGTGGGTGGTGAAGTCTACAAAGACTCCAGCCTGAGCCAGTTCGAGCCCGGAAACGACAGTTTCCCCGGCACGCCAGTGAGGACGGAATAGGGCCTCCGGCCTCCGGGGGTACGGGGTGCGCTAGGGCAACGGTGACATCACCTCGGTGCTGGCGGGTCTGGGTGTTGGGCCATTGGTCGAACTCGGGTTGTCACTGACCAAGATGATGACAGTTATTGGGACAGCTATGCGGTCAATCCGCGAGTGTCCGTCAGCATCCACGAAACGCGGTGACCTGCGGAAACGTGGTCAGACGACGCACGACGAACCCCCCTCGCGTCACTACGGATCAGAAGGTTGGGAGTTCGAATCTCTCCGGGCGCGCAGAATCGTCGCAGGTCAGAGCCGGTTACGGCCGCGCTCACGGGATCGATGTGATCGGGCTCGTGGGGCCATTTACTGCAACCGGTACTCGGCCCGCTTAGGTTGCGCTCTTGGAGTCCGCGGTCGCTACGTCGTCACCGGGTACCTGCGCGGGGCGCACGCGCTTCCAACCGAAGTCGAGAGCAACGGCCAACACCAGCAGACCAACCAGTGCTGTGGCTGTCGCTGGCTCTTCGGCAAGAGTGGTGGTGGCGAAGGAGAAGAGTGTGGCCAGGAGTGTGACCAGCCCAATCACCAGGACCCACAGCTTCGCACCGGTCTCGTGGCGTACGCGGATGTGCGAGATCGTGACGAAGGTGAAGATCAGCAGAGCGACGGCGCTACCGATGGACGCGATGGCCGACAGGTCGAAGGCCAGAGCCAGAGCCAGCGTGGCGATCACCATCACCGCGAGTCCTACCGGTATCCGTCCCCAGCTCCGGCCGAACACCGGCGGGAACTGACGCTTCGCCGCGAGGTCCTTCGACAGTCCCACAGCCGGGTAGACGCCGGAGTTGGTGGCGCCAGCGGTGGCGAACAGAGCGGTCACTGCCATTAGCGTGTAGCCGGCGTCCCCCAGGGTGGGCTTGGCGGCTTCGGCAACGGCGGTCTCTCCGGCCGCAACGACCTCGTCCACCGGAAGCGCACCGTACACGCCCAGCGCGATCGCAACGTAGACAACGGTGGCAATGCCCAGAGCGATGTAGATGGCCTTGGGCAACTCGCGCTTCGGTTCCTTCAGGTCCTTCGCCGTGAAAGTGATGACACCGAAGCCGAGGAAGGCAAAGAAGGTGAGAGCGACGCTGGAGAAGATCACCCGGAGGCTCGGGTAGCCCGACGGAGCGAGCAGCGACCAGTCCGCCGAGAACAGCGTGACGACCGAGAAGAAGACCAGGATGCCGATCACGACCCGGACGATGATGCCCTGGGCAACCGTGACCGCGCTGGTTCCGACCAGGTTCAGCAGTGCCACGACAAGGACCAGCAGCACCGTGAACGTTTTGGCCCACATCACGTCGCCGTCGGTGAACATTGCGCTGGCGTAGCCGCCGAACGAGGTGGCCACCATGGCAGTCACGATGAACTGGGAGCCAAAAGCCAGCCATGCGGTGATTCCGGTGAAGTGTCCCTCGCCGAACCCACGCGACACATACTCGATCAGTCCGGAGCCGGAGGGGAACTTCGAACCCAGCTTGCCGAAGGAATATCCCTGCAGACCGGCAATCAACCCGGCGATCAGGAACGACACCCAAACAGCGGCACCAGCAACGGCACCGGCCGGGCCCAGCAGAGCAAAGATCCCCGCTCCGACCATGGCCCCGACGCCGATAAATGCGGCCTGACGAACGGTCATGTGAGCACTGGTGTCAGTCATGTTCATCACATCCGTAGTCGAGGCTAGATCCGGTGCTGGCTGCGCGGGAGGGCCTTAGGTCCACTGGATCGCCGACGATTCGGCCATGGAGACAACAGAGCGACTTTGGCAGCGGCTTGGTCCTGCTCGCAGGACCTTTGCCTCTGAGGCGCGTCATCCAAAATCTGGTGGGGTGACCCTAGTGATGCGACGAGAGAGAAGATGACAATGCGAATGTCCGGAGGAGGTCGGTTCGCGGTTGCCACCGTATCCGCGGTGGCGGTGCTTGGTCTGCTTGTTAGCTGTAGCAGCGACACCACCACGACAAGCGAGCCCTCAAGCCCAGAGACGACCTCATCAGCGAGTGCAGGTTGCGCGGACGCTGCCGCACTGAAGGCCTCACTGGACGCTTTGACTCAGGTGAAGCCTTCGGAAGACGGTGTGGACGCTCTTCAGGCGGCGATCACCGACGTCCAGACAGACCTGGAGTCTGCTGTGGAAACCGTCTCCTCGACGCTGGAGCCCGAAGTGAAGGACGTCGAGCAGGCCTTCACGGCACTCCAGGAGTCAGTGGACGGTCTTACCGCCGACAACCTCACACAGAAGGCACCAGCGATTACCTCGGCACTGAAGGACCTCGGTGACGCCACATCGGCGCTTGCCACGACGCTGACCCAAGATTGTCCCGACAACTAGCAGTCGTAGTTGCACCGGGCGTAACCGGTCCGCCGAAGATCGTCGGACCCAACGAGAGGACGACGACATGACCGAAGACCGACCGCTACTCGACACACTGGTAGAGATGACCGCTTCCTCTGTCGCGCGCGCTGACCTCGACGACCAAAGTCTGATGCTGGTTCGCCTAGCTGGACTGATTGCAGTGGACGCCCCTCCGGCGTCCTACCTGCTGAACCTTGGCCCCGCGGCGGAAAGCGGGCTGACCCTTGAAGATGTACAGAGCGTGCTCGTTGCCATGGCCCCGATCGTCGGCGGACCGAGGGTCGTCAGCGCCGCGGAGACGATCGGCGTCGCACTTGGGTTCGCACTGGCCATCGAGGACGCCCTGGAAATGGAGGGTTCCTAACAAGACTGAGCCCAACGGATTCACAACCACACGGCAGTAGCCAACCATCGGGCGACGAGTTTCGTCGGCCATGACGAGAGGAACAGACATGACTGAACCAAACATCTCCCTGTTCGTCGCCGCATATGGCGATGACAGCACGGCAGCAGAAGAAGACTTCCGAGCCATCAAGGCCATCGGTGACACAGCAGTCCTTGCAGCGGTCGTTCTCTCACGAGACTCCGCCGACAAGGTTGTGGTGAAGGAGCATGGCGGCGGCTTGGTCGCTGGCGGGACCACCGTCGGCGCTCTGGGTGGTCTCGTGGTCGGGCTCTTCGCACCCCCGCTGCTTGCGGCAACCGCCGTTGGCGCAGCGATCGGCGCCGGCGCGGGTGCCATCGCCAAACGACACGAAGAGAAGACCATCGGCGTCAATGCTGAAGAGTGGCTGCCGGTGGGCGCTTCAGCGATCGTGGCGGTCGTCGATGACCTGTACCTGGACCGTGTCGATGCGGCCGTCAACAAGGCGGCTAAGAAGGTCAACAAGGCCATCGACCAGGGTGACTATGACGCAGTGGTCAAGGCAGTCAACGAGGGCGACGAGAAGATCATCAAAGCGGCGGTGTCTTGATCACCAACTGATCAAGCAGTCGCCGAGCCAAGCGGTGGGTGGGTAGCACCACCCACCGCTTCTTGCTTGCTCCTGCGACAGCAAGGGTGAACTGCCCCGGTCTCGCAGCTAGTTCTGTCCAAGGACTCAGTCCAGCTCGTCGGCTTCGTCACGTGTTCCTGGGCGTGCCCGTAGCAGAGTGACAAGGAGGAAGTACAAGGCGGGCACCGCGAGATAGAGCGAGATGCTGAGTCCTGGCATTGCAGCGGCAACGACCATGGCGAGCGCGTAAACGAGAATCGGCGCGGCCATGATCGCAGCCGCGAGTCGGGCCCTGCCGGTGGACTCCTCCGGCCACAGCAAGGCTGGGTGGCGGACCACGTACCAATTCAGTGCTAGCCGCATCAGCGTCGCCGCGATCATGATGGCGCCGTAAAGGCGGAGAGCGATTGCTGTGTCCGGGTACTTGCCGAGCACAGACGCGGCGAAGGGAATGAGGCTCACAGGCAGGAGGTAGAGCAGGTTGAGCCAGACGAGACCACGGTTGACCGACTGGACGCGCGAGAAGAGATCGCGATGCATCACCCAAAACATGCCGGTGATCAGGAAGCTGATGACCCATGCCACCAATGTGGGTCTCAGTTCTTCGAGGGACGAGCGCAGTGATTGCTCCGCAAGGTCTTCAGGGACAGCGATCTCGAGAACCAGGAGAGTGATGAC
>Ga0075339_1000011_pt1 | contig 16995 bp, 14 predicted proteins | sample RushMan_CattailN_4_FD_120076 | JGI IMG/M metagenome (GOLD analysis project Ga0075339, IMG submission 120076) | Natural and restored wetland microbial communities from the San Francisco Bay, California, USA, that impact long-term carbon... | ecosystem: Environmental > Terrestrial > Soil >... | reverse complement strand
CCCCGTCAAACCGGATCTTTGCTCCGCGCGCGCATCTCAGTTTCGCCCCCCAGATCAACCGCCGGACCCCGACGCTCCATCCCTGCCTGTTCCTGCCAGGCACCCGCGTGCGCCCCGCCCCGTGAGCGCCCTGAGGCGCCTCATCAATCCTACTGTGTACAAATTTTGACACCTGAGGCCGGGGCACGTATTCAGATTCTATAGTTATGAAAAATAAGCCGCTTCTAGGAGAGCGGCCATAATCTGGGGCAGGGATCGATGGCGGAAAGCTTTCTGGTGGTGGACGATCACCCGCTCTTCCGAGATGCACTGACACTCGCGATCAGATCAACGCTTCCGGACGCCGTTATCAACGAGGCATCCTCCATCAAGATCGCGAAGGATATGCTGACTTCTGGCGAGCGCTACGACCTCATCCTCCTCGATCTTTCCATGCCGGGCGTGTCCGGTTTCGAGGGCTTCCTGGAACTACGCAGTATCGATCCCAAGCAGCCTATTGTTATCGTTTCTGCGCTTGAAGATCCGCGCATCATTCACGAGGCGGTCACCCTCGGCGCATCGGGGTTCATCCCCAAATCGGCCCGCAAGCAGGAACTCGCCGAAGCCATCGGGAACGTCATGCTCGGCAATCTGACCCTGCCCAAGGGCTACCAGCCGCCCGAAAAGGGCCAGGGTGGCGCGTCCGATATCGCCGCGCGCCTGTCGTCGCTGACGCCCCAGCAACTGCGCGTCCTCACCATGCTGCGCCAGGGATTGCTCAACAAGCAAATAGCTCACGAACTCGGCGTGGGAGAGACGACCGTCAAGGCGCACGTGTCGGAGATCCTGCGCAAACTCGACGTCGCTTCGCGGACCCAAGCCGTGATCGAGGTGAGCCGGATCGATTTCGACAAACTGAGCGGCGGCAACGCCTGACCGGCTGCCCAGAAACGGACACGTCGATCAGCCCGAGCTTGCGATCACGTGCAGCATCAGCGCCCGCAGTTCCGCCGGCTTCACGGGCTTTCTTAAAAGTTCGAAGGGCCCCTTCTCCGCGAAGCTCGCCGGGGTCAGCGTACGATCGGCAGAAATGACGATTGCGGGGATCACCGCGTCGAGCCGTCGTCGAAGATCAGTCACGAGCCCCACGCCGGTCTGACCGCGATTAAGATGATAGTCGGCCAGAACGAGGTCGGGACGGAACTCCGGCTCCGTTGACAGAAGGGCCTCGATATCCTCCGCGCTCGATGCGACACGCACCTCGCATCCCCAACGCGAGAGCAGGGCCTGCATGGCATCGACAACGGTCGGCTCGTTGTCGATCACCAGGACATTCGCGGCAGGCAGCCCGTAGCCTGGAATAGCAGGGGTCTCCGCGACCGGCTCCAGCCGGCGAATGCCGCCGAACGGCACCGTGACCGTGAAGCACGAGCCGTGCCCGACGCGAGAGCAAAGCCCCATCTCGTGTTTCAGCGCCTCGGACATGCGCTGTACGATGGACAAACCCAAGCCGAAGCCTCCAACCCGCGCTGTCTCCGACGCAGCGCCGCGCTGGAACTCCTCGAAAATACGATCACGTTCAGCGCTCGAAATTCCAGGACCCGTATCCCAGACCTCAAGGCGCACGCAGGAACCCCGCCGACGGGCAAGAATGCGGATCCTGCCCTTGTCGGTGTAATGCACGGCATTGGCGACGAGGTTCTGGATAATCCGTCTCAACATCAAGGGATCGGAGTAGACCATGTGCCGCGTCGGCCGGAATCCCAGTGCCAGCTTCTTGGCTGCAGCAATGGGTGCAAGATCCTCCACCACCCCCGCGCAAAGATCATCAACGTCAACCGCGCGAACCGACGGTGACATAACCCCCGATTCCAGTTTGGACAGATCCAGGATCGTCTTGAGCAGTTCCTCGATGCTGGACAAAGCATGATCGATCTGCCCCCCAAGCCGCTGCTGTTCGAAATCCGCCTGCCCGTCGACCATGGCCGACAACGTGAGGCGGGCCGCGTGCAGCGGTTGCAGGAGATCGTGCCCGACAGCGGTGAAGAAGCGTGTCTTGAACCGGTTTGCCCGCTCGGCAGCATCGCGTGCCAGCATCAGTTCACTGTTTGCCTGCTCCAGTCTGTCGAGGGCGGACTTGAGCTGATCCGTGCGGATGCGCACCTGACCTTCGAGGCCGATCGCCGTCTGGAATAGAGAGTAGGCGTTAGCCTGCTGATCCATTGATCGCTCGACCCGCTGCATAAGGGCAGCGTTGATCCGCGCGAGCTTCTCAAGACGTCGCTCGAGCTCGGAGCCCGGACCGTCGTGGCGCGGCGGAATTGGATAGCTGACCTCGTCACTCTTCATCTTTAGCCAACCGTATCCTTGCCGAACGCGATACCAGTGAGAGTCTGGTTCAAATGCATGGCATTGAACTGCTCTCCGTAGGTGTGGAACCCAACGACGCCGTAGCGACGGTAGAGTTCTTCCATATTGTGCCGGATCTGCCGGGTTTCCGCATCCAGCCGCCGCAGGACGCAATCGAAACCGATCACGAGATCGACACCTCCGATTTCCCGTCCGATTTCTTCCAGCGCGTCTTCGGTCGCCTGAAGCATATCCTTTGGACGGGCGACGGTGAACACTAAGCCTTCATCGATAGCGCAGAAGAACGAGAGAGAGCCGTCGTCGTTCATGTTGCGTATCGAGCGGCAATAGTAGTTTCCGCCAACTTTCACAACCAGAGGATAGGACGCGAAGCTGAAAGGGCCCAGATCGTCCGGCAGCAGGCCGATGGCGGAAGCATACTCCCGCGCGGCGGGCTCGGCATTCAGTTCCTTGACGATCCGCCGTTCCGTATCGGCTCCAGTCACAACCAGCTTGATTGGCGTTGGATCGAAATTCTGCGTTTTGAAAACGCGGAACGGCACATCCGTCTCGACGAGGATCAACACCGCTGCATCGGCGAACACACGCCCGTCGTGCACAACGACCGCGCCCTGGAAGGCCAGCCCGTCGCCAGCCGAACCTCCTATGAGCGGCACCTGCTCGATCGCCCAGTGCACCGCAGCGACCAGCGTTTCTTCGGCGTTCGACAACCCATCGACCATCATCATGGCGAAGGCCGAGCGCCGCAGTGCCCCGGATTCGGCGACCTCCAAGTGGCCCTTGAGGCGGCGGGCCAGTTCCGTCGCGCGTTCGACGCCGAACTCGGAGACGTTCTCGACAAGGCCTGAGTGGATGGTGAACCCCTCATACGGAAAGGCGATGAGCAGAACACCCGTTTCGAGCATGCCGCCGGGGGTTATGGCCCCCGACGTCGAACATCCGGACAGGGGAATGTTGGGGAACGCAGCGGTCAGCGCCGCCACGAGCTGCTCGGCTTCGTAGTCGGCGGAGAAATAGGCGATAATATGCTGAATGCTATCCGACCCAAGACCGGCCTTCAGCTCGGCGACAACTTCGGCCAGATCTTCGCTCGCGCTCGACGCGCAGCGCACGCCACTGGCGCTCTTAATTGCCGACGGTCTGCCCAAACGACGTTCCTCCAGATGGGCCCGTTTTTCGCGGGGCTCCTTGGGCCCAGTGTTGCCATACCCGCCGCCCCCCGGCAAACCCCGAAGAGCGGCATGCTTTCTTGCGTGCCCCGGAAGTGGCCCGATGCGATGCAAACGAAACCCTCGACGGGCCCGCCTGTTGCAGCCTGAGATCGGGGAAGGCCGTCGCTCCTGCCAGTGTGCGCACGTCGTCAGTCAAGCGTCACGCGTGCCTGCTCCGGCTCGTGCCCCGGCATGGTCAGTGTGACCACGATGGTTGTTCCTTTGGCGATCTTGAAGCTGCCCGTACCCTTGAGAAAATTCCCCGGGTCCGGCGTCAGCACGACGTCCTGCTTCTTGCCATGCGTGAGGATCGCGGCCGTCGCCTTGGAGTTCTGAACATCTTCGGCATGACCGCCGTCGCCATCCACATAGACTTCCAGTGCGCCGTCACGAGCCAAGATCTCCAGACGATGATGTCCGCTCTCGACGATCTTACCTCCGTGCTTTGCCGCATGCGCGTGATCCTCGTGGGCGTATGCGGCCGGGGCACACGCAATCAAGGCGGCGATAAAGCTATTGCGCAGGCTTTTCATGTCAGGCTCCTCACGTATTTCGTGTACTGTCTAGAACGCATGCACCTGCGCAGCTCCGGACCGAGTGGCACGGAGCCGTTCCAGGGGCGCGCGGCCAAGTAGCAGAAAGAGAGTGGGCGTCAGGAAGGCATCAAGCAGGGTTGCCGAGATCAAACCACCAAAAATGGTCACGGCGACGGGACTGAGGATCTCCTTGCCCGGTTCATCGGCCCCGATCATGAGCGGCAGCAGCGCGATGCCCGCTGACAGGGCGGTCATGAGCACGGGCCGCAGGCGTTCCAGCGTGCCACGGATGACCAGATCCCGGCCGAATGTCTCCCCTTCGAACAGCGCCAGATTTATATAATGGCTGATCTTGAGGATGCCGTTGCGGGTTGCGATGCCGGCGAGCGTAATGAAGCCGATGGCGCTCGCCACAGAGAAGCTCTGCCCGGCAAGCCACAGCGCCGCCACACTGCCGATAAGTGCCAGCGGTACGTTGGCCATGACGATCAGCGCCAGCACTGCGGACTGGTAGCGGCTGTAGAGCACCACGAAGATGAGGGCGAGCGACACCAACGAAAGACCGGCGATGAGACGAGAAGCCTCCTCCTCGGCCTGGAATTGCCCCTCCAGGCTCGTGAAGTAGCCCTGTGGCAGGCTCGCGCGACCGACGGCAGCGCGAACGTCGTCGACAATCCGCGCCAGATCGGAGCCATCCGTATTGGAGAACACCGCGATCCGGCGGCGCCCGTTCTCCCTTTGGATTTGATTGGGACCGTCGGTTTCGATCACTTCTGCCACGGACTTCAGTGGAATGCGTCCCGCCGGGCTCTCGATCAGCATATCTCCCAGCGCCCGCGTCCGGCGATCCTCATCGCCGAGCCTGAGCACGACGTCGAACCGCTTCGACTGATCGATGATCTGCGAAACCACGCGCCCGTTTGACAGCGTCTCCAACGCCGATGCGACATCATTGGGATTGAGGCCGTAGCGCTTGGCCTTGTCGTAGTCGATGCGAACCTGAAGCTGCGGGATGCGTACTTGTTTCTCGGTCTGCAGGTCCGTGATGCCGGGAATCGACTTGAGGCGCGCTTCCATATCGGCAGCCAACGCACGCAGTGTATCGTAGTCATCGCCATAGATTTTCAGCGCGATCTGTGCCCGCACGCCCGACAGCATATGGTCGAGCCGGTGCGCGATCGGCTGGCCGACGCTGATACTCGCCGGCAGAGCGGAAAGCCGGCTGCGGATATCGAGGAGGACTTCTTCGCGGCTGCGGTCTGATCGCTTCAGATCAAGATCGAGTTCACTGGTATGCACGCCCTCGGCGTGCTCGTCGAGTTCCGCCCTGCCCGTGCGCCGGCCGACCGACTTCACTTCTGGCACACCGGTCACGATCTTCTCGGCCAGCCTGCCGATGCGATCGGACTCGGCGAGACTGATGCCTGGTTGCAGGTTGAGGCTGACCAGCACGGTCCCCTCGTTGAAGCTCGGCAAAAACGCGCGCGGCAGCATGAGAGCGCCGGCAACGGCGCCAACCACAGCGAGGGCCGGCATGGCGATGACGAAAGCGGGCCGGCGAAAACTCCAGTCCAGGCCCTTGCGCTGCCAGCGCTTGAGAACGTCGACAATCAGCGCATCGCGTTCACCCAGGCTCCGCATGCGGGGCAGAAGCCAGTATGCCAGTACCGGCGTCACCGTCATGGCCACGACGAGACTCGCTAGGATCGAAACGATGAAGGCGATCCCGAGCGGTGTGAAGAGCCGTCCCTCGATTCCGGACAGTGCGAAAAGCGGCAGAAAAACCAAGACTATTATGACAGTGGCGTAGAGTATTCCCGAACGCACCTCGATGGAGGCGTCAGCGACGACTTCAGCGACGGAGCGCCGATCGCGCCCGCCAGCCGCACGATGCTGGCCAAGCCGGCGATAGATGTTCTCCACGTCCACCACCGCATCATCAACGAGTGCGCCGATGGCAATCGCCAGCCCGCCGAGCGTCATCGTATTGATTCCGAGGCCGAGAAGCTGAAATACGATGACCGTCGCCAGCACCGAGAGCGGAATGGCAACAAGCGAAATGAAGGTCGTCTGCCAATTGAGCAGAAAGACGAACAGTACGATCGCGACTACCACGAGCGCTTCGATGAGCACGCGCTTCACATTGGCAATCGACGTTTCAATAAAGGTTGCCTGCCGGAACTGGACGTCAGTGACCTTGACACCTTCCGGCATCTCACGCTGCAGATCGGGCAAAAGGGCTTCAATTTCACGAGTGATACCGACGGTATCCGCCCCCGGCTGCTTCTGCACGGCGAGAATGACCGCCGGCTTTCCGTTGAACCCGGCGTCGCCACGCTTGGTGCGGGCGGCGAAATCCACGGTCGCCACCTGTGCCAGGGAGATCACCTGTCCCTCGCGATAAGCCACGACGAGGTTCTTAAGATCCTCTATCCGCGTCGTCCGGGCGATGTTCCGAATAAGGTACTCGCGCGCCTTCAGGTCGACAAAACCGCCGCCCGTATTCACTCCGAACATCCGGATCGCCCGCTCGAGCGCTTCCAGGCTGACGTCAAGACCGGCCATGCGGCGCGGATCAGGCACAATGCGGAACTGGCGCACCTCGCCCCCGATGGGAATGACCTGCGAAACCCCTGAGACGGTCAACAGCCGGGGACGGACGACGAAATCTGCCGTCTCGCGCAGCATCATCGGATCGGTCGTCTCGCTCGACATGGCGATCAGCATGATCTCACCCATGATGGACGAGATGGGGCCCATCTGGGCTGCAACATCGCTGGGTAACTGGTCGCGAACGAGTTGCAGATGCTCCGACACCTGCTGCCGGGCAAGGGTGATCTGCGTCGACCAGTCAAACTCGATGGTGACGATGGAGAGCCCTACGCCGGTGACGGAGCGCACGCGTACCACGCCTGGCATGCCGGCCATGGCCGTCTCGACTGGGAAGGTGACAAGTTGTTCGACTTCTTCCGGCGCCAGACCGTGCGCCTCTGTCATCAGGGTCACAGTAGGGCGATTGAGATCGGGAAACACGTCGACCGGCAGTGTGCGCAGTGTCATCACACCGTAGAACATGAGCACAAGCCCGCCGATCAGGACGAAGAGCCGGTTGGCTAGACTGGCACGGACAATGGCATCGAACATGGACGGCCTCACCGGACTTGATTGATGAGTTCCGCACCGGCAATGACGACGCGTGCGCCTTCCTCCAGCCCGGCAGTGACAAGCACGCGATCGCCGTCCAGCGGACGGGTCCGCACCAGGGCCGGGCGAAAGTTCTCCGCAGAAGATTTCACCCACACCTGTGACAGTCCATGGTTACCGCGAACCACGGCCGCATCGGGCAGAATGATTCCTGCGTCGCTTTCCCGGCGTTGCGCGATGACCGTCACAGGCGCGCCGACGGCAAGTCCCGTATGCGGTTCGTCGATGCGAAACAGCAACGCCTGGGACTGCTGCCTCAGGGTTGGAGAGCGTCCTACGTAAGAGAGCTCGATAGTGTGCCCGTCGGCATCACGCGCCACGCCCCCGGAAATATCGTCCTCACCATGGATATCCAATCCAGCGGCTTCGACCCAAAGGCGCTCCGGATCGACGATCTCGAACAAAGTGTCGCGCGCGCTGACAACTTGACCGGCGCGAACATTGGCAACCGAGATGACACCTTTGACGGGTGCCACCAGGTCGAACTTTTGGACGTCCTTTGGTTCCAGAACGCGTTTCTGCTCGCGCAGCGCCTCCAACTCCGCACGCGTATCATCGATGTCACTTTGCGCCACGACGCCAGATATGCGCGAAAGGCGCGTGAGCTTCTGCTCGGCAACCTTCAGCTTGCCAGCTACTTCCGCCCGCAATTGCTGCATGGTGCCGAGATCCGCAAGAGGAATTGTAGGCGACAATCGCGCCAGAACCTCGCCCGCCTCTACCTTCTGCCCTACGAACGACAGGCCGCGTTCGCCCAACTCGACCAGACCATCCATTGGCGCCTGGATTCGGCCAAAGGCCGAGGGATCGGCGATCACCGTGCCGATCACCTCCATGGTTCGTTGCGCCGAGTTCACCTTGGCTGGACGTGTGCGCACCTCTAGAAGTCGCTGCGTCGGTTTTGGCAGAAACACGCTGCCGTCGGGAAGCCGCCGCGGTACGTTGCCCAAGGGTGCGGCTGACACCGCAGGCGCGTCGTCATGGTCATGTCCTTCGTGGGCGCGAACAGGGTCCGCCCCCAGTCCCATCAGAACCGCGGTGACGAGGACAGCGCTGGCCGGTCCCACGGGCGGTCGCGGTCGGATTAGTAAAGCGATCACCAAGCCAAGGGTGAGACCGGCGGCCATCATGATCCAGGCTGCCGGCTGCGTGACGACCTCGGAAACGGAGTGCGACATGGCATCGGATTCGGGCTGAGGATCCGGGATCGCCAGAGTTCCGTTCAGCAGCTCGGCCTCGTCCCCAAGCCGAATGGTGAAGACCAGCGCCTTTGTTCCGGGTTCCTCCATCCACTCGGTCTCTATCTTGTAGGTGCCCGGTGCGATTTGCTCGGCGACCAGCGGCTTCATGCCTGGGGCAGATACCTCGATGGAGGCATCATCGACCGGCTCGTTCGTCTCGACGCGATCGAGATAGATCGCGAGTTGGTGGCCCTCGGCGATCGCGACCAGCTCCAGATCCGTTCCGGCACCTTCGAGACGCGGGGCTTCGCGAACGGCTGACGGGGCAGGCCCGTGATCGTGGCCGTGATCATGGTCGTGGCCAGGCCCTGCCGCAGACGGCAACGCCCACGAAAGCGCCAGAACGAAAGGAAGAAGATGTCGTAACATTGGTCGGGTCCATGCCTGAAGGGATCGAGCATTGCAGCATGGAGCTTCTATGTGGACGGACCGGCAGCGACGTCGCGCACATGGCCGGAGAAAGGTCCGATGTAAAGATCCATGCTGATGGCAGCACGGGATTTGAAACCAAAGGTCGTGTCCCGCGCTCAGAGGGTAGCGCGAGGAGGTCTCAAGGGAGGCGCTGTCGGCCGGCCCGCCGGAATAGCTGAATTGAGACCGGCAAGCCGCGTGCCCGCACGGGTTCCGAAGATCGGCCCGGACTCGCCTGTCGCGAGAGCCGGCGTGGAACAGCAGTGGACATGCGTATGACAGCAGCGGTCGGCCGAATGCCTCGAATGATCACAGCCGTTCCCGTGATCGGCATCATGATCCATCGCGGCGTGGTGATGCCCGTAGTACGCATGTGAGTGATGGCGATGTGAATGGGCGTGACTAGCATCACCGCCCGCATCAGCTTGGCTCATCTCGTGCGCGAGAAATGCACCGCCAGCTTTGTGCAGTCCCGACAATCCCACAGCACAGGCGTTGCCGAAGGCCATGACGGCCACCAGCAAGGCAATGACAGCTCCGCGGATTCCTTCGCACATGCTCACAGGACACTCCCGTTTGCCCCCGGCGTCAAGGGCTGGACCGCTAAACGGACAGCGAGGCCCAAAGAGAGCGCATGAACGGCCCCACAGACCCGCCACGCCTGCGGCTCAAATACGACTTCTTAACGTGCAACTTCTATCGTTAGGGACGTAGTAACATTGATCGAATTATTCGAGAATTGCGATGAGTAAGCGTGTCGTTGCAGGCGTTACCATCGCCGCCTGCCTTCTAGCGATAGGTGCGCAGCCGGGCCGGGCGGTCGGCCTGGATGACGATCCACATTGCGGTCTCTTTTCCAAGGTTCGCGAGACCCTGACGAACGACATCGGCAAGAGCGTCGATCGCGTGACCCGATTTTCGGGCGTTGAGGTGAGTTGCGATAAAAAGGCAATCGTGTTTCGCCAAGCGGTGAGCCTGGACCGCGGACAGCTCGTATCCGATTGGGTCGAGCGGCACGGACGAAAATGGTCGAAAACGTACTGCCGAGGCCCTGCCGCCTTCGCCGATGCCATCCGTCGTGGCTGGACCATCTCGACCATCATCACTCTGCGCGATGGAAGTGAAGTGCGCATCGACGCTACCTGCTTTGACGCTGAAGCCTAAGCCGCGCCGCCCTCAGCACAGTCGCTGATTCATGGTGGGCATGTCGGCCGCGATGTAGGGAATGGCGTGCAGCTCTGGCGGCAGCCCACCGCCACCGCTATGCTCTATCCCCTCGTCGCCGTCACAAGACAGCTCTTGTACTTAAATGACTGAGAGGGGATGGGCTTTGCATGGGCTATCCGTATCGTATCTTTCGACAGAATGCATGGCCCCTGCGCCTGATGATCTGCGCACCGCTCATTTTGCAGACCTCTCCCGCGTTTGCTCAGGACAGTGAGGATCTGGACGGCGGAAAGCTCCTCCAAAGCAACTGCGGCCGCTGCCATGCCGTGGAGCAGACGGGCAATAGCCCCCTGCAGAGCGCACCGCCCCTGCGAGACATCTATCGCAAGCGCTCCACGGAGCAGCTTGAATTCGAGTTCGCCGAGGGCATGGGCTCGCGTCACCCGGAAATGCCGCAGATTCAGTTCTCTTCGGAAGAGATCGCCGCAATCCTGACCCATCTTGCGCGTATCACGAACCCTGAGTAATCGCGAGGCCATCAGCCATGCGTTGAAACACCCTCATCATCTGACATTCGTCAGACAAAATGGATGGTGCCGCTGTGGAAAATCGATGCCGGTTGCACGCATGAGCGGACAATCTCGAACCTTTGCTCTAGAGTACCCTCTCGAGGGATTGCGGGGGGTATCATGAGAAGTCACTCGGCCGACTTCGCAGGCGCATCCAGTGAGGGGCTGTGTCCCGATCTGGTCCCTATTTTGCGCACAGTCAGCCGATGGGCCGATCTCCACCCTGTTGTATCCGACGTCATTATTTTCGGTGACAGGATCCGCAGCGGCCATGCCAAGCGCGCTGTCCTTCATCTGGCGGTCTGCTACGATCCCGACAAATTGAACGAGGGCTTCGATGACTGGATCGAGCAGCTGCGCACCGACTTTGCTGACCTGCGCTCCTGGCTCGGTATGCCTCTCGACGTTACTCTGCCCAACCATGGGCAGGGCTGGTCTCTGATCGGGGCGGGTACGGACGTCGAAGATATGGCGCGCGGAAAAGTGCGCTGCGTTTTGACTGATCCCGTGAGTTCCCATGCGCCGTCCATCACCCGCACGGCAACCCAAGACCAGAGCGTTATGACTACGGTCATGCGGTCCCTCTGGTGTCGCCTTCGGGATGGCCTGCCCTTTTCTCTGTCGCCGCCGTTCGCGGCGGGCCGCCGCCCTCTTCCCTGATTGCGGCCTCGTATCAAACCATGCTCCTGACGTTGTCGGCATGACCGGACGGCATCACGGCCGCTGGCTGTGAGGCTCCCTACCTCAGCCCTGGTGGCCTTGCGCGCCGTTACCGCTATGCTCGTCAGCTTGAGACAGGCCGCTAGCATCAGCTAGCGCAGGGCCCTGATCCAAGACCAAGACACCAGGACCGCCCATGCGCATTGCAACTTTCAACCTGGAAAGCCTCGACGTTCCCCCAAAGGCTCACACGCCGCTGGAAGCGCGCGTCGATATTCTTCGGCCTGCGCTCGACCGTCTCGAAGCCGATGTCCTGTGCCTTCAGGAGGTCAATGGGCAGAAGATACCTGGAAAAGATGAGCGCCAGCTCGTTGCCCTCGACAAATTGTTGGCTGGAACGCCCTATGCCAATTATCACAGAGCGACTTCGACCGCTTCTGACGGTCATGGTGTGGCCGACGTCCATAATCTCGTGACGCTCTCCCGCTTTTCCATCCTGTCCTTCAGCCGCGTCCAGCACGATCTGGTCCCGCCGCTGCAGTATAGCCTGCAAACGGCAGACCCTCCCGATTACGACGCCCATCCCCTCCGCTTCGACCGTCCCCTCCTCGTAACCGAACTCGATCTGGGGCAAGGACGGCGCATGTCGGTCGTGAACCTGCATCTGCGCGCGCCGCTGGCAGCAGCCATTCCCGGGCAGAAAATTTCCCCCTTCGTCTGGAAAAGCGTCTCGGGCTGGGCAGAAGGATACTTCCTCGCCGCCTTGCGGCGCGGCGCGCAAGCACTTGAATTACGCCTGCTTCTCGACCGGCTGCTCGCAGCAGACCCTCATGGCCTGATCGCTGTTGCCGGTGACTTCAACGCCGAAGATCACCAGACGCCGCTAAAAATCGCCATCGGGGCGGAGGAAGAGACTGGGAACGGCCAACTCACCGGGCACAGCCTTGTCGTGCTCGACAGGGCCATAGCCAGCGACCGGCGCTGGAGCGTGCTGCACTATGGCCGTCCGCAGATGCTCGATCATATTCTCGCTAGCCGAACGCTTTATGCGCACTTCCGCTCGATCGAAGTCCACAACGAAACGCTGGGCGACGAAGCGGTGAGCTACGCCAAGGTCGACAACCCCCCCGGCTCTTATCACGCTGCCGTTGTGGCGGAGTTCGCGATCAAAAGCACTTGATCGGACCCGAGAGCAGCCAGGGCCGCTCTCATACTTTGGTTCAATGCTAGACATGATCGAGGAACCCAAGGGGACCTAAAAAGTCAACATCCACGCCGCACCGCAGCAAAAGTCTCCGCTTTGCTGCGCAGAAAATGAATCTCGCTGCCCCAAACAAAAGCTAATCAATTCAATTAATACCGACAGGATGTCTACGCTGTCGATAATGTCGTGCTGCATGCGCTCGCCGAAGGCTGCAGATCATCATGATCGAGCATGCATGTGCTCAAAAACAACCGCATGCACGTAAGCCCGATGACCTGAGTCAACGGCAGGCCAGCAGGCTGCGATGTATTTTTTCATGACTTGCGTGGAAGACCGGCAAAGCTCATGTTGGCTAGGAACGTGTGCTCCACCTTGAACAAGAGTGAGCAATTGGAACTCCGCGTTGATACGCGGCAATGAATTGCACAGCAGGAGTAGTGACGGTGGGGCATCGGGGTTTCGTCAAATCGGAAACGGAAAAAGTCGGCGACCGCTGGAGTGCTGCGTCAGGTCTACGACTGGATTGGGGTTCCTCCCAAACACCAAGAACCGGCGCCAGTTCACGAACGGCCCTGGCCGGCATCATCGAGAACGACATCATCCCGCGCCTGCTGCGCACTCACGAAGATGGAACGCTGGCGGATCTGCCGTCATCCGGCCTCACGGGGGCGGAGAGAGTCGAGCGTATCGAGGAATTCACTGAGGTCGTTCTTCAACCGGATGTCCGTCCGGCCATGGAGTACTTTGATATGATGCGCCTCCAGGGCGCATCCATCGAAATCCTTTTCAATGAGCTTCTTGCCCCGACGGCACGGCGACTTGGGGAGCTGTGGGAGCGCGACATCCGGGATTTCACTGAGGTCACCCGCGGGGTCGATCACATCCAGCAAATCGTAATGGCCTACTGCTCGGCCTTCTGCAATGAAGAGTCCTGTCCCCAATCGTCCCGGCGGGTCCTCCTGATGACGCTTCCAGGGGAACGACATAATCTTGGCGTCTGCATCATTCGCGCGCATTTCTGGCGCGAAGGCTGGGACGTGTGGTGCGACACCCCACAGTCCTTGAAGGATCTCGCCAGGCTCGTCAAAACCCAGTGGTTTGATGTTCTCGGCTTTTCCGCCACCAGGGTGTCCGAACCGGATAAACTCGGCCTCGACATCAAAAATATCCGTAAGGCGTCGATCATCGAGGATCTGACAATCATCGTCGGTGGCCACGCGTTTTTCGATAATCACAAACTCGTCGCTTCAGTTGGCGCGGACGGTACGGCTGTAGATGGTCGTGAAGCCGTAAAATCTATGTCGGAGCGACTGCGCGAACGCAGGCTCTGATAGGAAGCGGTGCCAGATCCTCTTCTTGGGACCGCGAGCCTTCCGAAGACTGCTTATGGCCCCTCTTACCTCCGCTCGTTCCGATGTGTGCGTTCGATTGATTGCACCGTTCGGATCACTTCGTCGTCGTTGAGCGGCGGACGGCAGCGCACATGGTTCCAAGATAGCAGGAGTTCCACCACGACATCCGGATCCACGCCATGCCAAAGAAGATGGCCGGCAAATGAAGCGATCGTGGAATTACGTTGGCCCTCCTTCACCCCTTCCTGCACAAGCGCGCGCCAGTAGGAGAGCGAATCACCTCCGGCGCCTTCGCCGGAAAACCGGGGCTGCTCGAGCCATACCGGCAAGGCGGCCAATTCTATCTGGCCCGGCGCATGACCCTTTCGCCAGCGATAGCGTTTGCCCGAGGGATGCACAGACGGCGGGACAATAATGCATCCTCCATCTCCCCTAAGATCGATGCCAGGCGCCAAGCCGGCGCGGTTTCTCACTTCGTGTCCTGGATGCGCAAAATAGAGATGCCGGCCCCCGCCACCAGTGATTGACTCAACAGTCTGCGGCACCGGTCCATGCCGGGATTCCAGATCGGCAAGCGATGCATCGCCGCCGTTCTTGGGATCGATGTCGATTACGACGACCCCGGAGATCTCGCCAGTCACCACGGCAAGGTTGCCTTTGGGCCAGCGCTCATACCAGCCTGTGATTTCTTTCTCTGTCGGCATGCGGTGTTGATAGACCTGCCAACGCACAATCGGCCGCTTGGTCCGCTCGCCGGCCACCACGATGGACCAGCCGCGGCGCAGATAGCCGAGCGCCGCTTCCAGATGCGCGCTCTCATTCTGCGGTGTCTTTTTACCGTCCGGCACGGCTCAACTCCTGCAAGCGTGAGACGAATTCCGACGAGACGGACCTCATGCCACCGGTACGGTTCCGGCGAGGAAGTCCTTCCATATGTCAGGCGTCCTTGCGATCTCGCGCGCTGCAATATCTTCGATCTTGCGCGCTATGTCTCCAGGCAGGCCGGCTTCGGCATATCGTATGCGCAGATGCGCAATGCGAGGCTTGTCGATAGGTTCACCGATCTGACTGACTAGATAGCATTCGGCGTCCGCCACGCCCGAAACCTCGGATACAAGAGCATTGGCAATCGCATTCGCCGCCGCCGTGTAGATCTTGCCCACATGAGTTATGGGATTCTTCCCTGCCATCGCCTCCATGCACATGGGCCGCATGGGGGTGATGAGACCGTTCATGCGGTTTCCGCGGCCGGTTTCTCCATCATCCCCCGCCTCTGCAGAGGTGCCTGAGACGGTCAGATAGACATCGCCAGCGCCCGGATCGTCGGCGGCATTCACATAGGCGGCAACATCCCGCTTCGTGATTCCACGCGCAATCTTCAGAGCCTCTTCACGAAGGCTCTGCTTAGCCGTCAAATAGGCATCGATGTCGCTGAGATGCCGCCCGATGAAGGCGCAGGAGATAGTCAAAGAGATGTGATCATGCTCACGCACACCCATAACCTTGATGTCCTCACCCGACTCGGGAAAGCGCTCCTTGAACGAGCACGTATTCAATCCTCGCTCGACGGCCAGAACGACACGCTCCAAGTCGGTCGGCGGGCCAAAACCAACACCGCACGATGTATCGTTAGCCAGGAACACGCCGCGCGCCTGCTGACGCATGAAGAGATTTACGAGTTCGCTTGACCCCGGCCGCGTAATGCAGTGGAGCCTGAGGCCCGCTTCCGGATCGAAGGCGTGCATGTTCGTATCAAACCAAGATAGAACCGCCTCTTCCGCCAGATCGAAAATCGGAACCAACTCTCCCCGCACTTCTGCCGTTGCGCGGCCGGAGAGATAGAGATCGAAGGGCTTGACGATCCGGCCGCCGCCGAAATCCGCCTGCGATTGCCCCGCCGAAAGAAGCGCCTTGTCCACATTGTGGTGCAACACGAGTCCGAAGTGCTGAAGATAGAATTTGGAAAGCGCTGCGCTGAAGGCCTCGCTCAGCATATCGCAGATCGTATCGGGATGGCCGATCCCCTTGCGTTCGACGATCTCCAGCGGACGCTCATCCGGCATCGCGTCGTGGCTCAGTTCGATCTTGATAGCCATGATGTCGATCCGACCTTCCAAAAGCCCCGGGAATGTCTTCTCTTACATCCGCAAAGGGACGGGACGCCAGCACCCGTCCGACTTAATGATGCGGAGATCAGAGGTGCCAACATCAAACGTGATCCTGCGCTTCTGCGGTGCAGCACGCACCGTGACGGGGTCGTGCTATTGGCTCCGTGGGCAGACCTTCAGCTTTATCGTCGATTGTGGACTCTTCCAGGGATCGAAGACACTGAAGGAGCTGAACTACCGGCCGTTCCCCTTCGATCCCAAAGAGATCGACTTCGTCCTCCTGACTCATGCGCATATCGACCATTCGGGTCTTCTGCCGCGCCTGATCAAAGAAGGTTTCAAAGGGCCTGCCTACATGACCCGCGGCACGAAGGATCTTCTGACCTTCATGCTGCCAGACAGCGGACACATCCAGGAAAGCGAAGTCGAACAGCTCAACTTACGCAAACAGCAATGGGGGCGCCCGGAGGTCGAGCCGATCTATACGAGGGCCGATGCCGAGCACGCGCTCGAGAACTTCAAGCCCGTTCCGTACGAGGCCTGGATCCAACCCTGCGACGAGGTGCGGGCCCGCTTCTGGAATGCGGGGCATATTCTGGGATCGGCCTCGATCGAAATCGAGGTTGCCACCGAGCAGCGCGAGCAACGGCTCCTGCGTATTCTCTTCTCCGGCGATATCGGTCCGGAACACAAGCTTTTCCACGCCGATCCCGAGGCGCCTGCGAACTTCGATTACGTCCTTTCGGAATCGACCTATGGCGGCCGAACGCGCACACGAGCCGAACCAAAACATCGCCGCATGCTGCTGTCGCAGGAAGTCAAACAGGCACTTCGGGCTGACGGGGTGCTGATTATTCCTGTGTTCGCCGTCGAGCGGACGCAAGAACTCGTGTCCGACCTCATCAGCCTGCGGGAAAGCGGCGGCATTCCCGCCGTGCCGATTTTTCTCGATTCCCCGCTCGCCATCCGCGTGACACGGGTCT
>Ga0075339_1000010_pt1 | contig 17152 bp, 13 predicted proteins | sample RushMan_CattailN_4_FD_120076 | JGI IMG/M metagenome (GOLD analysis project Ga0075339, IMG submission 120076) | Natural and restored wetland microbial communities from the San Francisco Bay, California, USA, that impact long-term carbon... | ecosystem: Environmental > Terrestrial > Soil >... | reverse complement strand
TGCGAGGGCATGGCGACGTGGCGGCGACCGCCCTTGAGATACGCGCGAAAGAACTGCTTGAGACCAAGCCCGATGCGGTCGATTTCCGCACTGGTGAGGCTGGCGTGATGTGTCCTCAGGCGCTTCAGCAAGCCCGGGGGCCAGTCATAGGTTTCGATGTAGTGCAGCCGCCTGCGGTGGCGAAGGAAGGCCGTCAAAAGGAACAGGGCGACTGCTCCAAACAAGGTGGCGATGACGGTCAGGTCGAAGGTATTCAATAAGTCCTCGTTCTTCTGTTTCAACTGCCTGGATTATGGGTGCAGGCAGCGCCGCCCACAAGATGATGCGGGTCCGGACGATGACTTTTGGTGCGAATGTAGTTGAGTTTCGTAAAAACACTGTCCCGTGAAACTCCCGAAGTGTTTCACGGCCGCGACTTTGGGATTATGCGGCAATATCTTGCCCCGGGGCGGTCGCGGCCTTAACTGGAGGCTGAAGCGCCCGTTCCGCCGGGCTTTCCCGACATTGTCAGCTATCGACGAGAGGACTTCATGAGCACTGCTGCCCCGGCTTCCCAAATGCGTGATCTCGGTTCGATGCCCGAGTGGGATCTTTCCGACCTCTACGCCTCGCCGGATGCTCCGGAGGTCGCGCGCGACCTGGCCCGGTCCGAGCGCGATGCTCAGGCTCTGAAAGTGAAGTGTCAGGGTAAGCTTTCCGAACTGGCCAAGGACGGCGCCGAACTTGCTGCCGTCATCAAGGCCTATGAGGATCTTTCGGATCTTATGGGCAAGCTCGCCTCCTACGCGGGCCTGTACTATTACGCCAACCAGGCCGATCCGGCGCGCGCCAAGTTCTTCGGCGATACCAACGAGGCGCTGACACGCATCGGCACCGACCTCATCTTCTTGGAACTCGAACTCAATCAGATCGAGGAGGCCGTTCTGGCCGAAGCTTTGAAGGTTCCGGCGCTGGCGCACTACAAGCCCTGGCTCGACGATCTGCGCCGCGAGAAGCCATATCAGCTCGAGGAGAGAATCGAGCGGCTCTTCACCGAAAAAAGCCAGACCTCGCGCAGCGCCTTCTCGCGCCTTTTCAACGAGACGATGACGACTTTGCGTTTCCCGGTCGCGGGCGAGCGCGAGCCCTTGTCGCTGGAACCTACGCTCAACCTTTTGTCTCATCCGGATGGCGCGCGCCGCAAGGCAGGCGCTGAGGCCTTGGCGAAGGTCTTTGGCGAGAACGTGCGCCTCTTCACGCTCATTACCAACACGCTCGCCAAGGACAAGGAAATTTCCGACCGCTGGCGCGGCTTCAAGGATGTCGCCGACAGCCGGCATCTGGCGAACCGCGTCGAAGCGCCCGTCGTCGATGCGCTGGTCGCCTCCGTCCGCGCGGCCTATCCGCGCCTGTCGCATCGCTACTACGCGATGAAAGCGCGCTGGCTGGGCATGGAGAAGCTCAACCATTGGGACCGCAACGCACCGTTGCCCGACAAGCCCGAGCGCATCTTCACGTGGAAGGAGGCCGAGGACACGGTGCTTGCCGCCTATGGGAAGTTCGCGCCCGAGATGGCCGCCACGGCGAAGGAGTTCTTCGAGAAGGGCTGGATCGATGCGCCGGTGCGCGAGGGCAAGGCACAGGGTGCGTTCTCCGCATCCACCGTGCCGAGCGTGCATCCGTATGTGCTCATGAACTACCAGGGCAAGCCACGGGATGTGATGACGCTTGCGCATGAGCTGGGCCACGGAGTCCACCAGATGCTGGCCCGCGAGCAGGGCGCGCTGCTCGCGCCGACGCCGCTGACGCTGGCCGAGACCGCCTCTGTCTTCGGCGAGATGCTGACCTTCCGCGCTCTGCTCGCCGACACAAAGGATCCGCGCGAGAAGAAGGCGATGATCGCGGGCAAGGTCGAGGACATGCTGAACACGGTCGTGCGCCAGATCGCTTTCTATTCGTTCGAGCGCAAGGTGCACGAAGGCCGCCGCACGGGCGAGCTGACGTCGGACCAGCTCAACGAGTTCTGGCTCGATGTGCAGCGCGAAAGCCTCGGGCCGGCGATCGACTTCAAGCCGGGCTACGAGGTCTTCTGGACGTACATCCCGCACTTCATCAACTCGCCGTTCTACGTCTACGCGTATGCCTTCGGCGATTGCCTCGTGAACTCCCTCTACGGACTTTATCAGGAGGCACACCCAGGCTTCGTCGCGAAGTATTTCGACATGCTGAAGGCGGGGGGCTCCAAGCACCATTCGGAGCTTCTGGCACCGTTTGGCCTTGATGCGCGTGATCCGGAGTTCTGGAACAAGGGCCTGCGTGTCATCGAAGGCATGATCGACGAGCTGGAAGCGATGGAAAAGGTCGCCTGAGGGCATCCCTCTCCCCGTTTTGGTTCGGCCAGGGCGGGGAGAGACGCCGGATCAGTACTTGAGCCGGCCTTCGTAGTTCACGGCCCAGGCTTCCCCTTTGCCTTTGGCATCGGAGCGTTCGCCGGAGGGCGGGACGATTTCGCCGAGAACGACGGGCGCTTCGCCCGCTTCGGTCAGAGACTGGACCACCTCGCCTGCGCGGGCCCTGTCTGCGATCACGATCATGCCGATGCCGCAGTTGAACGTGCGGAGCATCTCTCCGTCGCTGAGACGGCCGGCCTTCGCGAGCCATCCGAAGACAGGCGGGACGGCAATCGCGGTCAGATCGATGGCGGCTGCGACCGTATCGGGCAGGACGCGTGGCAGGTTCTCGGAAAGTCCGCCACCGGTGATGTGGGAGAGGCCCTTGACGGCGCCGTCGGAGGCGCCGCCCGTGGCTTCGATGGCCGCGAGGACGGACTTCACGTAAATCCGCGTCGGCGTCAGCAAAGCCCCGCCGAACGTCGTCTCCGCGGCCCATGGGGAGGGATCGTTCCAGCCAATGTTTTCACTCGCCGCAAGCCGGCGCACGAGGCTGTACCCGTTCGAATGCACGCCTGAGGACGGGAGCCCGATCAGCACGTCGCCCACCGTCATGTCGGTACGGGGCAGTATCTCTCCCCGCTCCACTGCGCCGACAGCGAAGCCGGCCAGATCATAGTCGCCCTTGTGATACATGCCGGGCATTTCGGCAGTCTCGCCGCCGATGAGGGCGCAGCCCGCAAGCCGGCAGCCTTCCGCTATGCCGGCCACCACGTCGCGGGCGACCGCAACGTCGAGATGGCCCGTCGCGTAATAGTCGAGGAAGAAAAGCGGCTCTGCCCCCTGCACGACGAGGTCGTTGACGCACATGGCCACAAGGTCGATGCCGATGGTCGTATGCCGTCCGCTGTCGATGGCGATTTTGAGCTTGGTGCCCACGCCGTCATTGGCGGCGACCAGGATCGGATCGCGGAAACCCGCCGCCTTGAGGTCGAATAGTCCCCCGAAGCCGCCGAGGTCGGCGTCCGCGCCCGCGCGCCGTGTCGCCTTCACCAGAGGTTTAATGGCATGGACGAGCGCATTGCCGGCATCGATATCGACCCCGGAATCGCGATACGTGATGGGTCCGGATTTGTCGTCGTTGGACTGGACCATGCAACCCCGGTATTCTGTCGGGCCCGGGCTCTGCCGCGGGCAATTATCTGTGACGCTCCGTGGAGCGGGACGGTATTGAACGCCACGTGCGTCCCGATTTTCGCCCGATTGCTCGCCAGAACATGGGGCGCTCTATCAGCTTGGGGGCCCGGCGGCAACTCGCCGGGACGGTCCGGGGCCGCGTCCCGGTGAAATCCACACGTTCCGGAAGGTCATAAGGGATGCGATCGACAGGTTTCCATGCGCCGACCGCGGTCCTGACCGGGGTCGTGCTCGCCGGTCTTGCCGGGGCGGCCGCGTCTGTCGCGGCGGCCCCGGCAGGGGACCGGGCCTATACGATTGCCAACTATCCTGTCGAGGCGCGCGCCAAGAATGCGGTCGCAGCAAAGGAAACCGCCATCGCCGACGGCCAGAAGGCGGCATTCCGCTCACTCCTGAAGCGTATCGTGCCGGTGACGGCCTACAGAAGTCTCGAGCGGCTGGGTGAGGTCGATGCCGCGTCACTCATCGACGGCGTGGCCGTGCGCTCGGAACGCAATTCGGCGACCCGCTACATCGCGAGCCTCGACTTCTCATTTCAGGCCGCCCAGGTCCGCGATCTGCTGACGCGGCAAGGCATCCCGTATGTGGACACACAGGCGCCGCAGACCCTGCTCGTGCCGCTGGTCCGGGACGCGAAAAGTTCTGGCGAGGTGGGGCCGGCCAGTGGAACGTGGGCCAGTGTGTGGCCGTCGCTGGATCTGACCAACACGGTTACGCCTGTTCGTATTGAAGCTTTGAAACCCGAGATCGGCGCCGATGTGCTGCAGGGGCTGGAAGGCGATCCGACCGCGTCGGTCACGGCGCTCGCGGCCGCCTACGGTACGGATCAGGTATTGGTGGCAATCGCTGAAGTGGACACGGCGGGGCAGCGCGTTCACGTTCTGCTCGCCGGGCAGGATGCCGTCGGCCCGTTCTCGCTGAAGAGAAGCTATCGCCTTAACGACGGCGATGTCGCCTACACGCTGGAACTCGCCGCGGTCGTGTCGCAGGGAATTCTGGAGGGTCGCTGGAAGGCCGTGAATGAAAGGGGCGTGCCTGGCGCGGCAGCTTATGGGCCGGGCGGCTTTGGAGACGGCGGGTATGGTGGTGCCGCCTATGGCGGCGCGGGCGGCTTTGGCGGCGGCCAGGACGTCGCCTTCGAGGCGGAATTCGCTGAAAAGGGCGAATGGGACGAAATGCGCCGTGTGCTTCTCGAGGCCCCGGGGATCGACGATATCCGGATCGGCTCGGTGTCGGCCGGCCGGGCGACCATCAGCGTGAAGTATCCGGGTGGGGGGCCGGCCCTTGCCCAGGCGCTCGCCGGTTACGGGATCTCCCTGCAGAATGCGGGGGGCGTTCTGGTCATGCGGTCGCAACGCCGCTGACCTTTCGGGGACAATCCGGCCAATGGTAGGTGTTTTCGCCCCGCTTCCTCTTGCCGGATCGCGCCCTGCGTGGCACTCGTCTCGACGATACCGCTCGGTTCGGCTAAAGGCAGGGCTACTCCCATGAAGCCCTGGTTGTTTCCGAGCCGCCGGGCTGGTTTTTGCCCTCAATTCGAAGATGTTATCGTGAGCCTTCCCAATATCATCACGACCGGCCGCGTTATTCTTGTTCCGGTCATTTTCTGGCTGCTGGTGACGGGGCAATCTCAGCTGGCCTTTTACGCCTTCCTGGTTGCGGGCATTTCGGACGCGATCGACGGCTATCTGGCCAAGAGGTTTGATTGGCAGACGGAATTGGGGTCCTACCTCGATCCGATCGCGGACAAATTGCTGATCGTCAGCGTGTTCATCGCGCTGGGCGTCTCGGGGGCGCTTCCCTCGTGGCTGGTTATCGCCGTCGTCTCGCGCGATATCCTCATCGTCGCAGGCGTGGTGCTGGCCTGGCTGATGGACCGTCCGTTCGCCATGAAGCCAATTCTCGTGAGCAAAGCCAACACGGCTGCCCTGGTTCTGCTGGTGGGAGTGGTGCTGGCCGATCAAGCCTTCGCGCTGGGCTGGGAGAATTTGAGGTTTGTGCTCGTTGGTCTGACAGGCGCGTTGACGTTCGCTTCGCTCGCAGCCTATCTCGATATGTGGCTGCGGCACATGTCGGCGGCCGACAGTCCCGACCCCGGCAAGGGGGCCTAGCGTGTCCGGTTCGATTACAGTGGAACGGCAGGCATGAGCGCAACCGATCCGAAGGTGAACCCGGAACAGTTGGTGCTCGATCTTCCGCACCGGCCGGCTCTCGCGCTGGAGGATTTCCTTGTCAGCGCAAGCAACGAGGCGGCCGTAGCGCTCGTGGATGGCTGGCCGCAATGGACCGCTCGGGCTGCCATCGTGGTCGGGCCTCCGGGTTCGGGAAAAAGCCATCTGACGAATGTCTGGCGCCTGAAATCCGGCGCGGAAAGTCTGCAGGCTACGCAGCTGTCGGATGAGGCCGTCGCGAGCCTGGAACAGCATACGGCGCTTGCGATCGAGGATCTCGACCGCGGGATTGGCAACGAGAGGGTCCTTTTTCATCTCCTCAATCTCGTTCGTGAGAAAGGCTATGCCCTGCTGGCCACCTCGGCCATACCGCCAGGTGAGATGGCGATTGATCTGCCGGATCTACGCTCGCGCTTGCGCGCCTTGCCGCTCGTGCATATCGAGACGCCTGACGATGCCATTCTCAAGGCCGTACTGGTGAAGCTCTTCTCCGACCGGCAGTTGACCGTGGAACCCCACGTCGTCAACCATCTCGCCCTGCACATGGAGCGATCTTTCGAGGCCGCGCAGAGACTGGTGAAGGAATGCGATCAGCTCGCTCTGTCGCGCCAGAGGCGGGTGACCCGGGGGCTGGCGGCCGAGGCCCTGGCGGCGCTGGCCGATGAGAGCGCGACTGAGATTGGAAAGAAATGACTGTCATGCAATCGTCGCAGACAGCAGGGCTAAGTCGGTTTGGGCAAATCGAACGAGGTGAAGGTCCATGCCGCCAGTAAAGGACAAGAAGACAAGCAAGAGCCCGGCGACGGGCGAAGAGGTGGAAAAGCCCGTGATCGAGAAGCCGGTCGGACCGAAGCGCTTTTATAACCGTGAGCTTTCGTGGCTGCAGTTCAATCGCCGCGTTCTGGAAGAGGCCAAGAACGAGAGCCACCCGCTCCTGGAGCGTCTGCGGTTCCTCTCGATATCGGCTTCGAACCTCGATGAATTCTACATGGTTCGCGCGGCAGGCATTTATGGCCAGATCGCCGCTGGAGTGACCACGCCCACCCAGGATGGCTTGACGCCGAGCGAGCAGCTCGCCGCCATCAACAAGTTCGTGGCGACGATCGTTGCCGAAAAGCAGGCCATCTGGCGCACGATCCGAGACGAGCTGGACCAGGCCGGTCTGCAGATCGTCGAGCCTGAGAATTTGACCGACAGCGAACGGCGCTGGCTCGAAAACCTCTTCCTCACGCACATCTTTCCCATCCTGACGCCAATCGCCGTCGATCCTGCCCATCCCTTCCCGTTCATTTTGAACAAGGGGCTCACGATCGCCGTCATCATGCAAAACCAGGCCGACGGCAGAACGATGAGCGGGCTTATTCCGATCCCGGGGCAGCTGGAGCGGTTCATCAGGCTGCGGGCTGAGGAAAGCTCTGAGAACGAACTGCGCTTCATTCAGATGGAGCTGCTTATCGGCATGTTTCTCGACAAGCTCTTCATGGGCTTCGAGATCCAGTCCAAGGGTGCCTTCCGGGTGCTGCGTGACAGCGATATCGAAATGCAGGAAGAGGCCGAGGATCTTGTCCGTTCCTATGAGACGCTATTGAAGCGCCGCCGCCGCGGCCATGTGATCCGCCTGGAACTCGAGAACCGCATGCCTGAGAAGCTGCGCCGGCTCGTGGCGGAGGAATTGGAAGTCGGCGAGGAAGCGATCTTCGTGAAGGAGGGCGTGCTGGGATTGTCCGATACCAGCCAGCTCATCGTCTCCGATCGGCCGGACCTGCTCTTCAAGCCATTCAATATCCGCTTTCCCGAGCGTATCCGAGAATACAATGGCGATTGCTTCGCCGCGATCAGCAAGAAGGACATCGTCGTCCATCACCCCTACGAGAGCTTCGATGTGGTGGTGCAGTTCCTGCGTCAAGCAGTGAACGACCCAAACGTGATGGCCATCAAGTGGACGCTCTATCGCACGTCGCGCGATAGCCCCATCGTCAACGCGCTCAAGGAAGCGGTTGAAGCAGGAAAGTCGGTGACGGCCGTTGTGGAGCTGAAGGCGCGTTTCGACGAGGCCGCCAACATCCGCTGGGCCCGCGATCTGGAAAACGCGGGCGTGCATGTCGTTTATGGTTTCATCGAACTCAAGACGCACGCGAAGCTCGGTGTCGTGGTGCGACGCGAGGGCTCGGAGCTTGCCACCTACTGCCATATCGGCACGGGCAACTATCATCCGCAGACCGCGAAGATCTATACCGACCTCTCGATCTTCACGCGCAGTCCCGCTGTCGCGCGCGATGTGACGCGGATCCTGAACTTCGTCACCGGTTACGGCAATCCCGGCGAACTGGAGGTGATGTCGGCGAGCCCGCTTGGCATCCGGCAGCGGATACTAACGCACATCCGCGACGAGATCGGGTACGCCAAAGCCGGCCGTCCCGCAGCCATATGGATGAAGATGAATGCACTCGTCGATGCGCAGATCATCGATGCGCTCTACGAGGCGAGTGCGGCCGGCGTCGAGATCGACATCATCTGCCGTGGCGTGTGTTGCCTGCGGCCCGGCATTCCGGGCTTCTCGGATAACATCCGGGTCAAAAGCATCATCGGGCGCTTCCTGGAGCACGCGCGAATCTATTGTTTCGGGCAAGGAGAGCCGCTTCCCTCGCCGAAAGCCGCCGTCTACATCAGTTCCGCCGACATGATGCCGCGCAACCTGGACCGGCGGGTGGAGGCCATGCTGCCGTTGCTCAATCCGACGGTTCACGAGCAGGTGCTGAATCAGATTATGGTTGCGAACCTGATGGACAACCAGCAGAGCTGGCGCATCCTTCCTGATGGGTCATCGGAGCGAATCCGGCAGGCCCCCGGCGAGGCTGCGTTCAATGCGCACAAGTACTTCATGACCAACCCCAGTCTTTCTGGGCGTGGACAAGCTCTCAAGACGAGTCCGCCGCCCAAGTTTCGGGTGAGGAGTGCGGATTGAAGCAGGGATCCGACGTGACGAGCCTGATGCAGATCCTGGGAGCTGGTGGCCGCCCGCGCGAGCTGGAGCCGATCGGCGTCATCGACATCGGGTCCAACTCGGTGCGCCTCGTCGTCTACGAAGGTGCTGTTCGATCGCCAACACCGATCTTCAACGAAAAGGTTCTGTGCGGCCTCGGCCGGACCGTGGCAACGACCGGACAGCTCGGGTCGGAGGCCATCGACCGCGCGATCCAGGCTCTGAGGCGCTTTCATGCCGTCACCCGCATTCTCAAGGTGAAGAACCTGAGGCCTTTTGCGACGGCCGCTGTGCGGGATGCGCGCGATGGGGCGGATTTCATTGCTCGGGCGGAAGAAGTCTGTGGGACGCACATCGAGATCCTCTCGGGTGAGAAGGAAGCGCAGCTCGCCGCGCAGGGCATCCGTATGGGCTTTCTCGAGCCGGATGGCGTGGCCGGTGATCTGGGCGGCGGCAGTCTGGAACTCATCGACATCAAAGACGAAGTGCTGAACAATGCCGTTACGTTGCCGCTCGGCGGGCTGAGGCTGATCGATCAGACCGGCAGCCGGATGGAGGACGCGCTCAAGATCGCTGATCAGACGCTGGAGCGCGTCGACTGGCTGTCCGGAGGACGCGACCGCCCTTTTTACGCCGTCGGGGGGACATGGCGCGCATTGGCTAAACTGCACATGCAGCAGACCCAATACTCCATGCGAATCATGCAGGGCTATTCGATCCCGACGCGCGACGCTATTCAGTTTTGCGAGTCGGTGCGGCGGGCCAAGAAATTGAGTTCGATTGCCGGCATCGAGCAGGTGGCGCGCGCCCGGAGGGAAGTGCTGCCCTACGGCGCTCTGGTGTTGGAGCGTCTGCTGAAGCAGTTGCAGCCGTCGGCGGTGGTCTTTTCCGTGTATGGCGTGCGCGAGGGCCTGCTCTATAGCCTTTTGCCGCCGCACGAGCGCACCAAGGATCCGCTTTTGAGCTTCTGCGAGGAGTTTGCGCGTCAACGTTCGCGCTCGCTCGCCCATGCGCTCGAATTGTGTGACTGGACGGATCAGATCTTCGACCGCGGCGGGCCGGATGAAACGCGTGATGAGCGGCGCTTGAGGCATGCGGCCTGTCTCGTCTCCGACATCGCCTGGCGCGTGCATCCCGACTATCGTGGCGATCAGAGCCTGGACAAGATCGCGCACGCAGGGATGACCGGGATCGATCATCCAGGCCGCATTTTCCTGGGTCTATCCGTCTATTTTCGCCATACGGGGACGGACGGGAACCGCAACGATGGTCTGCCGCAGAAGATTGCCGGCCGGATCGACCGGCGTCTCTTGAAGCGTGCGCGGATCGTTGGCGGTGCGCTTCGCGTGGCCCACATGCTGTCAATCGGAATGCCCGGTGTGATCGACGAGACCCGGCTGACCTATAATGGGAACAAGCTGGTTCTGACGCTTCCGCGCGCCCACGCCGATCTGGATGGCGAGCGACTGCGACGGCGCTTCGACGTGCTGGCTTCTCTTCTGGGCCACACGGGTGAGATCCGGTTGGCGCCGTAGCGGGGCGAATTGGAATGCTGCATATGGTGAACGGCGCGACTGTGGTCTGTCGAAATGGCTGATGATCCCTATCAGGTACTCGGCGTTTCCCGCACGGCGAGCGAGGATGAAATCCGCCGCCGCTACCGGCAGCTCGTCAAGGAGCTGCATCCTGATGTCAATCCAGATCAGGCTGCGGAAGAGCGGTTCAAGAAGGTGACGGTTGCCTTCGACATCCTGGGTGATTCTGAGAAGAAGAAGGCTTTTGACCGCGGCGAGATCGATGCGGCGGGCGATCCGCGCCGGCCGACGGGATGGGCTGGGGCCGGGGCGGGGGGCGGTGCGCGCTGGGGGGCAGGGTATTCCGGTTTCGATTCCGACGATCCCTTCAGCGACATTTTTGCAGGCTTCAGATCGGCCGGCCGCGTGCGGCCCATGCGGGGTCAGGATGCGCGCTATACGATCGATCTCGATTTCGTCGAGGCGGCGGCGGGCGTCCGCAAGAGGGTGACGATGCCCGGCGGGGCCGCACTCGATCTCAATGTGCCCTCCGGCGTCGTCGAAGGGCAGGTTCTCCGTCTCAAGGGCAAGGGCCAGCCGGGCTTCAACGGTGGCCAGCCGGGAGATGCGCTGGTTGAGATCCGCGTCCGCTCGCATCCGGTCTTCAAGCGAAGCGGCGACGACCTGACCTGCGAATGTCCCCTGACGATCGATGAGGCCGTTCTCGGCGCCAAAGTCGAGATCCCGACGCTGACCGGACGGGTGCAGCTCACGATCCCGCCGGGAACGAGTTCAGGCCGCGTGTTCCGGCTCAAGGGCAAGGGCATCGTCAATGCGACGGCGGGGAACACGGGCGATCAGCTCGTAACTGTCCGCATCGTCTTGCCGGAAAAAATCGACGACAGCCTAGCGGATTTCCTGCGCACTTGGCGCACATCGCACGGCTACGATCCCGGCCGGAAGTCGTCCTAGTCCTCACGCCCGCCGGGGATGATCATCACCTCGCCGCCTGCCAGCGTCAGGGCCAACTGCCCGCGCTTCAGGCGCAGGGCGTCCTCCCCGAAAAGCTGCCGGCGCCAGCCCTTCAGCGCCAACACATCGGGTTCGTCTTCCGCCGCGATCCGCTCCAGCTCGTCTGCGCCCGCGATCAGCCTCGGCGCGACGCGATGGCGTGCCGCGGCCGCCTTCAGAAGGACCTTCAACAGTTCGATCGTAGCGCCAGCTTCGGCCGAAACCGGCCGGTTTTGGCTCATGGGCGGCAACGATTTGGGATCAAGCTCGAGGCCGCGCTTCACCGCCTCGATGATCTCCCTGGCGCGCTGGGAACGGGAGAACCCGTCGCTCAGGGTTCTAAGCCCGCCGAGCTGTTCGGAGTTTGTCGGCATCTGATTGGCGATATCGTAGAGCGCCTCGTCGCGCAGAACGCGGCTGCGCGGAACATTCTGAGACTGGGCGACCTGCTCCCGCCAGGCCGCCAGCTCGATCAAGACGCCGAAGGACTTGCGGTTGCGCGTGCGCATCTTCAGGCGCCGCCAGGCATCCTCGGGGCGCGTCTCGTACGTTTCGGGATGCGTGAGATAGGCCATCTCCTCGTCGAGCCACGACGTCCGTCCGGTCGAATCCAGCTTCGAGCGCAGCTGGAGATAGACATCGCGCAGGTGCGTGACGTCGCCGAGCGCGTAGACCAGCTGCTTCTCCGAGAGCGGGCGCCGGCTCCAATCGGTGAAGCGCGAGGACTTGTCGATGTCGTGTCCGGTGATGTCCTTGACGAGGTTCACGTAGCTGACGCTGTCCCCGTAGCCGCACACGGAGGCGGCGACCTGCGTATCAAAGATGGGCGCGGGAATGAGCCCGGCCTCCGAATACATGATCTCTATGTCTTGGCGGGCGGCGTGAAAGACCTTCGTGACCTGCTCATTCGCCATGAGCGCATAGAAGACCTTGAGGTCGATGCCCGGAGCCAGCGGATCGATGATCGCCTCGACAGTGTCGGAGGCGACCTGCACGAGGCAGAGTTCGGGCCAGAAGGTCTGCTCGCGCATGAACTCGGTATCGACCGTTATGAACTCGGCCGACGAGAGGCGATTGCAGACCTGGATGAGATCAGAGGTGGACGTAACGAGATGCATCGGTGGTCGGTATACAACAGAACGGGCAGAAGAAAATAGCTCTGCGGGCGCGGCGCACTGTCGTCATGGGTGGCCCGGAGCGCCGTTCCGATCGGCGTTTGGTGGGTGGCCAAACCGGCGCGCCCCGGCTTGGCGCCGTGTCCGGCCCCGCAACCGGCCGACAGGTCGGGGTTCGGCTGAGTGGGGGGGCGGCGAACTTATGCCAACTCGTCGGCCTGCTGGTCGTCGTCCGCCTCGTGAGTCGCGGCCGCCGGGGCCAGCATGGACATCTCGCGCAGGATGTCATCGACAACCTTCGCCAAGTCGCCAACCCGGTGGGCGCCGGGGCTCGCCAGGATGGTGCGAAGCTCCTTTGCCAGGGGATGCCCGGCATCCTCCCCAGAGCCGTCATGGCCGGAGGAGCCGGTATGGCGCTCCAAAAGTTCCTCAAGGCTGCGGATGTCGAGGTTGTCCGTTTTCATGGCAAGTTCCAACACGCTGAGGTCTGGTAGCCGGTGGCTCGTCTTTCCGCGTCCTGATCGGCTTACCAAATCGTTACCGGCTCATGGTTAAGGTTCCGTTACCCCTTCGCTCCCGTCGCCACCGTCTGGCCGCACCTTTGCGCCCGGACTGCGGGGTTGGCAGGGGACGGCTGGAGGCCCCGCGACCGGCGGCCCGCCGGCCTTGACATTCACCATACCCCGTGCGCTTCTCCGGCCCGATTTTCCCCCGACAGCGACAAGGGATCTGGGCCATGGCCGCGGCCAGCATGCACCGTTACCGTTCCAACACCTGTGGCGACCTCAGAGCGTCCCACATCGGCAATGTCGTGCGGCTCTCCGGCTGGGTCCACCGCGTGCGCGACCATGGCGGCGTGCTGTTCATCGACCTGCGCGACCACTACGGCGTGACCCAGGTTGTGGCCGATCCCGACAGCCCCGCCTTCAAGACCGCCGAGGCTCTGCGCTCGGAATGGGTTGTCCGTATCGACGGTAAGGTGAGGCAGCGCCCGGAGGGTACAGTCAACCCGGAACTCTCCACGGGCGAGATCGAGATCTACGCGAACGAGATTGAGGTGTTGTCCGAGGCCAAGGAACTGCCCGTACCGGTTTTCGGCGAGCCCGACTATCCCGAAGACCTGCGCCTTCAGTACCGCTTCCTCGATCTGAGGCGCGAGACGCTGCACGCCATTATCATGAAGAGGCTGGAGATCACCAAGTCGATCCGGCAGCGCATGCATGCGGCGGGTTTCAACGAGTTTCCCACGCCGATCCTGACAGCGTCCTCGCCGGAAGGCGCGCGTGACTTCCTCGTTCCGTCGCGCATTCATCCGGGTAAGTTCTACGCCCTTCCTCAGGCGCCGCAGCAGTACAAGCAGCTGCTGATGGTCTCCGGCTTCGACCGTTATTTCCAGATCGCGCCCTGCTTTCGCGACGAAGACCCGCGGGCAGATCGCTTGCCGGGCGAGTTCTACCAGCTCGACGTGGAGATGAGCTTCGTCGAGCAGGAGGACATTTTCTCCACCATGGAGCCGGTGTTGACCGCGCTCTTCGAAGAATTTGCGGACGGCAAGCCGGTGACCAAGACGTGGCCGCGGATTCCTCACGACGTGGCCATCGCAAAGTACGGCTCCGACAAGCCCGATTTGCGCAATCCGATCGAAATGCAGGATGTGACCGAACATTTCCGTGGCTCGGGGTTCAAGGTCTTCGCCGGCATGATCGAGAAGGATACGAAGGTCCGCGTGTGGGCAATCCCGGCGCCGACCGGCGGTTCCCGCGCCTTCTGCGATCGAATGAATTCCTGGGCGCAGGGCGAAGGCCAGCCGGGGCTCGGCTATGTCTTCTGGCGCGAGGAGGAGGGGGCCGCGGGGGCGGGTCCCATTGCCAAGAACATTGGGCCTGAGCGGACCGGCGCGATCCAGCAGCAACTCGGCCTCAAGACCGGGGACGCCGTATTCTTCGCCGCCGGCAACCCTGCGAACTTCCACAAATTCGCAGGTGCCGCGCGCGACCGCGTCGGCCACGAATTGAAGCTCATCGACGAGAACCGTTTCGAACTCGCGTGGATCGTCGATTTTCCGTTCTACGAATGGGATGAGGACGAGAAGAAGATCGAGTTCTCGCACAATCCCTTCTCCATGCCCAAGGGCGGGCACGACGCGCTGGTGGCGGCGGAGAAGGAAGGCCGCGATGCGCTCCTGGCCCTCAAGGCCAACCAGTTCGATCTTGTCTGCAACGGCTACGAGATCGCCTCGGGCTCGGTGCGTAATCACCTGCCGGAAACGATGGTCAAAGCGTTCGAGATAACGGGCATGAGCCGTGCAGACGTCGAAGCCCGCTTCAGCGGTCTTTACCGCGCATTCCAGTACGGTGCCCCGCCCCACGGCGGCATGGCGGCCGGTATCGAGCGAATGGTGATGCTGCTGACGGGCTGCAAGACCGTTCGCGAGGTGGCCCTGTTCCCCATGAATCAGCAGGCCAGCGATCTGCTCATGAACGCGCCCGGGGAAGCCTCGCCCAAGCAGCTGCGCGAGCTATCCATCCGCGTGGTGCAGGATCCCAAGAAGTCCTAGCGGCGCCACCAAAAAGAGAAGGCGCCCAACTGCTCATCGCAGCGGGCGCCCCTACCTCGCCGACAGGACGGTTGAGCCGACGAAGTCCTCTCCCGAGTGCGAACCGGATTGCGCCGGTATCGCCGTTTGCCGTTACGACGGGCAGCGGCAGACGTTGCGCGGACGCCCCGGGCAGATCTGGCAGATCTTGCGATCGCTGTTGGCCTCCATCCAGGGGGTCTGGGCGGTGGGCTGCGAGGGCGTCAGCGTCGTGTTCGTGTTGGCATTGGCAGGCACGGCAAGGAATGCTGCGGCGACCACGGCCAGCGCTGCGATACGGATCTTCATGATAATCCCCTAGCTGTTGATGTTTTTGTCAGATGGACTGTTATCCGCCGGGATCTGCGCCCCAATCGGAACAGCTGGAAGATGGGATCACTATTCAGGCAATGCCAATAGAAACATGCCCAGAAATTGATCGCCCCGGCCGATCAAGCCCTTCAGACAAAGGGGAGCGGAAGTTCAGCGCTGCACAACAGGCATGCAACCGGACTCAATATTCTTTCCAGAAATGAAATAGCGCCCGGCTGTGAAACACAGCGGGCGCTTGTTTTGCACCGGCCGTTCGAGCACGGCCGGCGCAGGTTGCGAACACGTCTCGCAACGTTAGTTCGTCAAGGAAGCCGCAGGCGTGCGCGGAGGCATCTTCACGGCGACGGCGACGACCTTGCCGTTCTTGAGCGCGGTGCCGACCCAGCGGCCCGAGTCGTCGCGATTGAGATCGGACGTCACGATGTAGCCCTGTGCGGCAAGGAAAGCGCGCATCTGGCTCTGATTGGCGATGGCAGCCTGATGAGCGGCTTGCGACTGGATAGCCTGGGCGTCGGCGGTTGTCGCGGGCGCATCTCCCGCGAAAGCGGGACCGGCAAAGCCAGCGGCCAGTGCGGCAACCAAGGTAAACGTACGGGTCATTCTCAGGTCTCCTCGTTGATCTTTTGAATACCGAGACAATGATCTGCCTCTTCGGTCCGGCGCGCATTGGCACCGCCCATGGAGCGTATCTAGGAGTGGCTGGCCTTCAATGCCAGTCACGTTCGCGTTGGATCGCGGACAGCAAACGTGAGTCCGCGTGAGCCGCGGGGCGCGCGCGCTTCAACATGACAAGATGGCAATGCGCCCTCGCCAAAAAAGGCCCGTTTTCCGGCGCTTGCGATGGTATCTGCCCGTTCACGACAGATGTCACGCACACGTGATGGCGTGGTCCGTGCTGCCGTGGGGCTCACGCTCAGTTGAGGCGCACATTGATGCCGGAGTGGACGTTGCCGCCGAAGGTTTTGCAATTCACGCCAGTACTGGCGGCACGCGAAATGTCGCCGCGGAAACTTTCACGACCCAGCATGTAATGAACGGCTTGGCCTTGAGCGAGTGCGGTCCGAGATTGATGTCTCCCCGTACCTCCGGTCCTGCCGATCTCGATCTCGTCGTCGACTTTTGAGAGCGGCGGAGGCATCCGCAATGGCATGTGCGACATTGATCGTTCATGTCGCCCGTCACCATTCCGCCTGACGCGAAAACGAGGCGCTTGCCGACGTCTTGCTCACATCGATCTCAAGGTCAGGCACGAGCATGCTGAATTGCAGGTTCCTGCCAGCCTGAAGACGCCGCGAGGGGTCAATTTAGTTGACGGCATAGCGTTCGCGAATTCCGTGCCCGTGCCTCCAGCACACACGATTTTGCCGGCCGCCACGACCGGCTCGTCCGATGGCCCATATCAGGGGCCGCTCTTGCAGACCGGTACGGGCTGCACGGGCAGGACGTAAGGTGGCGCTCAATTGAACGGATTCATCACGGTCTGCCACCCAATTGCAGGACTATACAAGTTGACTGCTGGGCCACGGCTGATGGCCTGAAAAATCGTGACTTTTGAGATTTGTATGACGTCATATCAATCGCGGCGAAACCGCACTCGAGGCGAGATGCTTGTGTTTGGACTGCTGGATAGCCCGGGCGTGGTGCGGTCCGTTTGACGGACGCCGCAACGCAACCTAAACCCGATGGCTCGGTGCTTTGGGCGATGACCGCCCTGGTCCGTATCCTCTCTGCTGCGAAGGCTCACGATGCGGCTTTCAGAGATCCCCGGCCACCTTTTTGACGTGCCTGCGGCCGCCGCTTCGCTGGAGGTCACGGGGCTTTCCTCAGACAGCCGGAGCGTGCACTCCGGGGACATCTTTGTCGCCATCCCCGGCACCAAGGCTG
>Ga0075339_1000007_pt1 | contig 18318 bp, 13 predicted proteins | sample RushMan_CattailN_4_FD_120076 | JGI IMG/M metagenome (GOLD analysis project Ga0075339, IMG submission 120076) | Natural and restored wetland microbial communities from the San Francisco Bay, California, USA, that impact long-term carbon... | ecosystem: Environmental > Terrestrial > Soil >... | reverse complement strand
TGCCCGATCACCATGATCAGAACGGTGAGCAACACCATCAGCAGTGCGGTCCGGATTTGATTTCCCATCCTCATTACTCCTTTCCGTGTTCAACGGATGCGTTAGCAAAGGCCATTAGAATATATTGTTGTTCAAAAATAATACGTCAGATTGGAAAATTGGCAACACTCGAAGGGGGTCGCTTCCATGTGGCACCCGATAAAGCCTCTTGATGCTCAAGCCGCCCGCATTGGTGGTATTTTCCCCTTGCGGGTGGCGATTGTGAGACAGATACCCAACCAACGGCCACCCCTTTTGAAAAATCATTCCAACCTGCAACTGGTATTCATATATTTTCATATGGTTAGAAGTATGTGGGGAATGCTAATCTGGCTTGCCTATGTAAGAATCTTCTGATATGGATTCATAGTCATATTTTTGTGTAGTTTGTTTCCCACGCACCGATGACGTCTAATTCTGTTGAATGATGTGGGGCGGTTGGTGTGCGATCCAGTGAGCTTATCAAGGCGAGTCAGCGGAAATTACTCATCTAACTCGGTAGAGGCGTTATGGAAAATACCAGTCCGAAAATCCTTCCGACCGCCCGCCGCAGCGAGGCTGCCCCCGCATTAATAGCCGACGACGTTTCTCCGACTGAAGTCACTCTTCAGGAAAAACAGCTATTGACCAATTCCGCTGTGCCGAAGAACGATGACGACTGCGCCGGCATCAACCGCAGAGTCAATCGCGAACTTCTGGTCAACCACCTGAACTTGATCCATTTCCAGGAAGGCCGCATCCTACTCCAATTTGCCCACCGCCAGTATGGCCGCACCCTGCTTATACCTGCGTTTCCGAAGCCTTGTTCTGGTTCCGAGTTGGAATGCCTGTGGGCCGAAGCGACCGATGTGCCACTGCTGACCCGGACGAACGATCTGAAATACATCCTGGTTCCGCGGGGTGAAAAGTTCATCCAATCCATTCCCGAAGTCATCGAGATCAACACCAGGGGCTGCCTCTTGAAGCTGCCAAGCATAAGTCGCGAGATCAGCCATCGCCGGGTCGAACGCCAGCGCTGCGGGGGCATCTTCGTCCATCTATCCCAGAACAGCTGCTCATTTTCAGGTGTGCTCTTGGATTTTGCGGCCTCATCATTCCGGGCCGAGTTCACAGCTGAACCGTCTCAGAATTTCGAATGGATTGACCCCGGCCAACCGGTCCTGGTTCTGTTCCACTCCGACCGCCACACACTTTTTTCAGGGGAGTGCCGCATCATCCGCTCGACCCCTGGCCACAGCTCCCGCAGCTATGTGCTGGAACCCCTGAAAAACGAAGTCCAGCGCTACCGGAAGGCCGAATTCCGCAGCCAGCGGCAGACCCTTCGCCCTTCACCGAATATCATCTTCCGCCATCCCCTCACCCATAAACGCTTGGATCTGAAAGTGGTTGATATGTCCGGTTCGGGCTTTTCGGTTGAGGAAGTAGAACGCTCGGCTAGCCTTGTGCCGGGCTTGATTTTACCCGAGGCCGAATTGCATTTCGCCGGCATCTTTAAAATGCCCTGCACCGTCCAAGTGGTTTTTCGCAGGGTCATCGGCTCCAAAGATAAAACCGGTCGCATCCGCTGCGGGCTGGCATTGATCGACGTTGCAGCCAAAGACCATGTGAAGCTTCTGGGGATACTGCACCAAGTGAAGGATAAAAATGCTTACGTCTGCAACGATTTGGATCTGGAGGCTCTTTGGGATTTCCTTTTCGAAACAGGCTTTATTTACCCCGAGAAATACGCCTTGATCGCAAAAAAGAAAAATGAAATCAAGAAAACTTACGCGAAGCTGTACACCTGCAGCCCGGATATCGCTCGCCATTTCGTCTATCAGGACAACGGCGTCATACTGGGGCACATGGCCACGATCCGCTTTTGGGAAAACGCCTGGCTCATCCACCATCACGCCGCTCGAAAATCCGCGCTGAACAAAGCCGGCTTGATCGTGCTGGATCAGATCGGGCGTTTCGGCCACGACACCTTCCGGATCCTCAGGATGCACATGGATTATCTTGTTTGCTACTACAGGCCTCAGAATCGGTTTCCGAACCGGGTGTTCGGCGGAGTAGCGCGTCACATTGACGATCCCAAAGGGTGCTCATTGGATTTGTTTGCTTTTGTGAAAAGGGCGGAAGCAAGCAAGACGATCCCGGTTCTTCCAGAGGGCTGGGAACTCGCCCCGGCCGAAGCGACGGACATGGACGACTTGGGGCAGTGTTACGAAGATCTGTCCGGGGGGCTCATGTTGAAAGCGCTCGACCTGGAGGCTTCGAGCTGGAAGAAGGAAGAACTTTGCATTGAATTCCAACGTCACGGCTTCAAACGCGAGCGGCATCTGTTCTCCCTGAGAAAAAATGGTCTACTCAAGGCAATGCTCCTGGTCAACATTTCGGATATCGGCCTCAACCTGTCCGACCTGACCCATTGCATCAACGCCTTAGTCCTTGATGCCGGCAGCCTACCGCCGGAAGTCCTCTTGGCCTCGCTGCGTCTGGCGGAAAAGGCCGCAGGCCAATCAGACCTCCCTGCCCTCATTTTCCCCATGTCCTACGTCGAGGAAAATGCAATCCCGTTTGACAAGGCTTATTATCTGTGGGTGTTCCACATGCACACCCAGAGCCAGACCTACTTCAAGTATCTCAGCCGCCTGATGAAATACGTGTAGGCGCCGGCAATTTCAGCTCCGGCCTCACCAGGGCGCCTCGTCCGGCGCATTACCGGCCCAAGGGACTGCCCCTTGCCCCGTTTCGACATTACTTGGTCCGACCGCGTGCAATCATCCCCACTGCGGCAGACAGGGTCAGACCCCCGGCTTGCGGCCGCGGCAGACCATGAGAGGCGTGTAGGTGAAGATGCGCGGGTCCGAAAACACTGCATCGAGCTCCGCAATGAACTCTTCCCGGCCGCCCGGGTATTCATCAAATTCATACCCGGACCTCTCCGCGGCGATCTGCGCTTTTTTCTTCCAGTTGAATTTTTCGTTTTCCTTGAAGGTGCTGTAAATGAGGTTGTGGGGAGCGACCATGACCTGGATATCCTCGAACCCCAGATCGTAGAGGTAGGCATAGAGCTTGATCCCGATATAGGGGTCGAAATTGAGGCGCTCTTCCAGCCGCGCCATGATAAAACTCACGGCGCGCTCCAGCCGCAATGGGAAGCCGTGGAAACGCAGGCAGTTGCAGTCCAGATCGATGAGGCAGAGCGTGCCGCCGGGGTTGAGGGCGGCGCTGAGGTGGCGGACCATGTCGAAACTCTGAATCCGGTAGTATTCCAGGACAAACCGGACCCAGATGAAGTCGAAGCGGCCGAGGTCGCCCAGCGGCTCGCGGATGTCCTTGACGCGAAACTCGAGCCCCGGCGCCTGATAGTGCGCCCGGGCGAAGTCGATGCGCTGGGCTGCGATGTCCACGCCAAGGCTGTGCCCGCCGGGCTGCACACCCCGGTTCAGGTGAAAGGTGGTCTTGCCGGATCCACAGCCGAGATCGCCCACGCGCATTCCGGGCTGAAGACCTGCCCAGCGGGCGTGCTCCTCCACCGTGCGGCCGTCGGTCTTCACGTCGAGGCGAATGGCTTCCTCTTCGCTTTCCATCAAGTAGTTGCGCTCGCTCATCGTCTGTTGCGCTCCCGGGGGAAGACGGCGGCCCTGACGGCGTCATTCAACGCCGGCGCGGGGCCCGGATCGGGGCGGTCCGCCGGCCGAAGTCCTATGCCGGGTATCGTAGGCCGCCTGCTTTGTCAATGCCTGATTCCTGACACACCTACCGGGTGATCTGCGCACGGTTGCGAGTTCGGCGGTGAAGCGCAAACGGTCGTTGACTCCGACCGGCACATTGGCGGCTCTTGTATTTGGCCGACGCTTCTGATATGGGAGTCGATCTTTGTTATCACCGAGGAGGAACCGCATTCATGACAGATCAACCCGAAACCAACGCACCCGAAGAAAGTTTCGCTCAGCTTCTGGAAGCCTTCAGTCCCGGAACCCGGTCCGAAGTCCGCGTCGGCGACCGCGTAAAGGGTAAAGTCATATCGATTGGAAAAGACACGGTGTTCGTCGACGCCGGGATGAAGATCGACGCCGTTGTCGAGCGCAGCGAACTGCTCGACGCCGACCAGCAGCTCACCTGCGCCGAAGGCGACGAGCTGGAACTTTACGTGATTGCCGTTGGCGAAAACGAAATCCGTCTGTCGCGGGCCATTTCCGGAATCGGCGGGGCCGAAATCCTGCGCGAAGCGCAGCAAAAATCCGCACCGGTGGAAGGCAAGGTCAAGGAAATCTGCAAGGGCGGCTTCACGGTCGAGGTACTTCAGCGCCGCGCCTTCTGCCCGCAGAGCCAGATCGACCTGTCTCCGGCGGAGGACCCCTCCGTGCACGTGGGCGCGACCTACCAGTTCCTGGTCACGCGCTTCGAGGACCGGGGCCGCAACATCGTAGTGTCGCGGCGCGCCCTTCTCAGCCGGGAGCTTGAGGCCGCCCGCAAGCAGTACCTGGCGACACTGAATACGGGCGATGTGCTCGACGGCAAAGTCACCCGCATCATGCCCTTCGGCGCTTTCGTGGAATTGTCCCCCGGCGTGGAGGGCATGGTCCACGTTTCGGAGATCGGCTGGTCCAAGACGGCGCAGCCCGGCGATGTCCTGAAGCCGGGAGACCGTCTGCGGGTCAAAGTGCTCGGGGTCGAGCCTGCGGGAGTCAAAGGACAGCCGCGCATCGGCCTTTCCATCAAGCAGCTCGAGGCGGACCCCTGGCTCAGCGTTGAGGACAAATGCAAGGAAGGGGATGTCGTGCGCGGCAAGGTCACCCGCTGCATGCCCTTCGGGGCCTTCGTCGAGATCGCCCCGGGAATCGAGGGCATGGTCCACATCAGCGAAATGAGCTACACCCGCCGGGTGAACAAGACCGAGGACATCGTCAACCCCGGGGATCTCGTCACGGTGGCCGTCAAGGCCCTGGACCTGGAAAAAAAGCGTATCTCGCTCAGCCTGCGGGATGCCGAGGGCGATCCCTGGGGCGAGGTCCTCGACCGCTTCGCAGTGGGCCAGCGCGTGGAAGGGGTTCTCGAGAAAAAGGAAAAGTTCGGTTACTTCGTGCGCCTGGCGCCCGGCATCACCGGGCTTCTGCCGCTGGGGAGCATCCGTCGTTCCGCGTCTGCCGCCGCCCTGGAGAAAGCCAAGGAGGGCGAAACCCTCACCGTGGCCGTAGAGGAAATAAATCTCCAACGGCGCCGGATTTCGCTCGCCCCGGCCAGTGAGGGGGACGAGGGCAACTGGCAGCAGTTCAGCGCCCAAAGCGCGGGTTCCTCCCTCGGAGCGCTGGCCGAAAAACTCCAGAACGCCCTGTCGTCGCAAAAAAAAGCCGGACGCTGATCCAGGGCGACGTGACGCTCGCCCTGTCGCCGATGCCGGTCCCCGACTGCCCGGCCGCATAACCGCGTTTACAGGCTGTAGGCCTTGCGGCGGTTGAACTCGGCCTGCTTGCCTTCATTCCACTGCGACACCGGTCGCAGGTAGCCGACCACCCGGCTGTAAACCTCGCACCGGCGGTAGTTCGACAAGTGCGGGTCCTTGCTGAAACACTCCTCGCATTTGTTGTGAAACCGTTCGGGCTCGGGCTCGTAGACCGCCCCGCCGCTTATCGCAAAACCTTCGGCCGTGAGTGACACGCCCACTTTCACCTCTTTGCCGCAGTCATGGCAGATGCCCTCAAAACCCAACTCTGTTTTTTCAGGGTGCGCATCAAACAATTCGTGCAACCTCTGGACCTTCATCATCGTCAGAACCTCCACACGGACGTTATTGCACCTCAGTCTCCGTACGCCGGCCGGGAGATCCCGTATCCGGGGTAAAACATCTTTTAAAAGTTTACATCCGCTTCATATGGTATGTCAATTGGATAGGAGTCGCCACATATTGTATCTTTCTAAAATAACGGCAAATAAATCTGTTTGAATATTACGGATCAATGGTTAAAATCTGGGATAACATTGCATATGCGGGGGTATCGAAATGAAATCCGCTTTAAAATGGACGGTTATCGCTGTTGCGGCCCTGGTGGTCGTGGTGATCGGCGCCCTGCTGATCATCCCCAGCTTCATTGACGTGAACAAATTCAAGCCGGAGCTCGAAAAGTATGTTTCCGAGGCGACCGGCCGGCCGCTCAGCGTCGGCGGCGACGTACGCCTGAGCCTGTTTCCGTGGGCGGGGGTTTCGTTTTCCGATCTGAAACTCGGCAACATCCCGGCGTTCACAGAAAAAGACTTCCTCACGGTGAAGTCGTTTGACGTTCGCGTGAAGCTGCTGCCCCTGCTGTTCAAACAGGTGGAGGTCGACCGCCTGGTAATTCTCGAGCCCCGCATCTTCCTGGTGGCAAACAAGGACGGCCGCGTCAGCTGGGACTTCGGCACCAAACCGGCGGACGCCAAACCTTCGGCCCAACCCGATGCGGCCACCGCCCAAGCGGGGCTGCCCATCCAGTCGCTCATGGTCGGGGAGCTGAGCATCCAGAACGGCCAGCTGACGCTGATCGACCACGGGAAGGGTTCACGCCAGGAGATCTCCCGGATGAACCTGTCGCTGAAGGATGTGTCGCTGGAACGGCCGGTGCGATTCTCGGTCTCTGCGTCGTTTAACCAAAAGCCGATGTCCGCTGAAGGCCGCTTTGGCCCGGTGGGGACGAACATCGGGCAAAGCGTCGTCCCACTGGAGATCAAGGCGGATGCCTTCGGCCGGCTGAAACTGCAGCTCAAGGGCTCGGTGGAGAATCTGCTCGCCGCCCCCCTGGCAACCGTCACCCTGGAGGTTGCGGAGTTTTCGCCGCGCAAACTGGCCGCCGATCTCGGACAGCCCCTGCCCGCCACCGCCGACGCCAACGTGTTGGAGCGGCTGGCGTTCAAGGCCGCCGTCAAGGCTGACGCCAAGGCGGTGGCGGTATCCGATGGGCTGCTCACGCTGGACGATTCCAAGCTGAACTTCGCCCTCGATGCCAGGGAGTTCGCCAAACCCGACCTCACCTTCGACCTCAAGCTCGACCGGATCGATCTCGACCGCTATCTACCGCCGAAGGCAGCGGAGGGTCATAAGAAAGCCCCGGACGCTCAAGCCGCACCATCCGGCTCCCAACCGGCTCAAGCGACTCCCAAAAAGACCGACTACACACCCCTGCGGCAGCTGGTAATGAGCGGGAATGCCGCCATCGGCAAACTCACGGTCAACAACGCCAAGCTCGAGGACGTGAACCTGAAGATTTCGGCAAAGGCCGGGGTCATCTCGTTGGATCCGCTCACAATGAAGCTTTACCAGGGCAGCGCGTCCGGCAAGACCGTGGTGAATGTTAAAGGCGACAGCCCGGCGACGGATGTGCAGCTCAATCTGGACAAGGTGCAGGTTCACCCCTTGCTTAAGGACATTGCCGACAAAGACTTTCTCGAAGGAACCGCTAAAACACAGGTTGCGCTTTCCATGACCGGTGACGACCCGGCGCGCATCAAACAAACCCTGAACGGCAAGGGCAACCTCGTGTTCAGCGACGGCGCCCTCATCGGTGTGGACTTGGCCGGCATGGCGCGCAACGTCAAGGCCGCTTTGGGAGGGGAGGTCAAATCCGGCCCGAAACCACGAACGGATTTTGCGGAGTTTCTCGTACCGTTTACGATCGAAAACGGTGTGTTTCACACCTCCGAGACATCTTTGAAATCGCCGCTTCTGCGGCTGCTGGCAGCCGGCAAGGCCGACCTGGTGAAAGAAACCCTGGATTTCCGGATCGACACCAAGCTGGTCGGCACCATCAAGGGCCAGGGGGACGACAAAGACCGCTCCGGCGTCGACGTACCCATCATCGTGTCGGGCAGCTTCGCCAATCCCAGTTTCCGGCCTGACGTGGAAGCCCTGGCGAAGGACCAGCTCAAAAAAGCCCTTAGCCCATCGGGGGCGGACGGAGCGCCTGTCAAGCCGAAGGATCTGATCAAGAATTTGTTGCCCAAGAAGAAATAGAACCTGCCCGTCGTGACGGAAGGGAGAAAACCCCATGAAACACCGCTCGCTGTGCCTCACTCTTCTTTTGTGGGTTGGGTTCGTCGCCGGTTGCGCCGGCTTCGGCAAGGCGCTCGAAGCTCCGCGCGTTTCCCTGTCCAACATTCAGGTGCAGGATAGCAAAGGGCTGGAGACGACGTTCTTGGTCCACCTGCGGGTGACGAATCCGAACGATGTGGACCTCGATGTTAAGGGCGTGGATTGCGACCTGGAAATCAACGGCAAGCCGTTTGCCTACGGCATCTCCAACACTCAGGTCAAGGTGCCGGCCTTCGGCTCGGAGACCATACCGGTAACGGTCTACTCGTCGGTGCTGGACATCGTCAAAGGCCTGTTTGGGCTGCAGCAGAGAGAGGATCTCAGCTACCGGGCCAAAGGCAAGGTGCGTATGCAGGGCGGCGGGCTCATGCCGTCGACGCTGCCGTTTGATTCCCAGGGGACGGTTTCGATCAAGGAATTGGCCTCCGGCAGGAAGGGCCCGTCCTGATTCGTTCGGATGCGCATGCAAAGAAAACAGGGGTTGATTCGAGCGATTGTTGTAGTATAAGTGGCTTGGATATAAACTTTGGAGCCTGCACCGGAAACGGTGCAGGTTTTTTTTGAATGGAAACAGAATCCACCCCCATCCCTTCGGGCGGCTTTTTCGGGCGCGTGTGGCGCTGGTTCAGCGTCGATTTCCTCGGCATCGCCGGGGAAATGCGCCTGAGCTATCTCCCGCCGCTCATGGTCTACCTGGCAGCCGGCGTCTCAGGCTTCACCGGCATCATCGAAAGCTTTTTCGTCAAGGACCAGCTGGGGCTGTCCGCGTCCTTCCTGGCGGGGCTGGGCTTCTGGGCCGGGCTTCCCTGGGCGCTCAAGATGCCCGTCGGGCACCTGGTGGATCTCTTCTGGCAGCGCAAGTCGTTTTTTGTATATTTCGGGGCGCTGTTGATGGCGGCCGGCCTTTTGATCATGGTGGGGCTCACGGGCTACAGGGACTGGATGAGCGGCATCCTGCCGCCGGATATCTGGTACATCGTTTCGTCGCTGATATCCCCCACGGGCTTCGTCTTTCAGGACGTCGTGGCCGACGCCATGACGGTGGAAGCGGTGCCGCGGCATGACGAAAACGGGGCGCCGATCCCGGAGAAAGACCTGCAGCGCATGCACGTCACCATGCAAACCCTGGGCCGGATCGCCATCATCGGCGGCAGCGCCTTGGTGGCCGGCATCGGCGGCTGGCTGGCCCAAACCCTGTCCTATGTCGTCATGTACAAGGCGTCGCTGCTGATCCCGGTGGTCTCGGTCGCCGGGGTGACCCTCGGGGACGTGAACCTGATGCTGCGACGCCGCCGCTACCGCCGCAGCGGGTTTTCCGAGCAGGACATCCGCCGGATGCTGCACGCCGGGAAGACGGAGCTTGCACCGAATTGGACCATCCTCACGGGCAGCGCAGCCTTCGTCGCCGCCAGCCTTATTCTGGGCCTGTCCCGGCTGACCGCCAAGATGGAAACAATTTTCTGCGCCTCCCTGCTCATCATCGGCTATCTCATCCACCAGCTCCTGCGGGAGATGGCGCCGGAAAAGCGCCGGGAGATCGTCGGGATCGCCGTCATCGTCTTTGTGTTCCGCGCCATGCCCGGGGCCGGCGCCGGGGCCAGCTGGTGGCAGATCGACGTGCTCGGTTTCGACGAGGCCTTTTTCGGCACCCTACGCCAGATATCGTCCATCCTGGCCATCCTGGGGATGTTTGCCCTGCGGGGCTGGATGAGCCGCCGGCCGATCCCCTATCTCGTCGTGTTTCTGTCGCTCTACGGCACGGTGATGACGATGCCTTTTGTCGGGATGTATTACGGTTTGCACGAGTGGACGGAAAGCGCCTTCGGGTTCGGCGCCCGCGCCATCGCCCTCATCGACACCATGGCCGACTCCCCTCTCGGCCAGGTCGCCATGGTGCCCATGCTGGCCTGGATCGCCCGGGAGGCGCCCGAGAACCAGAAAGCCACCTACTTCGCGGTCATGGCGGCCTTCACCAACCTGGCGCTCTCCGCCGCGAGCCTCGGCACCAATTACATGAACCAAATCTTTATCGTCGAGCGCGGCAGCTACGGCGAGCTGGGTCGGCTGATGATGACCGTGAGCCTCATCGGCCTGGTGATCCCCATCGCCACGGTCCTGATCGTCAATCGTTGGTGCCGACCGCGACCGGCGGCAACCACCTCCTAAATCGAAAGGCACAGACTCATGAAACTCGGCATCATCGGACTACCCCTCTCCGGCCGGTCCACGACCTTCGAGGCCCTGACCCGCCAAGGAAGCGAAACCGCCTCCCGCGGCGAAGACCGGCTCGCGGTGGTGCGCGTGCCCGACGAGCGTGTGGACCGCTTGAGCCGGATGTTCGAGCCCCAGAAGACCATCTATGCCCAGGTGGACTATCTGCTCGCCGGCCAGGGAAGCCAGAAAAGGGAGGCCAACCCCTGGCTGCCCGTGAAGGATTGCGACGCCCTGATCCACGTGGTGCGCAACCATGGACCGGACCGCACCCCGGCCGCGGACTTCCGCGCGGTGGAGCAGGAGCTGATTCTCTCGGACCTCGTGCAGGTGGAAAAACGCCTGGAGCGCATAGCGCTCGACCACCGGCGCGGCAAGAAAATGAACCCCGAGGAACAACAGCTATTGACCGAGTGCCGCCGGCTGCTCGAAGCCGAAACCCCTCTGCGCCACCGGCCCGAGCTGTCCGACGGGAAACCGCTGAGGGGCTTTGCGCTGCTCACCGCCAAGCCGATGCTGGTGCTCTTCAACAACGAGGACGGCGACCCGGCGCTGCCCGACATCGGGGACATCGCCGATCAAGAAAAATGCTTGGTGCTGCGGGGGAAACTCGAACAGGAGCTGTCCCGCATGAGCGAGGAGGACGCCGCGGAGTTCCTCGAGGAATATCAGATCGGCACCTCCGCCATGGGCCGGATGATTCGGCTGTCCTATGAAGTCATGGGGCTCATCGCCTTTTTCACAGTCGGCAGCGACGAGGTCCGCGCCTGGACCATCCGCCGGGGCACCCCGGCCGTCGAGGCTGCCGGCGCGATCCACAGCGACATCCAGAAGGGCTTCATCCGGGCCGAAGTGATCTCTTACGAGGATCTCATGGCGGCCGGCTCGACGGCCGAGGCGCGCCGCCGCGGGACCTTTCGCCTGGAGGGCAAGACCTACGAAGTCAAGGACGGCGATATCATCAATTTCCGGTTCAATGTCTAGTGCTGGGTGTGCGGGCGCCCGGATGTTACGGACATTCGGCTCTTGCCAAACGCCTCAACAAATAGATACTTAAGTACCCGTATACCTCCCGTTGATAAACACCACTGATGATGGATGCAGAGGAGTCGTCGATGAGCCAGGATTTTATTTTAGACATCATCGCCCAGGGCGCCTGGAACGGCGGCACGCTCGTGGACAATTCGATCTACGAGAACAAGGGCATGGCCTTCAAGGGCGGCATTTCGGTCAACCGGGAGACCATCGAGGAGCGTATCGGCGTGCGCACCCGCGTGGCCGCCCCCCTGGATGCGCGCATCGGCGTTCTCGCGTTCCAGGACCTGCTCGACACCTCCGGCATCGACCCGGCCCGCATCCGCGTGCTCATCGCGGCCACCAACATCGGCGAAGACAAGTTCGACCCCGGTCCGACCAGCAGTTACCTGTACGACCGCGTCCGGCAGGCCTGCCCCCGGGCGCTTGTGCTCGATCTCTATGCCGGCTGCCCCGGTTTCAACGTGAGCATGGAGGCGCTCTACATGCTGGCACTGGCAGGCGCGCTTGAATCGGGGGACCTCGCCGTGATCATAGGCGCCGAGAACATCCACCGTGCCGAGGCCTTCAAGCCCCTGGACACGGCCAACATCATCTTCGGCGACGACGCCCTGGCCACGGCGGTTGAAATCGGCGGCTGCGCCGGAAGCGCGTCGCCCGGCCGTGTGAGCGCCGAGGTTGCGGTTGATGCCGGCGAGGAGGTCATCGCCGCCGTCGCATCCGGCCTCCTGCCCTGGGCACGCGAAGGCCGGCTGGAGGGCATCGTCGTCGACAACCAGCTGGGCAAAATCGAACTGCGGGTTCCGGCCACCGCCGCCCGGGTGCAGCACGCGCTGATGGAACGACTTTTCCCAAAAGAAACTGCGGCCGGTGCCTTTAAGAATTTTCGCACGGCCTTTGAAATCTATGAAGGCTACGGCACCGGTTTCGGCTACGACATGATGAGCGCCGACGCCGACCCGCGGACCGTGCAAAGCATCGCCGGCGCCTACACGGCCTCGGGCAAATACCGCCGGCTGGCGGCCGTGTTCCTAAAAAAAGGACAGCCGGTCCGCCTCAGCCTTATCGAAGGCTCGTCCGCGGCGCGGGTTTCTCCCGCCAGGGGGGTTATCGACACACTGACCCGCAGCCACGGCTGTTTTGCAGGCTTCATCGAAGCCAAATTTGATGAAGACGGGGTCTTTGGCGTGATGGACGGAAAAGGCGTGTTCCTCTACGCCACCCGGGGGGCCAAGGCTCACCTCTCGGCGCTGCTGGCGGCCAACCAACTCTCTCTGCAGGACATCGACCTGTTGATCGAACACCAGGCCAATTTCGCCATGCTGCCCCTGACCCTCGAGCAGGTGCTGGCGGAAGGGAAAGCGGCCGAACGCGAGAAGGTCGCCCGCTTCCTGGCCGAAAAGATGGTGGTCAACATCCACGAGCGCGGCAACTGCTCGGTGGTCTGCATGCAGCGGCTGCCCTACGACCTCGCCCGCGGCGCCCTGACGCCCGACACGATCCAGGGGTACCCCGTCAACCGTAACCTGGAGCGCCTCAGGCACGCCCGCACCATCCTCTTCGACTCGGTCGGCGCCGGCATGACCCGCAGCTCGTTTCTGCTGAAGAAATAATAAACTTGCTTGATCTTGAATGCATCGGCGTCGGTGCCGGTGATCGTCCTGCCGCTGACGGAAGTGACGGTGGCCGGTGTCGAGGTGCGCGCAGTAACCAAGTTGGGGGAGAAACTTCTCCCTCGACGCAAGATAGCCGTGCCGATCGGGAGAAAACAGGCGCACCCGTCAGCCTGGCAGCCGGGATGCCTCCGCCGAGCACGCCTTGGCATATCAATTGACGATCTTATCACGTCAAATCTGACTTGACTTTAGGCGATATTCGTTTATGTTCCGGGCACCCAAAAACCGAAAGGAGAATCTGTGATGAAATTTGCTTGGATTTCCGCACTCAGCGTCCTCGCCGCCGTGACACCGGCCGCCGCCGCGGACGCGCCCAAAGTGGCGCTCGAGACCGACAAGGGCAAGATCGTGATCGAGCTTTACCCGGACAAGGCACCCAAGACCGTCCAGAACTTTTTGGACTATGTGGATGCCGGTCATTACAACAACACCATTTTTCACCGCGTCATCCCCAACTTCATGATCCAGGGCGGGGGCATGTCCGCCAGCATGAAGGAGAAGCCCACCAAACCGCCGGTCAAAAACGAGGCCGACAACGGGCTGAAGAACCAGCGCGGCACCATCGCCATGGCACGCACCCAGGTGCCGGACAGCGCAACGGCCCAGTTTTTCATCAACACGGTGGACAACGATTTCCTGGATTTCAAGAACAAGACCATCCAGGGCTGGGGTTACACCGTCTTCGGCAAGGTGGTGGAAGGCATGGACGTGGTGGACGCCATCACGAAGGTCAAAACCGCCAATCGCGGCGGTCACCAGGACGTCCCCGTAGACACGGTCATGATCATCAAAGCCGAGCGTGTAAAATAAGATGACGCCCGCCGGGCGGGCGTCATCTTATTTTAATTGGAGTGCATACAGAAAAAAGGCGGCAGCGCATTTGCGCTGCCGCCTTTTTTCATGGAAATGGAAACGGGTTACATGCTGTCAGAGGGCAAAGGGGCGGCCTCTTCGTTCTGGTTGGCGCCTGGGTCGGTGAACATCGGGTTCTGGAACTGGGTCGCAACGAGCTGCGCGAAGAAGCCGCCCTGGCGCACAAGCTCCTGGAAGCACCCGCGTTCTATGATCCGGCCGTTCTGAAACACCAGGATCAGGTCCGCGTCCCGAATGGTGGCCAGCCGGTGGGCGATGATGAACGTGGTGCGACCCTGTTTCAGGGTTCTGAGGGCCTGCTGCACCAGGGCTTCGGTGGCGGCGTCCAAGGCGCTCGTGGCCTCGTCCAGGATGAGAAGCGGCGGATTCTTGAGCAGCACCCGGGCGATCGCCAGGCGCTGGCGCTCTCCGCCGCTCAGGTTGGAGCCGCGCTCGCCGATGCGGGTCTGGTATCCGCGCGGCTGCCGCAGGATGAAATCGTGGGCACGGGCCAGCCGCGCCGCTTCCTCCAGTTCGGCGTCGGTGGCATCCGGCTTGCCGACCCGCAGGTTGTCGGCAATGCTGCGGTAAAACAGCAGACTCTCCTGGAACACTACTCCCGTGTGTGACCGCAGCGAATCGATCGTGACGTCACGGATGTCAATGCCGTCGATGCGGATGGCGCCTCCCTGCGGGTCGTCCTGGCGGTGCAGCAGACCCATCGCGGTGCTTTTTCCGGCGCCGGTCTCCCCGACGAGGGCTGCGGTCTGGCCCGGTTCGACCGTGAAGCTGACATCGTCCAATGCCTTGCGCTGCGGGTCGTAGCTGAAGCTCACCTGGTCGAACTCGACCCGGCCCCGGACGTTTTCGATCGGCCGCGCCCCGGGCCGGTCGGCCACTGCCGACTGGGTGTCCAGCACCTCGAAGAACTCCTTCAAGCTGTGGACCTCCATGAACAGACCGTTCACGAAGCCCACCACCTGGTCCATGCGGCCGAGGAGATGCGTGGCAAACCCCATGAAGGTCACGATCTCGCCCACGGTCACCTCGCCTTTCAGATTGAGCCAGGCCCCCATGGCGAAGATGCTGATGACCGTGATGGTTGCAACCGCTCCCTGCAGCACGCTCACCACGGCCCACCAGTTGAGGACCGGAAACTGGATCGAGAGCAGACGTTCGATCACATCACGCATCATCCGCATCTCCGCCGAGAGCCGCACGAAGCTCTGCACCAGCACCACGTTGCCGATGGCATCCCCCGCCCGTTCGGCCAGCGTCGTACGGTAGGCCTCGACTTCACCCTGGGCACTGAACGTGCGGCGGGTGACATAGGCGGTGAGCAACGCCGACCCCGTGACCAGAACGATCATGAGCAGGGCCAGTTGCCAGTTCAGGAAGACGGTCATGGGCAGCAGCACCAGCAGTGCGACCAGCGTGGAGAGATGCTCGCGGAACATGCCCAACCAGAGCCCGAAGAGCTGGTCGCTGCCCTGCAGCATGATTTTGAGCAACCGGCCGGAGTGAGAGCTGCGATGGTAGGCAAGATGCAGCTGCAGGACGTGCTCGAAGAACATGGCGGTGATGTTCAGCCGCTGGCGGTGGGCGAGCCGGTCGGCGTGCAGCGACACCAGGATGCGCGCACCGATGCCTCCCACCCCCACTGCCGCCCACAGCCCGAAGATGCGAACGCCGTCATGGAAGGTGGCCTCAGCCCCACGCGCCGCGGCGTGGGTGAGCAGGTCGATCGCCTTGCCGAACAGGATGGGGTCCAGAAACGGAACGGCGGCAAGGGCCAGGTTGGCCAGGGTCAGGGTGACGGCCAACCTGCGCACCGGTCGCAGCAAACCGAGGACCCGGCCGTAGATGGTTAAGAAAAGCGATGTGCGCATGGATGTCGGCACGTGTACCGGATTTGGTCAAGTGCGTCAAGGATCAACGCCGGACGGTGTCGGTTCGACATCCCGGTTTTCGCTTTTATTCCGCGATCAACTGGTGTATGGATACCCCCTTTTATTTCACGCTCAAGGCGTACCGTCTCTTTTTTGCAGGAGGCTCGCATGAAAACCGAAAAAGTTGGGCAACGCATCAAGTCCGTCATGCAAAAAAATGGCATCACTCTGGATGAGCTTTCCCGGCGGACCGGCCTCACGGCCGAGCTGATCCGACTGGTCCAGGAGGAGGATGTCTACCCGTCGCTGGGGCCGCTGTTGAAAATCTCCCGGGCTCTCGGCGTGCGCCTGGGGACCTTTCTCGACGACCAGATCAGCCAGGATCCGCTCATCATTCGGCGCAAGGATCGTACCCGCGAGCTGAGCATGCTGAGGTCGAAAAACGCCCCGGTCGCCCTGCAGTTCTATTCCCTGGCACGCGGCAAGACCGACCGGCACATGGAACCCTTTTTCGTGGAGCTGCTGCCCGAGTCGGCCGTTGAAAAAGCCCTGTCCTCCCACGAGGGGGAGGAGTTCATCGTGGTCGATTCCGGCCGCGTCGAAATCATCTACGGCAAGGAGGCGCATCAATTGGACGCGGGGGACAGCATCTATTACAACTCGATTGTGCCCCACTACGTGGCCTGCCTGGGAGATACGCCCGCCGCGATTTACGCCGTGCTCTACTTTCCGGATTGACGATCAAAGGAGACTCCATGGGCAACGAGATAGTGCGGCCGTGGACACTGGGGCAGATTCTGGACCGGACCGTCGCCGCCTGCCCGGACAACGAAGCGGTGGTCTATGTCGACCGGGATTTCCGTCTGACCTACCGGCAGTTCGGGGATCTTGTCGATAGCCTGGCCCGCGGGTTGATGGCCATGGGCATCCGCAAAGGCGAAAAAGTGGCCGTGTGGGCGACCAACGTTCCCTATTGGGTGGCGCTGCAGTTTGCAACCGCCAAGATCGGCGCCGTTCTGCTCACCGTCAACACCAACTACCGGATCAATGAACTGGCCTACGTGCTGGAGCAGTCGGAGTCGGAGAATCTGTTTCTCATCGACGGCTACCAGGACATCGATTACCTGCAGACGGTCTACGAGCTCGTCCCCGAGCTGCGGGTTCAGGAACGGGGGCGCTTGGCGAGCACTCGATTCCCGCATCTGAAGCGGGTCTTTTTTTTAGGCCTGGAAAAGCACCGCGGGATGTATTCCATCCCGGAAATTCTGGCCATGAGCGCCATGACCGGCGACGGCGATTACCGGGCCCGCCAGGCCGCTCTCGACCCCCACGACGTCGTCAACATGCAGTACACCTCGGGCACCACCGGGTTCCCCAAGGGCGTCATGCTGACCCACTACAACATCGGCAACAACGGGTATTGGATCGGCGCCAACCAGCACTTCGGGCCGCAAGACCGCGTCTGCCTGCCCGTGCCGCTTTTTCACTGCTTCGGCTGCGTGCTGGGGGTCCTGGCCGCGGTGAACCACGGGGCAACCCTGGTCATCATGGAGGGCTTCGACCCGGTCGCGGCGATGACTGCCGTCGAGCAGGAGCGCTGCACCGCGCTCTACGGTGTGCCCACCATGTTCATCGCCATCCTGGACCACACGCTGTTCGGAAAGTTCCGGTTCGACAGCCTGCGCACCGGCATCATGGCCGGCTCGCCCTGCCCGGTGGCGGTCATGCGCCGGGTGATCGAAACGATGTGCATGCAGGAGATCACGATCTGCTACGGGCTCACCGAGAACTCCCCCGTCATCACCCAGACCCTGATCGGCGACGACATCCGCCGGCAAACCGAAACCGTGGGCCGCGCCATGCCGGGTATCGAGGTCAAGGTGGCCGACCCCAAAACCGGCTGCTCCCAGCCCCCCGGCGTGCAGGGCGAGGTGTGCTGCCGCGGCTACAGCGTGATGAAAGGCTATTACAAGATGCCGGAGGCGACCGCCAAGGCCATCGATGCCGACGGCTGGCTGCACTCGGGCGACCTCGGCGTGCTGGACGCCGACGGGTATCTCTCCATCACCGGCCGGCTCAAGGACATGATCATCCGCGGCGGCGAGAACATTTATCCACGCGAGATAGAAGAGTACCTTTTCAAACTGGAGGGCATCGCCGACGTGCAGGTGGTCGGGGTGCCCCATCGCAAGTATGGCGAGGAGGTCGGCGCCTTCATCAAACTCAAGCAGGGTGCGTCCGTAACGGAGGAAGACGTCAAGGACTTCTGCCGGGGTCGCATCAGCCGCTACAAGATCCCCAGGCATGTGGCCTTCGTCAACACGTACCCCATGACGGCCAGCGGCAAGATTCAGAAATACAGGCTCGTCGAGCTGTCCAAGAGGATGTTCCCGGAGGAGGATAAGAAAGCATGATTTTCAATGAAGAGTTCGAAACCATGCCGCGCGAGGCTCTGGAGACCATACAGCTGCGACGCCTGCAGGCGACGGTCGCGCGGGTCTACAACGCCGTGCCGTTTTACCGCCGGCGGTTCGACGAAGCAGGGGTGAAGCCCGGAGATATCCGC
>Ga0075339_1000006_pt1 | contig 18471 bp, 18 predicted proteins | sample RushMan_CattailN_4_FD_120076 | JGI IMG/M metagenome (GOLD analysis project Ga0075339, IMG submission 120076) | Natural and restored wetland microbial communities from the San Francisco Bay, California, USA, that impact long-term carbon... | ecosystem: Environmental > Terrestrial > Soil >... | reverse complement strand
GCCTTCTCGATCAGCTGGAGCGCCTCCGGCAGGCGCGTGTTCCGGTCGGCGAACGAGTATCCGAGCGCGTTGTAGGCGTGCGCATAGTCCGGCCTGAGCTCGATCACGCGCCGCAGGTGCTGCTCCATCTCGGTGAGCCGGTTGGTGCGCTCGGCCGCCATCGCCGTGTCGTACAGGAGCGAGAGGTTGTCCGGATTCTTCGCGAGCGCCGCCGCGAGCATCGCGTAGGAGTCCTCGGGGCGCTTCGCGTCGCGCAGCAGCTGCGCCTCGGCGATCACGAGCTGCACGCGTTCCTCGTCCGATTGCGGCTTGATGTCGCGCAGGATCTTGCGGCCGTCCTCGAGCCGGTTCATCTTCGCGAGCACGGACGCTTCGCGCACCCGCGCCGGCAGGTACTCCTCGCCGCCTTCGATCTTGCGCAGCCACTTCAAGGCCTCGGCGTACTGCCGGTCGTCTTCGGCGAGCTGCGCGAGGTTCAGGTAAGCGCCGTCGGCATCGCGCTCCTCGTTGCCCGGTTCCTCGAGCAGCGCGAGATACTGCTGCAGGTAGCCGCGGGCATCGGCCTTGAGGTTGCCCTGCATGGAAAGCAGGGCCATCGAATAGACAAGGTCCGGGTTCTTCGGATCTGCCTGCAGCAGGCGCTCGAACTGCCCGCGCGCGGCGGCATATTGCTTGTCCGCGATGAGCAGGCGCGCATAGGCCAGCCTGGCGCCGGTCACCTGCGGGTTCCGCTCCAGGAACCGCGCCAGAACCTCCAGCGCGCCGGGGCGATCGCTCCCCTGCATGAACTGCGCAGCGGTCAGCGCCGCGCGCTCGGAGTCCGGAGCGAGCCCGACCGCGGCCTTTGCTTCCTCGATGGCGCGGCTGTTCAGCCCGGCCGCTTGCGCGCCATTGGCAAGCACCAGCCGCACCTCCGCGGTGTTGTCGTAGGGCTTCGCGAGGCGCTCGAGCAATGCGAAGGCGCCTGCGCGATCCTGGCTGCGGGTCAGCGCGCGCTGGATGCGCCCCAGTTCCTCGGCGGGTTGCGCAGCCGCCTTCAGCTGTTCGCTGAAGAGCACCTGGGCCTCGTCGAACCTGCCGCTGGCGGCGTACAGCATCGCGACGGCCTGGCTCGCTTCGCCGGACTGCGGCGCGAGTTCATGCCATAGCTTCGCTGCTTCAAGGCTCTCGCCGAGCGCGCGGCCCTGCAGCGCGAGTTCGGTGGCGCGCCGCGCCAGCCGCGGATCGCGCGTGTCGCGGGCGAGCTTGAGGTACACCGCATACGCAGTGCCAAGCTCCCCGCGCTGCGCCGCGACTTCAGCTGCCATCAGCTGGTAGAGCAGCGCGCCGGACAGGTCGATGTCGGGGATGCTGTCCGCCGTGGCAGGAGGGACCGGCGCGGCTGGCGCGGCTGGCGCCGGCGCCGTCTGTGCCGTCTGTGGGTGGGCTGCGCCACCGTCATCCGCGCGGGAAACCGGGCTCGCGCAACCTAGAATCGCAAGACTCACGGCGCCGGCGAGGGCGCGCGCACTGCGGACGACGAACGGCGGAAGGTGAAGCTGGGAGTCGGGCATCAGGACGGCCACGGCGGTGACGCACGGCCAGTGGCGAGGGGCGATGAAGATACGTTGCACATTAACAGAACGACGCGAGGCGGATCGCAGGGGCGCGCGTGCCTGAGCTGCCCGAAGTCGAGGTCACGCGGCGTGCCCTCGCGCCCCACGCGGAGGGCCGCGTGATCGAGGATGTCGTGGTTCGCGACCGGCGGCTGCGGTGGCCGGTACCCGTCGATCTCTCGACCCATCTCGTCGGTCAGCGGGTCGAGCGCATCGACCGGCGCGGAAAGTACCTCCTGTGGCGACTTCCAGCGGGGGTGCTGATCTCCCATCTCGGCATGTCCGGGGTCTGGCGCATCCTGCCTCGCTCCAGCGGTGTCCCGGCCGCCGGAGCGCACGATCATGCCGACCTGCTCTTTGCAGAAGACTGCCTCCGCCTGACCGATCCGCGGCGCTTCGGCGCGCTGCTCTGGCACCCGCAGGGCGACGGACCCGTGGACTCGCACCCGCTGCTTGCCGGCCTCGGGATCGAGCCGTTCGATCCGCGGTTCGGCGGCAGCTGGCTCTACCGTGGCACGCGCGGCCGGTCGGCGGCCATCAAGCAGGTCCTGCTGGCCGGCGACGTCGTCGTCGGCGTGGGCAACATCTATGCCTCCGAGAGCCTGTTCCGTGCCGGCATCAACCCGAAGCTCCCGGCGCGGCGCCTCGGGCCCGCGCGCTGCGACCGGCTCGCCTCCGCAATTCGCGAGGTGCTGACCGAGGCGATTGCGGTGGGCGGCAGCACGCTCCGCGACTTCGTCGGCGCCGACGGGGCCGAGGGCTATTTCATGCTCGACGCCTTCGTCTACGAGCGTGCGGGACAGCCCTGCCGCGTCTGCGGCGGCGAGATCTCGCGCATTGTCCAGGGCCAGCGCGCGACGTACTACTGCCGCCGATGCCAGCGCCGCTGAGGCCAGGCCGGTCGGGCGAAGTCTCAGGTCAATCGGCCCCTGCTTCTGCTTTCGGGTGACTGTGCCGCCCAGAGGTCGCGTGCTATAGATTGCCCTCGGGCGGCACGCTCACGGCGCACCGCTGAAACCATGGCCCCCCTGGCTTCCCGATTCGAGGAATACGGCAACTGGCGCGACTCGCTTGCGAAGGCGATCGTCGACCTGCGCCAGTGGATGAGCGAAACGCAGATGCTCGAGGGCGACGTCGGTCGGCGCCTCGATCTCGCGCTCGATCGCCTGGCCGAGGACAAGCTGGTCATCGCCTTCGTCGCCGAGTTCTCCCGCGGCAAGTCGGAACTGATCAACGCGATCTTCTTCGCGGAGTACGGCAAGCGCGTGCTTCCGTCGGCCGCAGGGCGCACGACGATGTGCCCGACCGAACTGCTGTACGACGCGACGCTTCCACCCTGCATACGCGCGCTGCCGATCGAGACGCGTGGCCGGGCCGGATCCACGTCCGACTTCAAGCGGCTCGCCCACGAGTGGAAGGTGTTTCCGGTCGACACGAGTTCGCCGGACGGAATGCTCGGCGCGTTCCAGATGGTCGCCGAGACGGTCCGGGTGACCGTCGAGCAGGCGCGCGGCTACGGGCTCTTCGATCCCGACGATCCCGACCAGGCCGTCGCCATCGACGCGAGCGGCATGGTCGAGATCTCGAAGTGGCGCCACGCGATCGTCAATTTCCCGCATCCGCTGCTGAAGCGGGGCCTCGTGATCCTCGACACGCCCGGCCTGAACGCGATCGGGGCGGAGCCTGAGCTGACGTTGTCGCTCGTCCCGAGCGCGCATGCCGTGCTGTTCGTGCTTGCGGCAGACACCGGGGTCACCCGCAGCGACCTCGACGTCTGGCGCCATGTCGTCGGCGACGCGGATCATCGCAACCACATCGCCGTGCTCAACAAGATCGACGGGCTGTGGGACCCGCTGAAGACGGCGGACGAGATCGAGCGCGAGATCGGACGCCAGGTCCAGTCTGCGGCCACCACGCTCGACCTGGCGCCGTCGCGCGTCTTCCCGGTGTCGGCGCAGAAGGGCCTCGTCGCCAAGGTGCAGGCGGACGACGGCCTGCTGCAGGCGAGCCGGCTGCCGCAACTCGAGGAGGCGCTGGTCGAACTGCTCGTGCCCGCCAAGCAGAAGATCGTGCGCGACCAGACGTTGACGGCCGCCGACCGCGTCGTGTCGGACACGCGCCAGGCGCTGTCGGCGCGCGAGCGTGGCGTGATCGAGCAGCTGTACGAACTTCGTTCGCTGCAGGGCAAGAACCAGAGCTCGATCGAGCGGATGACGCGCCGCGCGTACGCCGAACAGCGCGAGTTCGAGGAAGTGGTCCGGAGGATCGTCGCCGCGCGCGCCGTGCTGTCGCGACTTTCCGACGACATGTTCAAGCCGCTGCGCGTCAGCGCGCTGCGGGACCACGTCCTCGGGACGCGCAGCCGCATGAAGCACAGCCAGTTGTCACTTCAGCTGTCGACGGCCGTCAAGGCCTACTTCGCGGGCCTGAGGGACATGCTGCGCGAAGCCAATGCGAAGACCCTCGAGATCGAGCAGATGGTCATCGGCGTGCAGCGCCGGTTCGCCGAGGAACTCGGCTGGAGCCTGTCGCCGCCGATGTCGTTCTCGCTCGACACCTACATCGCCGAGGTGGAGCGCGCCGAGGAGGCGTACCGCTCGCAGTTCGGCGCGCTCGCGGTCCTCACGACCGACAAGTGGGCGCTGATGCAGCGGTTCTTCGACACGGTCGTGTCGAAATCGCGCGAGGTATTCTCGGCCGCCGAGCGCGACGCCGAGGCATGGGTGAAATCCCTCCTGCCCCCGCTCGAGATGCAGGTGCGCGAGCAGCGCTCACAGCTCAGGAAGCGTGCGGAATCAGTGGCCAGGATCCGCGACGCGCAGGGTTCGCTCGACGAACGCATTTCCGAGCTGGAGGAAGCGCTCGAGGACGCCCACGGCAAACTCACCGAGGTCAGGCGCCTTGCGGAGCGTATCCGCGAGATCGGCGCGCGGGCGCACGTCGACGATGTGACCGACCGAGAGCCGCTCGCGGCGTAGGTGAGCGGGCACTCGATGTCCTTCGCCGACCGGATCATCCGGTGGCAGCAGAGCCATGGCCGGCGCGACCTGCCGTGGCAGGGCACGCGCGATGCCTACCGCCTCTGGGTGTCCGAAATCATGCTGCAGCAGACCCAGGTCGCGGCGGTGATCCCCTACTACGCGCGCTTCCTGGAGCGATTCCCCGATGTCTTCGCGCTCGCCTCGTCGCCGTCGACCGACGTGATGGCGGCGTGGGCCGGACTCGGCTACTACTCGCGCGCGCGCAACCTCCATCAATGCGCGCAGGCTGTCGTCGAGCGGTATGAGGGTCGCTTTCCCCGCACGGCGGCCGCATTGGCGGAACTGCCCGGAATCGGCCGGTCGACGGCGGCGGCAATTGCGGCGTTCGCCTTCGGCGAGCGCGTCGCGATCCTCGATGGCAACGTGAAGCGTGTCTTTGCGCGGCACTTCGCGGTGGAAGGGTACCCGGGCGAGGCGGCCGTGGAGCGAAGGCTGTGGTCGATCGCGGAGCAGCAACTGCCTTCGGGCGGCATCGAGACGTACACGCAGGGACTGATGGACCTCGGCGCGACGCTGTGCGTGCGGGCGCGCCCGCGCTGCGACGAATGTCCTGTCGCGACTACCTGCGCCGCGCGCGAGCAGGGACGGACGGAGGCGCTGCCGGCACCGCGGCCTGCAAGGGCACGGCCGGTGCGCCACGCGACGGTCGTGATCGTGCGTGACCGCCGCGGAGCGCTGCTTCTGGAGGCCCGGCCTCCGACCGGGATCTGGGGCGGGCTCGTCAGCCTTCCGGAGTTCGATGCCGAGGCGGACGACCATCAACTGAGCGCCGCGATCGCCGAGCGATATGCGCTGCAGGTCGACCTGGGCGAGCGCCTGCCCGACCTGCGGCACGAGTTCTCGCACTTCACCCTCGTGATGCATCCGCGGATGGCGGGCGTTCGACGCGCGCTCGGCGCAGCGTCTGCAGCATCGCAGTGGGTCGGAACCGACGCGCTTCGGACCGCTGCGCTGCCCGCCCCTGTGAGGCGGCTGCTCCTGGCGCACTGCGGCGAGACCTGAATCAGGCGAGCACGGAGTGCTGCTTCAGGTAGGTGTGGACGATCTGCAGTCGCGTCGGTGCGTCGGTCAGCTCCATCAGCCGCTGCTTGGCTTTCAACGGCACCGGCAGCACTTCGCACAACCGGTTCGAAACCCAGGCCGACGAATCCATGTGGAATGGCTCCGCGAACGGGAGCTGGGCCAGGGCGTCGTCCTGGTCCGGCGCCTCCTCGGCGCTGCGCCGCTCCTCGTACTGCGCGCGCAGGTCGCCCAGGATGCGTGCCAGGAGGTCGACGCACGGCCGGTGCTCCTGGGCGACGGGCGCGTCGTCATCGGGGTCGATCAGCTCGACGTCGCCAAGCACGAGTCCGTCGGCCTGCGTCTCCGTGTGCAGCAGGCGGAAACGGTCCTGTCCGACGGCGCGGATGTGCAGCACGCCGAGCTGCTTCATGTCCCACGCTTCGATCCGCGCCAGGCAGCCGACCTCGGCGAGCGCCGTGGTGCGGCTGACCTCGGACGCGCGCGGATCGGTGATCAGGCACACCCCGAACAGCGTTCCGTCGCGCATGCAGTCGCGCACCATGTCGAGGTAACGCGCCTCGAAGACGCGCAGCGGCAGAACGCCCTGCGGAAACAGGACCGTGGAAAGCGGGAACAGCGCAACCCGCATCAGTGCCGATGGGGCAGGTCGGTCGAGCGGTGGCGGACGAGCACCTGCTCATGGCCGGCGAAGCGGCGTGCCAGTTCCTCGACGATGTAGACCGAGCGATGGCGCCCGCCTGTGCAGCCGATGGCGACCGTCACGTAGTTGCGGTTGTCGGCGACATAGCTCGGCAGCCACTTGCCGATGAAGCGTGCGATGTCGTCGGTCATCTCGCCCACCGCCGGAGCCGCCGCGAGGAATGCCGCCACAGGGGGATCGCACCCGGTCAGCGGCCGCAGCGCCGGGTCGTAGTACGGGTTCGGCAGGTTGCGCACGTCGAAGACGAGGTCCGCGGCGATCGGGATCCCGTCCTTGAACGCGAATGACTCGAACGAGAGCGTGAGGGTGGCTCGCGGGCTGTCGACGAACTCGCGGACCCAGTGGCGCAGCATGTTCGGCCGCAGCCCGCTCGTGTCGATCACGTGCGCAATCTCGTTCAGCGGCGCCAGCAGTTCCCGCTCCATCGCGATGGCTTCGCCGACGGTCGTCTCGCTGCCTCGCGAGCTGGTCCGCCACGAAACGGGATGGCGCCTCCGGGTTTCCGAGAAGCGCTGCACCAGCTCGGCGTCGGACGCCGTCAGGAACAGGACGCGGACGTCGTTCCCGAAGCTGCGCAGCGTGGAGATCATGCTCGGGACGTCGCCCAGCGACGCCTCGCTGCGGGCGTCGATGGCGACGGCCACGTCCTTGTGATCGGTGTCCGCGAGGTAGGCGCAGAGCTCGAGCAGGAACTGCGGCGGGAGATTGTCCACGCAGTAATAGCCGACGTCCTCGAGCAGGCGGACCGCCACCGACTTGCCGGAACCTGAAAGACCCGTGACGAGGACGATGCGCATGCGTTGATGGACCGCGGATGGCGAAGATTGTTGCACGGCTGCCGCCGGCGCTGCACGAGCCGATTGAAAAGGGGCGCCGAAGCGCCCCCGGGGACGACCCGTTCCGAGCGGCTTGTCAGCCGGACAGGCAGCTCGACATGAACTTCTTGCGCTCGTCGCCGGCGAGCTTCTTCTCGCCCGCCTCCTTGTTGCAGGAAGACATCTTCTGCTGCTGCGGCGTCATTTCCTTCTTTTCGTCAGCCGCCATCGCCGCCAGAGGCAGCGCGATGCAGGCAGCGATGAGAACGTGCTTCAACATTTTTCTTTCTCCCCCTTTGTGACCAACCGGTCGGTCGGCGTCGATCGCCCTGCTTGGGCGCGATGAATTACAGCATGGGGGGCACAGGATGGCGCAAGCCCGTCGGCGGCAGGCCCTACTCGCCGTCCATCTGCTGCTGCTGTCGCTGAAGGAAGTCGCGCATCGTGTCGACCCCCCGCAGGTGCAGGATCGTGTTGCGTACCGCGTCCTCGGTCAGCACGGCGAGGTTGCGTCCGGAAGCGACCGGGATGATCACCTTGCGCACAGGCAGGCCCAGCACGTCTTCGGTCTGCCCTTCGAGCGGCAGCCGCTCCAGGGTCTCGCTCGACCCGTAGCGCCGGAGTTCGACGATCAGGCGCAGCTTCATCTTCCGCCGGACCGCCGTCTCCCCGAAGATCGCCTTGATGTCCAGAAGGCCGAGGCCGCGGACTTCGAGAAGATTCGACAGCAACGGCGGGCACCGCCCTTCGATCGTGTCCGGGGCGACCCGCGAGAAGTCGACGACGTCGTCCGCCACGAGGCCGTGCCCGCGGCTGATGAGTTCGAGCCCGAGCTCGCTCTTGCCGACCCCGGATTCGCCGGCGATCAGCACGCCCATGCCGAGCACGTCCATGTACACGCCGTGCAGCGTGCAATGCGTCGCGAGCAGCTTTGCCAGGTAGATCCGGAGGACTTCGATGACCTCGGCGGCCGGCAGCGGCGAACTGAGGGTGGGGAGGGCGGCCGCCTCGGCGGCCGCCAGGAGTTCTTCCGGCGCGTCGAGCCCGTCGGCGATGACGAGTCCGATCGGGCCGCCTGCGATCAATTCCCGCGCGTAGTACAGGCGCCGCGCAGGCTCGAGGTTCAGGTAGTAGTGGACTTCCGGATGCCCAAGGACGTGCAGCCGGTTGGGATGGATCAGGTTGAGGTGGCCGACGAGGTCGGCACTCGCGAGCCCCGCGTTGGCCGGCGTGTCGAGCGGCTTGTCGATCGACGAGCGGCCCGCCAGCCATTCGAGCTTGAGCGAGTCCCGGTTTTCCTCGTACAGCGACTTGAAGGTCGGCATTGCTGCATCGCGCGCTGGCGCGCGGAGTCGACGACCCCGGGAGGCTACGCCGACTGTGCGTGTGCGACCAGCCGCGGGCTCAGGCGGCCGGCCGGATCGGCTCCCACTCGGTCAGGGCCTTGTGGACCGCCTCGGGACTCGGCGCGTCGAGCAGCGACTGGCGAAATGCCTTGTCCGAGAGCATCTGCGCGAGCTCGGAAAGCAGGTCGAGGTGAGCCTGCGATGCCTGCTCGGGCACCAGCAGGAAGATCATGATGGAGACCGGCTGGCCGTCAGGGGCGTCGAACGGGATGGGTTCGGCGACGCGCACGAAGGCGGCGACCGCCTCCTTGAGTCCCTTGATCCGGCCATGGGGTATTGCCACCCCCTGCCCCAGGCCTGTCGAGCCGAGGCGCTCGCGGGCGAACAGGCTGTCGAAGACTTTCGCCCGGGCAACGCCCTGGTTGTTCTCGAACAGCAGTCCGGCTTGTTCGAATGCCCGCTTCTTGCTGGACGCCGGCAGGTCCAGAAGAACGTTGGAGGCGGGCAAAAGGCGCGAAATCAGGTTCATGTACGGCGCGCTCTTCCATGGAGGCTCGCGACGATCGTAGGCGCAAGCTGCGTCCACGTTCGGGCGGGAAGATGTGAGATCGGCTTCCTTTTTGCAGCCGCCCAATGGCAGGCCGAAAATCGAAGGCGCGGATGATACACCCCGGTTTCCGCGGCGCAGCGCGGAGGTTTCCCGGGGTCGGGCAGGGAATGTGGTACCCCGGCCGGCGCCGCGCCTTGCCCGTTCGCAAGAACCGGGTGGCGAGGCGGCCGGCCGGAACGCAAACTGGGCACATGACGACGAGCGACCATCATCCCCACTACGAACTCGTGGCCCGCGCCATCGCTTCGCTTGCCGCGGGCGCGGACGCGTCGCTCGCGGAGTTGTCCAGGCGGCTCGGGGTGTCCGAGTTCCACCTGCAGCGCGTGTTCGGCGAATGGGCGGGCGTGTCGCCGAAGCGGTTCATGCAGTTCATCTCGAAGGAGCGCGCGCTGGCCGCGCTCAGGTCGGAGAACGACGTGCTGGGCGCGACCTTCGCGGCCGGGCTGTCCTCGCCCGGACGGCTGCACGACCTGATGGTGACTTGCGAGGGCGTGACTCCCGGCGAGGCGCGTGCGTTCGGCGCCGGCCTCCGTATTCGCCATGGCGCGCATGCAACAGCGCTCGGCGCCGCGTTCATCGGACTGACCGAGCGCGGCATCTGCCACCTTCGCTTCGTCGACGAGGGCTCGGATCCGCTGACCGAACTGCGCGAAGAGTGGCCGGAGGCCACGCTGGTTGCGGATCCCGCCGCGGCACGCGAGGCACTCGATGCGCTCGCCCGCCCGCGCGCGCCGATGCGCCTCTGGCTGAAGGGAACGAACTTCCAGATCAAGGTGTGGGAGGCCCTGCTTCGCATCCCCGAAGGCGATCTCGTGTCGTACGGGCGCCTCGCCGCCGCGGCCGGCAGGCCGACGGCCGTGCGCGCCGTAGCCTCCGCGGTGGCCGCGAATCCGGTTGCCTGGCTGGTGCCGTGTCACCGCGTGATCCGGTCGAGCGGCGTGCTCGGGCAGTATCGCTGGGGGCCCGAGCGGAAGGCCGCTCTGATTGGATGGGAAGCTGCGCGCCGGGAAGCGGCGTGACCCCTACTGCGCCTGCTGGATTTCCTGCTGGCGCTTCAGTGCCTCGGACTGGTGGTCCTTGACGCGATCCTTGTGGCGGAGGACCTGCCGGTCGAGCTTGTCGACCAGGGTGTCGATGGCCGCATACATGTCCTGTTCGACCGACTCGACGTGGATGTTGTTGCCGCGCAGGCGAAGCGTTATTTCGGCCCGCTGGTGGACCTTCTCGACCGTCAACTGCACGCTCGCATCGATCACCTGGTCGAAGTGGCGCTCGATGCGCGTGAGCTTGCCGGCGACGTAATCGCGCAACGCGGGTGTGACGTCGATGTGGTTCCCGTGAATCTGCAGGTTCATGCGACCCCCTTCGGATCTGGTCGGGGCGCCGCGAGGGCGCCGCCGGATTACAACGACTTGCGCTGGGCCACCGCGGGAATCTTCATCGCTTCGCGGTACTTCGCCACGGTGCGGCGCGCGACCACGATGCCCTGTTCCCCGAGGAGCTCGGCGAGCTTGCTGTCTGACAGCGGATTACGTGTGTCCTCGGCTCCTATGAGTTGCTTGATCAATGCGCGGATCGCGGTCGACGAGGCTTCGCCGCCGGCTTCGGTCGCCACGTGGCTGCCGAAGAAGAACTTGAGCTCGAGCACGCCGAAAGGCGTGGCCATGTACTTGCTGGCCGTTACTCGCGAGATTGTCGATTCGTGAAGCCCGACGGTATCGGCGATTTCCCGCAGTACAAGCGGTCTCATCGCGATCTCGCCGTGCGTGAAGAAGTTGTGCTGCCGGTCGACGATGGCCTGCGACACGCGGAGGATCGTGTCGAAACGCTGCTGGATGTTGCGGATGAGCCAGCGCGCCTCCTGCACGCGTGTGGCCCACTGCGCGCGATCCGATCCCTCTGCTCCACGCGTGGTGCGGTCGCGCTTCAGGATGTCCGCATACGCCTGGTTCACGCGCAGGCGTGGCATCACGTCGGGGTTCAGGACGGCGGTCCAACGGTTTTTCACCTTGCGCACGAAGACATCGGGGACGACGTAGTCGGCGCGTGTGTCCCCAAAGGCTACACCCGGATGCGGCTGCAAGGTGCGGATCAGTTGGTGCGCTGCACGCAACTCGTCGTCGGTGCATCCGAGCGCACGGCGCAGCTTCAGGAAATCCCTTGCTGCCAGCAATGGCAAGTGCTCGCTCACGATCGTGCGGGCGTGCCCGATGGCGGCGGTCAGCTCCGGCGAGGTCCGCGCCATCGCATTCAGTTGCAGGTTCAGGCATTCGCCAACGTTGCGCGCGCCGACGCCTGCCGGATCGAAGCTCTGGAGCAACCGCAACGCCGTCTTCAGCTCGTCAAGCTCGATCTCCGCCTCCTGCGGGCAGAGGGCGAGCAGTTCCTCGAGGCTCTGGTGCAGGTAGCCGTCGTCATCGAGCGCGTCGATCAGCAGTTCGACCAGCGCGCGGTCGCGCGGCGACGCCTTCGTGCACGACACCTGCGCGAGCAGGTGATCCTTCAGCGTCGTGGTGGTGCCCGCCCACTCGCGCGGACCGTCGTCGTCCTCGCCACGGCCTTCGCCGCGTGCGCCCCAGTCGAGTGTCGAGTCGGCGCTGGCGTCAGTCGCGGTCTCCCCGGTCTCGCCGGAGGCCGGTGCCTCGCCGCCTTCGGCGTCGGCGCCGGGACTCGGGGCCGGCGCTTCGTTGCCTGCGATCGAGCCGTCGGGCTTCACGCGGACGGCAAGGGACAGCGGGTCGTCGTCCCGCTCGAGCAGCGGGTTGTCCGCGAGCGCCTGCTCGATCTCCTGGTTCAGCTCGATGGTCGACAGCTGCAGCAGACGGATCGACTGCTGCAGCTGGGGCGTGAGCGCCAGGTGCTGCGACAGTCGAAGCGCGAGCGCCGGCTTCATGCCGGGAGGCACGGACGGAGAGGTTGACCGGACGGAAGGAACATCATCGACCTGCGCTGGCGAGCGGCGACTACATCCGGAAGTGCTCGCCCAGGTAGACGCGGCGGACCGTCTCGTTGCCGACGATCTCCTCTGGTCGACCGGCCGCGAGCACCACGCCCTCGTTGATGCTGTACGCGTGGTCGCAGATGCCGAGCGTTTCGCGCACGTTGTGGTCGGTGATCAGCACTCCGATCCCGCGTTCTTTCAGGAAGCGCACGATGCGCTGGATCTCGAGGACGGCGATCGGGTCCACGCCGGCGAAGGGTTCGTCGAGCAGGATGAACCGCGGGCGCGCAGCGAGCGCGCGCGCGATCTCGACCCGGCGCCGTTCGCCGCCCGACAGCGACAGTGCCGGGTTGGTCCGCAGGTGCGCGATCTGCAGGTCATCGAGGAGCTCGTCCAGCCGCTGCGCTACCTGCGCGCGAGGCAGAGGCCGCTTCTGATCGTCGACCTGGAGTTCGAGCACCGCGCGGATGTTCTCCTCGACCGTGAGCTTGCGGAAGACCGAGGCCTCCTGCGGCAGGTACGACAGGCCCATGCGCGCGCGCCGGTGGATCGGCAGGTGGGCGATCGACATTCCGTTCAGGGAGATGCTGCCGGAGTCGAGCGGGACCAGGCCCACGACCATGTAGAAGCACGTTGTCTTCCCTGCTCCGTTGGGACCGAGCAGCCCGACCACCTCGCCGCTTTCCACCGCCAGCGAAACGTCCTTGACGACCGTGCGGCTGCCGTAGCGCTTCTGCAGGTTCTCGACCACCAGGGTGTTGCGCGAGCTGCCGGCGTCCGCGCTTTCTCCCGATGCGTGCGTGCGCGTGTCCATCTCAGTCGCGGCGCGGGTTGGCGAGCTCGCGCGACGGCGCAAGCGGAGCCGGGGAGCCGGGCGGCGTCGCGGCCGGCGAGCGGGGCCCGATCGTGCCGCGCACCCGGCCATCCCCGGAACCCGGGTCCTTCGGCGCGCCGCCGGTCACGAAGTACTTCGAGTTGCGCTGGTCGTACGTGATGGCGTCGCCGCGCAGCTCGTCGCGCTGCACATCGTTCTCCAGAAGGCGGATGCGCGCGCGCCCCAGCAGCTTCATGGTCTCGGCCTTCTCGTCGTACTCGATCCGCTCGCCATGTCCATCGATGTACTCCTCGATGCCGGGCTTGCTCACGTCGCGGCGCTGGCGGAAGGTCGCCAGCTTGCCGGGCGCGGCCTCGAGCACGCCGAAAATGTAGCCCTCGGGATCCTTGCGGATCTCCACGCGCTGCCCGGTGGCCCGTATCGTTCCCTTCACGAGCACGACGTCGCCGACGAGCACGCAGACCTGCTTGAGGTCGTCGCACTCGCCGCTGTTGGCCTCGTAGTTCAGGGGCTTGTCGCGGTCTGCGCGCTCGGCGTGCACGGGCGCCGCGCCTGCCGCACAGGCGATGGCGAGTGCGAGGATCGGCCGCTTCATTGTCTAGCCCCTTGCGTCCGGGCCGCCTCGAAAGTTCCGCGCACCTTCGAATGGAACTTCACGACCCGCTTGATGTTGTCGTAGTCCATGCCCACCGAGCGGATCACCGAGTTGCCGCGATCCACTTCGACCGGCAGGTCCGTGCTGAACTGCTCGAAGTCGGGAAGGGCGACGAGCTTCTCGGTGGCGAGCCGCATCGGCGCCTCGCCGTCCCTGCCTGGTGCACGCGTGATGACGACGTCGCCGGTCATGATGATGCGTTCGCCGCCTTCCTCGACCAGGGCCTGCTGTGCGCGCGCCTCGAGGCGGGGCTGGTCGGGGCGGAGGCTCACATAGCGCGGCTGCTGCAGTTCCGCGCGATCGTCGGCTGCGTAGTGCTTCATCGTCTCGGCGAACAGCCTGTTCGTCGCTCGTCCCATCGCGTCGAACTGTGTCAGTGTCACGCCGTTGCCGATGGAATCGGGCCCCTCGCGCGACACCGGGTTCGCCAGGTTGCTGAACTGGGCCGCCTGAGAGAACCAGTAGGTGACGCCCGCCAGTCCGGCGAGCAGCAGTATGGCGATGATGGCCGTGATGCGGTCACGCATGCGGACTCGCCTTCACCCGTGCGTCATCCGGGCGAAGTCCACGCCCTTCGCCTGGAGGATGAATTCCGCGAACGCGCGCACCGCCCCCCGCCCGCCGGCCTGCCCGGCGATCCAGTGCGCGGCCCGCTTCACTTCGTCGCGCGCATCGGCGACGGTCGCCGCGAAACCCGCCCGTGCGAGCACAGGCAGGTCCGGGAGGTCGTCGCCGACGAAGCCCGCCTGCTCGGCAGCGACTCCGGCGTCGCGCAGAAGTTCGTCCCACGCAGCCGCCTTGTCGCCACGGCCCTGCAGCACGCGCGCGATGCCGAGTTCGCGCGCCCGGGTGCCGACGATGTCCGAAGAGCGCGCCGACAGGATGGCGACCTCGATCCCGTGGCTGAGCAGCATCTTGATGCCGTGACCGTCGCGCACGTCGAAGACCTTGAGCGCCTCGCCCTGCGGTCCGTAGTAGAGCCGGCCGTCCGTCAGCACGCCGTCGACGTCGAGGGCGACGAGCCGGAGCCGGGCCGCGCGCTGCTCGGGAGTCATCTAGATCACCTTGGCCGCCATCAGGTCGTGCATGTGCAGGGCGCCGACGAGGGCGCCGCCGGCATCGACCACCAGGAGCTGGTTCTTCTTGCGCTGGTCCATCAGCTGCGCCGCCTCGGCGGCGAGCACGTCCGGGGCAATGGTGAGGGGGTTGCGCGTCATGACGTCCGCGAGCTTCACGTGGCGCACGTCGGCCGCGCGCTGCAGCAGCCGGCGCAGGTCGCCGTCGGTGAAGATGCCCTGCAGCCGGCCGTCGGCGTCGAGCACCGCCGTCATGCCCAGCTGCTTGCTCGAAATCTCCCGAAGCGCGTCGATCAGCGATGTGTCGACCGTGACCCGGGGAATCCTGTCTCCCGTGCGCATCACGTCGCGCACGTAGGTCAGCAGCCGGCGGCCCAGCGCGCCCGCCGGATGCGACCGGGCGAAATCGTCGGGACCGAACCCGCGGGCGTCGAGGCACGCGACCGCAAGGGCGTCGCCCAGCGCCAGCATCGCCGTGGTCGACGACGTGGGGGCCAGGTTCAGCGGGCACGCTTCCTTGTCGACGCGCACGTCGAGGTGCACGTCGGCGAGGCGCGCGAGCGACGAAGACGCGTTGCCGGTCATCGCGATGAGCGGCGTGCCCTCGCGCTTCGCGACGGGGAGCATCGTGAGCAGTTCGTCGCCTTCGCCGGAGTACGACAGCGCGACGAGCACGTCGTCGTGCGTGATCATGCCGAGGTCACCATGGGCCGCTTCCGCCGCATGCACGAAGATCGCGGGCGTGCCGGTCGAGGCGAGGGTGGCGGCGATCTTCCGCGCGATGTGGCCGCTCTTGCCGATGCCGCTGACGACGACACGACCCTTGCACTGGAGCAGCAGCTCGACCGCACGGGTAAATCGTTCGTCGAGGCGGGCCGCCAGGCCCTGGACCGCGGCAGCCTCGATCTGCAGGACGTCTCGCGCCATTTCGAGCGCGTGCGCGGAGGGAACCAGCGGGCTTGCGGACATGGATCGCGGGGATTTGCCTGATAGCCAGCCGCGATGGATGGCGTGCGGCCATAATACACCCGAAGGTTTTGCTGGCATGGGTTTTGCTCTGGCGAATTTGCTCCCTATTTGATGGCCTCGTCCGGTCTCGAAATCACGCTGCTGCTGCTCGCCGCCGTTGTCGTCGGCGTCGTCGCGTTCCGCCTGCTCCAGTTGCCGCCGCTGCTCGCCTACCTGGCGGTCGGCATCGTCATCGGGCCGCACGCGCTCGGGCTCGTCCCGGACCTCGAGGACACGCGCTACCTCGCCGAGTTCGGCGTCGTCTTCCTGATGTTCTCCATCGGGCTGGAGTTCTCGCTGGCGCGCCTGCGAACGATGCGCAGGCTGGTGCTCGGCCTCGGCGGCGCGCAGGTGACGCTGACCGTCGTCTCGACCCTGGCAGCCGGCTGGCTGGTCGGTCGTTACTTCGGCATCGGCCTCGCGGGCGCCTTCGCGCTCGGCGGCGCGCTCGCGATGTCGTCGACCGCAATCGTGATGAAGATGCTGGCCGAGCGCGGACAGGTCGATACGGAGCACGGCAAGCGGATTGTCGGCGTGCTGCTGTTCCAGGACCTCGCGGTCGTGCCGCTGCTGGTGATCATTCCCGCACTGGGCAGCGAAGCATCCGACCTTGGCTGGACGCTTGCCGTCGCGCTCGCCAAGGCGGCCGCGCTGCTGACCGTGCTGCTGGTCGGCGGGCAGCGGGTGATGCGGTGGTGGTTCCACACCGTCGCCAAGCGCAAGTCGCACGAGCTGTTCACGCTGAACCTGCTGCTGGTGACGCTCGGCCTCGCGTGGCTGACCGAAGTGGCCGGGCTGTCGCTTGCCCTCGGCGCCTTCGTCGCCGGCATGCTGATTTCCGAGACGGAGTTCCGCCACAGGGTCGAGGAGGACATCAAGCCGTTCCGGGACGTGCTGCTCGGGCTGTTCTTCGTCACGATCGGCATGCTCCTCAACGTCCGGGTCGTTGCCGACAACTTCGGCTGGGTCGCGCTCGCGCTGGTCGGCCCGGTGGCGTTCAAGTTCGGGCTGATCGTCGCCCTCGCGCGGCTGTTCGACGCCACGCCCGGCACGGCGATCAAGACCGGCCTCGCGCTGGCGACGGCGGGCGAGTTCGGGTTCGTCCTGCTCGGGCAGGCCGGGACGCACGGGCTGCTGAGCCCGCTGGTGCTGCAGGTCGTGCTCGCCTCGATGCTGCTGTCGATGCTGTCCGCGCCGCTGCTCGTGCAGCACAGCGACAGCATCGCGATGCGCCTGGCGTCGAGCGAGTGGCTGCACAAGTCGCTCGAGATCGCCCGCATCGCGCAGAGCGCGATCGCCATCGAGAAGCACGTGGTGATCTGCGGATTCGGGCGCAGCGGCCAGCACCTCGCGAAGATGCTCGAGCAGGAAGGCATCACCTACGTTGCCCTCGACCTCGATCCCGACCTGGTCCGGCAGGCGGCGGCGGCAGGCGATTCGGTCGTCTACGGCGATGCCGCGCGGCGCGAGACGCTGGTCGCAGCGGGCATCAGCCGGGCTTCCGCCGTCGCCATCACGTACGCCGACACCCCCTCCGCGCTGAAGATCCTCGACCACGTGCGCGAACTGAAGCAGGAAGTCCCGGTCATCGTGCGCACGCAGGACGATCACGATCTCGGGAAGCTGACCGCCGCGGGGGCGACCGAGGTCGTCCCCGAGGTGCTCGAGGGGAGCCTGATGCTGGGCTCGCACGCGCTCGTGCTGCTCGGCGTTCCGCTTTCGCGTGTCGTCAAGCGGGTCCGCGAGCAGCGCGACCAGCGCTACCAGCTCCTGCGCGGTTACTTCCACAGCACGGGCGACGACGACGACGTCGAGGAGGAAGGGCACGAGCGCCTGCACTCGGTGCCGCTGCATCCCGGTGCCGCCGGCGCGGGAAGGACGCTGGAGGAACTCGGGCTCCAGCCGCTGGGCGTCGAGGTGACCGCCGTGCGCCGGCGCGGCATCCGCGGGGCTGACCCCAGCCCGGGCATGCGGCTGCAGGTCGGTGATGTGGTTGTCCTGAGGGGTATTCCCGACGCGCTCGATCTCGCCGAGCGCCGGCTTCTGGAGGCTTGACGATGGACCGACGCGAAATCCTGCTTGGCACCGCGACGCTATTGCTCGCAGCCCGCGCGGGCGCCCAGCCGATGGAGCCGGCCGCGCTGTGGCCGGAACTGCAGAGAGGCGGCGTCGCAATCCTGCTGCGCCATGCACAGACCGAAGCCGGCATCGGCGACCCGCCCGGCTTCCGGATCGGGGACTGCGCGACGCAGCGCAACCTGTCCGCAGAAGGGCGACGGCAGTCCCAGCGGATCGGCGCGGCGCTGGAGGCTCGCGCGGTGCGGATCGACCAGGTCCTCTCCAGCCAGTGGTGCCGCTGCCTCGATACGGCGCGCCTGGCCTTTCCGAAGGCCAAGGTCGAGCCGTATCCCGCGCTGAACTCCTTCTTCGAGGACCGCTCCACGGAGCCGCGGCAGACACGCGAGGTGGCGGCGAGGATTGCTGCGATCCGCGCTCCGGCGAACGTCGTCTTCGTCACCCACCACGTGAACATCCTCGCGCTGGCTGGCGTGGCCGTCGGTTCAGGCGAGGCGGTGCTGGTGCGGTCGGCCGGCGGGGCGATGCAGGTGCTGGGCCGTCTCGCGCTTTGAGTTCGCTTCCCGGCGGACGCCCGGTGGTCCAGGGCGCCGGCGGACGGCACAGCGGGCGGCCCGTCACCGGCGAAGCCGGGATGGGGCCGATCAGGCGGCCGCGCCGGTCGGACTGCCGCGCCGCTTCCTGCCCTTCTGTCGCAGCAGCACGGGCGCGAGATAGCGCCCGGTGTGGCTGTCGGGATTGGCAGCCACG
>Ga0075339_1000005_pt1 | contig 20009 bp, 13 predicted proteins | sample RushMan_CattailN_4_FD_120076 | JGI IMG/M metagenome (GOLD analysis project Ga0075339, IMG submission 120076) | Natural and restored wetland microbial communities from the San Francisco Bay, California, USA, that impact long-term carbon... | ecosystem: Environmental > Terrestrial > Soil >... | reverse complement strand
CGGGGATGCGGATGGTACGTGCCTGGTCGGCGATCGAGCGGGTAATCGCCTGCCGGATCCACCAGGTAGCGTAAGTCGAGAACTTGTAACCGCGGCGGTACTCGAACTTGTCGACCGCCTTCATGAGGCCGATGTTGCCCTCCTGAATGAGATCCAGAAACTGCAGGCCGCGGTTCGTGTACTTCTTGGCGATCGAGATGACGAGGCGAAGGTTTGCCTCAACCATTTCCTTTTTGGCCTGACGGGCCTCGCGCTCGCCTTTCTGCACCGCCTTTACGATGCGGCGGAACTCCAGGATCTCAAGACCCGTCTCGGTGGCCAGATTATGGATGTCGCCGCGGATGCGCTCGATGTTGGGGCGCTCTTGCTTGACCAGGTTGCCCCACTTCTTGCCCTTATCGCCAATGCGGTCGAGCCAAGTCTGATCGAGCTCGTTGCCGAAGTATTCGTCAAGAAAGTCCTGGCGGGGCACGCCGTAGCTGTCGGCCAAACGCATTAGGCGCCCTTCGAATCCGACGAGTCGCTTGTTGATCGAATAGAGCTGCTCGACAAGGCTTTCGATACGGGCATTGTTCAGCGAGAGGCTTTTAACGTCGGCGATAATCTCGTCGCGCAGCTTGTCGTAGACCTTCTGCTGCTGACGCGAGCCCTGCTCGCCAGCCACCTGCTGTTCCAGCTTCTTATCCTGCTGCTTGCGCAGCTTCTTGTAGGTGCCGGCAATGCGATCGAAAGTTTCCAGAACCTTGGGCTTCAGCTCGGCTTCCATGGCCGCGAGAGAAAGCGCGTTCTCGAAGTCGTCGTCGTCGTCGCTATCGCCGCTGGAAGTTGTCTCCTCCTCCCCGCTGGCTTCGCTTTCCTCGCCTTCCTCGCTGTCTTCCGACCCGGCGGCGGGCGCTTTGGCTTCAGGGCCCTCGTAGGTGGCTTCCAGATCAATGATGTCCCGCAGGAGGATCTTGCCCTCGTTGAGCTCGTTCATCCAGATGATGATGGCCTGGAAGGTCAGCGGACTTTCGCAAAGGCCAGCGATCATCGCTTCGCGGCCGGCTTCGATGCGCTTGGCGATGGCGATTTCGCCCTCGCGCGACAGGAGCTCCACGGACCCCATCTCGCGCAGATACATGCGCACCGGATCGTCGGTGCGCTCGGCCGGCTCGGAGCGTGTCTCGGTCTTGACGAGGGCGGTGGAGGAGGTCAGCGCCCGGCCGCCTTCCTCTTCTTCGCCGATCTCCTCGGCGCTGTCCCCGCCTTCTTCCGTCTCTTCTTGATCGACGACGTTGATGCCCATGTCGGACAGCATCGCCATCGTGTCCTCGATCTGCTCCGACGAGACTTCCTCGGACGGCAGAACGGCATTGAGTTCATCGTAGGTCACGTAACCGCGCGCCTTGGCCGCTTTGAGCAGGCGCTTGACGGCTGCACCCGACAGATCGAGCAGCGGGCTGTCGCGCTCAGTTGCGTCGGCCGCGGGCTCCTCGGAGCGCTGGGCGGCGGGCGGGGCAGCACGCTTGGAAGGGGCTGCTTGGGTCTTGGTCTGCGGGGCGCGGCTCATGTGTGTGCCTCTCGTCAGGGCTCTAAATGGATTTGCGATAGGGGGCGCGAGACGTCGTCGGGGCAGCACCAATGCTCGCCACATTTTTCGTGGCGCAGCGGGGCCCCCTCGGGCGTGAGACAGGCGTTTCCCTCATATTGCAGCGGCATCTTCTGTGTTGTGATCCAGGCCGTCCGGGCGTGCCAAGCGTTCCAACTCGGCCTGAAGCTCGCAGATGCGCTGATAGGCATCCTCGTTGCGATCTTCATGCCAAGCCCGCTCTGCGCTTTCGAGCGCCGCCTTCAACCCAACCTGCCGTTCGTGCAGCGCGAGGGCGTGGCGCCAGCCAACTTCCACCTCAGCGCGCCCGGCATCGGGCTCGGCGAACCTGTCGCATTTGTGCGTCACCGACCGTTCGACGAGATCCAAGACCCCACCTAGGCCGATATTTCCCAAATGGGAGCGCAACGCAGGCGTGTCAAGAGAATTGTCAAGTGAAACCGCTGCAAGGATTGCGTCCGCTAGGCGCTGGATTGCCGGAGAGGTGAACACGACGGCGGCGAGGCGTTCAGCGTCCTCATCCGCGACCCAGGGGTGGTTCAAGAGAGTGCGGGCGAGCAGAAGTTCCCGGTAGCCGGGGCGGCCACGGTCGCCGGTAACCAATTGGCTTTTCAAGAGACTTGATGAGGCCATGGCGCGTCCGGGACCCATGCCGGGGCCGGATTCTCCGTGTCCGGCCCAGCGGGATCGCCCGATACCTTGGCCATGGCCGCTCCGATGCCCACCGCGCGTGCCATGCTGGCCCGGGGGCCGGTTGCCTGCCCAGCTTTGCCGCCCAAATCCGGTCTCCCGCGAAGGTCGGAAGGGCGTGGCACTCTGGCCCGCCCCCCAGGCAGCGGCAAGCCGGCGGCGCATGTCCTGCTCGTAGTGCCCGCGCACGGAGGGCTCCTCGATGCGGGCGACGAGCAGGCGGATTTGCTGTTCCAGGCGGGCCCGGCGCTCGGGCGTCGACCATTCGTCCTGCGCCCACTCCCGGTCGAACAGCACCTGGGCCAGAGGCTGGGCCGTGTTGAGGACCGCCTCCATGGCTTCCGGACCCTGCTGCCGGACGAGGTCATCGGGATCCAGCCCGTCAGGGAGGAAGGCAAAGCGGACGCTCTGGCCCGGCTTAAGGATGGGCAGAACCGTATCTATGGCTCGAAACGCTGCCTTCTTGCCGGCGCTGTCGCCGTCGAAGCAAAGGATCGGTTCCGGTGTCATCCGCCACAAGAGGCCCACCTGATCGGGCGTCAGCGCCGTACCGAGCGGTGCCACGGCCTCGGGAAAGCCGCCCTCGGAGAGCGCCACAACATCCATGTAGCCTTCGACCGCGATGACGCGGCCTTTGTCGTAGGCCGGGGAGCGCGCACCGTGCGCGTTGTAAAGATTGTGCCCTTTGTGGAAGAGGGGTGTCTCCGGGGAGTTCAGATACTTAGCCGGCGCGTCGGGATCGAGCGCCCGACCGCCGAAGGCAATGGTGCGGCCCTTCCAGTCGGCGATCGGGAACATGACGCGATGCCGGAAGCGATCGTAGGGCTCGCGGATGTCCTCGCCGGAGATGATCATGCCGGAAAGGGCAATTTCTTCACGGGAAAAGCCCTGACTGGTTAGAATATCCTTCAGCGCGGTACGCGAATTGGGTGCGTAGCCGAGCCGGAATGCCTTGATCGTTTCACGACGCAGGCCGCGCTTCTCGGTCAAGTAACGGCGTGCGTCGGCGCCTGCCGCCGACGCCAGTTGGTCTTCGAAATACGTCACGGAGGCTTCAAGAATGGCGGAGAGCCGCTGACGCTGATCGTAGATCTGCTGGTCGCGCGGCTCGGGTCTGGGTAACTGGACGCCGGCTTCGCCAGCCAGCCGCTCCACGGCCTCTGGAAACGAGAGCCCCTCTGTCTTGATGAGAAAGGTGAAAATGTCGCCGTGCTCGCCCGAAGCGAAGCAGTGGTAGAACCCCTTCTGGTCATTGACGTAGAACGAAGGGGTCTTTTCCACCTTAAAGGGAGACAGGCCGACCCACTCCCGCCCCTTTTTCTTCAAAGCAACCTTGCGCCCGACCACCTGGCTCACAGGCAGGCGGCCTCGAATTTCATCGAGGAGATGGGGCGAAAAGCGCATGGGACACCGAGCGGTTGAGATCTCGACCGAACGCTATGTGATTCGCCCCCCGCTTCCTGAAGCGTGTGCAGGCAACTCCCGTTTTCCACAGGGGAGGGATTGTCGAACCGGCAAATTCATCAATGGATTCCAGGTCCGGGCGCAGTGGCAGGGCCCGTTGGGTTACTTGAGCGCATCCTTCAGAATGGCGCTCGCCCTGCCGAAGTCCATGGTGCCCGTGTGCTTCTCTTTCAGATACGCCATTACACGCCCCATCTCCTTGAGGCCTTTGGCTTCGAGTTCCTCGACGGCGGCGGTGACGGCGGCCCGGATCTCGGATTCATCCATTTGGCGCGGCAGATAGCCCTCGATGACCGCGATTTCTTCGACTTCCTGATCAGCGAGGTCGTCACGGCCGGCCTTCCGATAGGTCTCGATACTTTCGCGACGCTGTTTGATCATTTTCTGCAGCAGGGCGAGGATCTCCTGATCGTCGATCTTTTCGCGGCCCGTCGCCTGACCCTGATCGTCGACGTTTGCCGAAAGGTCACGGTCCTTGATCGCAGCGTTGATGAGCCGAAGTGTCGCCAAGCGGCGCTTGTCGCCCGACTTCATGGCGGTTTTGATGTCTTCGCTGATACGGGTGCGCATGACTCGACTCGAAGCTCCTTCGTGCGGACGGCCGCGCTCTCTAGGATTTTGTCCCGTCGAGGGCAAGCCGTAGGATTGCTTAGGTTGGGAACATCGTCCTCCAAGACCGTGAAAAAGAGTGCATGAAGGCCGCGGCGGCGGCAGGCCCGGCTCCGCGGCGTCTTGGACCCTGCGGTTTCTTGATTTCCCGGATGGCTTACCCTAGGTTCCGGCCGTCTTCTCAAGGCCCTCGTCCGTCGGCCGATGGGCGCGCGTTATAGCGGCCAAAGGCTCGAAACGGACGGAAAGTGGGCCTGGTATATCCCCTCGAGGCCCCCGTTCATGACCCAATCGACGCCCGCGCCCTGGACAGATGCGCCAACGACTGCCCGGCTTGTTCTGGGGGATGGATCGGTCATCGAGGGTCAGGGGCTTGGTGCAGCCGGGGCCGCGGTCGGGGAAGTCTGCTTCAATACCGCGATGACCGGCTACCAGGAGATCCTCACGGATCCCTCTTATGCCGGCCAGATCATCACGTTCACCTTTCCCCATATCGGCAACGTCGGCACGAACGCGGAGGATACCGAGACTTCGAACCTCGCAGCGCGTTCGGGCGTACGCGGATGCGTGCTGCGCGCCTCGATCACCGATCCGTCGAACTACCGTGCGGTGGAGCATCTCGACCAATGGCTCAAAGCCCGGGGGATCATAGGCATTGCTGGCGTGGATACGCGTGCGCTGACCGCTTTGATCCGTGCCGGGGGGATGCCAAATGGCGTTATCGCCCACGAGCCCTCGGGGCAATTCGATATCGAAAAATTGAAGGCGGAAGCGAAGGCCTGGCCGGGTCTTCTGGGGCTCGACCTGGTTCCAGACGTGACCAGCGGGCAGAGCTATTCCTGGGATGAGATGCGCTGGGTGTGGGGTCAGGGTTACCCACGCAATCAACATCCGGAGTTTCACGTCGTCGCCATCGACTATGGTTTAAAGCGTAACATCCTGCGTTGTCTGGCGTCGGCCGGCTGCAAGGTAACGGTGGTCCCTGCGACCACGTCGGCAGAAGACGTCCTTGGGCGCAAACCTGATGGGGTGTTCCTTTCGAACGGCCCGGGCGATCCGGCTGCGACGGGCGAGTATGCCGTCCCTGAAATCAAGAAGCTGGTAGCAAGCGGCCTGCCGGTCTTCGGCATTTGCCTCGGCCACCAGATGCTTGGCCTTGCGCTGGGTGCCAAGACGAAGAAAATGCACCAGGGGCATCACGGCGCCAATCATCCGGTTAAGGATTTTACGACCAACAAAGTCGAAATCGTATCAATGAATCATGGCTTTGCGGTCGACCGCGAGACGCTACCCGACGGCGTCTTGGAAACGCACGTGTCGCTGTTCGATGGCTCGAACTGCGGCCTTTCTCTCGCAGGCAAACCTGTTTTTTCCGTACAGCATCATCCGGAAGCCTCTCCCGGTCCGCAGGATAGTCACTATCTCTTCAATCGCTTCACCAACATGATGCGGGCCCAGAAAGGCCTGCCGCTGGTGAAGGAGCGATGATCTGAGGCAAGACTCCGACAGTAGAAGAGATATGAAAAACCTGTCTACGCTAGCTCTCCTGGGCTTTTGCGTTCTTATTGCGCTCGCCGCAACACTTGGCCCTCGGGCCCCGAAAGCGAATATCAAACCGCATCCGTTGTGCCGGGCCGTGCTTGAATACGCGGACGTCGACGCCTGCGACATCTACGACACGGGGCGTCTTTCGGGACGCCCTGGCCTCATTGGCGGGGATAAGGCCCAAAATCTGAAAGAGGCCTTGCCGCTGCAAGACGACATCGATGTACTCATACTCGGTGAGGCGCACGACAATCCCCATCACCACAGGCTGCAGGCGCAGTTTTTGAACCGTGGCGCCGTCGTGCTTGAGCAGCTCAATACCGATCAGCGCACGGGTCTGGAGACCTTTGCGGCCAAGGCAGCGTCAATGGCGCCAGCCCAGCGGAAGGCTGCGTTCAAGTCGGCGGTTGGTTGGGAGAAGTCGGGATGGGCAAAATATCCCTATGATCCGGTGATCGATCGTTTGGCGATGGCCGAATTGGAAATTAGAGCCGGCGATCCGCCAAAGGAGAGGATCCGCGCTGCGGCCCGACAGGGGGCCGATGCGCTGACGGTGTCTGAAAGAGCGCGTCTGAAGCTCGATAAGCCGCTGGCTCCGGAACAGGCAGATGCCGCGCTGAGCGAGATCGAGGCCGCCCATTGCGGGATGATGCCAAAGGAAGCGCTCGCAAACATGGCCTTCGCGCAGCGCTACCGGGATGCTTATTTGGCCGATGCAACCTTGGAGGCGTCCAGCGCGCATGGGTACGCCGTCCTGCTGACCGGGAACAATCATGCCCGCACGGACCGGGGCGTGCCCTGGTACATCCGCGAACGTTCACCGGAGAAGAAGGTCGTCTCGGTGATGTTCGTCGAAGTCGAGCAGGGACAAAATCAGCCGGAAACGTACGTCCCGAGGGATCCGGAGGGCAAACCTGCTGCCGACTACCTGATCCTCACACCGCGTGCCGAGCGAAGCGACCCGTGCCTCGCCTTTAAGGAGCAGGCCGAGGCGGCGCCGTAGCCCGACCGGTTAAACCTTTCCCAGATTTAAGGACAGTGCCGGTCGGGGACCGCGTATAAGGGCGCAAAAATGCCTATCAAAAGGGAGGTTGTTCGGACCATGCGTGCCGTTGTTGTGACTATTGCTGCGCTCGCTTTGACTTCACCCGCGCTTGCCGACGATAAATGCAAGGGCGAGGTGGAAGCCGCCTTCGTCAAACAGCGTGCCGCTCCGGCTTTCCGGACGGTTGCGACGTCTCCGACACTGAATGGGCCTCTCGTCCGCACGATCGATTACGTCGCCCCCGACAAGATCTACTCCAAGATAGAGAGCCCCTCGGAAGACGCGCCTGTGGAGACCATCGGCATTGGCAAGTGGGCCTGGGCCAATACTGAGGGGGGCTGGGAAGAGCAGCCCCCGCACAACGCTCAGGTCGTGACCAGCGAGCGCGAGGCCTACAGGGTCCCGCCGAAAGCCGCGGCAGACTTTACCTGTCTCGGCAAGGTGACCTATGAGGGTCGCGAAATGCTCGGCTACGCGACCGCGCCGGCCAGGGACACCGACGGCATGGAAGTCGTCACGACGGTTTACGTGGACCCGGCGACAGGGCTTCCGTCAGCCTATCTGACCAAAGGAACCAAGGCCGAAGGTCCGCCGAAATTCACGGCCATCTACACCTACGGTGACGACATCAAAATCGATCCGCCGACCGGCGTGATCCCCTCGTCCGAATGACGCGAAGGCCGGCAGTCAAGAGAACCACGGCCTGCGCCCCCAACTCGGAGATGCTGGCTGGATACGACGGAGACCATCTGAAATGACATTTCTAAAGCGCGGCGCTCTGGCGGTCCTCGTGTTGGCCGGAACCGCTTCAGCGGCCAGTGCCGATTGCACGCGTGAGGTCCACCAGGCCTTCACGCGCCAGAGCAACTCCGACATGGTTCGCAAAGAGATGAACCTGATTGGAGAGCAGGGGCCGTTCAAGATGCTGATCGAGTACGTCAAGCCCGATCGCATGCGCCAGGTGGTGACCACTCTCATCGAGCCCGACAAAGCGACTGAAACGGTGCTCGTCGGCAAGGAAGCTTGGGGGCGGACGGATGAGGGCTGGAAAGTCCTCGATCCCTCCACCACCGAGCAGATCATCAACTTCTTCAATAGCACGCTCGCCGAAGTGCCGGCCAATGTCGGCCGCTTCGAATGCATGGGTGCTGAAACCCTCGAAGGCCAGAAGGTTCGCGCCTACAAGGGGCTGGACGAAGAGAAGCCGGACACTCCGGAGCAGATCGAGGCCAAGAAGCGTGGTGAAACCCCGGCTGAGGCACCGAAGAACGAGGCGGTTCGGGTCGTCTATCTCGATGTCGACACCGGCATGCCGGCGCGGATCATCTTTGCCCGGGAGGGCATGCTCGACAAGCCGATCTTCAAGGAGGTCTACAGTTACCCGACCGATCTGAAGATCGATAAGCCCACGAATGTGACGCCGTAGTCCCCCCGGCACGGCGCACGCCCGCCCCGTCCCTTTACGCTGAAAAGACGTCACACAGCCCGGTCCGCCCTCGCGGAGCCGGGCTTTTGACCGCCAAAACAGGTCATATTGTTGAGGGGGCGATCGCAGGCCTTGACGGGGGCCTCGCCAACCCTCAGCACAGGGCCCGGCTGCCTTGGGTCGCGCGAACCGTCGCGGCCTATAGCCAAACCATTTGCCCTGCAATAAGAGTTGGCCCCGCCATGCCGAAACGCACAGATATCGATACCATCCTCATCATTGGCGCAGGGCCCATCGTCATCGGGCAGGCCTGCGAATTCGATTATTCCGGGACCCAGGCCTGCAAGGCCTTGAAGGCCGACGGATACAGGATCGTCCTGGTGAACTCCAATCCTGCGACGATCATGACCGATCCGGATCTGGCGGACGCCACCTACATCGAGCCGATTACACCTGAGGTCGTCGCCAAGATCATCGCCCAGGAGAAGGCGACCCGGCCTGACAAGAAGCTCGTCCTCTTGCCGACCATGGGCGGGCAGACGGCGCTCAACACCGCGCTGGCGCTCGAGCGCCAGGGTGTCTTGGCCGCCATGGACGTCGAACTCATCGGTGCCAAGGCCGAGGCCATCGACAAGGCGGAGGACCGCAAGCTCTTCCGCGAGGCCATGGACCGCATCGGGCTCGAGAGCCCGCGGGCGGCAATAGCTGCTTCACCCGAGATCCGCGACGCGGACGGCAGTATCGTCGGATACGACCGCTCGTCCGGCTTCGCCGAGGCGATGCGCGCTCTCGACCAGATCGGCCTGCCGGCAATCATCCGTCCGGCGTTCACGCTCGGCGGCACAGGCGGCGGTGTCGCCTACAACCGCGAGGAGTTCGAGACGATCGCTAAGTCGGGCATAGATGCCTCGCCTGTCGGTCAGATCTTGATCGACGAGAGCCTGCTCGGCTGGAAGGAGTATGAGATGGAGGTGGTCCGCGACAAGGCGGACAACTGCATCATCATCTGCTCGATTGAGAACCTCGATCCAATGGGCGTGCACACCGGCGACAGTATTACTGTCGCTCCCGCTCTGACGCTCACGGACAAGGAATACCAGATCATGCGCGACGCCTCGATCGCGGTGTTGCGCGAGATCGGGGTGGAGACAGGCGGCTCGAATGTGCAGTTCGCCGTCAACCCGGCCGATGGGCGCCTCGTCGTCATCGAGATGAACCCGCGCGTGTCGCGATCGTCTGCGCTTGCATCGAAAGCCACCGGCTTCCCGATTGCCAAGATCGCGGCCCGGCTTGCTGTCGGCTACACCCTGGACGAGTTGGAGAACGATATTACGGGGGGCGCGACGCCGGCCTCGTTCGAGCCCACGATCGACTACGTGGTCACCAAGATTCCGCGCTTCGCGTTCGAGAAGTTCCCGGGTGCGGATTCGACCCTGACGACTGCCATGAAGTCCGTCGGCGAAGTCATGGCCATCGGCCGCACGTTTGCGGAAAGCCTGCAGAAGGCTCTGCGTTCAATGGAGACGGGTCTGACCGGCCTCGACGACGTCGTGCTGGAGGGCCTTGGCGGCGGCGACGACAAGAACATCGTGCGCGCAGCCCTATCGCGCCCTGCACCAGATCGTCTCCTGAAGGTGGCACAGGCGCTGCGACTGGGCGTCGACCACGAAACGGTGCACGCTTTCTCCAAGTTTGATCCTTGGTTCATCCAGCGTCTGCAAGAGATCATCGATCTGGAGGCGCGCGTGAAGGCACACGGTCTGCCGACGACGGCGCGGCAGATGCGTATGCTCAAATCCTTCGGGTTCTCGGACGCGCGGCTTGCCAAGCTCGCCGGGAAGACGGAGGCACAGGTCCGGGCTCTGCGACATGATCTTGGCGTGCACCCCGTCTTCAAACGCATCGACACCTGTGCGGCGGAGTTCGCGGCGCCCACGGCCTACATGTATTCGACCTATGAAACGGGTCTGACCGGTGAGCCCGTTTGCGAGGCCCAGCCATCCGATCTCGAGAAGATCATCATTCTTGGCGGCGGTCCAAACCGCATTGGTCAGGGAATCGAGTTCGACTACTGCTGCTGTCACGCGTGTTTCGCTCTGACTGCGGCGGGTTATGAGACCATCATGGTCAACTGCAATCCGGAGACGGTCTCAACCGACTACGATACCTCCGATCGGCTCTACTTCGAGCCTTTGACCGCGGAGGACGTGCTGGAGTTGATCCGCACCGAGCAGTCGCGCGGCAAGCTCAAGGGTGTCATCGTTCAGTTCGGTGGCCAGACGCCGCTGAAGCTCGCCGGTCCTCTGGAAGAAGCCGGCGTGCCCATTCTCGGCACGTCGCCCGATGCGATCGACCTGGCCGAGGATCGCGACCGCTTCAAGGCGCTCATCGACCGGCTTGACCTGAAACAGCCGGCCAGCGGCATCGCGCGCACGCCTGGCGAGGCCCGTGCCGTGGCCGACGGCATCGGTTATCCGGTGGTAATCCGGCCGTCCTATGTGCTGGGTGGCCGCGCCATGGAGATCGTGCACGACGGCGTGGAGATCGACCGCTACATCGCCAAGCTCTCCGCCACGCTCGACAATCCCTCTGAACTTGTTGTCTCGGCCAAGCGTCCGCTGCTCATCGACCGTTATCTCTCGGATGCGGTGGAGGTGGACGTCGACTGCCTTTCGGATGGCAAAGACACGTTCATCGCGGGCGTCATGGAGCACATTGAAGAAGCCGGCATTCATTCCGGCGACAGTGCCTGCTCCCTGCCGCCGCACTCGCTCTCCGAAAAGACCGTGGGAGAACTGGGCGAACAGGCGCGAAAGCTTGCGCTTGCCCTTGAGGTCAAGGGCCTCATGAATGTGCAATTCGCCATCAAGGACCAGGACATCTACATCCTTGAGGTGAACCCCCGTGCCTCGCGCACGGTGCCGTTCGTTGCCAAGGTGATCGGCGAACCGATCGCTGGGATTGCGTCCAGAGTGATGGCAGGCCAGCCGCTCGCATCCTTCCAACTCGTAAATCGCAAGCTCGACCACATCGCGGTCAAGGAAGCCGTGTTCCCCTTCGCACGCTTCCCGGGCGTCGATCCGATCCTGGGGCCTGAGATGCGCTCGACGGGAGAGGTGATGGGACTCGACCGCGACTTCGCGATTGCCTTCGGAAAGAGCCAGATCGGCGCCGGCCAGAAGATGCCGACTTCGGGAACCGTCTTCGTGTCCGTGAAGGACAACGACAAGGACCGCATTGCAGCCCCGCTGCGGGAATTGAGCGCCATGGGCTTCAAGATCGTGGCGACTCGGGGCACCAAGCGCCAGTTGGAAGCCGAGGGCGTTCCCTGCGAAGTCGTCAACAAGGTACTGGAGGGTCGGCCACACATCGTGGACGCCATCAAGAACGGCGAAATTGCCTTGGTTTTCAATACGACAGAGGGAGCCAAGGCGCTGGCGGACAGTAAGGACATCCGGCGCACGGCCTTGCTTCACCACGTACCCTATTATACAACTCTGGCAGGTGCCGTAGCTGTCACCCGGGCCATCAAGGCCCTGAAGTCCGACACGTTGAAGGTTGCGCCGCTGCAGGCCTACGTCGCGCGCGCGTCCTGAAGCGTTCGGAGGTTCGGAGATCCGGCAAATCGGGCGTGGCCAGTCGTGCCGCGCCCTGATCGTGCCGGGCTGGTACCTCTCGCGTTTGCGGATGCATCGAAGAGGGTTCTGGCCACGTGGCCAGGCCAATCAGGAGGCGTTAGCGATGTCCATGGATCGAGTTCCTATGACCATCGATGGCTATAAAAAGCTCGAGGAGGAACTGCATCGCCTGAAAGCCGTAGAGCGTCCGCGCATCATTCAGGCCATTTCGGAAGCACGCGCGCACGGAGATCTCTCCGAGAATGCGGAGTATCACGCTGCCAAGGAGGCCCAGGGCCTCAACGAGGCGCGCGTGGCAGAACTGGAAGACAAGTTCAATCGCGCCGATGTCATCGACCCCTCGTCGCTCACGGGCGCGACCATCAAGTTTGGCGCCACCGTGACGCTCGTCGACGAAGATACGGACGAGAAGGTGAAGTACCAGATCGTCGGCGACATGGAGGCGAGCGTCAAGGAAGGCAAGATCTCCATCTCGTCTCCTATTGCGCGTGCACTCATCGGTAAATCGAAGGGCGACAGCGTCGAAGTGACGACGCCCAAAGGCTCGCGCTCCTACGAGATACTAAAGATCGAGTGGAAGTGAGGCCGGCCCGCGAACCTAACGTTCGCGGTGCGGGCGGTTGAGTGACGGTGACATGACCGCCCACGAGGCACCTCAAGGCGCGCGCCTTTCCGACCGCGCATTCGACTATCCAAGCTACAGGCTCTATTGGGCGGCGCGCTTCCTGCTCGTCTTCGCTCTGCAGGTGTTGAGCGTGTCGGTTGGTTGGCAGATCTACGACCAGACGCGCGATCCTTTCCTTCTCGGCCTCGTCGGGCTCGTCCAGTTCCTGCCCGCGCCGCTGCTCGTGCTGGTGACCGGTTCGGTGGCCGATCGCTACAACCGGCGGCGGATCATGGCGACCTGCATGGCTGTGCAGGCGCTCTGCGCGGGCGCGCTGCTAACGCTTCTGCACCAGGGCCTCACCGCGATCTGGCCCGTCTATGCCGTGCTTTGTGTCTTCGGCGTCGCGCGCGCCTTCATGGGCCCTGCGGTACAGTCGCTTTTGGCCAATCTGCTGCCGCCCGTTGCGCTCGCCAATGGGATTGCGCTCAACTCCTCCAGCTTTCAGGTTGCGACCATCACGGGCCCCGTGGCGGGAGGACTTCTCTATGGAATTTCCTCGGAACTATCCTATTCGGTTTCGATCGCCTTCTTTCTCCTAGCCGGCCTCCTCACGCTCCTGATCCCCAAACCCGCCCAGCGGACCTCTTCGGCCCCGGTGTCGACGGAAGCGCTGCTAGCTGGCTTTCGCTACATCTGGAAGCAGCCGGTTGTGCTGGGCGCCATGTCGCTCGACATGGTGGCCGTCATGCTCGGCGGCGCGACGGCGCTGCTGCCGGTCTTCGCCCGCGATATTCTCGACGTTGGTCCCTGGGGGCTCGGTGCGCTGCGCTCGGCCGTCGCTGTCGGCGCGCTGCTGATGAGTCTCTGGCTCTTGCGCAATCCCGTGCGCGACAACGCCGGCTTCATCCTGTTTGTCTCGGTCGCCGTCTACGGGGTGGCGATCGTAGTTTTTGGCCTGTCGAACACCGTATGGCTCTCGGTGCTGGCGCTTGTCGTGGTGGGCGCAGCCGACATGGTAAGTGTCTTCATCCGCCAGACCCTCGTTCAGCTGAAGACCCCCGACGAACTCAGGGGGCGCGTCAGTGCCGTCAACATGACCTTCATCGGGGCCTCGAACGAACTGGGCGAATTCCGCGCGGGCAGCATGGCTGCGGTCGTCGGAGCGGTGCCAGCCGTAGTCATTGGCGGTGTCGGGGCCCTCATCACAGCCGGCTTATGGGCGCGTCTTTTCCCCGGTCTTCGCAATGTGCGCCATCTGGACCGGATGGGCTGAAGGCAACGGCGAGGAAACCCGCAGGGTCTCAACCCGCGTTTTCCTCAGGTGCCACCGGAACGCCGGGCGCCAGCTTGGCGCGGCGGATGGTGAGCGATGTTTTGACACTCGCGACATTGGGAACGGCCGTCAATTCCTTCAGGACGAACTCCTGGAACGTCGACAAATCGCGTGCAACGCACTTCAGGATATAATCGTTCTCGCCGGAAAGCATGTAGGCCTCGCGCACGATGGGCCATCCGATGATCCGGTTCTCGAAGGCGCGCAAATCGGATTCCGATTGGCTGTGCAAACCCACCATGGCGAAGGCGGTGATTTCGAAGCCCAGAGCGCGTTCGTCGACGAGCGCGGCATACCCGGTGATGACGCCTGTCTCTTCCAGCGCGCGGACGCGGCGCAGGCAGGGTGGAGCGGAGAGGCCGACCTTGCCGGCGAGCGCGACATTCGTGAGCGAGCCGTCGGCCATCAGTTCTTTCAGTATGCGTAAATCGGTGGTGTCGAGACGGCGGGTCATAGGGTTCCAAAGGGCCGGTCTGGTTTCAAATAATGTCTTCAGGGCCATTGTTTAGGCAATAAAATTACTGAATTGCAACCCCGAACTCCTGCACGGGCTGGCTGGACAGTCCCGCGCGAAATGACCAGTGTGAGCGCCATGGTGAACGATGAGCACGTATCCAAACGCCCGCCCATTCGGCCGCTCGCGGGACTGAAATGCTGGATTATCAGCGAGCCTAAGGCGGGCATGGATACCCAGACTACGGGCGTCGCGGAGGCGCTGGGTGTCAACTATGAAATGAAGCGCGTCGGTTTTCCGGGTGTGAAGAAACTGACAGCGCCTTGGGGCCGTGTGCCCCGATCGGAGCAATTCGGCGCGCCCGGCGCGGCGTTCGCGCCGCCCTGGCCCAATCTGGCCATCGCAACCGGCCGGGCCTCCATTCCGTATTTGCGCGAATTGAAGCGGCGGGCTGGCGCGTCCGTGTTCACGGTCGTTTTGCTCGATCCGCAGACGGGGCCGAAGACCGCCGACCTTATTTGGGTGCCCGCACACGATCGCCGGCGGGGTGCGAACGTGGTCACCACGGTTATTTCTCCCCATGGCTTCTCACCGGAACGCATCGCGCGACTGAGGGAACAGATGCCGCCGGAGATTGCGGCGCTGCCCGCTCCGCGCATCGCCGTGCTCCTCGGGGGGCGGAATGGGTCCTATCAGTTCAGCGAAGCCGACGATCAGCGCCTGAAGGCGTCGATCGAGAGCCTCGCTGCGTTGGGAGCGAGCTTCATGATCACGCCCTCGCGGCGTACACACGCGCGGCTGCTCGATGTCACGGAAGAGGCAACGCGGAACGCACCCCGTATCCTCTGGGATGGTATCGGTCCGAACCCCTATCCAGATTTTCTGGCCCACGCGGATGCTTTCGTCGTGACTGCCGATAGTGTCAACATGACAGGCGAGTGTTGCGTTACTGGCAGGCCCGTTTATGTCTTCGCCCCCACGGGCGGAAAGGCGAAGTTTCATCGGTTCCACGAGTCGCTTGGAGCCCTCGGGGCCACGCGTCCGCTGCCTGTAACTGTGGAGTGTCTTCCCAACTGGTCGTATGCGCCCCTCTACGCAACACGTGACATTGCGCGTGAGATCGAAGTGCGCTTTCAGCGCCGCACCATGTGGCTTGGCGCGCAGACGAGTGCGTCCTCCAGTTGATCCGCTGTGCGGCCGCCTCGCCAACAGGAACGCCGCGCAATGTTACTTGCGCGGCGGTGTGTAATTTCATGTCGGTGCCGTCAGAGTGCTGCACCACCAAAGTCGTTGACGACCTTGCAGGGGACGGCCTTCGCGGCCAGCGCCTTACACATCTTCTGGGCCTCGTCTGCCGACTTCACAGGGCCGGCCATGAGATTGTAGACGAGCCCGCTATCGTCCACGCTCATGGAATAGCGCGGTTCGAGGTTCTTCAGGTTGGGTGCGTGCGTTTCAGAGAGCAGGCTCCAGCTCAGCCGCAGGCTATCCAGTGATGAGCCGGTGGCGATTTGAACGCCGACCGGGTTCTCCGCGGATTTTACGACGGCAGGCCCGAATGGCGGCGGCTCCGTTGCTGCTGCCGACTCTACACTGCCGGTCTCGATTTTTTTCTCCGCGGCGGCTTTTGCAGCCTTGGCGTCAGCCGTCTTCTTGGCCGGGGGCGGAGCGGTCCTGAGAACATCAGCGGTTGAACGGCCGTTTGGCGGCCCAGCCACAGGGGCCGTGTCGAGCCTGAGTTCTGCAGGAGGAAGACCGGAATCTGACGCCGCCGACGTCCCGGAAGTCGTCAGTGCGGCCAGCCGGTCGGACAGTGCGCGCTGCTCGGCGCCGGTCTCGCTCACCTGAGAGCGAACCTCGGCCACCTCCTCGCGCAGCGCCTCCAATGAACCACGCAGGTGCTCCACCTCGGCCACCAAAGTGGCGTCGGTCTTTGCGACGCCGATGCGCGGCACGAGATCGGGTTTTGTCAGGACCACGCCGAGATAGCCAACTGCGAGGCAGCCGAGGAGGCCCCAGACGATGCTGACGCCAGACCTAGACGATCTGGGCATATTCGAGCGCTCGCTGGCATGGGCAGCCTCGGAAGCATGGGACTGAGCCATGTGCGGCTGCGCCGCCGCTTCCCCGTGGAAGAGCGGATGATCAATCGAAATGGCCGTTTCGCGAAGCGCCGGCGTCATGGCCGGGTCGGTGGACCTGCTTCTGCCAGACGGCAGCGGCGGCGGCATATCAGGCATCTGGGAAGGGGTTGCGGACATGCGTAAGAACCCTCAAAAAACTCATGCTTTCCAGAGTGCTCGCCCGAGTCGCGGCGGGGGGTCAACGCAGGTGGGCGACGGCGCGCGCCCTGCGTTGTGGAAGAGCTGGGATAACCGCCCGCTAAGGCGAAGCTTCCTTGATTTATGCTATCTAAGGTAGAAATTGGTGGGGTTTTAGCGGCAAGACGGGCCGGCGCGAATCTGCTCAGGTTGGGTCCTTTCTGGTGTGCCATTGGAAATTCACCAAGGGCGGCTAGCGCTGAGGCGGTACGGACTTTGCAGGAGTTGCAGTAGTCGACGGCGCGGCAACACTGTTTGATTAATCCTGGGTGGCCTATGAACCGCTCCGCGGGTCTCTGGCGGACATCCGGTGGGATGGACGGGTGGTAACGCCGCCACCTATTCGAAAGGTTCACGAAGCGACCATGGTGTCTCAATCTCCACTGATCGTCGTTTTGGCCGCGGGCAAGGGAACGCGCATGAATTCCGCGCTTCCAAAGGTCCTGCATCGCATTGCAGGCCGCTCGTTGCTGGGGCATGTGCTAGCGCTGGCCGCGGGAGTGGATGGTGCGCGGCTGGCTATCGTGGTCGGACCCGGCATGGACGACGTGACAGCCGAGGCCCGGCGTCTGGCGCCGTCGGCGCAAGTCTTCATTCAGGAGCGACAGGCGGGCACGGGGGATGCCGTTTTGGCCGCGCGCGCCGCGCTGCAAGGGCACAACGGTGATGTCATCATTCTTTATGCCGATACGCCGCTCATTGAGCCGTCCACGCTGAAGGCGTTGAGGGGGGCACTCGATGCGGGGGCGGGCGTCGCGGTTCTCGGGTTCGAGGCCAAGGATCCGTCGGGCTACGGCCGGCTTCTCACAGCGGGGGGCGATACCCTCATCGCAATCCGGGAGCACAAGGATGCAAGTCCGGAAGAGCTGGCCGTTAAGCTCTGCAACTCCGGCGTCCTGGCCTTCCGGCTGCCGGACCTTCTGGGCGTTCTGGACAGAATTGGCAATGCCAATGCGAAAGGCGAGTACTACCTGACCGACGCTGTGGAGATCGCCCACGGTGACGGCGTGCGGGCCACCGTCGTAACGTGTCCGGAAGTGGAAGTTCTTGGCGTCAATTCGCGGGCGCAGCTGGCGACCGCGGAGGGCATCTGGCAGGATCGCGCCCGGTCTGCGGTCATGGAGAACGGCGCAACTCTCGTTGCGCCCGAGACGGTCTGGTTCAGCTACGACACCCTTATCGGTCGGGATGTCGTCATCGAGCCGCATGTGGTATTCGGTCCCGGGGTCACAGTGGAGGACGGGGTCCAGATCAGGGCCTACTGCCACTTTACCGGCGCTCGCATCGGCGCAGGTGCCGAGGTCGGCCCGTTCGCTCGGCTCAGACCCGGAGCGGAACTTGGAGCCGGCGTACACATCGGGAATTTTGTGGAGGTGAAGAACACCACCATAGGTGCCGGAGCCAAGGCGAACCATCTGTCCTATCTCGGCGATGGCGTGGTCGGCGCGCGTTCTAACATCGGTGCGGGCACGATCTTCTGCAATTACGATGGCTTCTTCAAACACAAGACGGAAGTGGGCGAGGGTGCGTTTATCGGATCAAACTCGTCGCTCGTTGCCCCGGTCACCATCGGCGAGGGGGCCTACATCGGTTCGGGCAGTGTGATCACGAAGGACGTAGCGGCAGGCGCGCTGGCGCTCGAGCGGACGGTCCAGGAAGAGCGACCGGAGTGGGCGGCCAAGTTCCGGGCAGTGATGTCGCGGCGCAAGGCAAAAGCATGAGCGGTTCATGCGCCGGAAGCAGATGCAGCTCGTGATTTGCGGCTTCAGGAACGCACGGAATAGTCACCGAAGGGACGCCGGCCGGACCGGATCCCAAGCTTATCAAGGACATCGGGCATGTGTGGCATTGTAGGAATACTCGCATCCAAACCTGTGGCGCTCGATCTCGTCGACGCTCTGCGCCGGCTCGAGTATCGCGGGTATGACAGCGCCGGCATTGCCACACTCGAAGACGGCCACCTCGATCGCCGGCGTGCAGAAGGCAAGCTGCGCAATCTGGAAATGCGTCTAAACGAACAGCCGCTGAACGGGCATGTAGGCATCGGTCATACGCGATGGGCGACGCACGGTCGTCCGACCGAGCGTAACGCCCATCCGCACATGAGCGCCAAGGTCGGCGTCGTGCACAACGGCATCATCGAGAACTACCGCGAACTCAAGGCGGAACTTTCCTCGCGCGGCCACGTCTTCGAGACCGACACCGACACGGAGGCGGTTGTCCATCTCGTTACCGATGAACTCGACAAAGGGCTTGAGCCGGTAGAGGCGGTCAAGGCCGCGTTGGCCAGGCTGCGGGGAGCGTTCGCGCTTGGCATCATCTTCGCCGGTCACGACGATCTTATGTTTGCGGCACGCAAGGGGAGCCCGCTCGCCATCGGCTACGGGACGGGAGAGGTCTATTTGGGGTCCGACGCGATCGCGCTTGCCCCTTTCACAGATACGATCACCTACCTCGACGAAGGCGACTGGGCGGTGATGCGCCGTTCGGGGGTGGAGATCTACGATGAGGCTGGCGCCCGGGTTGACCGGCCGAAAATCAAGTCGGTGGCCAGCTCACTTCTCGTCGATAAGGGCAACCACCGCCACTTCATGGCGAAGGAGATCCACGAACAGCCCGAGGTCGTGAGCCATACGCTCGCAAACTATCTGGACATGGGCTCCGGCACGATCAACTTCCCTGATCTGGGTATTGATCTTGCCAAGGTGCCGCGCGTGACGATCTCCGCCTGCGGTACGGCTTACTATGCCGGACTCGTGGCGAAGTATTGGATCGAACGCTACGCGCGGGTGCCGGTGGAGATCGATATCGCTTCGGAGTTCCGCTATCGCGAGGCGCCGCTCGTCGAGGGTGGGCTCGCCGTGTTTGTCTCCCAGTCGGGCGAGACAGCCGACACGCTTGCAACCCTGCGCTACTGCAAGGCGGGCGCACAGCGGATTGTCTCGGTGGTCAACGTGCGGACCTCTACGATCGCGCGCGAGAGCGACGCCATTCTGCCGACGTTGGCCGGCCCCGAGATCGGTGTCGCCTCGACGAAAGCGTTCTCCTGCCAGCTCTCCGCGCTCGCGTGTCTCGCAATCGCGATCGGGCGCGCGCGGGGGACGATCCGCCCTGAAATGGAGGGCGAACTCGTCAAGGCCCTCATCGAGGTGCCGCGACTCATTTCCTCCATGCTGAACAACGAGCATCAGTATGAGGAGCTGGCTCAGTATCTCTCCAAGGCGCGCGACGTGCTTTTTCTTGGCCGCGGCATCAACTACCCGATCGCCCTCGAGGGGGCGTTGAAGCT
>Ga0075339_1000004_pt1 | contig 22548 bp, 18 predicted proteins | sample RushMan_CattailN_4_FD_120076 | JGI IMG/M metagenome (GOLD analysis project Ga0075339, IMG submission 120076) | Natural and restored wetland microbial communities from the San Francisco Bay, California, USA, that impact long-term carbon... | ecosystem: Environmental > Terrestrial > Soil >... | reverse complement strand
TATGATCAAGAAATCGTTGGCCCTGTTCCCGCTGCTGCTGATCCTGCTGCTGGCCGGCACGGCCGTGGCCCAAACAGAGGTTACAGCGACGCTTGCAGCTCCCCAGGAAGCACTCACTGTCGGCGATCCGCTCAACCTGACCCTCACCGTCACCCACCCGACCGGCTACCGCGTCATTCCCCCCGATTTCACAGAATTTGAAGAAGGGTGGGGTGACTTTGTTGTCGCCAGCCAATCCCCGGCCACAACTGTGGAGAATGGCGACGGCACGGCAACGACGACGATCGAGATCGACGCGCGTTTGTTTGCGCCGGGCACATTTGCCACGCCGCCGCTGACGATCAGTGTGACGGATGGAGCAGGACAGTTGGGTGAGGTAACGGCCGCGCCTGTGCCTGTACAAATCAATTCGGTGCTGGTGGAAGGGGACACCGAACTGCGCGATATCAAACCCCAGGCGGAGCTGCCCTACGCCAACCTGCTGCCCTGGCTGCTGGGTGGGCTGCTGCTGGCGCTGCTGGCCGGCGGCGTCTATTGGTTGTGGCGCCGCCGCCAGGCACAGCTGGCCCTGGCCGCCGTGGATACGCGCACGCCGGCTGAAATCGCGCTGGACGATCTGGCAGCGATTGAACGGCTGGGCCTGCCGGAGCAAGGGCGCTTCAAGGAGCATTACAGCCTGGTGACGAATACCGTGCGCCACTATATCGAGACCGTGTACGGCATTCCGATGATGGAAAGAACAACCGGCGAAATCCGCGCCGAACTGGCCCAGACGGGCATGGATCGCGCGGTGAGACAGCAGTTGATCTCGTTCCTGCAAGAAAGCGACTTTGTCAAATTTGCGGACATCACGCCGCGCACGGCCGAGGCTTATGCTTTGCTGGCGCAGGGGCGCGCGCTGGTGGAAGCGGCTCAGCCGCTGGTGATCACTGTTGAGGAGGGAGCCGGGACGACCGCGCCCAGCACGGCGCTGCCGGGCTTTGCCGAAAACGGCCGTGGCCCCAAGGTCGAGAAAACAACGCATGAGTAATTTTCAATTCGCCAACCCCTGGCTGCTACCGCTGGCCTTTCTCATTCCGGCGCTGCTGGCCGCCTACTATCTCTTCGCCTCGCGGGCCACGCAGCCGGCCACCATGCACCACCCGGCGACGCGCCTGATGCAGGGGCTGCCCCGTTCCTGGCGCACAACCTGGCGGCCGCTGGCTACCGTGCTGCGCATGATCGCTGTGGCCTTGATGATCGTCGGCCTGGCGCGCCCGCAAATTGTGCAGGGCCGCGAGACGATCACCGGGGAAGGCGTGGATATCGCCCTGGCCCTGGACATTTCGGGCAGCATGGCCTCGCTGGACTTTGAGCCGCAAAACCGCCTGGAGGCAGCCAAGCAGGTGATCAACGACTTCATCGTCGAACGGCCGTATGACCGCGTCGGCCTAGTCATTTTCGCCAGCGAAGCCTTCAGCCAGAGTCCCCTGACTCTGGATCACAACATGGTCAGTCGCTCGCTGGAACAGGTAGAGCTGGCGGCAGACCTGGGCATTGAGGACGGCACGGCCATTGGCCTGGGCGTAGCCAATGCCGCCAATATGCTCACCAACAGCGACGCCGAGAGCAAGGTTGTCATTTTGCTGACCGACGGCGTCAACAACTCCGGTCAGATCGATCCGCTCACCGCGGCCGAAGCAGCCAAGGCCCTGGGGATCAAGATTTACACCATCGGCGCGGGCAAAACGGGCGAAGTCCCCGTGCCTGTGCCCGGCCTGTTCGGCGGCACGAGCATCGTCTATCAGGAAAGCGTGCTCGATGAGGCCACGCTGCAGCAGGTGGCGGACATTACGGGCGGCAAATATTACCGCGCCGAAGATACTCAGGGGCTGCGCGCGATTTACGAAGAGATCAACCAGTTGGAACAATCACAGATCGAGGTGCAGGTCTTTAACCAGTATCAGGAATTGATGATCTGGGTGCTGCTGCCGGCGCTGGTGATCCTGCTGCTGGAAGCGATATTACGAAACACGGTTTTCCGCCGCGTTCCCTAAATAGCGAAGGCTGCCGGCTTCTGAAACGTTGGCAGCCTTGACAGGTGCACGTATGCAATTCGCACAACCACATTTCTTGACCCTGGGCCTGATCCTCATTCCGCTCGTAGCCTTGTTTATGGCCTGGGCGCGGCGCAGACAGCGCGCGGCCATCAACAAGCTGGGCGAGGATGAGTTGATCGCCCGCCTGAGCGCAAACACGAACTGGAACGGCCGTCGCTGGCGTACTCTGCTGCGCCTCCTGGCCCTGAGCCTGCTGATCCTGGCCCTCTCGCGCCCGCAATGGGGCAGCGAAGTGCGCGAAATCGAGCAAGAAGGGCTGCAGGTGATGGTCGCCCTGGATGTGTCACAGAGCATGCTGGCCGAAGACGTCAAACCGTCGCGCCTGGACCGCGCCAAGCTGGAGATCGCCGACCTTACCGAGCGGCTCAACGGCGATGAGATCGGGCTGGTCCTCTTTTCCGGAGCCAGTTTCGTACAGGTGCCGCTGACCACTGACTACCTGACGATGTTGAACTATCTCGACGGCGCGGGCCCCAGCGTTATCTCGCGTCCCGGCACGGTGATCGGCGACGCCATTCGCACGGCCATGAATGCCTATGACGAAGAATTGTCCAGCCAGAAGGTCTTGATCGTCATGACCGACGGTGAAGACCGCGAGACCGACCCCACGGCCGCCGCCCAGGAAGCGGCGGAAAGCGATGTCCTGATTTACACCATCGGCTTCGGCACGCCGGAAGGAGAGCCGGTGCCGGAAACGAACCAGTATGGCGAGATCACGGGATACAAACAGGATGAGAGCGGCAATGTGGTGCTCTCCCGCCTGGATGAGCAGACCTTGCAGGCCGTAGCCCAGGCCACGGGGGGCAAGTATTACCGCGCCGCAGCCGACGGCCGTGAACTGGACAGCCTGCTGGGTGAAATCAGCAGCCTGCAGCGCGAGCAGCTTCAGAGCCGCTTTGAGACCACCTATATCGAGCGCTACCAGATCTTCCTGGCCCTGGCCATCGGCGCGCTGCTCCTGGCGGAACTGATCCCTGATCGCAAGGCGGCACCGCAGCCGCAGGCGGGCGGCAGCCGGCAATCTTTCTGGCGCCGTCAGGCCACAGAAGAAAAAGCGGCCGTCTGATAAGATAACGCTGAATGAGGTAATCGATGTACCGGACAAGCAAAAAAACGCACCTGCTCCTGATAGCCATACTGCTGATGGCCTTAACGGCCGTGGCCTGCAGCCCTTCGGAAGCGGAAAAACTGAACAAAACCGGCAATGACGCCTTCGCCGAGCAGGCCTTTCAGGATGCCCTGGCCGCCTATCAGACCGCCCAAATCGAAGACCCTGAACTGGCGGAACCTTACTATAACGCCGCCAACGCCCTCTACCGCCAGGGCGCCTATGAGGCCGCGCTGGAACAGATGAATATGGCCTTGAGCTTCGCCGAACAGGAAACCCTGGCCCAGGCCGGTTACTTCAATCTGGGCAATACCTCCTATAACGCCCAGGATCTGGAAAGCGCCATCGCTTCCTACAGGAAGGCTTTGCTGATCAATCCCGATGACCAGGACGCCAAGTACAACCTGGAGTTGGCTCTGCAGCAGCAGCAACAGCAGCAAAACGAGCAGGAACAAGACCAACAAGAGCAAGATCAACAGGATCAGGAACAGTCTGACCAGGGTGAACAGCAAGATCAGCAGCAATCTGATCAAGGCGAGCAGCAGCAAGAGCAGCAGAACCAGGACGGCGAAGGGCAAGAAGAGCAAGAGAAACAAGACCAGGGCGAACAGCCCTCGGAAGAACAGCAGTCCGAAAATGGTGAGCAGCAAGATCAACAACAGAACCAGGATGGTGAGGGTCAGGAGCAACAAGACCAGCAAGATGGCCAGCCTGGTGAAGGGGAGCCCCAAGAAGGGCAACCCGATGAGCAGCCAGGCCAGTTAAATGAACTGCCGCAGCCGGGACAGCGTATGACCGAAGAACAGGCCCGGCAGCTGCTGGCGGCGATCGCCCGTGACGGCGAGACGCTGCAAGAACGGTTGGGCCAGATTTTCTCTGTGCCGTGGCAGCCGCCCGTACAGGATTGGTAAACGCAGATTGAGTACAACGGCGACATCGTGTCGCTATCGTAGAGCAACTATGAAGAAGAAGACCTTTTTATTGGTGATGATCATCGGCCTGCTGGCCCTGGGCACGGCCGTGCTGCCGGTCCTGGCGCAGTCGCCGGTCACGGCGGAAGTGGACCGCAATTATCTCAGCACGGACGAGTCACTGCTTCTGACCGTAGCTATTGACACCAGTCAGGGCGACCCGGCGCGTCCAACGCTGCCGCCCTTGGACGACTTCCAGTTACTGGGCAGCAGCAGCGGTACACAGATCAGCCTTATCAACGGTGATATGACCGTGCAGCAGACGTATACCTATTCTTTACGGCCGTTAACCCCCGGCTCGCTGACCATCGGCCCCATCGAGGTGCAAATCAACGGCCAGACCTATACCACGGCGCCGATTGCTCTGGAAGTGGTGCAGGGCACCGGGCAGATACAGCCCCAGCCCAATCAAGGGCTGCCCGTGTTCCCCAACATGCCCAATATGCCCGCCTTCCCCAATATGCCTGCCTTCCCGGCCTTCCCCGGCCAACCGGGGCAGTCGCAGGCCCCGGCCGAACCAATGGACCCGGCCGAGGCTCCGGCAGATCTGGTAGGACAGCCCTTCTTCGTGGAAGCAAAGGTCGATAATACAACTCCCTATCAGGGCGAGCAGGTTGTCTACACCTTCCGCTTCTACCAGGCGGACAGCCTGTTTGAGTCACCCGATTACCAGGCGCCGCCTTTTACTGGCTTCTGGAGCGAAGAGCTTTCGGACGAGCAAACCAATTACACCCTGCCGGCCGCGGGCAACACCTATCGCGTGACGGAACTGCAGACCGTGCTCTTCCCCACGGTCGCCGGAGATCTGACCATTGATCCGGCGGCGCTGTTCATCCCCGGCGATTTCTTCACCGCCGAACAAACCCTGACCACCCAGTCGATCGATATCAGCGTGCGCCCGCTGCCAGCCAACGCGCCGCCCAGCTTCCAGGGCGCCATCGGCCAATTCGACATCTCGGCCAGCGCGGACAAGACCGAAGCGGTGGTCGATGACACGGTGACCATGAACGTGGTCATCAGCGGCACCGGCAACCTGCCGACCATGCCGGACCCCCAATGGACCGAAGGCGCCGAATGGCGCGCCTTTGACAGTGAGGCAATCGTGAACACGCAGTTTGTGGACGGCCGTATGCAGGGCACGCGCACGTATGAACGGCTGCTGGTACCCACGCAGACCGGCGACCTGCTGCTGCCGCCGCTGGAGTTCACCTATTTTGATCCGGCATCGGAAAGCTATGTCACAGAAGTGACCGAACCGATTACCGTCAGCGTCAGCGCCGGCGTGGGCGCAGGCGCGGCGCTGGACTCGGGTACGGCCGTGCCCCTGGATGCGGCGGTCATGACGGGCAACCCCTCTTTACGCCCAATCAAAGTCTCGGCAGAACTCGGCCGTTCCAGCAGCGCCCCGCTGACCGACAAGGCCGGTTACTGGCTTCTGTGGGCCGTGCCTTTGCTGCTCCTCGTCGGGCAGATTGGCTGGAGCCGCTACCAGCAGCAGCGCTTTGACACTGCCGATATCCGCCGCAGTCGTGAAGCCGCGACGAAAGCGCAGAAAGCCCTGGAACAGGCGCAGAAGCAGGGCCAGGGTCAGGAAGCCGCCGGGCCCATCCTGCTGCGCTACCTGGAAGAAAAACTGAACCAGCGCGTGGCCGGGCTGTCGCAAACGCAGCTGGCAGCCTTGCTGCTGGAGAAGGAAGTTGACCCAGCGCTGATCCAACGAGTGCAGGAATGCCTGCGGCGCAGCGATATGGGCCGCTTTGCGCCGGCGGGATTGGCCGGGGGAGCGGACGATCTGTGGCGGGAAACGGCCGTGCTCGTCACCGACTTGGACAAGAGCCTGCCCGGCAGCTAAGGGCAGAAGGAAACCATGAAACGAAATCTCTTACTACTTATTGGCGCGGGTTTCTTGCTGACCCTGGTGCTGTGGGGCGCGCTCACGGTGCTCAATCCCAAGGTCGAGGCCGACCCGGCAACTATCGACGCGGCCAACCAGCTGTATGTGGCCGGGCACTTTGACGAAGCGGCGCGTATCTATGAACAGGAACTGGCGCGCGGAGTGCAGGACAGCGCTGTCTATTACAACCTGGGGAACGCCTACTTCCAACAAGGCGACCTGGGCCGGGCGGTGTTGAACTTGCAGCGGGCCGCGCAGCTGGATCCCCGCGATGAAGACATCCAGGCCAATCTCGAATTGGCCCGGCAGCAAACCACAGAATTGTTTGTGGAGGAGCCCAGCGGCCCGGTAGCCTTCCTGGCCAACCTGACCGGCTGGCTGACGATCAACGAAACGGCTGTGCTGGTCATCGCCTTCTGGTTCTTGTTGGGCTTCCTGCTGCTGGCCTGGCGGCAGATCGAAACCCCCGCAACCAGGAAGGCGCTGCAAATTGTCTTTGGCCTGGTAGCAGTCCTGTTCTTCCTGTCCGGTGTTTCCCTGGCCAGCCGCACCTTCCTGGCCCAGACCCAGCCGGCTGGGGTGGTGGTCACGCCCAGTGTCGCGGTCAGCAGCATGCCCGGAACGCTGCAGGAGGCGGGATATAGCCTCAACGGCGGCACAGAAGTGCATGTGATGGGCACCCAAGGCGACTGGGTCCGCTTGGCCACACCCGGCACCACTGAAAGCTGGGTGCCGGCGCAAGCAGTTGAAACAGTTGCCAATGCCCTGCCGACTTCCTGAGGGCTTTCTGCTTCCGTCGCTTTTCTCTGCGCCTCTGTCTGGAACCTCCAGACAGAGGCTTTTTTGAGCCACGGGAGTGAAAATAGATCTATGCCCAATAAGGGGTGTGGTCTAGATCACCTCCGGGGTCAGGGCCTGCCACAGCCGGGCATGACCCGCAGCACTTAGGGGCCAAAAGACGGGTTGCTGTGGATCACGGGAGTGGGCGCGTACGGCCGTGGCGGCATCGCGGTGGAACAGACGGAACGCTTTTTTCCTGTCGCTGCCCCCGCTGCCCATAGAGCAGAGGCCGTCCAGGTGACGGTTCATGGTCTGTTGCCTTCGCGAATCCAGCGCGACGACACTGTCCGGCGCTTGATAGCTGTTTGGCAGGCGCGCGGCCAGATAGACCGCGCCGCGCTTGTGGCGGTTGATATGTCCCCGATAGTCGATGTGTTTGTAGGCGGGCAGGCCCAGGTGGCGGCGGGCCCGCTCCTGCGCGTATTCGGTATACTGGCCGAGGATGCGGATGTTGGCGCGCACGCGGATACCCATGCGCGTTTCATAGCGTCGCTGGCGATAGGGGGAACAGCCGCTGAGACTGGCCAGTTTGGCCCGGCTGATCGGACCGGCGGGCTGGTCGCCGCGGCCGCGGCCCGCGTGCACGGCCGTGTAGAGGGCCGCGTTCACCGCCGCCTGCCGCCCGCGCCCGCTGCCCAGTAAATGAGCTAGCGGCAGCGCCACCTCCTGCCCGCGCAGCCGCCCTAGTTCCAGAGCCGCAACAACCCTGGCCCGCGCCACCAGGCGCACCCGCGTTTCGCCGCCATGTTTGACGCGATTCCAAAACAGCCCTTCGCCGCGTCGCAGGATGGCCTTGAGCTGGCGACGGCCGTAGAGGTAGGTCGGGCTGTCTTTGCGCGTCAGCGCCGCTTCAACGACGGCGCTGCTCAACCAGCCCCGGCCCTGCGCATCCAAAACGCCGAGCACTTTGTACAGCCGGTAGGGGGTGTCGAGCGCCGCGCCATGATGGCGGTGTGCTTTGTTCAGGCAGTGCGCGGCCAGGGTGGGGGCAATGCGTACGGTTGTGGGAAGGGAGGGGCGCGTGGGCGGGACCTGGGGCGGCTGCGCTTCCCGGGCCGGCGGCGCGGTGAAGTTCTGCAGCCACGCGGTGGACTGCGCCGCTGCGCCGGCGGGCGGGCGATAGGCAATTCCCGCCAGCGCGCGGCGGCGGGCCAGCTCCTGCTGGGCGTTGCGTATCGTTTGGGAGGGGCCCGCGTTCGCGTCCATGCGCGTCCACAAGCCTTGCCCTGTACAGGCGGATCAACAGCCGTTCTGAGAAAGCTGGCAGCGTCGATCTGCTTCCGGTGACCAGGCAAACTTAACTAAACCCAGATGATCGTGGATTTTTTACGGGTGCCGCCCGACCTCCCTAACTAGGGAAATTCAGACCGGATTAGTTGTGCAGAAAGAACGTTTGATCCATTGACACAGGGATCGGCCTGTGTTATCCTCCGAGTGCATTCAAAACCGCCTGGGAGATACAAAATCCCCCTCCCCAATTAAGGGGCTTCGCACTGAGGGTGTTTGCAGCACCCAAAACCAGCGAAGATATGCGGTTAAAACGATAAAGAAGCAGGTAAAGCCGGTGTTTGCAGCACGGGCTTTTTGCTTTTCTGGGGCTGAACACTTGGTTCAGTTCCCCATCACCGCCCAGCAGCGGGAGCTGGTGGGCGGTGATGGAAGGCTGAACGGCCGTGGCCGGGGCGCAGAGGCGTCCCAGAGACGGGTCAACTGCGGATCAGGTCATCCGCGCGTATATGAAATTCGCTAGAAAGGGGGAGGGATTGCCTAAGGCGCTTGACGAGACTACCCGGTTAGTGATAATCTACATAATGCATCAACAGATGGTGATTGTTTACATCCCATCGCCCCTGGCCATGTGATTTGCCCAAATCACATGGCCTTTTTTCGTTTTTGGTTCTCTTTCATCGCGGGCGCGCCGGCGCCCGATCCTCCTCCGGGCTAATTCGCCCAGCGATATAGATCGTTGTCCAGGGTTTTCAGATCGACCAGGCGGATGCCGGCCGGTTGCCACGAGCGCCGCTTGCGGTTGGCCGTGGCGGCGATCATTGATTCGGCCTTTGCCTCCGCTTCGGCCGTCCAGCCGTTGGCGGAGAAAATGACATAGGTGACATCCCAGCCCTCGTTGTCGGGCAGGGCGGACCCGGTCTTGCGCACCAGCTCCTGGATCGACTCAATGCCTACAGGCTCTTCGCGCCAGAAGCAGTCGCCCAGCACCAGGGTGCGCGCCTTCTTGTCCATGCCCACGACATCCACGACGAAATTGCGCGTCCACTCGCTGCCGACGTTTTCGACGGGGACCGGGAATTCGCCGTTGGCGCTGGCTTCCAGCAGCCAGATGCGGCACAGCTCCTGCCAGGTGTTGGCCTCGATGAACTGCGGCAGCGCCTCTTCGATGGAGTGCAGGGCCTGCTGTTGCTGGCCGAGGGCCAGCTTGGATTGGAAGGCGGCCAGGAAGCGATAGTAAAAACGCAGGTAGGGGTCGGTGACGTAATAACGGCCGCGCCGCGAATCCTGATCCAGCTGGCTGATGGGCACGTCGCGCTGCACGAAGCCCGCGTCGCGCAGAACGCTGAGGTAGAACGAGGTGTGGTTGCCGGACAGGCCGGCCCGTTCGGAGATCTCGCCCAGGCTTTGCAGGCCGTCGGCGATGGCGCGCAGCACGGCCACGTAGTTGTGCGGCTCGGTGATGAAGTCTTGCAGCAGGGTACGTGACTCATCGGTCATCCACGTCTGGTAGGGCATGAGCTGCCGCTGCAAGTTTTCCATGACCGACAGCGAGAGATCGAGCCGTTCCCAATAGGCGGGCACGCCGCCCCACATCGTGTAGATGGCCACGCGCTCGGCGGGGGTGTAGTTGGGGAAGAATTTCTTCGTGGCGCTGAAGGGCATGGGCGGCAGTTTTTTCTGGGCGGTATCACGGCCGTAGAGAGGCGCGTCATACGCCAGGATCTTCTTCTGCATCAGGCCCATCTGCGAGCCGGAAAGGGCCAGCATCAGGTTGGAGTCGCTCAGCCAGTGATCCCAGGCCTTTTGCAAGATACCCACAAAGCCGGGATTCACATCCATGAGGTACGTGACCTCGTCGATGAAGAGCGACATGCGCTTTGTTTCCGCGTGCAGGGCGACCTGGCGCAGAGCCTGTTCCCAGGTGGCATAGGTGAAATCTTCGGGGGTGGGGGTCTCTGGATCAATGTAGTGGACGAGGGCCTGGGAGAAGGATCGGAGCTGTTCCAGGGCGGAGGTAGCCTCGGCCATCCAGTAGAGACCCTGCTCTTCGTGGTCCTTGAGCCAGTGGGTCAGCAATCTCGTTTTGCCAACTCGGCGCCTTCCGTATAGAATAAGCAGCGTAGCTCGAGGAAGCTCCCACAAACTATCGAGGAGTTCCAATTCTTTACTGCGGCCAATAAACGTTGTTTTTGCCACGAGCGCCTCTACTTCAAGTGAAACTAGCCTAGTTGAGAATATACTAACCGATCAAAAGCACGATGTCAAGGAATATCGGGCTCTTTTTTTGGATCAATAACTTCGCATAGTAATCGTTAACGAAGCTGCAGCGCGGAAACGATGGGAGAAGTGTGGCAGGGGGAGGCGGTTTGAGCCAGTGGCCGGACGGCCGCAACAAAAAATCCCAGGCAATGCTGGGATTTTGCAGGGCGATAAAGGTGTGGTTGGGTCTACGCAGGCATTTCCCAGATCGATAAAATATTCCCTTCCGGATCTGTGAACCACGCCCCTTTGCTGCCGGAAGCGTCTGTGGCTACACCACGATCATCCCAGGAGGTGTCCGGCATATCCGGGTAAACTTCAAAGCGTACGCCTCGCTTGAGTAAACCGTCTGCTGCGCCGTCAAAATCGCTGACAATCCAGCTGGCGGCGGTATGGTCTGCTTTGGTAGGCGTGCTGCGCACATAAACCATCAACAGGGTGCCCTGACCACATTGAAACATGGCCCCGGCATTTTGATCCTCCTCCGTGGGACTGGGAATGGGGAGAGTCATTTCGGGTAGGCCCAGGGTCTGGCCATAAAATTGGCGCGCGCGCGCCAGGTCGACACAGGGAATCGTCGCGACAACAGGATTATCAGCTAACATGGGCGCACCTTCCTTTATGGCCTAGGCCATGAACCGGGGAAACAGAGGCCGGCGCGGCCGTTTGCGGCCACGGCCGTTTGCGAATCTACAGTGCCTATCATACCATATAATGATATGAATTGGAACCTTTTCTACTGATTTACTACCACCTTATCCCCTTGGAGAATCTCATGGATCAAAGCGACACCCCCGCCACCGACGACAGCCGAGTTTACCTCTGCGCGCCGGTCAATGCCCTGGTCGAAGGTATCTACGAAGAGAAGATCCCCTTTACGGAGGTGAAGCGGCACGGTGACTTTGGCCTGGGCACGTTTGATCACCTGGACGGGGAGATGATCATGCTCGACGGCCGTATTTACCAGATGACCGCCGATGGGCGGGTGACCGAAGTGGACGAAGAGGCGCTGACTCCTTTTGCCTGTGTCACCTTTTTTCTCCCGGACAAGCATGCCGTGCTGGATGGTGAGCTGGCCGCGGATGATTTCCTGGCCTGGCTGGAAGGGCTGCTGCCTTCAGCCAACGTCTTTTATGCTTTGCGCATTGAGGGCGAGTTCGCCTATGTGAAAGCGCGCAGTGTGCCCAAGCAGGAGTGTTATCGCCCGCTGGTGGAGGTGGCCGCAGAGCAACCTATCTTTGAATTCATGGAGATGTCCGGTACGCTGGCCGGGTTTTATACGCCGGAGTTCATGTCTTCGCTGAGCGTGCCGGGCATGCACCTGCATTTCCTATCGGCCGACGCGCAGCATGGCGGGCATGTGCTGGCCTGCCGGCCAAAACGCGTGCGCGTGGGCCTGCAGATGATCAGCGCTCTGGACCTGGCTCTGCCCTTAAGCACGCAGTACCTGGGCTGGGATTTTCACCGCGATGTGCAGCAGGATCTGGAGAAGGCGGAGAAGTAGGGGTATACACAAATGCGGGCACCCCGTTGGTCGGGAGCGCCCGCATTTGCTTCCTGGGCAACGGCCGTCCGTGCCTACAGCATTTGTCTTTTGATAGCGCTTTCCCCGGCGGGCGCTCCCTCGCGCAGCAGCTGCACGAGCGAACCGCCAAAAGCCACGGCTGCTTCCCCCACCGCCGCCCAGACCCCGGCGGCAGAAAGGCCTGCTTTCGCTGGCTGTGCCGCTTGCGGCCATTCGTAAGCCTGCTGCGACAGCTCTGCTTGCATCTGGTTGCGATTTAACGAGTAGGTTCCTTCTGGTGAAGTAGCGCTCATTGTCGAATCTCCTTGCTGTCAGGCCGCTTTTTTGCAACGACCTACCTTCTTGCTCATGTCCACTACGCGCGGCCTTCCTGCTCCGGCCGGCCTGCTCTTTTTTCGCACTTAGGATGAGAGTATAGGGCAACACTCTCGCTTGTATAAGTATTGTATAGATTAACTCATTATTGTCTAATATTTGTACAACATTTATTTGAAAATCGCTTGCGTGTTCGCTTCCGACGGTGCGGCGAGAACCGGTGCGGGACGTCGCCCTGGTCACGGTGCGGCAGTTTGAAGATGAAGTCGATTTTGAGGTGGGGACTGGAAACGGTCGTTTGCCGCAGCGCCGGTCACTCCCGGCTTGCTGCTACGGAACAACCTTCAGGACGAGGCTGGTTCTAAAGGGGGTTGTGTCTTCAACCCTGATCTTTTCAAGCTTCACTTTGGCGGTGTCAATATTCTCAAACAGCCGCAGCCCTTCTCCCAGAAGAACTGGCACGATATCGAGATGAAGCTCATCGCAAAGCCCGGCCTGGAGGCATTGTTGGATCGTGCCTGCGTCACCCACGATCTGCACATCTTTGGTACCGGTTGCCTTTTTTGCCTGCGCGATGGCGCACTCAATACCATCGCTGACAAACGTGAACGTTTCTCCGAAATCACGAGAAAATGCGCAATGCACCTGCCTCTAAGAGAGGTTGGCGATCAGGGTTCCTGCTCCAGTACAGCAAGCCGGGCATAGAGCCGCTCCAGAACGAGACTGGTGTGGTAGTGCAGGTTGTAGAGTTCATCAAGCATGGTGGTCGGCACGGTCATGTCCGCGGCCAGATTCTCCTGTTGATCGGCCAGCATGGCGATGGCTGCTTCGACTTGAGCCCTGTCGTAGCTCTTATACTCGCGATCGATGGTACGCAGCGTGCGATAGCGCCATTTGATACGGTCGCTGTAGTAGACATGGCTCAATGAGAGGGTCCCGCGTAGGATTGGATAGGCGATCAGGACGATGGGCAAGAGGAGCAGGAAGAAGCGTTCGAGGCGTGACGCCAGCGAAAGAGGCAAGTAGCGCTCAAGCAAAGTCGGTCCGCTGGCCAGGTAGCGTTCAGCATCAGCATTCATGGGTATACCGACCGTCGTGGGAGCAGGGAACTCGTGCGGTGCTTCAAATAAGCCGCCCTGACTATGTATCTGCACGGCAAAGATCAATAACAAGTTAGCCAGGTCGGGATGCAGGGTGGGGCCGGCGACAAGCGTGGCCCGGGTGGCAAGCAGCGGAGTATCCGCAGGCGGCACGTCCGCGGTAAAGTCGAGGACGCCCTCGGGAAGCGTCACCGCGGCCAGGTTCTTGTAACGGCTGGCATAGGCTGCCGCCCGCCTGACAGGAGCAAGATCAATGCCCGGCGTCGTCGCCAGATCGGTGACGAGAGGCGAATTGGCGCCAAGAAATGTCATTACTACATCGAGTTCGCCGTCTTTTAGGCGCTGGGCCGCTTCATCGTTTGGCAGCGTGGTAAGGGTCGCATTCTGGTCGTTGATGTTGTTCATGGCCAGGAGGCCAAGGAGAGCCTGGTAGCTGGCGCTGCCCTCTTCGCCAATGTTGATACGCAGCCCGGTAAGTTCGGAGATGCGGCCCGGGTCGACGGCAAGATCTTCGCGGTAGAAGATCCACAAGGCTTCATAGAAAAGGGCGGCCAGGGTGGTCAATGGCGATGAAGGAGTGGAGCCGAGCGCTGTGTTTTGCACAAAGCCAACATCAACTTCGCCGCTTTCGAGCAGCTCGATGGTCTCGATTGAGCCCGCGGTCTCGCGGATGTTGAGCGTATAGCCGAGTTCGGTGAAGCGGCGCTGGTACTCCTGAGCGAAGAGGTAATAGGTGCCACCCTGCCGGCCGGTGGCAATGGTGAATTCTTTGGGCGGCTGTACGCCCACCAGGGAGTACAAGACGCCGATGATGGCCAACGCACCCAGTACCAGAACAATCCAAAACCAGTAGCTTTGCAGACGATTACGCATAATCCAGCACCTGAAATACAAGAGTAGTTCTAAAGGGGGTTGTATCTTCAACCCTGATCTTTTCAAGTTTCACTTGATCGGTATCGATATTCTCCAACAGTCTCAGCCCTTCACCCAAAAGAACCGGCACCATATCGAGATGAAGTTCATCGCAAAGCCCGGCCTGGAGACATGGCTGGATCGTGCCGGCGCCACCAACTACCTGCACATCTCTGTTGCCGGCGGGGTTTCTTGCCTGGGCGATGGCGCTCTCAATCTCATCCGTGACAAAGGTAAACGTCAGCGTAGCGGTTTCCAGGGGCTGTTTTTGAGGCGGGTTGTGCGTGCCCACGAAAATGGGTACCTGGAACTCATAGTTCCCGGCGTAAGAGTCCGGTTCACCCATCTCAAAGGTATGCCTGCCCATTACTACGGCGCCGGTGCTGTTGATTGTCTCCTGGAACGTTGGGACATCATACAGTTCGCCAAAGTCAGAGTAGAGCATTGCGACACTTCCCTGCCCGCCGTGAACGAAGCCGTCCAAAGATAGCGTCATGCCCGCGATAACTCTTCCGATCATGAGATTGTAGCAGAACGGATTTTTTGGCGCAGTTCGGCAGCGAGCACGAAAGATGCGGGAGGACCAGAATACTGGATACTCTCCTTCCCGATAATAAAGGGACCGTTGTCCAGATGTGCGGCCGGCGCGCACAAAGAAACGGCCCTTTTGATGCAAGAACGTTGTATACTTCATGACAACGTTGCGGTAGCAGCCAACATGGCGGCGCTCCCGATTCATCTTTACATCACGATAGTCGTTGGGAGGAATGCATATGGCTGGTTTCGTTCTGAACGGGCGTGCATTGATCGCGGCGGATGACATCCGGCAGGGGCCGCATCGGTGGGCGCACCTGGCATCGCTCATGTTCCTCATCCTGCTCATGGCCGCAAGGGCCTCATCCGTGGCGGCCGTGCCCGCACTGGTGACTTTCAATGTCAACAGCACCCTGGATCAGATCGACGACAACATCAGTGATGGTTTGTGCCAGACAGCGGACGGCACGTGCACCCTGCGCGCTGCGGTCATGCAGGCAAACGCCATCAGCGGCGAGGGCGTGCAGGTCAACCTGCCGAACGGGACCTATACGCTGACACGCCCGGCGGCCGGTAACAACGGCCCCGACAGCGGTGATCTGAACCTGACGACGCCCACGAGCGGCGATCCGGTTATCCACATCACCGGCGCAAACACTGCAGCGACGATCATTGATGCCAACAGCCTAGACCGCGCCTTCGCCGTGGACGGTGGTCGCACGGCGACTATCGCCGGCGTTACTATCGCGAACGGCTACCGCGAGAATCCTACCGGCCCGGCGGAGGGCGGAGCTATCGTCAACATCGGCCGACTCACTATCGCCACGAGCATCGTGCGCGACAACACGGCGATCGGTCTGAAGGCGGAGGGCGGGGGAATCGCCAACGGCGGCGAGTTGACCGTCATGGACAGCGAGATCACTGGCAATGCGGCCGAAGGCGATACGGCGTGGGGCGGTGGCCTTTATAATTTTGGCCGCCTTGACGTCACTAATAGCGTTATTGAGGGCAATTGGACGGCTGGCAATAGCTACCGCGGCGGCGGCATCGCCAGCGACGGCGACGCGAGCGTGCTGACCGTGTCCGGCAGCGACATCAACGCCAACACGGCCATCTACGGCGGTGGTATCTTCAGTGCGCTGGGCCATCTCATCCTCACGGAAAGTACAGTGAGCGACAACACGGCCGCAGTCGGCGGCGGAATCTACCTGGACCTGGGTTCGGCTGATATGGCCGACAGTACTATCAACGGCAACTCGGCACCCGCTGCGGGCGGGATCTACAACAGCGCGACGACCGTTGTGGTGCGGAGTACCGTCAGCGACAACGGCGGGGATGGCCCATTGGCCAATGGCGGCGGGTTTATCAATCGCGAAGGCGCCGTCCTGACGATCATCGCCAGCACTGTCAGCGGCAACGCTTCGCGCACTGCCGGAGGTATTTACAACGCCGGGGACTTGTTTATTGTCAACAGCACGATCAGCCTGAACGACGCCTACGATATCGGCGGCGGCATCTATAACGACGGCACGGCCAATCTGTACAACACGACGATAGTCGTCAACCAGGCTGACGCGGACGTGGATTTTGCCGGCGACGCGGGCGGCGTTTTCAGCCGCGCAGGGGCGGAGTTTAACCTGCGTAACACGCTACTGGCGGGCAACTACCGCTCGGCCGCGCCGGAATACGATGAATGCGGCGGGTTCATTAATTCGTTCGGCGTCAACCTGATCGGCATCGAGACGTTGGATGGCGATTCGGTAAACTGCGCCGTCGACGAGACCTTTGGCCCGTGGTCGTTTCTGAACGACCTCGAAACCCTGGGCGAGTTGCAGGACAACGGCGGCCCGACAGCGACGCACGCGCTGCTGGACGGCAGCAACGCCATCGACGGCGGCGACCCGATCAACGGCTGCGTGGACTACAATGCCTTGCCGCTGGTGACCGACCAGCGCGGCGCGCCGCGCGTGGCGGGTGATGTTTGCGATGTTGGCGCGTTTGAGTACGAGGCGGACGTGCCGGTGGTGGGATTTGCGGTGTATTTGCCGGTGGGAATACGGTAGGGCGTCGAGAATAAGTGGCCAGATGAAAGGGGAGTGTCTCCAATCTTGTGTAAGCTCCGTGCCAAACCCACGGCCGTTCTTACACCACCCTATCCTCCATCTCCCACGCATGATCCAGCACATGCCAGCCCACCCGCCGCACAAAATAACGCGGCGGCCAGCGTTTGCCACCGCGCGGCCCTTCGGCCGCTATCTGCCCGGCGACAGACACCCGCAGCCCTTCCAAAATCTCGCCGCGGATACGCTCCTGTTTCTGCTCCATCGTCTCGTCTTTGACAGGCGGTATCTTCTTCCAGCCGAGGGCATTGAGATAGCCCTCCTCTGCCCCGACGACATGATCGATCATGCGCGGCACGTCCCGGCCGCCGCCGCGCGGTCCTTTGCGTAGTTCCTTTCCTTCCGCCAAGTCAACCGCCTCATCAAAGGCCTGCCAATAGGCCTGTAGCAGCGTCTCCATCCGCCCTAGCTCGTCGTCATCGACGGGTTTGCTATCGCGCGAAATAGGTACGGCCGGCGCGCCGAAATCGGTGGTGGCGTTGCCCTCGACCCGTTCGCTGACGTGGAAAGAGGCGGCGCTAACGGGTACATCAAATTCCAGGCCCGCCGCCTGCACGATGCGCGTGTAACGGGAGGCGGTGTCGTAGAGCGCCTGCACGGCCGTTTCCGCATCTTTCCCCGATCGGCACCAACCCGGCCAGGCAACGGAACAGGCAAAGACTTTCTTGTCCCCCACTTCCAGATAGATTTCGTTTGTGGACGGTGGTTTAGTCACCAGGGCAAACCTCCTGGGCCAGGGGCAAGAAACCCGGCTTCTGATTAATCGTCATCGATCAACGAATCCGCCGCCAGGCCCAGGTTGGCTACATTGTCCGGCACGGATTTGCCGGTTTCGGCGTAGAAGGCTTTCACGGTGGCGCGGTTGGTGGGATAGATATGCTCTTCGCCGATTTGATCCAGCAGTTCATACCGTTCCAGCAGCTCGGGCAGAGGATCATTGACCCGCGACAGGGCGAAAGTAATGTTTCGTTTGTCCAGCAAGGTAAGCACCTGCTGCAAGGCGCCCGCGCCGGTGGTGTCAATGTCGCTGACGGCCTCGGCGTCGAGGACGAACCATTCCAGCGGTGGCTCGCTGCCTTCGACGATGGCCGTGATCTGCTCCACGAACAGGTTGGCATTGGCGAAGAAGAGCGGCAGGCCGAAGCGGTAGATGACCAGGCCGGGCACGGTGATGGCTTTGTGCGTGCCGCTGGAGCCATAAAAGCCGCCGCCCGGCAGCTCGGTCAACACGGCCGTGTTCGGTCGCGCGGCGCGCCCCACCACGTCAATAGTCGAGAGCAGAAAGGCGATCACCACGCCCACCAGCGGGCCCAGAGTCAGCACGCTGAGCATACAGATGATCGCGATCCAGAATTCCGACTTGCGCATGTGATACAGTTCGCGGATTTCGCCCACCTCGATCAGCGAGAGGACGGCATTGGCGACGATGCCGCCCAGCGCGGCGTTGGGCAGCAGGGCCAGCAAATCGGTAAAGAACAGCAGGACGATAGCCACCACCACTGCCGCCACCACGCTGGGGATCTGGCTGCGCGCACCGGCGTCGTCCATAGCCGCCGACCGGGAGGCGCTGGTGCCGACCACAAAAGCGCCGGTCAAGCCCGCGGCCAGGTTGGCCGCGCCGTAGGCGAACATCTCCTGATCGCCATCCAACTTGTATTCATACTTCTGCGCGTATTTGCGAGCCACGAGCAGGCCTTCGGCCAGGGTGATGGCGCAAACCGCCAGCGCGCCGGGGATGAGCCGGATATAGTCCACCACGCTGAGCGAGGGAAAGGTCAGCGAGGGCAGGCCGGAAGGCACCGGGCCGAGCACGGTGACGCCGGCCTGTTCCAGATCGAAGAACGCGACCACGGCCGTCATGATAATCAGTGCCAGGAGCGCCCCCGGAATCTGCGGCAGGTAGCGCTTGCTGAGCCGGATGATCAGGATCGACCCCAGGCCGATAGCCACCGCATACCAGTTGGCTTCGGGGATGGAAGTGATTAGTTCCCAGATTTCGGCAAAGAATTCTTCGGCTTCCACGGAGATCCCCATGATTTTCCCGATCTGACTGACGAACACTTCGATGCCCAGGCCGGTGATGAAGCCGACAAGCACGGCGCGGGAGAGGAAGTTGGCCAGGAAACCGAGGCGAAAGTACCAGAAGAGGAAGAAGATGACGGAGCAGACGAGGGCCAGGCCCAGGGCAAATTCCACGCGGGCCGGATCGCCGGGCAGGGCGAAGGCCATCAGCAGCGAGCCAACCAGGGCGGCGATCGCCGCGTCCGGGCTGGCCACGACGTTGCGCGAGGTGCTGAAGATGGCATAGGCGATCATGGGCACAATAGCGGCGTAGAGACCGACAACGGGTGGCAGCCCGGCCACCTGCGCGTAGCCGATGTTGAGCGGGATCATCAGAGCGGCGAGGGTGACGCCGGCCAGGGCCTCGCGCGGCCAGGCGGCGCGCTCGACGCCCTTAAGACCGCTGAAAAGCGCTGGCATGGCAAAGCGGCGATTACTTTCTGCGGCGGGGGTACTCATGGTTACCTATCCTGTGCTTGTTCTACTTGTGCCGGTTAATTTGTGTTCAAGAGCACCAAAGAATAACCCTGCGATTCTAACATACAAACACCACGACGAGAGCGGCAGGCCCCTCAGATTTTCTTTCGGGCGGCGCATGGAGTATAATTCTGCCTCCAATTTATATAATATGTCAACTAAATCAGGAGGTGATGTATGTTGGCACCCCTCACTGCAGGTCGCTGGGATCTGCAAGACCTGCTGGCCGAACCCGTAGAAGCATCTTTGGAAGTGGCGCTGCACGAACTGGAAACGGAAGTGGCGGCGTTTGTGGCGCAAAGAGATCTATTGACGGATGCGATCGACACGGCGGTGTTCTTCGATATCCTGCGCCACTATGAGTCGATCACCGACCAATCCCGCCGGCTCAGTGCCTACGGCGACCTGTACTTTTCCGAGGATACCCAGAACGGGGCGGCGCTGAATCTGCGCGATCGCATTAACAAGGCCCTGACGCGTGCTAACAACCGCACACTGTTCTTCAGCCTGTGGTTGAAAGAGATGGCCGAGGAAACGGCCGTGCGCCTGAGCGCGGCCGGCACGGATGACTTCCGCTATTTCCTGGAGTCGGAGCGCAAGTTTAAACCGCATACGCTGAGTGAGAGCGAAGAGCAGATCATCAATCTCAAGGATGCCAACGGCATCGACGCGATGATGAACCTGTACGAGATGATCACCAGCGGCTTCAGCTATACCCTGGAAGTGGACGGCGAAACGAAGACGCTCAGCCGCGACCAGCTGGCGGGCTACTATCGCCACCCCGATCCGGCCGTGCGTGCCGCCACCTATCAGGAGCTGTATCGCGTCTATGCCGAGAATTCCACCCTCCTGGCCCAAATCTATAACCATCGCGCGCATGATTGGCACAATGAAGGCGACCTGCGCCATTTCGCGCAGCCTATCTCCTTTCGCAACCTGGCCAATGACCTGCCCGATGACGTGGTGGACACGCTGCTGGAGGTGTGCCGCCAGAACAGCGGCATTTTTCAGCGCTATTTTGAACTGAAAGCGGGCTGGATCGGCATGGATAAGCTGCGCCGCTACGATATCTATGCCCCGCTGGCCGCCGCGGACAAGGAGTTCGCCTACGGTGCGGCGGTAGAAATGGTGCTCGACAGTTTCACGGGGTTCTCGCCGGCGATTGGGGAGCTGGCTGCCCGCGTCTTTGCCGCGGATCATGTGGATGCCGAAACCCGGCCAGGCAAGCGCGGCGGCGCCTTTTGCTATGGCGTTTCTCCCGCCCTGACGCCCTGGGTATTCCTCAATTATTCCGGCCAGGCGCGCGATGTGGCGGTGATGGCGCATGAATTGGGGCACGCGGTGCATGACATGCTGTGCGCGGGCCATTCGCCGCTGACCTACCATCCGCCGCTGCCTCTGGCCGAAACGGCTTCCGTGTTTGCGGAGATGATCCTCACCGATCGCCTGCTCAAAGAGGAGAACGATCCGGCCGTGCGCCGCGATCTGCTGGCGGCGGCTATCGACGACGCCTATGCTTCAGTGCATCGCCAGGCGTTTTTCACCATTTTTGAGCGTGAGGCGCACCGCCTGATTTCTGAGGGAGCGACGGTCGACGCGCTGTGCGAAACGTACATGGCAAATTTACGCGACCAGTTTGGCGACTCTTTGGAATTGAGTGATGAATTCCGTTGGGAGTGGATCTCGATCCCCCACTTCTACAATGTGCCGTTCTATACCTATGCCTACAGCTTCGGCCAGCTGCTGGTGCTGGCTCTCTACCATCAATACCAGCGGGAGGGCGAGGATTTCATCCCGCGCTACCTGAAGATCTTGAGTTATGGTGGCTCGGAGGCGCCGGTCAAGGTTCTGGAAGAAGCGGGTTTCGATATCCATGCGCCGCAATTCTGGCAGGGTGGGTATGATGTGCTGCAGGAGATGATCACGGCGCTGGAAGCGTTGTAGGGCAAGGGGCTGAGCGCGATGGGAGCAGGAGTAGCAACTGCTGTAGACCATTATGCGGCGCTGGCCGCCACGGCCGTGTTCGCCGGACTGCCGCCGGACAGCCTGCGCCGCCTGGCGGATGCCTGCCAGGTGGTCCAGGCGGAAAAGGGCGTGGTGCTGTTCTGGCAGGAAGATGCGGCGCATTCCGTTTACCTGGTCCTGGCCGGCCGGATCGTGATCTTATTGAGCAGCCCCCACGGCCGTGAGCTGGTGCTCAGCGAGATGCGCGAAGGGGATCTGTTTGGCGAAAACGCACTGATCTGCGGCGCGCCGCGGTCGGCGACGGCCGTGGCCAGGGAAGACACCAGGCTGCTGCGCGTGGAAGGGTCCGCTTTTCTGGCCGCCTTGGAACATGATTCCCTGCTGGCGCTGCGGCTGCTGCAGCTGGCCGCCGCACGGCTTGCGGCCAGCAACGATCGTGAAAGCGCGCTGGTTTTTCTGGCGGCCGGCGCGCGCATCGCCCATGTACTCCTGGAACTGGATCGTCAAGATGCGACCACGGCCGATCATGGCTATGTGACCATTTCGCAAGAGGAGATCGCCCAGCGCACCGGCCTCACGCGCCAGACGGTGGCTCGCTTCCTGGGCAAATGGCGGCGGGACGGCTGGCTGCTCACGGGACGCGGGCGCATTGTATTGCTGAATCGCGCCGCCTTGCAGGAAGTGCAGGAGGCGAACCTCGTCTGAGCGGGCAGAAAAGATCATCAAAGCTTATGTCGCATCGGTGACATACAGACCGGTTTTGGCCTGCTATGGTATAGACAGGTGGCAAATGAGCTGCTGAACGAAAGCAAATAGTCCCAGAAGGAGAGTAAATATGGATCAGTTGAAAGTGGCCAATTCCGTTGCCAAGAAATTATCGGCCGTTCGCGCCACCTTAACCGATGAAGAACAAGCATTTTTGGATAGCCTGATCGTGAGCGCCTCCGGCGAAGTAAGCGCCCACGTGATGCGATCCGGTGTCACCGCCGGTGTCGCCGCTGACGAAGACGAAGCGATGGCCCATGTGATGGCCGCCGGCCGCACCGCCGGGCTCGCCGCCGATGAAGACGAGGCGATGGCCCACGCGATGGCCGCCGGCCGCACCGCCGGGCTCGCCGCCGATGAAGACGAAGCGATG
>Ga0075339_1000003_pt1 | contig 23239 bp, 21 predicted proteins | sample RushMan_CattailN_4_FD_120076 | JGI IMG/M metagenome (GOLD analysis project Ga0075339, IMG submission 120076) | Natural and restored wetland microbial communities from the San Francisco Bay, California, USA, that impact long-term carbon... | ecosystem: Environmental > Terrestrial > Soil >... | reverse complement strand
CATAATCCAACCGCTCCACAAATCATCTGGGCGGGGATTTCACCCGTTGGAAGGTTATGATTCTTTCCTTACAAACCGCATGCTGTGTCCGGAGTTGCAAGTGCAACGGTGCAGGCACCGGTGTTCGTTTGACTTTTTCCGCCTGCGGCGGGAGAATTCACACAACCCGTTTCGCGGGTGATCGTTGACTCGGATGGAAGCGGCGTTAAGCGTAGAGTCGGGGACGGATCTTGTCAAGTATTAAAACTTTTTCGATTCGTGTCCGGCACCCGCTCCGCCTGCCCCGTATAAGGAGTTGCCATATCGGTTCGCCGGAATAATAGTTACGGCTCTGATAACTTCCGGACAGAGGTCTGCATGATTGCCTTGTCGTCTCGCAAACACCGCACGGTGCCGGGCGGATGCTCTCCGAGCTTTCACCGGTGGTTCCTGGCGACTCTGGCCTGCCTGTCGGCGTTGACCGCCGGCTGCATCCAGCCGGCCGCCGTCGTCCAGCCGTCGGGATCTCATTTCTACGCGTCGCGGGACTACGTCGTCTACCGGCTTGAATCCGCCGAAACCCCTGCCCATCTGGCGCAGAGGTTTCTGGGCGATCCGCGCAAGGCATGGTGGGTCGAAGAAGCCAACCCCGGTGCGCGTTTCGAAAGCGGCCGGACCATCGTGATCCCGCTGCGCCCGCAAAACATGGGGGGCGTCTATGCGAACGGATACCAGACCGTGCCGATATTGACCTATCACCGGTTTGCAGATGCCTGCCAGGCGCCGCTGTGCATGCCCACCGCGGTTTTCAGGGAGCAGATGCGGTATCTCAAAGAAAACGGCTACCACGCCATCACTCCCGAAGACCTGCTGGCGTTCCTGGAATACCGGCAGCCCCTGCCCCAAAAGTCGATTCTGATCACCATTGATGACGGCTACCGCTCCGTCTACGACATTGCCTATCCGGTCCTACGCCAGGTCGGGTTTCCGGCCACACTGTTCATCTACACCGAACTGATCGATGTGGCCCCGGTCGCTTTGACCTGGAATCAGCTGGCGGAAATGAAACGCAACGGCTTCAGCATAGGATCGCACACGATTTACCACAGCGACCTCACTCAGCCCAAGGAGGGCGAGTCCGGGGCGGAGTATGCCGCTCGGATCGACAAAGAGCTGTCCGGCTCAAAACAGATCCTTGACCGCAAAATGAACCAGGAGACCTGGATTTTGGCCTATCCCTACGGGAACCACGACCAAAAAGTGGTTGCCTCCACGCAGCAGGCCGGGTATAAATTGGCCGTGTCGGTGAAAAGAGGAGGAAACCCCTTTTTCGCCAACGCCCTGACCCTGCGGCGCGATCAAATTCTTGAACGAGATATGCCGACGTTTGTCAAGCGCCTCAAAACATTCACCCCTATTCCGCTCGAATGAGTACGCCATGAAAACGAAAGCCCTTGTCTCGATGCTTCTGGTTTTGGCTGTCGTGTTCGCGGGCTGTGCAGGTCCCGATCTCAAGAAAGACGCTGAAGCCGATGACAAAACCAAGCTGGCCGGGGAGTATATGGCCCGGGCCCGGCAGCAGGAATCGCAAGGCGATCTTGTTGAGGCGTTGGAAAGCTATAAACTCGCACTGACGGTGGATCCGGCCGATGCGACGGCCCAGGCCAAGCAGGCCGAAGTCGAGAAAAAACTCAATCTCCTGGCCGCTGAAAGCTACAAGCAGGGTGCCGAGCTGCAGCGCATGGGCAAATACGCCCAAGCCAGGCAAAAGCTTTTGACCGCCGTGAGGTACAAGCCCGATTATCCGGAAGCCGTTGAAATGCTCAAGGCGGAGCGGCTTGACTCGCAGCAAGTCAGGACCTTTTTCCCGCACGTGATGAAACCGGGTGAGCTTCTGGCGCACGTGGCCGAGCGGTACTACCGGGATTACCTGAAGCATTATCTCATCGGCGCCTACAATGAGGTGGACGACGCCGCCAAGATCACCGCCGGCCAGACGGTCAAGGTGCCCGTGGTCGAAGGAATTGCATGTTTCCTGACACCCGATGAGGCGGACGCTCTTTCCAAACAGCACCCGGGTCCTCTGCCGGCCGAGGTGATTGTCGTCAAGGCAGTGGCCACCCACACGGCGCGCGCCGGCGACACCTTGGCGCAGCTGTCGCAACAATACTACGGCGTTAAAGACAAAGCCGATCTGATCGCCAAATACAACAATCTCAAAGAGACCTCCGGCCTCAAACCGGGCCGCAGGCTGCTGATTCCGCAACTGGTGGGCGCCCCTTTTTTAGGCACTGCCGGTGGGGAAGCGCCTCGGACAGAAGCCGTGCCCAAGCTTTCGCACGAGGTGAAAGAGCCCGCCGTCGAGGTGAAAGCCGAGCCCCCGAAGGAACCTCCGAAGGAGACGCCGCCGCCGGCGGCGGCGGCGCCGGTGGACCCAACGGCGGAATACCGCCAACAGGGAATCGAGTTTTACAAGGGCAAAAACTATCCCGCAGCGATTACCGAGTTCAAAAAGGTGCTGAACGTTCAGCCCAGGGACCCGGCGACTCTGCAACACATCTCCCAGGCCCATTTCGACCTCGGCGTAAATTTGTTCGAGCAGAAGTCCTACCTGCCGGCGGTCGAGAATTTCAAGGCCGCGTTGTTATTCAATAAAAACTGCGCCAAGTGCGAGGACTACATCCGGAAGAGCGAGGACACTTACAAGGATCAGCACTACAACCGGGGGTTGGCGAACTTTCAGAACGAAAAACTGGCCGAGGCCATTCAGGAGTGGGAACTCGTGCAGGCCGTGGACCCGGGTTACAAGGACGTGAGCAAAAACCTTCAAAAGGCCCGGGCGCTGCAGGAGCGGTTGGATGCCATCCGGCGCAGCAAGCCGCAATGAGTCGGAGACGGCGCGCCAACGCCAGGTAACGTACCGGAGCAGGGAAGGCCTGCATGGAGCATGCAGGCCTTCCCGATGCGATGGGCCCTCATGGCGCTTCGCCAGTCTGGGCAAAGACGCCCCTCATTTTACCGTGAAGGTTCCCGCAGCCAAGACGTTCCCGGCAGCGTCCACCACCTCGACCTTCCACTCCCCCGGCACAACGTTTTTCCGACTCCAGTAGCGTCCTGAGGCATAGTTGACAGTCAGGGGGACTTCCAGGAGCTTCTGGCCGTTCTTGTACCATAGGTGCCTGACGGTGGCCGGCGGTGCGGCTGCCGAAATCTTGGTCCAACAGATCACCTGGTTGACAGACGCCGCGAACTCCTTGGCCGTTCCGACCGGGTCCCTGGAGTCGACGGCCGTGGCGAAAACCATGCTGTCGACGGTGACGACATTGTCCGCGGCGGATACGGTCATCCGGGTCGTGGAAAGAACAAGCCCGAACATGAACACCGTAGCCGCACGAAGCAGCAGTTCTTTTTTCATAGGACCTCTCTTCTGGCTGATATGGGTTGTAGGCCGGCGGCGCTCCTGGGTCACATGCCGCCGATAGGCGCCCGTTGCTGCAAAATTCCCCACTAGTCATGCTGGTTAATCTTAGCGCAGTTTTACGATGATTGCACTTTTTTCTGGCGGTCGTGGTGACGCGAGCGCCACAAAGGCAAGGGATTTTTCACCACAAAGGTGATAGAATAGATGAAAACGTTTCGGCCGGCCCGAGGCTGCACTCCCCCGCGTCCAGCCAGGATCCCTCGCGGAGAACGGTCCTGATTTTGGATCCTTTCATCCACCACCAACAGGAATGCATTCACACATGAAAATGGCCAAGCCTTCCTACGAAGAATTGGAACAACGAGTCAGGGATTTGGAAAGGATGGCACTGTCCGGAGGGCGTCGCGGTCCTGCGACGGCAGAAGAATCCCCCGGTACCAGCGGCCTCAGGGAAGCCGAGGCCAAGCTGCGCGAAAGCGAGGAAAAGTTCCGGCTGGCATTTTACACGAGCCCCGACTCGATCAATCTCAATCGAGCGTCGGATGGCATGTTCATAGACGTCAACCAGGGGTTCACCGCCCTGATGGGCTATTCCCGCGAGGAGGTTATCGGGAGGTCGTCGCTCGATTTGAACATATGGGATGACCCCACGGACAGAGACCGCTTGGTCAGCGGGCTGACGACAACGGGCTACGTGGAGAACCTGGAGGCCCGGTTTCGCCGAAAGAACGGGCAGATCGGCATTGGCCTGATGTCTGCGCGGCTGTTGCAGATAGAGGGTGAGGGCGTCATTCTTTCGGTTACGCGCGACATCACCGAGCGCAAACGAACAGCGGAACAGTATCAAGCGATTTTCGAGAACGCCGTGGAGGGGTTTTTTCAAAGCACCCCGGAAGGTCGGTTCATCCGTGTCAACCAAGCTCTTGCCAAAATGTGCGGGTATGCCTCTCCCGCCGAAATGGTCGCGGACATCAAGGATATCGGCGGTCAGCATTACGTTCGCAAGGAGGACCGCGAGGTTTTCGGGCGGTTGATGAGCGCAAGGGGAGTGGTTGAAAATTTTGAACATGAGACCCGCCGCAAAGACGGAAGCTCGTTCTGGGTTTCCGTCAGCGCGCGCGCCGTCAGAGACAAAGGGGGGCGGATCCTTTACTACGAAGGTTCCCACGTCGACATCGACACGCGCAAGAAAGCCGAGAGGCTGCTGGCCGATGCGGGAGAGCAGTATCGCTCTCTGTTTGAAACGTCCACCCATGCGATCCTCATACGCGACCGCGCTGGAATAATCACCATGGTCAACCAGGCGGCCGTAAGTCTTCTGGCTGCGGCAACGGCCGAGGACCTCATCGGCAGAGCCTATCTCGACCTGGTGCACCCGGAAGACCGCCCGCTGTCCGCTGAGCGCGCCGAAGGAGTCTTCCGGATCGCCTTCGGCCAGCACTCGGCGGGCGGCGGTTCGCACAAAGGCATACCGCCGAGGGAACACCGGATGGTGACCCTCAAGGGCGATGTCGTCGATGTCGAATCCACGGGAGTGGCATTTCCTTACAAGGGGGAGTTGTTCATCCAGGGGATCTTCCGGAATATCAGCGACCGCAAGCGCACGGAGGAGGCATTACGAGACAGCGAGGCGCGGTTTCGCACCGCGTTCGAAAACGCGTCGGTGGGGATCACCCTGGTCGGCCTGGACGGCATCTACCTCGAAGTCAACCCGGCCATGGCGCGCATGACCGGCTACAGCCCGGCGGGCCTCATCGGCAAGCCGGTGGCGCATTTCACTCATCCCGAGGATTTGGGACGTCGGTCGGAGTTCGTCAGCGACCTGATCGAAGGCCGGATCGATTCCGGGGAGCAGGAGCGGCGGTTCATTCACCGCAACGGTTCGGTGGTCTGGACCCTTATCTGGGCGAGCGTCCAACGCGACCAGAAAGGGAGGCCGATGTATTTCATCTCATTGGTTCAGGACATCACCGCACGAAAAACAGCCGACGAGGACAAGCGCAAGCTTGAATCCCAGCTCCTGCAGGCGCAGAAAATGGAAGCGATCGGGTCGCTGGCAGGCGGCATTGCGCACGACTTCAACAACATCCTCTCTGCGATCATCGGCTTCACCGAGCTTTCCATGCTTAGTGAGGGGGCCCCCGTAAACTATCTGCGGGAGGCCATGAAGGCCGCCAACCGGGCCAAGGACCTGGTCAAACAGATCCTTTCCTTCAGCAGGCAAACCGATGAACAGCGCATGCCCGTGCATGTCGGCATGGTGGTCAAGGAAGTCGCCAAGTTCCTACGGGCCAGCATTCCGACAACGATCGACATCCGGTGCGCGATCGATGACGGGGCAGGGGCCGTACTGGCGAATTCAGTCGAGCTGCATCAAATTCTCATGAACCTCTGCACCAATGCCGTGCATGCCATTGGTGAGCGCGCCGGCATGCTTGAAATCGAAGTGCAGGGCATGAATCTGGAGCCTGAAAACAGGGACGGGTTTCCCGACCTCGACTTGGGGCATTATGTGCGGCTTTCGGTCAAGGACACCGGGCAAGGGATTCCGTCCGACATACAGGAACGCATTTTCGATCCCTATTTCACGACCAAGGAAAAGGGGGTCGGCACTGGCCTGGGACTGGCGGTCGTTCATGGGATTGTGAAGAAATCCAATGGGACCATTCGGGTCGAAAGCGTGACTGGAAAGGGCAGTGCGTTCCACGTATATCTGCCTCAGGTGGACCTGTCGGCCTCGAAGCAGGCTGATTATCCGGCCATGCCCAGCGGCGGGTCCGAACGTATTTTGTTCGTCGACGACGAAAAAATGCTGGTGGATGTCGGAGAACAGATTCTCAGACGCCTGGGCTACGATGTCGTTTCGCGGACCAGTCCGCTGGAAGCGCTTGAGCTGTTCAAAACAAGGCCGAAGGATTTCGATCTGGTGATTTCGGATCAGACCATGCCCGGCCTGACCGGCGATGCCCTTGCAAGTGAATTGATGAAACTGAACCCGGAAATCCCCGTCATCATCTGCACCGGTTACAGCCAGTTGATCGATCAGCGAAGAGCCAGGGAAAAAGGCATAAGAGCACTGGTGATGAAGCCGATCCTGATCAGCGAAATCGCCGACGCCATCCGCCGCGTGCTCAAAAAACAGTAGCCCCCGTCAGGTCATCGGGCGCTTCAGTTCCGGCGGACGTCTTCAGCGCTGCGGTAGATGGCGACCCCTTCGTAGTTCGCACACACCAGGCCGACCAGCGAGACCGGCACCACGTTGACGAGGTGGGCGATGACGGCAAAGGAAAGCGCTTCCGATGCCGAGACCCCGAACATCACCAGCGACAGCTGACAGAGGTAGTGATAGGTTCCGACATAGCCGGGGGTGGAGGGGATGACTACGCTCAGGGTGGTGAACACGAGCACTACCAGGCCGACGTACCAGGGCAGCCGATGGGCCGTCACCATGCCGAAGGCTTCCAGGCAAGTGAAGTTCATGCCCGCGTAGCACAGCCAGATGGCGATGGAGAGGATGGCCGCCGCTATGTAGTGGCCGGCGGATTTCAGCGGCAAGACGCCGGTGAGAAAATTGACGGTCAGGGATTCGATGCGGCCGGCCATGGCCGCGGGGAGCGGTTTCGTCAGGAAGCGAACCAGCGCGGCGGCGCGGGCCTCGTGCCGTTTGCAGGCGATCAGCACCGCAAGGAGAAGCAGTGCCCCGGCGAGCATGAGGTAGCCGCTCGTTTCCACCCATGCCGGGAAGGGGTGGACGATGATGACGATGGCCATCACCGCGATCAGCGACATCACGTCTACGATTCGTTCGACCACGATGGAGGCAAAGACGGCGCTGGCGGAAAGGCTTTTTTTCTTGGCGATCACGAAGGCCCGCAGGAACTCGCCGAGGTGCGCTGGCATGAAGGTGTTGGCCGCGTAGCCGATCAGCAAGGCGGAGAGCAGGCTGCCGGTGTTCACGGTTTGAACCGGCGCCAGAAGATAGCGCCAGCGCAGGGCCCTCAGCACATGCGCCAGCATCAAAACGGCCGATGACAGCAGGATCCAACGGGCGTCGGTCTTGGCCAGGGCTGCAAGCATCTGGTCGACGTCGACGCTGCGCAGCGCCAAATAGAAACACACGGCGCCGAAGGCGAGTCCGAGGATCAGTTTAAATGAATGCCGGTTCGCCATCATCAAACCACAACGTTGGAGGCGTCATGTGAGAAAGGCCTGCCACCCGCGGCAGGCCTTTCGCTGAGGGCGATGCTGCCGTCTGTGATCACACGCCGCGGTCTCTCACCAGCATGGTCGAGGGGTCGAGCACTAGATGCGCATGTTCCGCCGGCAGGGTCAGGCCTTTTACGGCTTTGACGTGAATCTCCTCGCCGACCGGCACGAGCTGCAGCGCCAGGTCAAAGAGATCCTCTACGTCGGCCAGCTGTTTGGGGATGCCGTCCAGTCCCGGCTCCTCGTGCCGGTGGGTCCGGATGGTGAACCACGCGCTCAGACCGTTGAGCCGGGCGTAGTGCTTGAGCCCTGCGAGCGCATCCCGCAGGGGTTCGTCGAAGGACAGTCCGTCGACGATCAGCATGCGCGGCACGAAGATTTTTTGCTCAACCAAGTCCGTCAACCGCTCTTCCAGCTTGGGCACGCTGAAGCCTTCGGTCCGGAACGTCATAATGAAGCGGTGCGGCAGGAGCGACTCCCAAAGCAACTCCGGCTGCGGCACATTGAATTGTCGCGCGACGTGACCGAACACTTCCAGGTACCACAGGTTCGTTTTGTTCACCGGTTGGTTGAGGCTGACATGCAGGACATTGCGCTCGTGCAACATGGCATTCAGCGCCATCTGCACCATGAGAGCGGTCTTGCCGACTCCGGCGCGCGCGAGGACGCCGCCGAACTGACCGGACGCCATAACGTCCTCGGACTGGCCTCCCAGGAACTGGATCGGGTTGCGCAGGATGAGATCTGTTTTCAGCATGGCGAAATACCTCTCCTTGATGAAGATGAGCGCCGCCGGTTTTTTTTCGTCTCGGCGGCGAGCCTGTCCGATAACGGGAGCATCAGCTCGCGGATGGGTCGCCCCTTTCAGGTCAGGCCACTTTCTTCTTTTGTTCGGCCGCCTTCTTTTCGAGCTGCTCGGCGATCGACTGCGGCACCTGCCGGTAGGCCAGAAATTCCATCGTGAACTGGGCCTGGCCCTGGGTCAGGGAGCGCAGCACCGTCGAGTAGCCGAACATCTCGGCCAGCGGCACCTGGGACTCGATCACGCACAGGGGGCCTTCGTCCTGGGCACCGACGATCATGCCGCGGCGCTGGTTGAGCGATCCCATCACCGGCCCCTGGAAGCCGGTGGGGGTCTCGACCACCACCTTCATGATCGGCTCCTGGATGACCGGTTTGGCTTTGAAATAGCCCTGTTGGAAGGCCCCGCGGGCGGCCTGCTGGAAAGCCATGTCCGAGGAGTCCACGGCGTGGCTGGCGCCGTCGTTGATGACGATCTTCACGCCGGTGACCGGGAATTCCATCTTGGGGCCCTTGGCCATGCATTCCCGAAACCCCTTCTCGCAGGCCGAGATGTACTGGGTCGGGATGGAACCGCCCACCACCTGGTTGTCGAACTCGAAATCCTGGTCCGTGATGGGTTCCATCCACCCCGCCACCCGGCCGTACTGGCCGGAACCGCCGGTCTGCTTCTTGTGCAGGTAGTCGAAGTCCGCTTTCTGGGTGATGGTTTCCCGGTAGGCCACGCGCGGGGCACCGGCGGTGACCTCGGCCGCGTATTCGCGCTGCATGCGCTCGATGTAGACCTCCAGGTGCAGCTCGCCCATGCCAGAGATGATGGTCTCGTTGGTTTCCGGGTTGACATGGGTCTTGAAGGTCGGGTCCTCTTTCGTGAAGCGGTTGAGAGCCTTGGACATGTTGATCTCGGCCTTGTGGTCCTTGGGGCTGATGGCGAGCGAGATGACCGGCTTCGGTACGTACATGGAGGTCATGGTGAGGCTGATCCCCGGAGCCACGAAGGTATCGCCGGAGGCGCAATCGACGCCGAAGAGGGCGCCGATGTAACCGGCCGGGATGGTCTCGATCTCCTCCATTTGGTCGGCATGCATGCGCGCCAACCGGCCGACTTTGATTTTCCGGCCGGTGCGCACGTTGATGATCGTGTCGCCCTTGCTCAGGGAACCCTGATAGACGCGGATGTACGTGAGCTGGCCGTAGGTGCGGTCCTCCAATTTGAAGGCCAGCGCCACCAGCGAGGCCGCCGGATCGCTCGTCAGCAGGACCGGAGTTTCATCACGGTCCGTGTCAAGGGCGTGGTTTTCGACATCGGTCGGACAGGGCAGGAGGCTTTTAACCGCGTCCAGCAGCAGTTGCACGCCCTTGTTTTTGTAAGCGGACCCCATCACCACCGGCGTAAGCTGTCGGGTCAGGGTGGCCTTGCGCAGGGCCGCCAGAATTAAATCGGTGCTGATGTCCTTTTCCTCAAGGATCGCTTCCATCAGTTCGTCTGAAAACATGGAGGCGGCATCGAGCAACTGCTCGCGTTTGGTCTGGGCCAGCTCGCGCACGGTCTCCGGGATATCCTCGATGCGGATAGTTTCGCCCTTCTCGCCGTCGAAATACACCGCTTTCATGTCCAGCAGGTCCACCACGCCGGTGAATTCGTTCTCCAGCCCGATCGGGACCTGAAGGGCCACGGCGTTGTGGCCGAGTCTGTCCTTGAGCTGGTCGATCACGCGAAAGGGATTGGCACCGGAACGGTCGCACTTGTTGATGAAGCCGATGCACGGCACCTTGTAGCGCCGCATCTGCTGGTCCACCGTGATGGACTGGGACTGCACCCCGCCGACGGCGCACAACACAAGTATGGCGCCGTCGAGCACCCGCAGCGAGCGCTCCACCTCGATGGTGAAGTCGACGTGGCCCGGCGTGTCGATGATGTTGATTTCAAGGTCCTTCCACTCGCAGAACGTGGCGGCCGACGCGATGGTAATTCCCCTCTCGCGCTCGAGTTCCATGCTGTCCATGAATGCGCCCACGCCGTCCTTGCCCTTGACGTCGTGCATGGCATGGATGCGCTGGGTGTAAAACAGAATTCTCTCGGTGAGGGTTGTCTTGCCCGAGTCGATATGGGCACTGATGCCGATGTTCCTGACTTTGGAGATGTCTTTTTTCATAGTCCGATACCTTGTTTTGCAGAACCACTCTTTTTAAATGAAAGGGAAAAGAAATCCCGCCTCGGTCATCCCGAAACGGGAGTTCTGGACCTCATAGTGATTAAGCTGGATGTTATAACCCATAAATATAAACAACTTGATTAGTGGATGTCAACAAAAATTTCAGCTAGTTTGCCGGCCGCGGCGGTCGCCGGCTGTGCCGGCGATGGCGCTTGGTGAGGGGCCTGCGGCGCAGCAGCACGTAGCTTGCTCCTGCACCGCCGTCGCACATGCGGGCGCTGGTGAAGGCGACAACCCACTTGCGCCAGCGCCCGGAGCTGAGCCACTGCGACACTTTGGTTTTCAGAACGGGATCTCCCGGTGATGAAAGACCGCGGCCGTGGATGATCAGAACGGCATTTTTGCCGGTCCGGATGGACTCCTTCATGAATGCGTCGAACACCGCTTCCGCCGCTTCCGCGGTGAGGCCGTGCAGATCCATGTGAGCCTGCACCGCGAAATCCCCTCGGTGCAGGCGTTCGGTTATGCCCGGCGGTGCCCGGTAACCGACCCCTTCCATGTATTCGGGAGTGTCGCACACCAGAAAGCCTGAGCCATCGTCCACAAGCTGCCGCAGGCGCCCGACTTCGTTATCTTCCAGGAGGTCCTTTCTGGAGAGCGTCCGCGGTTTCGGACACTCGGGGTCAAGGTTTTTCAGGTCCATGCGAACCACGCCGGTCATGGCTTCGGCGAACACTTCATCGTCGGTTGCCGTTCGACCCGGAGGGCGAGGCGGGGATCCCGGCGGCGGCGCGTCAGGCTTTGGCGCAATGTATTTCTTCCGGAGCAGGCTTTTGAGCCCTGCGAAAGGCCGGTTGAGACCTTCGGGTTCGTGCGGTTTCATGTCTGGGGTCCATTCCGTAGGGGCGAAAGGCCGGTTCGCGCAAGCGACCTCCATTTTGCGGTTTGAGCTCCCTTTCAATCCTAACCACACCGGGGCCCCTGGTCAATATTCGCTCGATTTTGAACGCAATTTTTGCTATGCTGATCGTTCGGCAAATAATTGCAACCTGAAAGCAGAACGGAAAGAAGAAACATGGACTGGCAAAAGCTGTATGCGTCCAAGGTGATCACCGCCCAGGAGGCCGTTTCCAGGATAAAGCGCGGCAGCCGCGTGCTGATCGGGACGGGATGCGGGGAGCCGCAGCACCTGATCAAGGCCATGGTGACCGACCAGAACCTGCAGGACATCATGCTTTACCAGATGCTTTCCTACACGCTTTCTCACTTCATCGACAATGAGTCGTTTCTCAAACGTTTTTCCGTCAAGCTCTTTTTCATCAGCCGGTCTATGCGGAAGGCGGCGTTTGAAGGCAAGATCGACTACATTCCGGCCTATCTTTCGCAAATCCCCGGCATGATTTCAAGCCAACGTATCGGATTGGACGTAGCCCTGGTCCAGGTTAGTCCGCCGGACAAGTTCGGGTACTGCAGCCTTGGGGTTTCGGTGGACATTACCCGCGCCGGACTGGATCATGCGCGGCTGGTGATCGCACAGGTCAACCCGCGCATGCCGCGCACCTGGGGCGACAGCTTCGTTCACGTGGACGAGATCAACTATCTTGTTCCCTACGAGGAGCCGCTGGTCCAGTCCTTTCCGACGCTGCAGGACAACGAAGTCATGCGGCGCATCGGCCACTACATTTCCCAGCTCGTCGACGACGGCGCCACCTTGCAGGTCGGATTCGGCAACCTTCCCTACCACATCATGAAGTATCTCGACGGCAAAAAGGACCTCGGTCTGCACACCCAGGTGATCACCGACGGTTTTCTGCCGCTGTTTGAAAAAAAGGTGATCACCAACAAGAAAAAGACCCTGCTGCCGGATCGCACGGTCTCATCGTTCTGTATGGGGTCGCAGAAGCTTTACAGCTATGTGGACAACAACCCGGCCTTCTATTTCCGCTCATCGGAGTTTGTGAACGACCCGCTGGTCATCGCCCGCAACGACAACTTGATCACAATCAGCGCCGCCCTGGAAGTGGACCTCACGGGCCAGGTGTGCACGGACTCTCTCGGGTACATGTTTTACAGCGGCATCGGCGACCAGGTCGACTTCCTGCGGGGCAGCGCGATGTCCAAGGGCGGGTTTTCCATCATCGCTCTGCCCTCCACCGCCCAGAGTGGAAAAGTTTCGCGCATCGTCCCGGGACTGAGCGAAGGCGCCGGCGTGGCCACGACACGCGGCGACGTCAACTTCGTCATCACTGAATACGGCATCGCCGAGCTGGCCGGCAAGAGCATTTACCAGCGGGTGATGGAACTGGCCCAGATTGCGCATCCCAAGTTCCGGGAGGAGCTGATCGAAGTCGCCCGCAAGCGCCATTACATTTTCGCCGACCAGCTGCCCCCCTCCACGGACGATCTTATCTTCATCGAAGGCTACAAGAACTCCTGCGCCCTCGAAAGCGGCAAGACCGTGGAGTTTCGTCCGCTGCTGCCGTCGGACGAATTCGCCTATCGCAATTTTTTCTACTCCCTGCAGGAGAAAACCATTTACTTCCGTTTTTTCTACAAAATGCGCAACTTCACCCACGAGGTCGTGCAGAAGCAGTGGGCGAGCCTGGATTACCGACACAACATTTCGATCATCGGCCAGGTCCAGAAGGGCGGCCACAAGGAAATCATCGCGATCGGCTCTTACGCCAAGGAAGACGACCACAGGGCCGAGGTGGCCTTCGTGGTGCGGGAAGATTTCCAAGGCAAGGGCCTCGGCTCTCATCTGCTTGAAATGCTGGAAACCATTGCACGGCAAAACGGTTTCAAGGCTTTTGCGGCTACCGTTCTGCGCGAAAATGCCTCGATGCTGAAGGTGTTCAAGAAACGCTATCCCGACTGCAAGCTGACGTTCAACAGCGGCAGCGAGGTGCTGGTCCACATGGATTTCTCCGACATTAAACCTGGCGGCGGAAGTACCGACACCTCTGAAAGCCGGCCCAGCACCGAATCGCAGAATCAGGGCAGCATAGAAGCTTGATCGCCGCGTCACACTCCTCGAGCCGCGCATTTTCAAACACTGCGCATCAGCGATCCTCTTGAATGTGCGCTGATAATTCTTGCGTAAAATCAAAATCTATAGTAATTTGAGAGCGATACGTAAAAACGGAGTGTGTGGTGAAGAAACGGGCGAATCCACAGCCTGCCGCATGATGCACTCAAGTCTACAGCACCAAATGCCGAGAATATAGTTTTGAATAGGACAGTTAACTCTTGCGACGGAGGGTCGGGGACGTGTCATACACGCTGGATCAAAAGCAACTCGACAGGATCGAGGATATTCTCAAGGCCGACCTGATCGACAACGGGGTGCGGTGCGTCTTCCTGATCGACATGGCCGGAAACATTGTCACCAACCTCGACAATGGGGAAAAACAGCACGACATCTACTCATTGGCTGCGCTGGCCGCAGGTAATTTCGGCGCCGTCAGCGCCATGGCCAAAATCATCGGAGAAAACGAGTTCTCGCTGTTGTTCCACAAGGGGAAAAAAGAGAACATCCACTTCAACAAAATTTCGTCGGAGTTTCTTCTGATCACGATTTTCGGCAACGACATCTCACTGGGTTTTCTCAGGCTGAAGGTCAGCGAGTCGGTCGATCAACTCAAGGGCATCCTTGAACCGCTGACCTCCGGTCATATGTAACCTCATGGGCCAAGCCCAGCGGACAGCGCGCTCGATGGTGTGAGCCGAATGGCATTCATCAACCTTAAAAGCAAGATCATCCAGGTCAAAATCGTCTACTACGGTCCAGGCCGGGGCGGTAAGACGACCAACCTGGAGTACATCTACCGGAAGTTCCACCAGCGGATCAAATCCGAGATGGTGACCGTGAAAACCCACGGCGACCGGACCCTTTTCTTCGATTTTTTGCCGTTTGACATCGGAGTCATCAACGGCTACCAGATCAAGATCCAGCTGTACACGGTCCCCGGGCAGGTCAAATACAACGCCACCCGCCGCTTGGTGCTCCGGGGAGTCGACGGCATCGTTTTTGTTGCCGACGCCATGGCCGTCCGCCGGGAAAAAAACATCCAGGCACTCAAGAATTTGCAGGAAAACCTGGCGAGCTACAAGAAAAACCTGCACACCATCCCCTGGGTGATTCAATACAACAAAATGGACCTTGTGGAGCAAGGCATTCCCATCCTGGATGTTGACCTGCTGGAACATGATCTCAACCGGGAACTCAAGCGGCCGTCCTTCCCGGCCAGTGCCGTGAAGGGCACGAACGTGGTGGCAACGCTCAAAAAGATTATTTCCCTAACCGTCGCATCGATCCGGAAGGAACTGCTATAGGAGGCTTTGCCGTGGCCGATTCATCTAAATCCGACCCACTCAGCACCGCACTGGACAACCGCCTCGACGAGCTTTTTCGCGAGGATGAACCGACGCCCGCGGCACCCGCCGCTGCAAAGGCAAAGACCAGCCCTTTGGACGAGTTGAAAAAAATCGTTCTTTCCATCGACTGGGAGATCACACCCGAGGCGCTGGATAGTTTTATGGACCAGGTCCGGCTGCTGAAAGAGGTTTACCGGGACGACAAGGTAATCCTTGTTTTTCTGCAGGTTCTCGGGTCGCTTGGGCAATACATCAAATCGAGCCGGAGCAAGGTTCACCCATCGACTTTCAACGTACTCAATTCCGTTTTTGCCCGGTTGGACGAGATCGTGAGCGCCCCGAAAATGCCGCTCGCCATTCGCCGAAAGCTGCTGCAGGCCGAAATGGACGCCTACCAGGGGTTGCGCGCTAAAATCACTCAACGCCGGACGGCTGAACCTGCCGCCAAGCCGGCCGCCGCGACCGACACGGCTGCCCGCACACAGGCGTCGGCCGGCGAAACGGTAACGCCGGAAATGCTGTCGCGGGCGGTAGCGGAGCTGAAGGAGTTCATCCGCACGGAGATGAATGCCCTCCGGCAGTTGGTAAAACCCGCCGCACGGCGGGACTAACCCACAGCAGGGAGGGTCTTGTTGCAAAGGCCCTGGATTCATGGAACGCCATCTTTTCGTCATATGCGAGGAGTGCGGTAAGAAATACCGTGTGGACACGGCCCAAATTATCGGGTTGGCCGCCGGCTTCAGCTGCCGTTCCTGCGGTCACCGGATTCTGGTGGCGAGACCCCGGCCGGATGACGACAGCAGTGCCGAGGGCCCCATCGGGCAACGCCCCGCGTCGGACGGCGACCTGCCCCCGCGCATTTCCGAAACGGTGGCCGCCGGGGTGTCGCCTATCCGGCCGGCCGGGGACGCAGGGATCGGTCTGCGGTTGACAGCCGTTCTGTTTTTCTTCGTCCTTCCGGCGGTGATCACAGCAGCGGCCGGCTTTTTATTCTGGGATCAGGTGGCGGGGATGATAGGCGCTCCCCACCGCCAGAAGGCACTCACGCTGTTGATGAGCCTGGGCGGTTTCATCCTGGCGGCATTGGGCATCGGCCTTCTGTTCGGGATGCGGCTGGCCGGCCGGGCGCGCTGAACATGGGAGGGATCTCCGCCATACGCTACAGCGACTTTCTGGATGGATTTCCAGCAGCCTTGTACCGATCCACGCTGGAGGGAACCATCTTGTACTGCAACCGGGCCTTCGCGGCCCTTTTCGGCTACACATCGATGCATGAGCTGATCGGGTCTCCGGAAGTCGATCTTTACCGCAACAAAAAAGACCGGGGCCATCTATTGGAGCGATTGCTGCATCAGGACCGGCTGGTCGATCTGCCGATTGACTTTCAGAGGCGGGATGGGACCGTTTTTTCATGTGCGGCCACCGTCCGGGCGGTTTCGGACGACGAGGGGATGGTCGTACACGTCGACGGACTTCTACGCGACGGGGCCGGCGGTTTGCGACCAGTCCCGCCGGCGGCAGCGATGCCGGACGAGAGACTGCAAGGCGTCCTGGAATTGGCCGGCGGGGTGGTGCACCACCTGAACCAGCCCTTGACCATTCTCAACAATCTCTTGAATGAACTGCTGGTGGATCTACCGATAAACCCGCCGGGCTTCGACAAGCTGGTACGGATTCAGAAGCAGCTCAGCCGGGTGATTGAGATTACCCGTAAGATCGCCAGCATCCAAACATATGAATCCGTCGAATACGTGGCCGGGGTTAGAATCGTGGATATTGAAAAGGCCTCCCGCCAAGTGCCGGAGAAATCGCCGCATGATTAGAACCATACTCCTGGTGGACGACGACCGCGAGATGCTTCTCGCCCTGAGGGAAGGTTTTGGCCGCTACGCCGAGTCCATGCGCGTGCTGCTCGCCGGCGACGGACTCGAAGCCCTCGAGGTTCTTAAGCACGAGCCGATCTCACTGGTGGTGACCGACCTCAAAATGCCGCGCATGGACGGGTTTGAGCTGCTGGCGGCCATCATGGGGAGCTATCCCGACATTCCGGTGATCATCATCACCGGGTTCAGCACGCCCGACATGGAGCGGTTGGCGCGCCAAGGCGGTGCCGTTGGCTTCATTGCCAAGCCCTTTCTGATTGAAAGCCTGGCCCGGCAGATCCTTACGATGCTGCGCAGGGAAACCGAGGGCGGGACGCTGCACAACGTCTCCTCCGGCATGTTCCTGCAACTGGTCGAAATGGAACAAAAGACCTGTACGATCCGGCTGGAGGACAAAGCCGCGGGCAAGAAGGGGGCGCTCTTTTTCGTGGAGGGCGCCTTGTTCGATGCCCGCGTGGGCAACCTTCAGGGAGAGCCCGCCGCTTATGAGATTTTCGGATGGGAGCAGGTCAGTCTCTCGATTCAGGATGACTCTCCTGTGCGTGAGAACCGGATCCAGAAAGATCTGCACCCGCTCATCCTGGAGGCGGCACGGCGCAAGGACGAGAAAAAGACGCCGCCGGCGGCAACCCGGCAGCACCCGTCAATGGCCGGCAAGGAGGATGCGGACGGGCACCTCGCCCGCGTGAGAAACAAGATCGAGCAAAGCCTCGGGTCGCGCAGCGGCGTCGAAAGCGTTTTCGCGGATTCTGTCTGGGATGAGCGTGTCAAGCGGCTTTCCCGGCACGGCACGAAGCTCAACCTGGGGGGGCTGGTGATGGGGTACATCGACCGGGGCGACCCGCGCGACTACGTGGTTCTGTCCGGTGATATGCCGACAGTGATCGCCGTAAGCCGGAAGTGTCCTCGGGACAAGCTCATGCAAATTTTAATGAGTTGACGTTGCGGGACGACATGCGGGATGTTTTCAAAGATCTGCTGGCGGTGGATGGGGTCAGGGGCGTCGTGTTCTTCACACCTTCCGGCGAGCGCGTGTTCGAGGAGTTCAACATCGGAGGCAGCGAGCCTGCGGCGGTGAGCGACTGGTATTCCCTGGTCGCCTCGCTGGGTAAAGCGCGCGAAGCGGAGCTGGTGTTCGAAAGGGGCCAGGTCTACGTCCGCCGCACCGCCGACGGCGTGTTGGTCGTGGTCATGGGGCTGATTGCACCCTGCGCCGTGATTCGGTTGAATTGCGACATCCTGCTGCCCGCACTAAAGGAGCAGCGTTCCACCAAGGGCATCAAGCGCTTTTTCAAGCGGTAGGGCGCGGGCCCCATGAGGGATCAAGGGGCGCCGAATTCGTCCGGTACGCTTTCACACCAGCGAAAGGTCATTTCAGAGACATGAGAACGGATATAGATTCCAGAATCAACGAGGCTGAGGTCTGCCGGTCCATGGGGCTTTTTTTGGAGTCTCTCTCCATATACGAAAAAATCCTGCCTTCGGTGCCGGGCAGCGCCTCGGACATTCAGGAAAAGATCCGCAACCGGATCGACTTGCTGAAGCAGGAGATCGCCAAGGAGGAGGCCACCGCCGTGCCCGGGGTATCGGCCAAGGAGATATCCTGGATCCGGGAAGCCATATCCAGTTCCGGTGATCTTTCGGCCATCCTGGACAGCGCGTCCGCCTTCCAGGAAATGGGATTGCACGGGGAGGCCGTCAGCGAATACGCCAAGCTCCTCGGCGAGGACTATCCCCCCGGAAAAGTGATCCCCAGCTTGACGGAAAGCTTGCTCAAACTGCATTCGGCGCCGCATGCCGTGGCGCAGTTAGACGCGCTGATTCAGGCGGCAACGGTGGACGCAGCCAGGGCCGCGCGTCTCAAGTACGTGATGGGCCTGGAAATGGAGAAGCGGGACCAGCGCGACCTGGCCCACGATCTCTACCGGGCGGCGTCGGAGCTGAGCCCCGCCGATGCTGAAATCAGCAAACGCCTGGCGTCCGTGGCAGCCACGTTTGCATCCGGTTCCAAATACGACTATCTCTTGCGCGAAAAAATGGTGACCACCGATCAGCTGCAGAAGGCCTTCGGGCTTGCCAAGAAAACGAATAAGAGCGTCGAGCACGTGCTGATCGAGACCTTCAAGATCAAAAAGGAGGCCATCGGCAAATCATTTTCTCTTTTCTACGGCTGCAAGTTCCGTGTGTTCGACCCTGCCGTTGCGGCGCCCTTCGAGCTGCTTTCCAACCTCAAAAAGGCCTTCCTGCTGAACGAGCTCTGGGTCCCTCTCAGCTGGAGCAAGGAAGGCATCGAGGTGCTGGTCGACGACCCGCGCGATCTGAACAAGACCGACAACATCAAAGCCCTGATGAAGACCGCGAAGATCAATGTTACGGTCGCCATTCGCGAGGACATCCAAGCCTTCATCACTCATTTTTTTGACAAGGAGCGGGGAGCGGAAGCGGCGGGGTCGCAGGAAGAGGCAACCGACGACATCGATATCCCCGACATCACTTTCGAGGAGGAGCGCGAGGAAATCAGCGTCGAGGAGGCGGACGAGAGTTCCAGTCAGGTGGTAAAACTCGTCGACCAAGTGATCATAGCGGCCTATCGCAAGAACGCCTCCGATATTCACATCGAACCCTCCGTGGTGACCAAGGCCACCTCCATCCGGTTCCGCCTGGACGGCGTTTGCCAGGAATACATGAAGATCCCCAACGGCATGGTGCGAGGGGTTGTGTCCCGCATCAAGATCATGTCCAACCTCGACATCGCCGAGCGCCGCCTGCCCCAGGACGGCAAAATAAAGTTCCGCCGCAAGGGGGTCCCGCCCTTTGAAATGCGGGTGGCCACCCTGCCGACGGCCGGAGGGTTCGAGGATGTGGTGCTGCGGATCCTGGCCTCCTCCGGTGCCTTGAAGGTCGACGAGATGGGGCTCACCGCGCGCAATATCGAGATCATCAAGAAAATCGTCCTCAAACCCTATGGGTTGATTCTGGCCGTCGGCCCCACCGGCTCCGGAAAAACTACGACCCTGCACGGTCTGCTGGGGTATATCAACAAGCCGGGGGTCAAGATATGGACGGCCGAAGACCCCATCGAAATCACCCAGCAGGGGCTGCGCCAAGTGGAAGTCAAACCCAAGATCGGGCTTGATTTCGCGCGAGTGATGCGGGCTTTTCTGCGAGCGGACCCGGACGTGATCATGATCGGCGAGATGCGGGACGAGGAAACGGCCGCCATCGGCATCGAAGCGTCTCTGACCGGACACCTGGTATTCTCGACCTTGCATACCAACACCGCACCGGAAACCGTAACCCGCCTGCTGGACATGGGCCTCAACGCCCTCAATTTTTCGGACGCCTTCCTAGGCGTGCTGGCGCAGCGCCTGACCCGGCGCTTGTGCGTGAATTGCCGCAAGGAATACGTCCTGAGCAAGGACGAGTTCGACGAAATGCGTTCGGATTACGGCGATGAGTGGTTCGGTCGCGCCGGTGTCGATTATTCCGAAAACATCAAGATTTTCAAGCCGGTCGGCTGCGAAAGCTGCTCCAGCACCGGCTACCGCGGCCGCATGGGGATCCACGAACTTATGGAGGGCACCCCCGAGGTCAAGCTGATGATCAAGAAGCAGGCCAACACCGAGGATATATTCAACATGGCTTTGCAGCAAGGCATGACGACGCTGAAACAGGACGGCATCCAAAAGGTCTTCCAGGGCCTGACGGATATCTCGGAAGTGCGCCGAGTGTGCATCAACTGAAACCCGCTTCAAACCGTTGCGACAATTCCGGTGTCGAATCCATGAAAATCGGCTCAGCGGAGTGGTCCCGGCTGATCATTGACGGCGCGGCATCCTGGGGGGTCGCGCTCGGGATGGATCACGTCGGACTGTTTGCTCGTTATGCCGAGGAGCTTCTGAAATGGAATGCGGTTACCAACCTCACCGCCATCACGGATCCGGAGGACATCGCCCGGAACCATTTCCTGGATTCGCTGGCCCCGGCCGGCCTGGTTGCGCCGGGGTCCGACCTGCTCGATGTCGGCACCGGCGGAGGCTTCCCGGGCCTGCCGCTGCACATCCTCATCCCCGGCTCGCGCACCACTCTGCTCGACGCCGCGCGCAAGAAAGTAAGTTTCCTCCGCCACGTCGTCCGCGTGCTTGATCTGAGACGCGTTGAGGCAGTGCATGCCCGCATGGAGCAACTGGCCGGCCAGCCCGGTCATGCACGGCGTTACGATGTCATCTTCAGCCGAGCCTTCTCGGCGGTGCCCCCGTTTGTTCAGGCCGTGCTGCCGATGCTCAAGCCCCGCGGGCGATTGGTTGCCTTGAAAGGAAGGGTTTCACCGGCCGAACTGGAGGAGTTGCGAAATATGGCCGGCGGCGGATCCGTGGGCGCCGTCCTGTCCCTGGACCTGCAGCGTTATGCGCTGCCGGGTTTGAAGAGTGAACGTACGCTGGTGGTCCTCTCCCGCTGCACGCCAACGCGGTAGAAGGTTGTGGGGCAGGCGGGGCCTGGTTTCTAATCCGTGAGGGGGATCAACTCTGCTTGGGCGACGGCTCCCGCCACGCGGATTACGGCCACGCACGGGTGCTCGCCGTGGCGAGGGGCACCGGCGCTGCCGGGATTGACATACAGCACCCCGTGCCTTGTTTCCACCGAAGGTCGATGCGTGTGACCGTTCACCACTGCCAGGCACCCGTTAACGTCCGCGTTCAGCCGCAGCCGCCACAGGTCGTGAATCAGGTGGATCAAAGCGTCCCCGACGTGGATGGATTCTTTCTCGGCCAGGACGTTGGCCCAGGCACCGCCGTCCATGTTGCCGCGAACCGCCAGAACAGGTGCTACCTGCCCCAGCGCTTGCAGAATATCCTGCGACCCGATGTCCCCGGCATGCAGGATCACATCCACGCCCTGGAACACCCTCAGTGCGCGGGGAGGCAGGTACCCGTGCGTATCGGAAATGACGCCGAGGTGGTAGGAACCCTTGAGGGGAAGCGAGATCGACATGTGCACCTCCTCGGCTCTTTTTTCAAACGGTCCCTTTTGAAGGGCTATCCAGATGGTGATCGACGATAAGATTAAATGAAGGTTCCCGGGCCTGTCAAGGGGCTTCGCAGCCACCCTGTCTATCCGCACGAACGGGCTCACGAATCCGATAACTCATCGTTCCAGCTGCCGACCGGCACGTTTCACGTGGAAACACATCCGGTGGGGCATTCAACGGATTTTCAACCCTATGGCTAGATTTTTTGAGGTTTTCGAGGGCCGGCGGATCCTTCATCCGGCTGCGTTTGACATGTGCGGCTTTTTTGGTTAGAAGCGGTTTTGAAATCTTGTCTGAAACGTGACGGCGTTTGCATGCATAGGACCACACGATACATTTCAAAATCGGACGGTTTAACGGTTTGGCAGGTGCGGCTTCGCACGTAGCAACAACTACTGTCGGGACAGGAGAAGACGATGAAGATTCTAGTCGGCTATGATGGAAGTAATTCCGCCAAGGCGGCCCTCACGCTGGCGCGAAAACACGCCTTGGCGTTTGGGGCGTCGGTGGACGTTGTCACGTCCATGGAAAAGGGCACTGAGGGCGAGCAGCAGGCCATCGAGGATGCCGAGCGCGGCTTGGAATGGGCGGCGAGCTTGTTTGCCGAAAAGGGAGTTGCGTGCAAAACCCACCTGCTGATACGTGGAATGGCACCGGGTGAGGATTTGATCGAGTTTGCGAAAGAAGCCGAGGTCGATGAGATCGTCGTCGGGGTGAAACGGCGTTCCAAGGTGGGCAAGCTGCTGATGGGATCGACGGCTCAATATGTGATCCTGCAAGCCGTTTGCCCCGTGGTGTCGGTAAAGTAGGGGCAGGGCGTTGCTTCCACAAAGAACCGCAAGAAAATAGTCTGCGTTTCAAGCGCTGCCGCGCGTTAGGCGGTGAAGGCCATTCGGCCGCTTCAAAGGGCCCGGCGGATCAACTTGCGCCGCCGGCCATCCTCAAGCCCGCCGCCGCCGGCCCCTATTTTCCAGCCGTGCAAACCCCAGTGAACAGCCGAAGGTCAAATGAAGTACATGCCGCTGATCGTGATCCAGGTCTCGAAGGTCAGGTAGGTGGCAGACATGAGTTCCATGCCGCGGAAGGTCAGCTCCTGAATCGAGATTGCCGAAACGATCGCAGAGTCCTTTATGGTTGAGATGAACTGCCCCCCCAGCGGCGGCAGGATGCGCTGGACGGCCTGCGGCAGGATGACATGCCGCAGGCGCTGCCAGCGCGTGAACCCCAATGCCGCCGCCGCCTCCCGCTGACCTCTGTCGATGGATTGAATGCCCGCTCTCACAATTTCGGTGATGTAGGCACCCTCGAAGATGGACAGGGTCAACACGGCCGATAAAAATGACGTGAGCATCCTCGGGGGCGCCAGCAGGGTAGATAGGAGATAGTG
>Ga0075339_1000002_pt1 | contig 23276 bp, 18 predicted proteins | sample RushMan_CattailN_4_FD_120076 | JGI IMG/M metagenome (GOLD analysis project Ga0075339, IMG submission 120076) | Natural and restored wetland microbial communities from the San Francisco Bay, California, USA, that impact long-term carbon... | ecosystem: Environmental > Terrestrial > Soil >... | reverse complement strand
CTGCTGCCCCAGTCGCAGCTGACGTTCGACTCGGCCCTGTCGGCGTACCAGGACGGCCGCATCGACTTCGGAACGCTGCTGGACGCGCAGCGCCAGATCCGCAGGACGCGGCTCGACCTCCTTAAGGTGCAACTCGAACAACAGATGCGGCTCGCCGAGATCGAGCGCATCGTCGGAGAAGACCTATGAACGGCAGGACAGTTGCCGCAGTGACCGCGACGGTGGCCGCTGCGCTTGTCATCGGCTACATCGTCGGTCGGCTCGGCATGCCGACCGCATCAACGGAGGCCTCCTCGTCCGCCACGGCGACGTCGGCGCCTGCGTCCGAGGCGAAGCCGGGCGAACGCAAGGTCCTCTATTACCGGAATCCGATGGGCCTGCCGGACACCTCGCCCACGCCGAAGAAGGACCAGATGGGGATGGACTACATCCCCGTGTACGAAGGCGAGGACGAGGGGGCCCCGGGAACCGTCAAGGTGTCGGCGGACCGGATCCAGATGCTTGGCGTACGGACCGAACCCGTGAGCAGGCGGTCCCTGGCACGGGTCGTGCGCGCCGTCGGCACGATCGAGATCAACGAGCGCGGCCAGCACACGGTCGCGCCGAAGTTCGAGGGGTGGATCGAGAAGCTGCACGTGAACACGACCGGCCAGGCGGTCGCGCGCGGCCAGCCGCTCGCCGAGGTCTACAGCCCGGAGCTCGTCTCCGCCCAGCGCGAGTACCTCATTGCCTACGGCGCGACGAAGAGCCTGAGCGGTGCGGGCACCGATGCGCAGGCTGGCGTGCAGCAGCTGGCGACTGCAGCCCTTGAGCGGCTGCGCAACTGGGACATCAGCGAGCAGCAGCTGACACGGCTGCGAGAAGGCGGCGAGCCGCGCCGCACTCTGACACTGACGGCGCCTGCTTCGGGCGTGATCATCAAGGATCCGCCGGTGGCCGGGATGCGGTTCATGCCCGGCGAGGCGCTGTTCAGGATTGCCGATCTGTCGCGGGTCTGGCTGATCGCCGATGTCTTCGAGCAGGACCTGCCGCTGGTGCGCGTCGGCACGCGCGGCTCGATCACGGTCAGTGCGTACCCCGACAAGACCTTTCCCGGTGAAGTCACGTTCATCTATCCGACCCTCAACACCGAGACGCGGACGGCGCGCGTTCGCATCGAGCTCGCGAATCCCCAGGGGCAGCTGAAGCCGGGCATGTACGGCACGGTCCGGATCGACGCCGGACCGAAGCGAGAAGTGCTGGCGGTGCCCGACTCCGCCGTGATCGACAGCGGCACGAAGCAGGTGGTGCTCGTCGCGCTCGGCGAAGGCCGATTCGAGCCGCGCGACGTCAAGCTGGGCGCACGCGGCGAGGGCTTCGTCGAAGTGCTGTCCGGCGTGAAGGACGGCGAATCGGTGGTGACGCGGGCGAACTTCCTGATCGACTCGGAGAGCAACCTCAAGGCGGCGCTTTCGGGTTTCACGGCAGACAAGAACACGAGCGCGGAGACGGGTGTCACGGCGAGCGGCCAGGGCGCCGTTGTCGAGATCGACGTGGGAGGCAACAAGATGACCCTCGACCATGACCCGATCCCCTCGCTCAAGTGGCCGCGCATGGAAATGGAGTTCAACGTCGCTCCAGGAGCCCTTCCGAAGAGCGTCAAGCCGGGCGACCGGGTGAAGTTCGACATGAAGGCGGGCAAGCCCGGCGAGTACGTGATCACGAAGATCGAACCGGCCGGCGGCGCCACGCCGCCGCCGGCCGCGGCGCCGGCAAAGGCCGAAAGCCACAAGCACTGAGGAACCGACATGCTCGCCCGTCTGATCGACTGGTCGCTGCGCAACGTCTTCCTCGTGCTGCTCGCCACGGCCTTCGCCGTCGCGGCCGGCGTGTGGGCCGTGGTGAAGACGCCGGTCGACGCCATCCCCGACCTGTCCGACGTGCAGGTCATCGTGTTCACCGAGTTTCCGGGGCAGGCGCCGCAGGTCGTCGAAGACCAGGTCACGTACCCGCTGACGACCGCCATGCTCGGCGTGCCGCGCTCGAAGGTGGTGCGCGGCTTCTCGTTCTTCGGCGCCTCGTTCGTCTACATCATCTTCGAGGACGGCACCGACATCTACTGGGCCCGCTCGCGCGTGCTCGAGTACCTCAGCGCCGCGACGGCGCGGCTGCCGTCGGGCCTTTCGCCCACCCTCGGCCCGGACGCCAGCGGCGTGGGCTGGGTCTACCAGTACGTGCTGACCGGCGCCAACCGATCGCTCGCCGAACTTCGCACGCTGCAGGACTGGTTCGTGCGCTACCAGCTGTGGAAGGCAACCGGCGTGTCGGAGATCGCGTCCATCGGCGGCTTCGTGCAGCAGTACGTCGTCACGGTCGACCCGCACAAGCTGCACGCGCTGAACCTGCCGCTGTCGAAGGTGATCGAGACGATCCGGATGAGCAATCGCGACGTCGGCGGGCGGATCGTCGAGATGTCGGAAACCGAATACATGGTGCGCGGGATCGGCTACCTGCGCGGAGCCAACGATCTCGCGCAGCTCACGATCCGCTCTGAAAAGGGCGTGCCGGTCCGGCTGTCGGACGTCGCGCGCATCGAACTCGCGCCGGACGAGCGGCGCGGCATCGCCGAGCTGAACGGCCAGGGCGAGGTCGTCGGCGGCATCGTCGTCGCGCGCTACGGCACGAACGCGATCGACGTGATCGACAACGTCAAGAAGCGCATCGAGGAGATCGCGACCGGCCTGCCGGAAGGCGTGAAGATCGAGCCGGTCTACGACCGCTCGGACCTGATCAAGCGCGCGATCGACACGCTGAAGCGCACGCTGATCGAGGAGGCGCTGATCGTCGCGCTCGTCTGCGTCGTGTTCCTGATGCACGCCCGCAGCGCGCTCGTCGCCATCCTGATGCTGCCGGTCGGCGTGCTGATGGCGTTCTTCGCGATGCACCTGCTGGGGATCAACGCGAACCTGATGAGCCTGGGCGGCATCGCGATCGCGATCGGGGCCATGATCGACGCCGCGATCGTGATGATCGAGAACGCACACAAGCACCTCGAGCGCGCGCCGCCGGACTCGCCGCGGCTGCCGCTGATCCGAGACGCGTGCATCGAGGTCGGCCCGGCCCTCTTCTTCAGCCTGCTGATCATCACCGTGTCCTTCCTTCCGGTGTTCACGCTCGAGTCGCAGGAAGGCCGGATGTTCGCGCCGCTCGCGTACACCAAGACCTTCGCGATGGCGGCATCCGCGCTGCTGTCGGTGACGCTCGTGCCGGTGCTGATGCTGCTTTTCATCCGCGGCAAGGTGATGCCCGAGAAGAAGAACCCGATCAACCGCTTCATGATCTGGATCTACCGGCCGGTGATCGACCTCGTGCTGCACCACCGCGTGGCGACAATCGTCATCGCGCTGGCCGTCCTCGCCGTCACGTGGATCCCGGCCTCGCGGCTTGGCTCGGAGTTCATGCCGACGCTGAACGAGGGCACGCTCTTCTACATGCCGACGGGCCTGCCGGGGATGTCGGTGACGAAGGCTGCCGAACTGCTGCAGACGCAGGACCGCATCATCAAGAGCTTCCCGGAGGTCGAGTCGGTGTTCGGCAAGGCCGGCCGCGCGGTCACCGCGACCGACCCCGCGCCGGTGGAGATGTTCGAGACGGTCATCAACCTGAAGCCCGAATCGCAGTGGCGGCCCGGCATGACCACCGACAAGCTGATCGCCGAGATGGACCGGGCGCTTCAGTTCCCGGGCATTGCCAACTCGTGGACGATGCCGATCCGCGCGCGGATCGACATGCTTTCCACCGGCATCCGCACGCCGGTCGGCATCAAGGTCTACGGTCGAGACCTCGGTGAGCTCGAGCGCCTCGCGAAGGAGATCGAGGCGGCGGTGAAGGCCGTGCCGGGCACCACCAGCGCGTTCGCGGAGCGACTGACCGGCGGCTTCTACCTGAACATCGAGCCGGACTACGAGAAGCTGTCGCGCTACGGCATTCGGGTCGGCGACGTGCAGGACGTGATCGCCGCGGCGCTTGGCGGCGAGATGATCACGACGACCGTCGAGGGGCGCGAGCGGTTCGGCGTTGCAGTCAGGTATCCGCGCGATTACCGCAGCGACCCTCAGGCGATCGCCACGCAGGTGCTGGTGCCGGCCGAGGGCGAGATGGGCAAGCCGGCGCCGATGATCCCCCTCGGACAGCTCGCCAAGGTCAGCCTGTCCAAGGGCGCGCCCGCGATCCGCACCGAGAACGCGCAGCTCGCGGCCTACATCTATGTCGACATCCGGGACCGGGACATCGGCAGCTACGTGCGGGACGCGCAGAAGGCCGTGCGCGAGAAGGTCAACTTCCTGCCCGGCTACACGATCCAGTGGAGTGGCCAGTTCGAGTACATGGAGCGCGCCACCCAGAAGCTGAAGGTGGTGGTTCCGCTGACGCTGGTGATCATCTTCCTCCTCCTGTACCTGAACTTCCGGCGCATGACGGAGACGCTCATCGTGATGCTGTCCGTTCCGTTTGCGCTGGTCGGCGGCGTGTGGCTGCTGTGGTGGCTCGACTACAACCTCAGCGTCGCGGTCGCGGTCGGCTTCATCGCGCTGGCCGGTGTTGCCGCCGAGACGGGCGTGGTGATGCTGATCTACCTCGATCACGCGCTGGAGAAGATCCGTGCGGAGCGTGCGGTCGAGGGAGAGCCGCTGACATTGCAGGACCACTACGACGCGATGATCGAAGGCGCCGTGGAACGCGTGCGTCCGAAGATGATGACGGTCGTGGCGATCATCGCGGGCCTGCTGCCGATCATGTGGGGCACCGGGACCGGCAGCGAGGTGATGCGGCGCATCGCTGCCCCGATGGTGGGTGGAATGATCTCCTCGACGCTGCTGACCCTGGTGGTCATCCCGGCGATCTACATGCTGGTCAAGACGCGGCAGGGCGGCGTGCGGGCCGCGTCGCGCGCGCCTGTACCATCCGTCCCGTGAATCGGTTCCTCGATCCCTCGATCTTCTGGGGCGACGCCCGCCGCGCCTACCTCGTCATCGGCCTGGTCCCGTTCGGGCTGATCGGCGTCGGCATGTTCCTGCAGCACGTGGTCGGCCTCGACCCATGTCCGCTGTGCATCTTCCAGCGCATTGCCTACTTCTTCGTGGGCGTGTTCGGCCTGCTGGCGGCGGTGCTGGCGCCGCGCGGGGCGGCGCGTGGCGCGGCCGCCCTGATGCTGGTTGCGGCGCTGACGGGCGCCGGGATTGCCGGCTGGCACGTGTGGCTGCAGATGAATCCGGAGAGCCTGTCGTGCGGCCCCGGGCTCGAGATCATGCTGGAAAACTTCCCGCTGACGCAGGTCCTGCCGCGGGTCTTCAAGGGCAGCGGCGATTGCGCACAGGCGGGCTGGACGCTGCTGGGCCTCAGCATCGCCGACTGGTCGCTGCTGTGGTTCACCATTCTTTCGCTGGCCTCGATCGCGAGCTTCTTCCGGCCGCTCGTCCGGAAGTAGGGGCCCTCCTCGCTAGACTAGGCCGATGCACATCTGCGTCATCGGCGCCGGGGTCGTCGGACTCACCACGGCGTACTTCCTGCAGGGCGAAGGGCACGCCGTCACCATCGTCGACCGCGAGCTGGCCGCGGGCCTCGGCGCAAGCGGCGGCAACGGCGCGCAACTCTCGTATGCCTTCGTCGCGCCGCTCGCCGATGCGTCGATTCCCGCGAAGCTCCCCGGCCTGCTGCTGGCGCGCTACGCGCCGCTGAAGATCCACCCGCGCGCGGACCGCGCGCAACTGCGGTGGGCGCTGCAGTTCCTGAAGCACGCCAACACGAAGGCCGCACGCGACACGACCGAGGTGCTGCTGAAGCTGTCGGCGCTGTCGCGCGAGTTCATCGAGCCGTTGATCGAGGGCGAGCGCATCGAGTGTGACTTCTCGCGCGGCGGCAAGCTGGTGGTGTACCCGGACGCAGCGTCGCTCGACGCGGCGCGCGCGCAGGTGACCTACCAGGCGGCGCTTGGCGCGCGCGGGCAGCAGGTGCTGACGGCAGCGCAGTGCGTCGAGCGGGAGCCGGCGATCGCGAGCTACGCCGACCGGATCGCCGGGGGGGTATGGACGCGCCACGAGGCCGCGGCTGACTGCGGCGCGTTCTGCACGCAGGTCGCCGAACTGCTGGCGCGGCGCGGCGCCCGGTTCCTCTACGGGCGGACGGTGACGCGCATCGATCGCGAGGACGGTCGCGTGCGCGCACTGGTGACCGACGCGGGCCCGGTGCGCGCGGATGCCTACGTGCTGGCCGCCGGCGAGGGCGCCGCCGAACTCGGGAAGAGCGCCGGCCTCGACCTGCCCGTGCTGCCGCTCAAGGGCTTCTCGATCACGGTGAGGCCCGAACGCGGCGCCGTCCTGCCGCGCGCCTCGATCACCGACATCCGCCGGAAGATCGTGTTCGCGCCGCTCGGGGACCGCGTCCGCGTGGCGGGTTTCGTCGAGATCGGCAACGACGACCGCTCGATCCCGCCGGCACGGATCGGTGCGCTGATGGAAGCAACGCGCGACGTCCTAGGCTACTCGGTGATCGATGGCGACATCCAGCCGTGGGCGGGCTTGCGTCCCGCGACCCCGAGCGGCCGGCCGATCATCGGTCGGTTCGCGTTGCAGAACCTCTTCCTCAACGTCGGGCATGGCGCGCTGGGCTGGACGCTCGCAGCGGGCAGCGCGCGCCTCGTGTGCGATGTCATCGCGAAGCGCGCTCCTACAATTGCCCTGGCGCCGTACCAGCTCGGCGTCCAGGAGATCCACCATGCACAACGACTCCCACCTGCTACACCGCCAGCTGCGCGGTAACTATCCGCTCGCCGCGAGCGCCGCTGGCTGCTGGATCACCGACGCCGCCGGCAAGCCGTACCTCGACGCCTCCGGTGGCGCCGCGGTCTCGTGCCTCGGGCACGCGCACCCCGACGTCCTCGCCGCGATGCACGCGCAGATCGACCGCATCGCCTACGCGCACACGAGCTTCTTCTCGACCGAGGTGGCGGAGCAGCTGGCCGACTCACTGATCGCCACCGCGCCCGCCGGCATCTCGCACGTGTACCTCGTGTCGGGCGGGTCCGAGGCAGTCGAGGCTGCGCTGAAGCTCGCGCGCCAGTACTTCGTCGAGAAGGGCGAACCGCAGCGCTCGCGCTTCATCGCTCGCCGGAACAGCTACCACGGCAACACGCTCGGCGCGCTCGCCGTCGGCGGCAACGCCTGGCGACGCCGCCAGTTCGCGCCGCTGCTGATCGACGTCGAGCACGTTGCGCCGACGTACGCCTACCGCGACCAGCGCGCCAACGAGACCGCCGAGCAGTACGGCGCGCGCCTGGCGCAGGAGTTCCAGGACACGGTCGAGAGGATCGGCGGCGGGAACGTCATCGCGTTCGTGGCCGAGACGGTCGGCGGAGCCACCAGTGGCGCGCTGACGCCGCCGCCGGGCTACTTCAGGCGCATCCGCGAGATCTGCGACCGCCACGGCATCCTGCTGATCCTCGACGAGGTGATGTGCGGCATGGGTCGCACCGGCACGCTCCACGCATGCGAGCAGGAGGGTGTCGCGCCCGACCTGATGGCGATCGCCAAGGGACTTGGCGGTGGCTACCAGCCGGTGGGCGCCGTGTTGATCGGGCAGAAGATCATCGACGCCATCGCGGCGGGCACCGGGTTCTTCCAGCACGGGCACACGTACATCGGGCACCCGGTTGCGTGCGCGGCGGCGCTCGCGGTGCAGCAGGTGATCGCGCGGGACGGCCTGGTGGAGCGCTGCGCGGTGCAGGGCAGGCGACTGCGGGAGGCTCTGGACGAGGCGTTCCGCGAGCACCCGTATGTCGGCGATGTCCGAGGCCGCGGGCTCTTCCAGGCGATCGAACTGGTCGCCGATCGTGCCACCAAGGCGCCCTTCGATCCGACGCTGAAGCTGAACGTCCGCATCAGGAAGGCGGCCATGGAACTGGGCCTGATGACGTACCCGATGGGCGGCACCATCGACGGCGCACGGGGCGACCACGTGCTGCTGGCGCCGCCGTTCATCATCAGCGACGACGAACTCGACCTTCTCATCGAACGGCTCGTCCGTGCCGTGGACGGCGCGCTGGCAGAGGCCCTGGGGCGGCAGGTGTAAGCACTAACATGGGCTGCCTTGCGCGCGATCATTCGGCAGCGTAAGGTTTCCTGTCCCGACAAAAACGATCAAGGAAGAGGAGGCAGTCCCATGAAGCTGTTCCGTATTTCGATGTGCGCCGCCGCATTCGCCGCGGCTTTCGTGGCGACGGCCACGCTGCCCCAGGCGGCGAGCGCGCAGCAGCAGAAGTTCATCACCATCGGCACCGGCGGCGTCACCGGCGTCTACTACCCGGCGGGCGGCGCGATCTGCCGCCTCGTGAACCGCGATCGCTCCAAGCACGGCCTGCGCTGCTCGGTCGAGTCGACCGGCGGCTCGGTGGCCAACATCAATCTGCTGAAGTCGGGCGAGATCGAGTTCGGCGTCGCGCAGTCCGATGTCCAGTACAACGCGACCAAGGGTCTGGCCCAGTTCCAGAAGGACGGGCCGATGACCGACCTGCGCGCGGTGTTCGCGCTGCACCCCGAGCCCTTCACCGTGGTGGCGCGGAAGGAAGCGAACATCACGAAGTTCGAGGACTTCAAGGGCAAGCGCTTCAACGTCGGTAACCCGGGTTCGGGCACGCTGGCGTCGATGAACGAACTGCTCGGCGCCATGGGCTGGAAGATGAGCGACTTCGGCCTGGCCTCCGAGTTGCGGCCCGACGAGCACGGGCCGGCGCTGTGCGACGGCAAGATCGACGGCTTCTTCTATGCCGTCGGCCACCCGTCCGCCAACATCCAGGATCCGACCACGATCTGCGGCGCCAAGCTGATCCCCCTGACCGGCCCGGCCGTCGACAAGCTGGTCAGCGAGAAGCCGTACTACGCGGTGGCGACGATCCCCGGCGGCATGTATCCGAACAACCCGCAGCCGACGGCCACTTTCGGCGTGCAGGCAACGGTCGTCAGCTCGGCCAAGGTCCCGGTCGACGTCGTCTACACGGTCGTCAGGACGGTGTTCGAGAACCTCGACGAGTTCAAGAAGCTGCATCCGGCGTTTGCGCATCTCAAGCCGGAAGACATGATCAAGAACGGCCTGTCGGCGCCGCTGCACGAGGGCGCCGTCAAGTACTACAAGGAGAAGGGCTGGATCAAGTAGGCGGCCGGCAGCGGGCGTGCGCGCCCGCTCGCGAGTAAAGTTCGACGGGCGGCAGGTCCTGGACTTGCCGCCCGTTTTTTTCTGCTGCCGGGAGCCGCCGTGGACCTCAAGAAACTCGAGAAGGAAATCGTAGAGGAGCTTGCGCCGACCGCCGAGATGCAGATCGGCGAGACCGACGTCCACCAGCTTGCCAAGGACGCCGATCTTGGCGGCCGGTCCACGGCAGGCTGGCTCGGCGCCGTAATGGTCGGGCTGGGGCTGTTATGGGTCGCATTCCAGCTCTGGTACGCGTCCCCAGTACCCTTCGCGCTCGGCATCGGCGTCTTCAACGACACGGAAGCGCGTTCGTTCCACCTCGCGATCGCGCTGTTCCTCGCCTTCCTCGCCTTCCCGGCGCTGAAGCGATCGCCGCGCGACCGGGTGCCGGTGGTCGACTGGGTTTTCGCGTTCCTCGGCGCGGCCACGGTGCTGTACCTGATCGTGTTCTACCGCGAGCTCTCGCTGCGGCCGGGCAATCCCACCGACCTCGACGTCGCGGTCGGCATCGTCGGCATCCTGCTGCTGCTCGAAGCCACGCGCCGCGCGGTCGGCTTGCCCATGGCGGCGCTCGCCGTGGTGTTCCTCGTGTACACGATGGCGGGACCGCACCTGCCCGACGTCATCGCCCACAAGGGCGCCTCGATCCCGCGCGTCGTCTCCCACATGTGGATGGTCACCGAGGGCGTGTTCGGCATCGCGCTCGGCGTCTCGGTGAGCTTCATCTTCGTGTTCGTGCTGTTCGGCACGCTGCTCGACCGCGCCGGCGGCGGCAACTACATGATGCAGGTGAGCTTCGCGCTGCTGGGCCACCTGCGCGGCGGACCGGCAAAGGTCGCCGTGGTCTCGTCGGCGCTGAACGGCCTGATCTCGGGTTCGTCGGTCAGCAACGTGGTGTCGGGCGGAATCTTCACGATCCCGCTGATGAAGCGCTCGGGCTACGGCGGCGTCAAGGCTGCGGCGATCGAGACCTCGTCGTCGGTCAACGGGCAGATCATGCCGCCAGTGATGGGAGCGGCCGCGTTCCTGATGGTCGAGTACGTCGGCATCCCGTACGCCGACATCATCAAGCATGCCTTCATTCCCGCGGTGATCAGCTACATCGCGCTCTTCTACATCGTGCATCTCGAGGCGCTGAAGCTCGGGCTCGAGCCGACCGCGCGCGAGCGCGAACGCTCGATGGCCAACCGGTTGCAGTCCTGGGGCCTCGGGCTCACCGGCAGTGCCGTGGCGCTCGGCGTGATCTATTACGTGGCGGTCGGCGCACAGGCAATGTTCGGCGAGGCTGCGCCCCTCATCCTTGGCGGGTTGCTGACGGTCCTCTACGTTTACAGCGTCTGGGTGGCGGCCCGGCAGCCGGACCTCCCGACCGAGATCGACGTCAACAACCCGGTGCTTCCGCCGACCTGGCCGACGGTCAAGGCCGGCCTGCACTTCCTGATCCCCATCGGCGTGCTGATCTGGTGCCTGATGGTCGAGGAGCTTTCGCCGGGGCTGTCCGCGTTCTGGGGCGTGGCGACGCAGATCCTTCTGATGGTCACGCAGCGGCCGCTGATGGCGCTGTTCCGCCGGCAGCGGGACCTGGGCAAACAGATCGTCGCCGGCCTCAACGACGTGCTGGTCGGCTGCAACGACGGTGCGCGGAACATGATCGGGATCGCGATCGCCACCGCGTGCGCCGGCATCATCGTCGGCGCCATCACGCTGACCGGGCTGGGCCTGCGAATGACCGACTTCGTCGAGTTCGTGTCCCAGGGCAACATCCTCGTGATGCTGCTGTTCACGGCCTTCGTGTGCCTGGTGCTCGGGCTCGGCGTGCCGACCACCGCCAACTACATCCTGGTCGCCACGCTGATGGCACCGGTGATCGTCGAACTCGGCGCGCAGTCGGGCATGGTGATCCCGCTGATCGCGGTGCACCTGTTCGTCTTCTACTACGGGATCATGGGCGACATCACGCCGCCGGTGGGGCTGGCGAGCTTCGCCGGCGCCGCCATCGCGAAGGTGAACCCGATCGACGTCGGCATCCAGGGCTCGATCTACGCGATCCGCACCGTCGTCCTGCCTTTCATCTGGATCTTCAACCCCGCCCTGCTGCTGATCAACGTGCACGGCTGGTTCGAGGCGCTGGTGGTGGCCTTCGCATCGACCATCGCATCGCTGCTTTTCGCGGCGGCGACGATGAGTTACATGAGGATGAAGTGCCGCTGGTGGGAAGTCCTCCTGCTGCTCGCCGCGACGTTCATCCTGTTCCGGCCCGACTGGTTTGCCGACCGGATCGCGCCCGAGTACACGGACGCGCCGGCGTCCCAGTTCTTCGAGGTCGCCGCAAACCTGGACGAGGGTGACCGGCTCGTGTTCATCATTGCCGGCCAGACGCTCGAGGGCGAGGAGCGGAACAAGACGGTCGCGCTGCGGATGGGGCCGAAGGCCGAGGACGCAAACCCGATGGTCGCGGCGCGCAAGCGACTGGCGGATGCGGGCGTCAACGTTTCCGGGATGGGCGAGATGCTGCAGGTGACGTCCGTGCGCTTCGGCAGCACGGCGGCGAAGGCGCGCATCGAGCAGGGTTTCGAGATCGTCGGCGTCAAGGTGCCGACGGATCGCATCAATGCGCACTGGTTCTACATCCCGGGTCTGCTGCTGGCGGCATTGATCTGGTGGATGCAAGGCCTGCGCATCCGGCGGGTGAAGCCTGCCGCGGCATGATCCGGGCGTGACAGCGATGCGACTGATCTCCGACGCGGACGTGGCGGAAGTCATCACGATGCGCGATGCCGTCGCCGCGATGGCGGCGGCGTTCGAGCAGTTCGGCAATGGCGCGGGCAGCATCGCGCCGCGCGTGCGCGCCGCGGCGGAGCTCGGAGGCCAGGCCACCGCGATCGCGACGATGGGCGCCGCGCTTCCGGCCGCGGGTGTCGTCGGCGCCAAGGTCTACGCCACGGTCAAGGGGCAGTTCAACTTCGTCATCGTGCTGTTCTCGTCCCTGACCGGCGAAGCGCTCGCGACGATCGAGGCCAACGAGATCACGAGGTACCGGACCGCGGCGGCGAGTGCGGTCGCGATGCAGCGGCTCGCCGCGCGCGATGCGGCGACACTTGCCATCTTCGGCACCGGCGTGCAGGCGCGCGCGCACGCGGAGGCGTTCCTGCTCTCCCACCCTTTCGAGCGTGTCCTCGTGGCCGGCCGCGCGGCTGCGCCCGAGTTCGCCGACTGGGTGCAGACGGAGTTCGGCGTACCGGCCACGGCGACGGATGCGGTGACTGCCGCCGGCAGCGGCGACGTGATCTGCACCGCAACCCGCGCGAGCGAGCCGCTCTTCGACGGCGCAATCGTCCGGCCCGGCGCCTTCATCGCGGCGGTGGGGTCGAGCAAGCCCGCGGCGCGCGAACTCGACGACGCGCTGCTCGCGCGCGCCGACCTGATCGTGGTCGAGTGGTTGCCTGCGGCGCAGGGCGAGGCCGGCGAGTTCGTCCGCGCCGCTCCCGGCACGATCGATCCTGCGCGCGTCACGGAGCTCGGCAAGCTGCTCGTCAGGGGGACGGCGTTCGAGCGCCGACCGCACGACGTCATCATCTACAAGTCGGTGGGCATCGGCCTCGAGGACGTCGCGCTCGCGAACCTCGTGTTCGAGCGCGTGCGATAGAAGCCGGGCACGGCGATCCGTGCTGGAGACTGGCGATGTGCGGCCGCTACGACCTGTCCGACAATCCGGCGGCGATCCAGGCGAAGTTCAGGGTGCCCGTCGTCCCGGCCTACGCGCCGAATCCCGACGTGCGCCCCACCAACACGGCTCCGGTCGTGCGCCTGGCACACGGGTCGCGCGAGCGCGAGGCGGCAATGCTGCGCTGGGGGCTGGTGCCGGCTTGGGCCAGGGACCTGAAGTTCGGCGCGCGCTGCATCAATGCGCGCGCGGAGACCCTGGCCAGCACGCCGTCGTTCCGCGTTGCGTATCGCAAGCGCCGCTGCCTGGTGCCGGTGAACGCGTTCTTCGAGTGGACAGGTGAGCCGGGCCGCAAGGTCAAGTGGCGCATCGGCCTGAGGGACGAGCCACTGTTCGCGCTCGCCGGACTCTGGGAGTGGTGGAAGGATCCTGCGAGCCAGCAGGCCGTCGAGACCTTCACGATCGTCACGACGCGCGCGAACGCTCTGCTGGCGCCGATCCATGGCCGGATGCCGGTCGTGATCGCCGGGCACGACTACGACCGGTGGCTCGATGCCGACGATCCCGCGACCGATCTCATGGAGCCCTTCCCGGATGAAGCCCTGCAGGTCGCGAAGGCCTGAGCGTCTCGCCCCGCTGGTTCTTGCGTTCGTCTGCCTCACCGCCGCCGCCCAGGCGCCGCTGGTTCCGGCCAGGCCAGGCCGCTGCGAGTCGGTGGTGGTCGTGCGGTGCGATCCCGCAACGAACACGGCGGGCTCGCCCCTGAAGGAGCGCGCGCAGCAGCTCGAGGAACGCAGGCGCCTGCCGCTGGATAGCCTGGAACTCGAGCGCATCGTGATCGAGGCCGATCCGATCCGGCCGAGCATCGAAGGGACGCTGTCGCGGTCGCTCGCTGAGCGTCCCGCGTATGGCACCCACACCTTCACCACCGGAGAGGGATCGCAGTGCACCTGCATGAACAAGTGCCCGCCCTTTCCGTTCCCGTGCTGCGACTGCTCGGCGCACATGAGCCTGTACAACCGGATGCCGGGCGCGTCGCCGGTTCGTTGAGTCCGACCGCGGCGTGGTCGTCATCGGGAGACGGCGACCGATGCCGTTACCGTAGCGCACTCGATCGCGGGGATCAGCTGGCCTTTCGTGACCGATAAAAAAAAGCGCCGCAGGAGGGCGGCGCTTGAATCGAGTGAGTGAGAACGAAACCGGGGAACCGGCGAGTCTCGAAACAGAAGGTACGCCGGACGCCTTAAGTGAGACTTAAGAGAACCATTACCCAAGACGCTATGCGACAGTAGCCTTTGCGGGAAAGCGAGCGCTCACAAGAAGTCCGCCGGACGGACTCTGGTCCAGTGCAATCCAGCCGCCATGCAGCGTGACAATCTGCCGCACGATGGCCAGTCCGAGGCCGCTGCCGCCGCCCGGCGCCTGCCGGCCGCGATAGAAGCGATCGAAAACGCGCTCGCGTTCTTCCTCCGGGATGCCGGGGCCGCTGTCCGCCACTTCGACGCGCGCGTGGTCGCCGTCCGGCGCGACGCGCACCTCGACCGTTCCGCCGGGCGGCGTGTAGCGAAGCGCGTTGTCGACGAGATTCGCAACCAGGATGCGCAGGGCCTCTTCCTGGCCGTACAGCGTCACCGGAACCGAGGCGAGCGACAGCGAGAGGCCCCGCTGCTCCGCGAGCGGCCTCTTTTCTTCGACGACCGAGGCTGCCACCGAGGCCAGGTCGATTGCCGTCGCTGGCCGCGCGGCGTCCGGATCGAGCCGCGCCATCGTCAGCAACTGCTGCACAAGGCGCGTCGCGCGCTTCACGCCCTGCTCGAGCCGGTCGAGCGCGACGGCCCGCTCCTCGAGGGACTCGGCGCGTCGCGCGATCTGGATCTGCAGCGTCAGTGCCGTGAGCGGCGTGCGCAGCTCGTGCGCCGCATCGGCGGCGAAGCGCCGCTGCGTGTCGAAAGCGTCATCGAGCCGCGCCAGCAGCTCGTTCAGGGATCGCACCAGCGGCTGCACTTCCTCCGGCGACTCCAGCACCGGCATCGGCTCGAGCGACGTCGGCGCGCGCTGGGCCAGCGAGTCCGCAAGCGCCTTGAGCGGTGCGAGCCCGCGCCCCACGATCCACCACCCGAGGACGCCGAGCAGAGGCAGGATCACCAGTACCGGCAGCAGCAGGCGCACGGCGGTCAGCGCGGCGAGCTCGGTGCGCAGCAACGTTGGCTGCGCCACCTGGATGATCTGCTTGGCCGAGAAGGTCGTGTAGATCCGCCAGGCGCGGCCTTCGTGCTCGAGCGTGGTGAAACCCTCGTCCTTCTGTCGCGGCAGCGGTGTCGCGACGCGCGACGAGTACGGGCGGTCGAACGCAGGGTCCCAGATCTGCACCAGCACGCGCAGGTCCGGATCGCTGGTGCGGCTCTCCAGCCGGGCGAAGTCGAGGCGCGAGTGGTCACGCAACGACAGCGCGACCTGGCGGAGCTCCTCGTCCAGCAGCCGGCTGACCTCGCCGCGCGCCGACAGGAAAGTCACCCCCGCGCCCGCGACTCCGGCGACTAGCAGTGCTCCGAGCAACGCGACGAGCAGCCGGCGGCGGATCGAGTTCATGCGTCCTCGCCGCCCAGCCGGTAGCCCAGGCCGCGCACCGTGTGGATGACTTCATCGCCGAACTTGCGGCGCAGGTTATGGATATGCACCTCGATCGCGTTGCTGCCGATCGACTCGTTCCACCCGTACAGCTTCTCCTCGAGCTGGGCGCGTGAAACGACCGCACCCGGGCGCTCGGCCAGCGCGGACAGCAGGGCAAACTCGCGGCCCGAAACCTCGATCGGTTCGCCATGCCACCGCACGGCGTGCGTCGCGGGGTTCAGCACGAGGGGGCCGCACTCGACCAGCGGCTCCGCGCGTCCGGCGGCCCGCCGCAGCAGCGCGCGCACGCGCGCGGAGAGCTCGTCGAGGTCGAATGGCTTGACGAGGTAGTCGTCGGCGCCCGCATCAAGCCCGGCGATGCGATCACGCACGGTATCGCGCGCGGTCAGCACGAGGACCGGAAGGTCGAGCTTGCGGGCGCGAAGGCCCCTGAGCACTTCGAGGCCGTCGCGCCGGGGCAATCCGAGGTCGAGCAGGACGAGCGCATAGGGCGTCGCTGCGACGGCGGCCTCCGCCGCCACGCCGTCGCGCACCCAGTCGACTGCGTGTCCTTCACCTGCGAGCCCGCTGACCACGCTTTCGCCGATCATCGGGTCGTCTTCGACCAGCAGGATGCGCATTTCCGGCGTCTGCCCCTCGCTCCATCGGCCGCGCCCGCGACCGCGCCGACAGAGAATACTTGCCGGCGGCGCCTTCCGCCGCTTGCGCCCCTAGCTCGAGAAGTGACGCGCGCGTTCGACGTTGCGGATGCGCTGCTCGAGATCGGCCACGGTCGTCGCACCGGCCAGATAGCTGTGCACTTCGACCGCCATGCCGCGGTCCCAGCGCTCGGCGCACCAGTTGAAGAGCTTCGGGAACATCCGGCGCATCGCCGCGCCGCGGATTTCCTCCAGTTCGAGTTCCAGGATCCCCGGCGGTGGCGTTGCCGCGGCATGCGCCTCGACGCGCTGCGAACGCGCAGGGGCTCGACGAGGCCGGAAGGCGAAAGCGAGCGGAAAGCGATTGAGCAGGGAGAGCATGGTGATCCTTTCGCTGCAGCGAGGGCGGCTGACCGCTCGATTGCTGCTTTGCACAAGGCATATATTGGTCTCTTTGCGTCCAAAAACAAATCGTCTTTTCAGATACTTGTAATCATTGGTGGCGATCTTCTAACGATACAATTGCCGCACTGCAAAAGATCCGTTACGGTGGGGTTGCAGTGGAGGTGCCATGGAGCTGTACCAGATCCGAGCCTTTGTCGCCGTGGCGGAACTCGGCCATCTGACCCGGGCCGCCGAGCGCCTGCACGTCAGCCAGCCGGCCCTCAGCGGGCAGGTCAAGGCGCTTGAGTCGCAACTCGAGATGAAACTGTTCGAGCGCGCGCCGGGCGGCATGGTCCTCACCTCCGCCGGCCGGCAGCTGCTGCCGCGCGCACTCGAAATCCTGGCCTCGGCGGACGAGTTCCGGCACGCCGCCACGCGGCTCTCCGGGCAGGTTGCCGGCACCCTGCGCGTCGGCACCGTGAGCGACCCCAAGTCCGTCCGCCTGGGGCGCGTGCTGGCGGCGGCGATTCGTGTGCACCCACGGCTTGAACTCGCGGTGTCGCACCAGGTTTCCGGCGAGGCGCTCGAAAGCGTGCGCCAGGGTCGACTGGACGCCAGCTACTATTTCGGCGATCGCCCGGCGGATGACATCGCGGCGCTCGAGCTGCGCAAGATCGCCTACCGCATCGCTGTGCCTTCCGCCTGGTCGCATCATCTGGGCGGCGACGAGTGGTCGACCATCGCGTCGGTCCCGTGGGTGCTGACGCCGCGCATCAGCACGTATCACGCGTTGATCACCAACCTGTTTGCGCAGCACGGGTTGCCGCTGCCGGCACGCTTCGTCGAAGCTGACGACGAGACCATCATCACGAACCTCGTCGCTTCGGGGGTCGGCGCGTCGCTGCTGCGCGAGGAGTCAGCGCTTGAACTCGAGCGCGCGGGCGCTGCCAGGATCTGGGGCGGGACGCGCGTCGTCAGCACGCTGTGGTTCATCGCCCTCGCCGCGCGGCGCGACGACCCGCTGATCAAGGCGACATTCGCTCTTGTGCGCGACTCGTGGCAGGCCGAGGCGGCAAACGACCGCCTGGCCATCGTCTGAAGCTGCCCGAGCTTCGCGCAAAAAAATAGGCCGCCATCCCGGACGGGACGGCGGCCGAAGCAACCAGAGCGAAGGGAGACGTCTCCGCTCAAGCTAAAGCGGGGCAGCAGGCGCTGCGCCCGCAATCCGGTGCAGCATCAGTTGAGCGGCGCCTCGCCGGCCTCGAGCCGGTGCACGCGCTGCGACACCTCGCGCTCGTTCGCGGCGCGCGCGATCGAGCGCTCGAGGTCCTTCAGCTTTGCGCGCTCCAGGCGTTCGAACAGCCGGTCGAGCAGTCCGCGCACGCCGCTGGCCACCACAGATCCACCATTGCCCATCGCTTCACCATTCGCGCCACTGACCATGGACACCATGGTGAGGGCGACGCGCGCAAAAGGAAAATCGCAATTTCGGATGGTCGTGATTGGCGGTTCCGATCGCGGGCGGCGCATCACTCCTCGCCGCGCTCTTCGCTCCTGCCCAGCCGCCGCCTGGCGGCGAAGTGAACGGCACCCACCAGCGCGACAACGGCAATGACGACACCCAGCGCGATGTGCTCGGCGCGCGCAACGTCGCCGAACAGCCTTGCGGCGGCGTGCCCGAAGCCCCACCCGATCGCGCCGAGCAGCAGCGACCAGATCGCCGCGCCGAGGGCATTGGCCCACACGAAGGTCAGCGTGCGCATGCGCCCGGCTCCGAGCACGATCGGCCCGGCGATGCGCAGGCCGTAGGCGAACCGCAGCATGACCACTGCGAGCGCGTGCCACCGTCCCACGAAGCGGTCCACGCGCGGCACCGCCCGGGCAAGCGACGGGAAACGCTGCATCAGCCGCGGGCCGTAGAGGCGCCCGGCGAAGAAGTAGGCGTTGTCCCCGACGAACGCGGCGACAGCCGCCACCACCACTACGGCAGGCAGCTTCAGGTAGCCCAGATGCGCGCTGGCAGCGGCGAGGATGAGCACGGTCTCGCCTTCGAGGAGCGCGCCGAGCGCGACCGCGGCGTAGCCGTACTGCTGGATCAGTTGCGCGATGTCCATCCTGGCGCGCGAGGCTGTATCAAGAGCCTCCCGCCACGGCATCCGGCCGTGGCATCCGACATGCTACGCGTCGAGGCGGCTCGCCCGCTCGGGCGAGGGGCGTCAGCGCGTCAGCACTGCAGTCCGCTCGTCTCGTGCTCGAGGCGGTGGATCCGCTGCGAGGCTTCGCGCGGATTCAGCGACTGTTCGACGTAGCGATCGCGGTCGTGCGCCTGCGCGCGCTCGAGCGCTTCCGTCAGCCACTCGACAAGGCGTTGGAAAAGTCCGGTCTTGCTGCCCATCTGCTGCTCCGGCGCCGGACGGAGGATCCGGCGACATCTGAATGGTGCGCCACAGTGGCGCACACCGTACAGATCGGCGTCAGCGGCGGCGCGCTTTAGAGCGGCGCCTCCGCCGGTCCTTGACGGGCGTCAGGCCAGCGACGCAGGGCGACTTCAGCGCTGTGCGAACTGCTCCGGGGACCAGCCGCCGCCGAACGCCTTGTAGACGTCGACGAGCGCCGACTGCCGGGCGCGCAGCGCGACCAGCCGGGCGCGCTCGGCGTCGAGCAGGTTGCGCTGGTTGTCGAGCACCTCGAGGTAGCTCGTGTAGCCGGCCCTGTAGCGCAGGTCCGCGAGCCTAAGCGCTTCGGCGTACTGCGCGCGGCGCTCCTCCTGTGCGGCATAGCTCTCGCGCGCGGTGCGGTGTGCCACGAGCGCATCGTGGGCGTCGCGGAAGGCCGCCTGCACGGCGCGCACGTAGCCCAGTTCGGCCTGGTCGCGCTGCGATGTTGCTGCCTCGACCTGCGATGCGATGCGGCCAGCGGCGAAGACCGGCTGGAGCACCGATCCCGCGATCGTCCAGACCACGCCTGGCCCGGTGAACAGATCCGACAGGTCCGAGCTCTCGCTCCCGAGCCGCGCGGTCAGGGCGACGGCCGGGAAGTATTGCGCGCGGGCTTCCGTGATCCGCGCGTTGGCCGCAACGAGGTTCGCCTCGGCCTGCTGAACATCCGGTCGCCGCGCCAGCAGGTCCGACGGCAGCCCTTCCGGCACGGCCGGCCCGTTGTCGTCGGCGTTCAGTTCGAGACTGCGCGCGACTTCCGGCGTGAACACCGCGCGCGCGCTGCGTCCGGCAAGGACTGCGAGCGCGGCTTCTGTCTGCGCCACGGCGCGTTGGAGCGGCGGGATCGACGATGCGACGGTGGCCCGTTCCGCTTCGGCCTGCCGCACTTCGAGGTCCCCGATCAGGCCCGCGTCGTAGCGCTGCTTCTGCAGGTTCACGCTCTCGGTGCGCGTAGCCAGCGTGTCGCGCGACAACCGCAGCTGGGCGTCGAGGCTGAGCAACTGGAAGTACGCGCTCGCAACCTGCGCCGCGAGCACCGTGCGGACGGTCTCGGCGCTGTAGCGCGTGCCGAGCAGCGCCGCCTGCGCCGCGGTCGTGTTCGCCGACAGCCGGCCCCACAGGTCCACCTCGTAGGCGACACTGAGCCCGGCGCCGTAGTTGTCCGTGATCAGCGGGCCGGGGAACCGAGGCTCGGTGGCGTCGCTGCGCCGCGAGCGCGCCGCGCCGAAGTCGGCGGCGACCGTCGGAAACTGGTACGAGCGCGCGTTCCGGAGATTGGCGCGCGCCTCGTCGATGCGCGCCACGGCGATCCGCAGGTCGATGTTGGCGGCGAGCGCTTCTTCGATCAGCGCGGTCAGCCGTGGATCGTTGAACTGGGTCCACCAGCGATCGATGCCGGGGACGGCGGCCGCGCTCGCTGGCGGCAGGTCGACTGGCGGAACGCGCGTCTCGGTCGTCGCGCAGGCCGTCAGCGCGGCCGCGAGCGAGAGCGCAAGCAGGGGTCGCGGTGTCTTCATAGCTCGCCTTTCCGGTGATGCACGTGCTTCGCCTCTTCCTCCGCGATCCGGCGGTGGCGGTCGGCGCTCCTTCGCTCGTCCTCGGCAAGCTCGGCACGAAGTTCCGCCTCGGTGCGCGTCTCGCGCAGCTTGCGGTCGGTGATCAGCTTGAAGAAGAACGGCACGAAGAAGATCGCGAGGAACGTCGCGGCCAGCATCCCGCCCATCACGCCGGTGCCGGCCGAGATGCGTGCACCGGCGCCGGCGCCGCTGGAGAACGCCAGCGGCACCACGCCCAGGATGAACGCGAGCGACGTCATCACGATCGGCCGGAACCGAAGGCGGGCTGCCTCGATTGCCGCCGCGGCCGTCGAATAGCCTTCGCCGCGCTTCAGCGACGCGTACTCGACGATCAGGATCGCGTTCTTCGCCGCGAGGCCGAGAAGGGTGACCAGGCCGATCTGGAAGTAGACGTCGTTGGTCAGGCCGCGCAGCCAGACCGCCGCCAGCGCGCCGAACGTGCCGAAGGGCAGGGCCATCAGCACCGACAGCGGGAGCGACCACTTCTCGTACTGCGCCGCGAGGATCAGGAACACCATCACCACCGCCATGCCGAGCGCGAGGCCCGACGTGCCCGCGGATCGCTTCTCCTGGAACGAGGCGCCGCTCCAGTCGAGGCTGAAGCCGGCCGGCAGCGCCTCGCGCGCGATCTGCTCGACCCGCGCGATCGCCTGGCCCGAACTGACGCCCGGCGCGGCCTGCCCGAACACCTTCACGGCCGGCAGGTTGTTGAAGCGGTCGAGCGAGTCGGCGCCCGACGTGTAGCGCACGGTCACGAGCGACGACAGCGATACCATTTCGCCGCTCGCCGAGCGGACCCACATGTTGCCGACGGAATCGGGCCGGTTGCGGTACTGCGGCTCGGCGCTCATCAGGACCTGCCACGTGCGGCCGTACTTGTTGAAGTCGTTGACGTAGTAGCTGCCAAGCGTGGCCGAGAGCGTGGCGAACACTTCGCCGATCGGAACGCCGAGCGCCTTCGCCTTGTCGCGGTCGACATCGACGTAGAGCTGCGGCACGTTGGCGCGCCACAGCGTCTGCGCGCCGCCGAGCATCGGGTCCGAGTTCAGGCGCCCGAGCAGGCCCTGCAGCGCCTGCTGCATCTCGGCCGGTCCGCCTTCGCCGCGGTTCTGGATGTATGCCTCGTAGCCGCCGGCCATGCCGAGGCCGAAGATCGCCGGTGGCGCGAAGGCGAGCACCAGGCCCTCCTTGATGTGACCCGTCTTCATGAAGAACTCGCCGACCAGCTGCTGCGTGTTCACGCTGCGCTCGTCCCATGGCTTCTGCGTCACGAAGATCGTCGCCGCGTTGTTGCGGAAGCCGCCGCCCAGCAGGTCGAACCCGGTGAACGCGACCACGTCCTGGTTGACCGGATTCGACGTCAGGATGCCCACCACTTCGCTGACGACCTTGTCCGTCCGCTGCAGCGATGCGCCATCGGGCAGGATCACCGCGGCGATGTAGAAGCCCTGGTCCTCGTCGGGCACCAGTGAGCCCGGCGTGATGCGCCACAGGCCGGCGGCGATCAGCACCATCCCGCCGAACAGCAGCAGCGCGATCGAGCCGCGCCGGATCATCCAGATCACGCCGCTCGAGTAGCGATGCGTGATGCGACGGAACCAGTCGTTGAACCCCGTGAAGAAGCGGCCGGGCTGCTTGTGCTCGCGCTTCAGCATCAGCACGCACAGGCTCGGCGTCAGGGTCAGCGCGACGACGCCCGAGATCGCCACCGCGATCGAAATCGTGATCGCGAACTGCCGGTACAGCTCGCCGGTGAGCCCGCCAAGGAACGCGATCGGGATGAACACGGAGACCAGCACCAGCACGATCGCGATCACCGGCCCGCTGACCTCGCGCATCGCGATGATCGCCGCCTCGCGCGCGTTCAGCTTCTCCTCGTGCATGATCCGCTCGACGTTCTCGAGCACGACAATGGCATCGTCGACCACGATGCCGATCGCCAGCACCATGCCGAACAGCGTCAGCGTGTTGATCGAGTAGCCGAGCATCAGCAGGCCGGCGAAGGTGCCGATCAGCGAGACCGGCACGGCGATGATCGGGATCAGCGTGGCGCGCCAGTTCTGCAGGAACAGGTACACCACGAGGAACACCAGCAGCATCGCCTCGGCCAGCGTCTTCACCACCTCGCGGATCGACACCTCGACGAAGCGCGTGGTGTCGTAGGCAACGGCGTACGACAGGCCGGCCGGGAATCCCCGCGACAGTTCCTGCAAGCGGTTCTTCACGGTGTCGGCGACCTCGATCGCGTTCGCGCCAGGCTGCAGGAAGATGCCGACCAGTGTCGCGCTCTTGCCGTTGTAGCGGCCGATGAAGTCGTAGTCCTTGCTGCCGAGCTCGACGCGCGCGACGTCCTTGAGCCGCACGGCGGAGCCGCCCGGCGACGAGCGCACGATGATCTCCTCGAATTCCTTCGGATCCGCGAGCCGCCCGCGCGTCGTCACCGTGTAGACGAGGTCCTGCTCCTGCGCGCCATACGGCGCCTGCCCGACCTTGCCGGCGGCGAACTGCGCGTTCTGCTCGTTGACCGCCCGCAGGACGTCCGTCGTGGTCAACTGCAGCTGCGCGAGGCGGTCGGGCCGCAGCCAGATCCGCATCGCGTAGTCCTTCGCGCCGAAGATCTGGACGTTGGTGGTGCCCGGCAGCCGCTTCAGCTCATCGAGCACGTTCAGCGTCACGTAATTCGAGGTGTACAGGTCGTCGAAGCGGCCGTCCGGCGAGTGGAAGG
>Ga0075339_1000001_pt1 | contig 32610 bp, 36 predicted proteins | sample RushMan_CattailN_4_FD_120076 | JGI IMG/M metagenome (GOLD analysis project Ga0075339, IMG submission 120076) | Natural and restored wetland microbial communities from the San Francisco Bay, California, USA, that impact long-term carbon... | ecosystem: Environmental > Terrestrial > Soil >... | reverse complement strand
TTCGCGCTTTTTTCAAACTGGTAACCATCGGCCTGAAGGGGACCTGGCGGCACGCGGCCGGCCTGACGCGTTTAGGCTTCCAGCGAATCCGCCGTCAGGCTAAGACGGCATAGAAGGGTCGGCGCGCCCGACAACGCGCAATGGGGCATGGAGGAGAGGGCGGCGAATTCGTAGATGATGGGGGCCAGCGGCGATCAGACTCCGGCGACTGCCTTGCTCCTGAACCCCGAACCCATACTGCCTGTGTATTGGCGGGAACTTTTCTTTCCAACGCTGTGCGTTAGGCTTCAGAGTCTCTTCCCACGCGGTCCCCGGTTTTTTGATACGCCTCTCGGGCCTCCCGCAACAATTCCTCACCTCGACCCTCGTAGCGCGGGGAAAAATGAAATAGGTTGAACTCTCGGGCGCGGGCGAGCGCCGCGATTTCGCCGGCTTGGCGGGCGGTCAGATGGTGTTTGGCCGAGGCGCGTTCCCGTTCGCTGTGCAGGAAGGCCGCCTCGATGAACAGTTGGTCCGCGCCGTGGGCGAAGGCCACCATCGCCTCACGGTTGGCCGAGGTGTCGCCCACATCGGTGATGTAGGCGATCTTCTGCCCGGCCGTGATGCGGGCGATCTTCTGCTGGAGTTCCCCCAGGATGAACCGGCCGCCGGGATCCCCTGCGCCGGTTTCAAGGTCGAAGTCCGAGTTCGGGTCCGCCCCGGCATACAGCGCGTTCTTGAAGCGCGTTAACCAAGGCCCGGGCTGAAGCCCGATCGCCTCCAGCCCGGGCGCGAGAATGCTCACGTGGAAACGCTCCTTCAGTGCCAGCCCCAGGCAAGGGATGCTGTGTTGGAGGACCGTGGCCGAGACCTCGAAGGCCGGTTCGGTGTGCAGGGGGCCGGCAAAGGGCAGGGCAGTGGCGTCACTTTCGGCCGCAAAGCGTTCACTGCCGGCATAGGAGCGGCGGAGCAGCCGGCCCGGATGCACCTCGTGCAGGTGTAATCGCAGCCCGCAGCTCAAACGGTCCACAAGGTCCCACGAGTACCCTGCCAGTTTGCCCTCCACGTTTGCGATGAAACCGGACGGGCCGTAGAGGGACAGATCCGTTTCACGCCCCAGCAGGCACCGCAGAAGATGATCGAAGCCGATGAAGTGATCCATGTGGGTGTGCGTGACGAAGGCGTGTGAGATTTTCAGAAGGTCGCGGGGCGCCAGGCGGGAAATGTCGCCGAGGTCGAATATCAGCGCCCGTCGTTGGAACTGAAACGGGATGAACAGGGCGGGGTCCTCGAAGGGCCCGTTGACCAACCTCGGCAGGAACAGGGGGTGCATTACACCGGGAGGTGTTTTTTCACTTGCTGGTTCACCGTGAAATAGATTTCTTCATCCGAACCGAAAATGTCCACGACGTCCTTGTGGTCCAGGAGTTTTTCAATGATGAAGGCCGTCACGTAAAGGCTGACGACGTTGAAGTCGGGGATCAGATTGCGGATGGGCGATACCTGGTAGTCGATATCGAAATCACTGGCCCGGGTAAGTTTTTCCAGGCAGGATCTGATCTGTTCTTCCAGGGAGTTTTTATTGGTGGTTTCGACCAGGCTGGTTTCCACCAGTTTCATGGCGATGGCGTTTGAAAGCGGGTCGAGGCAGTCTCGCAGACTGCTGATGGCCAAACGTCGTTTGTGCTCCTTTGTCGACTCGATTTTGGACAGAATCGACGACTCTCGCGTGCTCGGTCGGAAGACCTTTCCCATACACTCCATTCCTTTGGTGACCGTAGTTGACAAATCCTGCTGCAGCAACGAAAGATCATCATAATGACAACCCAAATGAATTTCAAGGAAAAAATGGTGTGTTGTGAAGAAAAACGACTATCTGGACGACACCGCCTCGATCAACAGCTGGACGGTTTTGCTCCCGTTCCAGTGGTTCCAGCGCAGCTTGAAAAGCATGCGCTCAAATCGCGTCCGGGATGCCGTGAGGGGGTCGGCGTGAAAGTGGATGGCGCGGAAACACCGATCCGCGGGTCCGGACGCCGGCCGCAGCGTCATCCGACGATGGTGTTGACCGACCCGGTTGGAAGAGACGACCAGGACGTCCCGTGCCATGAACAGCGGCTCCGGGTTGCCCGCCCCAAAGGGCATCAGAGTGGCCAGTTGATCTGCGAGGTCTTCGGAAATTTCACCGAGACCGAGTTCGCTGTCGACGTTTAGCGTGGGGATGATCGGCTCCGGCCCCGCAGCGGTGCGGACGGCCTCCTCGAATGCCTGGCGGAATGCCGGCAGGCGGCTTTCGGAAATCTGAAGGCCGGCGGCCTGCATGTGCCCGCCCAGGTCCTCCAGGTGCGGCCGGCAGGCGCTCAGGCAAGCGAAAAGGTCGATGCCGGGGACCGACCGGGCCGAGCCGCGGCCGAAGCCGCCTCTCAGTGCAATCAGCACCACCGGCCGGTAGTACATGTCCATCAACTTGGAGGCGACGATGCCGATCACGCCCTCATGCCAATCCGGATGCGCCAGGACGAGGGTCCGGCGTTCGAGCAACTCGGGCTGGCGTGCGATGATGGCCTGGATGTCCGCGAGAATGCCCCGCTCGATGTCCTGGCGGGCGGCGTTCAAGCGGTTGAGCGTCTGGGCGATGTGGCGGGCGGTGTCCGGCCGATCGGCCGTCAGCAGTTCCACCGCCAGACCGGCATGGTCGACCCGGCCGGCGGCGTTCAGTCGCGGGCCGAGTCGGAACGCCACGTCCTCGGAGTCCGGCGGGCGCTGGCCGATGCCCGCGGCTTCCATCAGGGCCGCCAAGCCCGGTCGCCGTCCCGCGCCGATGATCTCGAGCCCGGTTTTTGCCAGAATGCGATTCTCCCCCAGCAGCGGAACCATGTCCGCAATCGTGCCCAGGGCGACCAGATCGCAGAGCGATTTCAGGTTGGGTTCCTCGCGGTTTTTCCAAAACCCCAGCTCGCGCAGGCGCTTGCGCAGCGCGATGGCCAGGCAAAACGCCACCCCCACCCCCGCCAATTGGTCAAGGCCGGCCGCGCAATCCCTGCGCTTGGGGTTGATGACGGCCAGCGCGTTCGGCAGACGGTCGCCCACGGTATGATGATCGGTGATGATGACATCGATCCCGGCCGAGCAGGCGGCATCCACGGCGGCATGGCTGCCGGAGCCGCAGTCCACGGTGATCAACAGTTTCGCCTCGCGCGTTACGGCCACTTCTGAAATGTGCCGCGCCTGCAGGCCGTAGCCCTCCTTCAGGCGGTGAGGGATGTAGTAGGACACGCGGGCGCCGCAGTACCTCAAAAATTCATACAGGACGGCGGTCGCCGTCGTGCCGTCCACATCATAGTCGCCGAACAGAAGGATGGTCTCGCCGGAGAGGACGGCGTGGGCTGTGCGCTGGACCGCCGGCGCCAAGTCCTTCAACCCCGTGGGCGGGCGCATCTGGGAAAGCGACGCGTTCAGAAAGGCCTGCGCTTGCTCCGGGGATTCCATGCGCCGGTTGGCCAGCAGGGTCGCTATCACCGGGTGGCCGCCCAGAGACGCTTTCAAGGAGGAGACCGCGTCCGGCGCCGGAGTCAGGATGTGCCACCGCTTTTCCATAAGCTGTGCCTTATAGCCGATCCAACGACCGCACTCAATCTAAAAAACACGGTTTTTCTGCGTGACGGCCACGTGATGGGCTCTCAGGGATTTCCGATTGCAATTACAGGTGATGTGGTTATAGTGCCAACAGATTCGAAACGATGAAAATTGGCATGCAAACCAGATACGTCTACATATACACCATCGGTTGCCAGATGAACGTCTATGACTCCGAGCACATGGCCATGGCTTTGGCTCCGCTCGGATACCTTCCCGCGCTGTCTCCGGACGATGCCGATATGGTCATCGTGAACACCTGCTCGGTCCGGTCCAAGGCCGAGCAGAAGGCCTTCAGCATTCTCGGCCGCCTGGGGGACGCCAAACGCCGGCGGCCGGGCTTGATCGTCGCCGTTGCCGGTTGCGTGGCCCAGCAGGAAGGCTCGCGGATTATAGCGCGGGCACCCCATGTCGACCTGGTCCTCGGGACCCGGGCCGTTCACCGACTGGCGGGTTTGGTCCGGCAGGTCGAATCCGGGCGTCGCCCCGTCGTGGATCTTGATATGATGGACGGCCCGGAGGCATCCGAAGCGTTGCCGGCGCCTGCCGATCAGGCAGGGGTGTCGCGGTTTGTCACCATCATGCGCGGCTGCGACAACTTCTGCGCCTATTGCGTGGTGCCCCACGTGCGGGGCCGGGAAACCAGCCGGTTGCCGGAGCTGATTCTGAGCGAGATCGAAGCGCTGGTCGCGGCCGGGGCGCGCGAGGTCACCCTGCTGGGCCAAAACGTCAACAGCTACGGCGCCAAGGAGGGGCTGTGCTCCTTTCCGGAGCTGTTGGAACGGGTGAACACGGTCGAAGGCCTGGCTCGCATCCGGTTCACGACCTCCCATCCCAAGGACCTGACCGAGGGGCTCATTCGGGCCTTTGCCTGCCTGGAAAAATTGTGCCCGCACATCCACTTGCCGGTTCAATCGGGATCAAACCGGATCCTGGAGCGCATGAACCGACGCTACACCCGCGATCACTATATTGACAACGTGTCCAAACTACGGAATAGTTGCCCTGGAATCGCCATCACATCGGATTTGATCGTCGGGTTTCCAGGCGAGACGGAGGCGGATTTCGAGGCAACCCTTGACCTCGTGCGGGAAGTTCAATTCGACGGCCTGTTCGCCTTCACGTACTCGGACCGCCCGCATGCGCCCTCCACCCGCTTTTCTGAAAAGGTCTCCGCCCGGGACCAGGGCGAGCGGCTTCAGACGCTGCTCGAACTGCAGCACGGCATTACGTTCGCCCGGAACCGCGCTTTGATCGGGTCGGTCCAGGCGGTTTTAGCCGAGGGGTTCAGCAAGCAGCAGGCGTCCCGCGGTCGATCGGAGGGCGCGCTGGTTCAGTGGACCGGGAGGACTCCTGGAAACAAAGTCGTGAATTTCGATTGCAGTGCCGGGACCGCGGGGGACCCGGAGGTTCGTGTCGGACAACTGGTTTCGGTTCGCATCGAGCGGGCGCTGGCTCATTCCCTGTGGGGTGTCCTCGACGGGGGCAAAACGGCAGCGGGTCGGCCGCGACGGGAGGTGGGACATGCTGCGTAAGGTCAACATTGCCGGGTTGACGATGGACCCGGCGTCCAACACGCCCATCATCATCCTCAAGACCGAGGATGATGAACAGGCGGTGCCTATCTGGATCGGGTTGCTGGAGGCCACATCGATCGCCTCGGCGCTCCAAAAGATAAAATACGAGCGCCCGATGACGCACGACCTGTTCAAGAACTTCGCTCAAGCGCTGCAAATCACGATCGAGCGGGTGGAGGTCTGCGATCTTCGGGACAACACCTTCTTCGCGCGAATTTACTTTGCGGCCGAGGGCCGGAGCTTCGACATGGACGCACGGCCGAGCGATGCCATTGCCCTCGCGCTGCGTTTTGAGGCGCCGATCTACGTGGATGATACCGTGATCCAACACTCCAAGGTGCGTGAACCGGATGTCGAAGTCGCGGACACGAGTGAAGAAGGCAAAAAGTGGGCGGACTACCTGGAAAAGCTTTCGTCGGACGACTTCGGCAAATACAAGGTTTGAACGATCATCCGCGAAAAAGGAAGATAAACGAAGATTTCACAAGCTCGCCGCGCAGCTCCTGCTTGTGGATAACACCGCAATCTCCTCCGATCTCAATGATATCGCAGCAGATATGCGATTGCCTCGCGGATGCCCAATTTGCGAGTGGTTCAACCCGGTCCTACCAAAAAACACTGTGGTTTCGATGAGATAAAAGTTGTTGATAATTGAACTTCGAATTTGCAAATCTGCTGGAATTCCCCGTTTGACAGTCATGCTGCCTTGCCATAAATAAACCTGCACCGGCCGATCTTGTCATCGATCCGGCCCTCTCATGTGCCATGGCTGCCCGGGTCGCTCCTGCCTGCATGGGATATGGGATTGAATTCATTATGTTGTGTATCGGACATAAGCACACCACAATATATAGTTGATTAAAAGTGGGTTCCGAGGTATACTCTTTCTCAGTTGCAGCGCGAAATTCCATATCACCGCAGCGGACTTCGGAGTGACGCAATGGGTTCGATTCTGGTCATCGAGGACGAGAAGGGGATTCTGGGGCTCATCGAAGCGGCGCTGACCCGCTTCGGTCATCAGGTGGAAACCGCGGCGGATGGAAAAGAGGGGATCCGGAAGTTCGACCGCGGCAGCTTCGACATGGTGATCACCGACTATGTCATGCCGGAGGTGAACGGCGAAGGCGTGCTCGACCACATCCGGCGCTCATCCCGCCACCGCACGCCCATTATCGGCATGTCAGGCACCCCTTGGCTGCTGCAGGGCGCTGACTTCGATCTTGTCCTGGCCAAACCGTTTCCGTTGAACAAGCTGGTGGAGTCGGTAAAAAGCCTCGCACACGCAAATGGTTTCCTGCCGTATATGCCGCATGATTTGCACGCGGTTGCAAGTGCCACGTGAAGAAAACTGACATCCCCCTGCTTTTTCGCCCGAAGCAACAATAAGCGGAATTCAGCAGGCAAACTCACCGTTTTCGTAGACCGTCAACCGCGATCCGCAGGCCAGCACGGCCGTCACCCGTTTCTTCTCCGTGTTCACAAAATCCCAGTGCAGGGCCGAGTCGTTGAAGCCCAGCGTCGCTCTGCGGGAGGCGGAGAGCGCGCGCGGGTTGCCGGCAAAGGTGTTGCGGTAGGAGGCGCCCAGCGCAATATGGCTGTTGCCGTGCGCGCCGCCGAAGTTCTCGTCAAAAAGCGTGTTGGCCATGAAGCGGTCGATCCGGGAAAATCGCCGATCGGTCAGTGAGAACTCCCCCACCTGCGCGGCGCCGCGGTCCGTGCTGATTTGCTGTTTCAGAAACCTCTCACCCTCCGCGGCGCTCGCCTGCGCCACCCGGCCGGCCTTGAACTCCAAGCGCACGCCCCGCACGACGTTCCCGTTGCGGAAAGAGGGCTGGTCGGCGCAAAACACGCCCCGGGTGCCGCGCCAGTCCGGGCTGACGAACAGCTCGAAGCTGGGGATGTTGCGGCCCGAAATTCCGGCCCAGGCGCGCCGGGCGCCCAGTCGGATCTTGAGATCGGTCGTGGCGGATTCGATATGGAAATCAACAACGTCGAGCCCATTCAGCCAGCGTTTGATTTCCCCGGCCCGGCGGTGGATCCGCCGCCATTCATCCACCGGCGAGGCCGAATCCAGGAAACAGGCCCTCACCACCTGGCGCGTGTACGCCGCAACACTGATGCCGGCATGCCGCGCCAGTTCGGCGGTCGGCAGCATGCAGAGCGTCCAGCTGTATTCCCCTTTTCCTTCGCGGGCTTCGAGAATGGAACGCAGCGGCTTGGACGCCACGGCGGCTTTGCCGATTTTTTTCGGGTCGGCCTCCCGCAGATGGGTCAGGGAGCCCGGGGCGTTCAGGAAAATGCTTCCGTTCAGGCGCCGAACCAGCTGCTCTTCCCCCGGCACCACGAAAACGAGCTGCCGTGCGTTCGACAAGCGGTAGAAGCTGCGCTCCATCTCGGGCGTGAGACTCGCGCGCACGACGGGGTGGATGCCGTGCGCCATGAGATTGCGGTAGAGGATTTCAGCCAGGCGCTGCGCGCCGGAATGAAACCGGATCTGGACGATGTCGTTTTTCCGGAAGGGATGCCGCCGGGCCGTGGTGAGGCCCCACCAAAGCACGTCCGCGTAGTTTTCGAGGTGGCGATCGGTCAGCATGGCAGCGCCTCCGGTGATGAGCTTGAAGCTGAAAGCTCGAAGCTCTAAGCGATTGTCCGGCAACAGCCCCGCTTTCCGTGTCGGTTGCCGCCGAAGCTGTCACTTGTCTTTTAAAAACAATCGGTGGTATTCGGCTTCCGTGAAATGCCGGCGCAGCAGCCGGTTGATGAGATCGAAGACCTCGATCATCTCACCATCGTCCAAGCGCTTGATGATCGCTGCCATGACGGCATCGTCGGAGAACTTTTGAAGATAGCAGATGATGGTTTTCTCGTCGGTGTCCCGGTCGAGTCCGAAGCCGATGAGTCCATCGTAGGTTTCGACGAATCGGTGAGTGTGTCGGTCCATGCGGCACGCGTCGCCCAGTGAGAGTAAGCAGTGGCGGCCGCCGCGCGGAACGCCCGGCAGTCGTCTGAAACGGTGTTGGTGAGTCTTGAGATAGGTCAAAAAGGCAGCGCGGTCAATCAAAGAATGGATGCGTTGTTGCTCCGGCGCATAAACAGAGGCCCGGGGTGCGGCCGTCAGAAAGCCGCCGTTTATGGCAACGGCGTTTTGGGAACCAGGTACGCCGGGGTGTCGTTGGAGTCCAAGGCGCTGCGGATGGCGACGGCCAGCTCTTCCTTGTCCACCGGTTTCAGCAGGAACTTGCGGATGCCCATGGCGTTGGCCTTGTCCTCCGAAATCATTTCGTTGTAGCCGGTGCACAAGATCACCGGGAGGTCGGGCCGGATTTCCCAGACATGGCGTGCCAGCCGATCGCCGGTCATCTGCGGCATGGTCATGTCGGTGATCACCAGATCGAATTGATCCGGCTGCGCTTGCAATACCTGCAGGGCATCGGGACCGTTGAACCGGGCGGAGACACGGTACCCCAGCTTCTCCAGAACCTGTTTTTCCATGTCGACGATCTGGGGCTCGTCGTCCACCAGCAGGATCCGCTCATTGCCGCCGGTCTTCTGCGGGCACACGTCCGCCTCGATTTCAACCTCGGCATCATCCAGCGTCGGCAGATATACGTGAAAGGTGCTGCCCTTGCCGGGGGTGCTGTCCACGGCGATAAACCCGCCGTGGTTCTTTACGATGCCGTGAATGACCGACAGCCCCAGCCCGGTGCCCTTGCCGGGTTCCTTGGTCGTGTAGTACGGTTCGAAAATGCGCTCCAGCACCGAGGGCTCCATGCCCACGCCCTCGTCCTTGACGATCAGGTGCAGGTGGGGGCCCATTTTGATGCCGATGTGCTTGATGGTCTCCTCGTAGCCGACGTTCGTTTCCGCCAGCCGGATCTCGAGCCTGCCGCCCGTCTCCTGCATGGCCTGGTACGCGTTCGTGCAGAGATTCATGAGCACCTGGTGGATCTGAGTCGGGTCGCCCATGATCGCGTTGCAGTGCTCGTCCAGATCGCAGAGGATCTCGATGGTCTTGGGGATGGAAGCGCGCAGCAGCCGCAGGGCCTCCCTGACGATCACCTGCACCCGGATCGGTTTGCGTTCGCGGCCGTTCTGGCGGCTGAAGGTCAGGATTTGCTGGACGAGTTCCTTGGCGCGGTTGGCGGCCTTGAGGATTTCTTCGAGATTGCGGCGTGTCGGGGTGCCCTCCGCGACCTCGTCCATGGTGAGCTCCGTGTAGCCGATGATTGGAAACAGGATGTTGTTGAAGTCGTGCGCGATCCCGCCGGCCAGGGTCCCGATGGCCTGGAGTTTCAACACCTGCTGCATCTGGCGTTCGGATTCGGCCAGCGCCTGCGTCCGATCTTCCACCTGCTTTTCCAGGATGGCTTTCTGGTGGCGCAAGAGCCGATAGAACTCGAGGCTCTCCAGGGCATTGGCCGTGTTGAGCAAAATGATGGACAACAGCGTGAGGGAGGTGTCGGGAATCTGCTGCCGGTGGTCGTCCAGCAGGCCGATGAACATGCCGCGGATGCGCGAATGGGTGGCGATGACGTGCAAGAGCAGTCGCCGGGAGCGGTCTTTGGAGGCGATGGTGATTCCCCGCCGCTCGCGGATGGCCCAGGCGAAGAAGCCTTTATCGATCATGTCCTCCACTTCATTCGCAATGTAGGCGCGCGCCGTCGGGGGGTTGCAGACCGCGAGCTGAAAGTCGGCGGTGTCCTGGTTGACCAGGTACATGGCGCTGGATTCGAACGGGATGAGGTACCTAAGCCGCTTTTCGGCCTCCTCCACGATGTTTTCAGGCCCGTAGCTGTTGATGATGTTCTCCTGGAAATCGACCAGGGACAGGGCCATTTCGAGCACGTTCTGGATGAACCGCCGGTTCTCCTCCAGGTACGCAATGCGGGTCATCAGCTTCTCGGGGTCTGAATGAGGGGCCATGTTCATGGCAACCGGTCCTGAAGCAGGAGTTCCATGGTGTTGAGTTGGTTGACGGCTTGCTTGACCACGACCTCGAAACAACTCGCAGGCAGTTCCAGGGCCTCCCAGGCTTTTACGCTCAGCGGCGGAACCAGGCGCTCCCCGCTGGTGCCGATGCCCAGCGCATTCACGAGAATGTCGGCCACATGCACGATACCGGCGGGAATGGGATCCGGCGACTCCTCGGGTTCATGATGAAAGCACACGGTGTTTTCCAGAATGAGGGGCAGGCGCCAGCGGTTCAGGAGATATTTGCCGATGTGGGCATGGTGGCAGCCCAAGCGCTTTTTCTCCACCGTGTGCAGGCAGGTTGCATTTCCAAGCGCGTGGCGCAGGACGCCGAGCGTCTCATCGGGGAAATAAATGAAAAGGATCAGGCGTCCCAGGTCGTGCAGGAGACCGGCGGTAAACAACTGCTCCGTCTGGCGCATGTTTTTTTGAGCCGCCAGCAGGCGTGAGACGATGCCGCAGGCCAGGCTGTGCTGCAGGAAAAAGCGCATGTTCAGGAGGCTGCGGGGGATGTTCTTGAACATGGACAGGATGCTGATGCCGAGCGCCAAGGCTGAAAGCTCACGGGTGCCGATCAGTGTCACCGCCAAGGACACCCGATCCACTCTGGACGGAAGACCGTAAAAGGAGGAATTCACGATTTTGAGCAGCAGCGCCGTCAGGCTCGGGCTTTTGTTGATGACCTGGGCCATCTGGTCGGCAGACGACAGGGGATTGGCGATGACCTCGTTCAACTCATAAACGATCGACGGGATTTCCGGCAGAGCGATGTCTTTTTCAATGAATTTTTCTAGAAAATCCGGGCCCTGACGCTTTCCGGTCGACCCGGTTTCCTCCGGAGGAAGGCTTACGCAGGGTTGGGAATCCTGCCGGGTGGCTCTGTAGGCGACCGCCTGATTGAAAATTTCCTGCACCACCGGTTGCTCCCGGTCCGTGTGACGGAAAAGTGCCTCGGTTTCACTGCGCACAACCTCCAGCCGGGCCGGGTCCACGGGAGCGGCGACTGCCGGTTCCATGCTGTCCGGAGCGCCTATGATCTCGATTTGGGGGATGCCCCAGATTTTGAAAATCCGGATGTGTTCGGGGCCGATGGGTTTTCCCCGAGCCAACAGCAGCCGGCCCTTGGTATCGCGTACGTCATCCGCCAGCACCATGCCCGGTTTGAGCTTTTTAAGTCGAATCGTTCCCATGACGTATCGAAACTCCGTACGGCCCAATCAGCAGGGCGGTTCTTGGCGCAGGCCGGCACAGCACCGGTGCTGCCGTTAGCGGCAGGGCAGGTGTCGATGCGGCCGCTCTTTTCTTATTAGTCTATCGCCCGCAGGGTGCTTGGACTTGAGGAAAATTGCTGCGGTGGGTGCTCGTTTGTCAGCGAATGCGGGGGGTTGAGCAGGCAGTCGCCAGACGCTGGACGGCCCCGAGGTAATCCTCGAATCCAAGCGCCAGGATGTCGTTGTGGTTGGCTCCGGGTATTTTGAGCAGGGTTTTGTCGGGTGAGGTGCTGGCGTCGAAAAGCGCCTGGCCGTCGGAAAAGGGGATGATGTGGTCGAACTCGGCATGGATGACGAGAAGCGGTCCCTGAAAGCACGCGATTTTATATAAATGACGGAACGCGGTTTCCTCGCGAAAACCGACGGCGGCCGCATCGATCCCCAGGAGTTCCAGCAGTGGACCGGCAAAGGCGAACCCGCTCTCGATGATCAGGCCGCAGACCCGGTCCGCATGGGCGGCCGCCAGTTCGATGGCAGAGGCGCTTCCAAGGGAGCGACCCATGAGGATCAAGGGGCCGATGAAACCGTTCTGCGTCAGCCAGTCCGCAGCGAACCGGAAGATCGCATGGCTGTCCTGCATCATGGAGGTCACCGTGGGGTGTCCGGTCGAACGGCCGTAGCCCCGGTAGTCGGCGGAAAGGAGGTTGATGCCGATCCGGTTGTAATAGGGGCCGATCTCGTCGTAATCGGCCGCTATTTCGCCGTTGCCGTGAAAAAAGAGGAGGTTGGCATGACTGCGGCTGCCCAGATGGAAGCGGGCACCCACGGCGACATCATCCGCCACCGGCACCAGGATGTCTCTTGCGCCCGGGATTTTCATCTCGGGTTCGGAAGGCCTCCGCTCCGGCGCGCCATGCTCCCGCCGGGGGTGAAAGAGATGCATCAACACCTCGGGGCGGTCCAGGGCGGAGAAGTCGGCGGTCATGGGCTGGTCTCCTATGGGTTGTCCCTTGTCATCATCCGACGGATGTCTTCTACGCGCCTGCGGTTTGCGCCCAGGTCCCAGTACCCCACCCGCGAGGCCGAGCGTACATGGATGACCTTTTGGGCCTCGTCGATGTAGAACTCGACATCGTCCACGAACCGGAAAACAGCCGAAGTGAATTCGACATGCAGGTAGGGACCTTCATTCGACAGGATGGTGGCCCTGGGCATCGAGCGGAGGACGCTCAGAAGCCTCTGCCGGGCCTCGGCCGGTGATCCCTTGAACCCAAGCGGTGCAACCTTTTGCTGTGGGTCGGGACTCAGGGATGAGACGCAATTGGGCGAATCGGGGCAGGGTTTCAGCTGGCTCCCGGTCGGGGCGGGGCGCTGCCCCGAACAGGCTGCGCCGGAGCCCAGCACGGCGGCACTCGTCATGAGGATCATCCAGGTCGACAGCATCTTCATGGGCTCACATTACTCCCCGATAGTAAGCCAGTTTCCGGGCATAGGGTCTGAAAATCTCATGCAGCCGGTCCTGCTCCTCAGCGTTCAGCGGTGCCGGGTCGCAACCGGCCTCCGCCAAGGTCCGCACTTCCACGGGGCCAGAGCAGCCGACGATCGCCAGGGTGATGTCCTGGGCCAGGGCATAGCGGATGAGGCGGTCCGCCGTGAGGCCGAGCTGGGGTTTGAGATAGTGGGAGGCGCCGAGAACCTTCATGCCGACGACGGCAATGCCTTTTTTGCGGGCCGCGGGAAGCGTTGATGTCAGGAAGCCCCCGAGAACTCCCTCCACGGGGTTTACCGGCATCATCACGGAGTCCACCGGCCAATCTTCGACCGCGCGGGTCAGGATCGCCGGTTCCCGGTGGCCGGTGACGCCGATGAAACGCACGCGGCCGGAGGCTTTGGCCTCGACGAAGGCTTCGAGCGCACCGCCAGGGCCGCCGATCATGGCGAGGTCCTCGGGGGTGCGGATGTCGTGGATCTGCCACAAGTCGAGATAATCGGTTTGAAGGCGTTTGAGGGTCTGGTCCAGCTCGGCCAGGGCGCCGGCCTTCCCCCGCACTGCCGATTTGCTGGTCTGAAACACCCTTCGCCGCGCCGCCGGCTCCTGACCCCAGACCGAACCGTAATACAGCTCGCTGTCGGCGTACACCCGGGCGGAGTCGAAATAGCCGATGCCGGCATCCAGGGCCGCGCGGATGACCTCTTCGGCCTCGGGGCCGCGGCCGTTTGTCCGCAACACCCCCTCTCCGCCAAGGCCAACGCGCGTCACGCTGCGGCCGGTGGATCCGAACAGAACGGCAGGTATCGAAGTTGAAGGCATAAACCTCCTGTCAACTGATAAGCGTTTGGCATGCGCGGCATCAAGATCCAGCCCCGCCTGTAGTGATTGTCAAAATAACGTTCCGATTGTCGGGCGTTATTTTGTTACAACCACGTATGCCGCCATCCTCTTTTTCGGAACACTATTATGACAAGCGGTATAAGTGCAGAGTTCGGGCTTCATACAAACATGAACACTCATAGGCGTCAAGAGGAGACTTTACTACAAGATGGCCGAAAAGGTATGCTGAATACTCGTCGAAAAGCGGAGAATGGACCCGTCTGCAAACGGATGCGGAACTTGGCAACTATTTTCCGGTCATGGCTGCCTTCGTTCTTTTCATATCAAAGCATAGTGTCTTTTCATGGAAACCTCCGGATTGGTTTGGGGGTGCAATATTGCGAGAAATGCAGGTGCCGATCCTACAGGAAAATTGGCGCAGTGGTCAGCCGACGCAAGGGATCGGATGGTAGGCAATCGTTAATCTAAATGGATAGAGAGTTTTCGGCTTTGATCGACCCGGATATAATTTCCCGCAGCTTGCTGCGGAAATGGTTTGCTCCCTGCCGATATCAGCGCTTATCCGTCTATTAGCCGTGTCCTGATCTCTACCTCGGATGTCAGGGTCCTGTGCACGGGGCAGCGGTCCGCGATTTGCAGCAGCCGCTGTTTTTGATCACTGTCTATCGGTCCCTCGATCTCGATTTCGCGCTCGATGCGGTCGAGCATCCCTTCTTTGATTTCGCAGGCCTCGCATTCGGAGGCGTGGATCTTTTCATGCTTCAGGCGGACCGTGGCGGCCTCGAGCGGCCAGCCCTTGCGGTCGGCATACATCCGCAGCGTCATCGAGGTGCAGGCACCGAGGGCCGCCACCAGCAGATCGAAGGGGGTCGGTCCTTGATCGGTCCCGCCGACCTGAACCGGCTCGTCCGCCAACAGGCTGTGACGGTTGGCGAGGATTTCCGTGAGATACCCGCCGGGGCCGGTGCGGGCCGTGATGCGGGTGTCGGCGGCCGGCTGTGCGGCAATTTTGGCCGGGGCAGGCGCGATGTAGCGTTTGGCCCAGGCCGCGATGACGGCGCCTGCATAGCGGGAGTCGGCGATGTTCGACAGCAGATGGTCGGCCTGGTCCAAAGATACGAAGCTCTTGGGGTGGCGCGCGGTTTGGAAGATCCGTGCCGCGTTTTCAATGCCGACGGTCTCATCCAAGGGCGAGTGCATGACCAGCAGTGCGCGGTTCAGGTTTTGGATGACGGCCTCGGGGTCGACCCCTCTCAGGTCGTCCAGGAACTTCTTGCGTAGAGTGAAAGTGCGGCCGGAAATGTTCACCTCGGCCTCGCCTCTGGCGTCAATCGTCCGAGCGGCAGGCCCCAAGGTTTGTGAGACGTGCCGGGGGTCGGCTGGGGCGGCGATGGTCACCACCGCCTTGGAGGAGGGGATCGCGGATGCGGCCTGAAGCACTGCGGCGCCGCCGAAGGAGTGCCCGATCAGCAGCCGGGGGCCTTCGAAGCGGGAGGCCAGGAAATCGGCGGCCGCCACCAGGTCCTCCTCGTTGGATAAAAGGCTCGTGTCGGCAAAGTTCCCGCCGCTTTCGCCCAGGCCGGTGAAATCGAAGCGCAGCACCCCGATCCGCTCCCGCGTGAGCGTGCGGGAGATATGATAGACCGCCTTCAGGTTTTTCGAGCAGGTGAAGCAGTGGGCAAACAGGGCGAAGGCGACAGGCGTGCCGTCAACCGGCAGATCGAGCAGGGCCGACAGCTTTTGCCCGCCGGGAGCTGGGATTTCGAATTTTTGAAGCTGCATTTATTTTTCTCCGTCCAAAGGAGGCGGGGTTTGAAATCCGGGCCGGATCGTCGCAGCGATGTCCTCCGGGAAGCCCACGCAGATGCTTTCATTGTAGAGGGTGCGCAGCGCGGTCGTGTCCGGGGTGGCCAGCACCGGATTGTAGTAAATGCGCGGGGAAAAGACCATGTGAAGGCGCGCAAACGCATCCTGTTCGCTGCCCGGGAAGAAACAGACATTGAAATTGTAGATGCCCATTTTGTCGTAGGCCGCCATGGCGGCCGTGAGACCCTTCGCGATCCCGCTCAGGTCTTCTTCGGTCAGCTCCAGCAGGGTTCGACAGTCCGCCACCACGGCCGCCACATCGCCGACGACGCTGAAGGGCGCGAAGCCTGCCAGCCATTCAATGCGACCGATTCGCCCGAGGTAGCGGCTGCCCTCGGCCTTCTCCGCGGCCACCAGATCGTCCCAGTAGGTGTTGCCGTGTTGCCTGTAATAGGCCTTTGCAGCGGCCAATTCTTCGCGCAGCTGGTTCGGGGCCGTTGAGCTTGCAAACACCTGCAGGTGCGGGTGGATGAGGGAGCTGCCGGAGGCCGGCATGTAGTTCCAACTCAGCAGATGATAGACCGATTCCGGATGCCGGATGGCACGGGTGCGGTGAAAGAAATCCATGGCCAGCCGGATGCCGCCGGCAATCCGCTGCGGCTCGATTTCCGCCATGGGGATGTAATGGCGGCTGCCGAGAGTGGCGACGGCCCCCAGGCCGTCATAGGGGGCGATGTTGGGGAAAAGCACCTGGTCGTCATGGAAAAGGCGACCATTCGGTGCGATGTCCGGCGGAAAGCAGGGGGTGACCTCGAGCACCTTTTCCGGGCAGAAGGGACAGGTGCCCCGCGAGCCCTCGATCAGCCGGGTGAGGTCGGGTCTTTCGAACGTTAGGCGCCGGAAGTGACAGATGCGGGACGTACGGCCCGTGAGAGGGTCCGTGCGGACCTCGACGGGGATGGATTTGACCTGCATGCCCTTCGCGGGGTCCAGGATCACGGCTTCTTTTTTGATCACTTCGAATTTCATCCGAATCCTCCCGGTTTTCAGTAAAAGGCCTCCGAGTAGACGAGAGATCCCTGAAATTCCTCGTCGACAAGAAGAGTGACATCGCGGATCATGTCCTGGCGGCCGCAGAGGTAGAAATCGCAGGCGCGCCGGGGCAAATGCTTTTCGATGTAGCCGGTCACCCGGCCGGCATGATGCGCCGTTGATCCGGAGCGGGCTTCGGAAAGGCATCCTACGTAAGTCGCCGCGCGGGTTTGGAAGAGATCGCGATAATACAGGTCTTCAGCCTGTTCGACCCCGTGCAGCAGGGTGAAGTCGAAGTCGCCGGAAGCGGCCATCGAGCAAAATGGCGCAATACCGGTGCCGGTAGCAACGAACACCGCCGGCCGCGGCGATGCCTTAAACGTGAAATAGCCATGCGGCCCGGTGAAGGTCAGGGTCGTGCTTGCGGGGGCAGCGGCAAGTTGGGGGGAAAGCAGGCCGCGTTTCACTTTTCGAATGCACAGCCGGATGTTCTCTTCCGCCGGGGCCGAAGCGATGGAATAATCTCTGCACACCGGGCCGTGTTTTAAGCGCACGCGCTGGCCGGGGGCGAAGGTGAATGCCGGCGGCTTCAGGAGAGTAAGTTCGAAAGCGTTGGATGAGAGATTGCGGCGGGCGATGATTCGGGTACTGAAAAAGCTGCAGACCTCCGGACCGGGTGACTGCGGGCTCACCGCTTCCATACGGTGTCCTCGATGCCCTGGAGGCGGTTGATGTGCCGGGCCAGCACAAAAAAATAATCGGACAGTCGATTCAAGTAGACAATGGCCCTACCCAGCTGGGCCGCAGATTCGGCATCTGCCATGCCGGCGGAAAGCCCCACCACGCGCCGCTCGGTCCGCCGGCAGACGGTGCGGGCGACGTGGGCCCAGGCCGCCGCCGGGCTGCCGCCCGGCAGGATGAACCCGGTCAGCGGCGGCAGGGTTTCCTCGATACGGTCGATGCAGCGTTCAAGGCTATCCGCCCCATCGGGGTCAAGCGGTTGCAGAGAGGCGGCGGCCGGGGCGCCGGGGGAAGTGGCGAGCCAGGCGCCGATGTGAAAAAGATCGCTCTGGAATTTCTCAAGCTCCTGGCGGAGGTCTTCAGTCTGTCGGGGCAGAGCGGCGATCAGGGCGCCCGTCACGGAGTTGAGCTCATCCAGGTCGCCGTAGGCTTCGATGCGCTCGCTGTCCTTGGGCACCCGTTCGCCGCTGAACAGGCTGGTCTTCCCGCGATCGCCGCTGCCCGTATAGATTTTCATGCTTTTTCAAACACCTGTGTGACGGCTCGCCTATCCGGCCGGCAACCCGTTTGTGTTCGAAGGCCCAACCTTCCTGCTCGGCGCCTCACCGGTGCGGAAACGCAGGTGCCGGGGTGCGGTCACAATGCTTTCAAGGCGGCCAGGGTGTGCTCGGACCCAGGCCTCACCGTGTAGTCCGGATCGTACTCCGCATACCGTATAACCGAGTTCCGGTCAATAATGGATCTTGCCGGCATCGGCAGCACGGTGCATGATGGCCGGGGTTTCCCTTGGTGCCTTTGCCTCGAACTGAGCCTTCCGGGCGCTCAGTTTCTCCTGAAGGTTCTCGGAACGTTGTTTTGACAACCACTAGAAGTTATTGGTGCTGCCGGCGGCCCGGCCTCTTCCACCATGCGCCCGAGAGCGCAGATCCGGTTCAGACTGCGGCGCTTAAAACTGGAACATTGCAGACGGTTCAGCCCGCAAGCAGCACAGGCAGCGTGTTACTTGAAAATCTCCCTGAAGAACACCTGCATGTAGCTCCAGGAGCGTTCGTCGGCTTTCCGGTTGTAGGCGATTCCTTTTATCCCCATTTTGTCGGCCCCCGGGTTGCTGAAGGAGTGAACCGTGCCCCCGAAATACACCATCTGCCAGTCGGCGTTGGCCTTGCGCATGCCCTCCTGGAAGGCCGTGATCGCATCGGCACTGATGAACCCGTCGTCGGCGCCGTGCAGCACCAGGACCTTGGCTTTGATTTTGCCATCATCCTCAGGCTTCAGGGCAGTCAAGCCGCCATGAAAGCTGGCCACTCCGGCCACGTTGGCCCCGCCATAGGCGAGTTCGAGAACGGTGGTGCCGCCGAAGCAGTAGCCGATGGCGGCGATCTTCCTGGTATCGACCAGCTGGTTTTTGCGCAGAATCTCAAGGCCGACGTTGGCCCTTTCCCGCAGCAAGGGGGAGCCCTGCAGGTGTCCCATAAGCTCCTTGGCCTTGTTCGGGTCGGTGGTCCAGACGTTCTTGCCGTACATGTCCAGGGCGAAGGCGACATACCCCATCTGGGCGAGTTTGTTTACGCGGGATCTGACATAGTCGTTCAAGCCCCACCACTCGTGCACGACGAGGACGCCGGGGCGTTTGCCGGTTTTGGAATCGTCGTGAGCCATGTAGCCTTGCAGAACGGTGTCGCCATGTTTGTACTCAACCGAACGGGAAACGACTTTGGCGTGCGCGGGCAGGGAGATAAGCAATATAACCAATAAGAAAAAAAACTTTTTTTTCATGGTGGCCTCCACTGAAAATGAATTGCGCTTCTTCGCGCGGGGCGAGTGAAATGTCCAGAAACTAAATATTCGGACATGCAAGTCAATAGAAGGACAGGACGCGAAAAGAAATGGCGGCGGGGGGAAGCGGCAACTTTAGCCGGCAAGGATGTGTTGCATGGTCGGCCCGTCGATGTTGCCGCCGCTGAGGATGACGCCCACGCGCCCCTTGGCTTGCACCTTTCCGCTCAACAGGGCGGCCAAGCCCAAGGCCCCGGAGGGTTCCACCACGAGTTTCATGCGAAAGAAAAGAACCCGCACGGCCTCCATGATGGCATCTTCTGAAACGGTCGCCATGGCATCCACGTACTTCCGCACCAGAGGAAACGTCAGCTTGCCCAGGGATGGCGTGCGCGTGCCGTCGGCGATGGTCGGCGGGTTTTTGACGGTTTGCAGAGCGCCGCTGTAGTAGGAGCGGGTGGCGTCGTCGGCCGTTTCGGGTTCAACGCCGACGACCCGGCACTCGGGGTTCAATCCCTTGGCGGCGATGGCGCAGCCGCTGAGAAGCCCGCCGCCGCCGCAGGGCGCGAGGAGCAGATCGAGGCCGTTCGCCTGTTCGCCCAGTTCGAGGGCCGAGGTCCCCTGGCCGGTCAGGACATCAAGGTGATCGAAGGGCGGGATCATCGTGTACCCGTGCTGCTGTTGGAGTTCTTTTGCGATCGCCTCGCGGCTTCTTTCCTGCGGATCGTACAAAATGACCGCGGCGCCATAGGCTTCCGTGGCTTCGCGCTTGATGACGGGTGCATCCTGGGGCATGACCACGGCGGTCTCGATGCCGAGCAATTTGCCCACCAGGGCGACGGCCTGGGCGTGGTTGCCGGAGGAAAAAGTGATGACCCCCCGGCGACGCTCATCGTCTGAAAGCCGCGACATGGAGTTGTAGGCGCCGCGAAACTTGAAGGCGCCGATGCGCTGAAAGTTTTCGCATTTCAGGAGCACCTCGGCCCCCAGGCATTCGTTCAGGGTGCGCGAGGTCATGACGGGAGTCAGGTTGGCCACCCCTTGCATGCGCGCGGCGGCATCCTTTACCATTCCAAACAGCTCTTCCAAGGATTTTTCTATCATCGTTACCTCACAGCGTTCGAAGTGCTTGACATGATGGCAGCGCAGGGAGCCCACGTTCAGGGCGCACAAGCCCTGCGGCGCAGAGCGCAAATCCAGTACACCGCAGCGCCTAAATTGGGTTCCCTACACTGCCATCTCACCATTCCTCGCGCGGCAACGGCCGCCACGGATAGCTGTCCCTGCCGACCACGGCCCAGTATAGGTCGCCGGAGTTCCGCCAGGGGTCGAGTACAAGCCCCTCTTCAAACGGCTGGTTCAACGCGGTGATGACCACGCTGTTGTGCTCCCGCAGATCGCTCCCCTTGTGGGCCACCCCCCAGTGCAACTCGTAGGTTGTCAGGCCCAGGGTCTGCAGGCGTTTCATCAGATCTTCCGTCCAATGAAAGCAAAGGCCGCGGTCCCGGAAGCCCATTTGAATGAGCAGATTGTGCCAGCGTGCCGGAGGCGATACCCGATAGTCTTCGGCCAACCGGAGAGAATAGGTCACCGCGGTTTCCGCCAGGCGGCCGGCTTCGGCATTATCGGTATCCTTCCCCAGCCCCTTGAGGCTGCCTTGAAGGGCGGCGACCTTCGAGGCGATTTGCGGCCCGCTCATCGAAATGGAGGGGTGTGTGGCCGCGCACCCGGAAAGCAGTATCGCCGCAACCAACGCCGAAACCGCACGCAGAACCGGAATGTGAAACACTGTTTTCATGGGGCATCACAGCCTGATGCCCATGGCGCTCAACTCTCCCAGAATGATGGGTTCCCAGCCGCGGTTGGCCCTCGGGTTGGCAGGACTTGGGTGAGTGATGACGCCTATTTTTACATCCAGCCCGTCCAGCGCACGGCGGGCACGGTCGGCGGCAAACCGTCCGACGCCCACCACATGCGCGGGTTCCAGGTATTCGATGGTGCGGCGCAGCGCGCGGTCACAGGCCGCGAAAAGCGGGCGGGCGTCCGGTGCGTTAAGCTTGTCGGGTGTCCGGTTTGCCCCGTTTTCGCCGATGAACATTAAGGGGCAATAATTGGCCACGAAAAAGCGCCTGAAAAAAACTTCGGCTGCGCCGAAGTTTTTTTGTGCCCAGCCCCAAAGACGTTGCCCGCTGACCTCGTTACGGCTGCAGGCAAAGCCCAGGACCGGCCGCTTGGGGTGCGAAGATTCGGGGCGGCCGACCGGTGCTTCGATCCCCATCCAGTCGCGCACGGCGCTGATTTCACCGAAAGGCACCCCGGTCTGAGCCATTCCCCACGGGCCCGGGTTCATCCCGACCAAAACAACCTCCTTGGAACGCTTTCCATAGCGGCGCAGGTATTGTCGATGGGGTTCTGCGGCGTATATCAGAGGATTGTAAACATGCGATACCGGCGGGCCGAATCGAAGGCCTTTCAGCGCCTGCACCAGGTCGGCGGTAACCCGGTCCAGTGCTGCCGGTGTGCGTCGCCGGCTCATGTCCGGGACAATCCCACGCAAAGGAGAACCAGCCCGAGCACCTGCACCAGATGAAAAATGCCGTTGCGGTCGAATTCCCAGACCCATGCAACTCGCAGGCGTTTGAGGGGCTGGATGGCTGCAGCGATCAGGCTGATCGCTGCACCGGCCGCCATCCAGGCGGCACCACTCAATGTTCCCGACGCTGCCAGCCACAGATAAGCGCCGAAGGCGATCAAGAGCGCCAGGGCCTCGTATAGAATGAAAACAATGAAGAGGCCGGGGCGCATTCGGCTCACGCCAAAAATCAACAGCCCCGCCGCCAGCATGATCGGAAACGCCCGTCCCGCAGCATCCGATCCGGCGGCATCGTGAACGACGGCGACCAGAAACAGGGAAATTGCCATGCCCACGCAAACGGTTACGGCTTGCCATAATGCCTTACGCGTGACCTCCGGCAACATCAGTCCATGGTAGGCGGCGCCGAAGGCAGCCGACAATGCGATCAGCCCGAAAGACCATGACCAGAGGCTGATCCGCCACGATGAACTCCGCGTCAGCAGCTGCAGGTAGATGATGGCCCCGGTCGCGGCCGCGCTGAGAATCACATCCGTTGCCGCCGTGGTGCGTTCGGTGCGGCTTTCGATTAGTTTCATGGTGCCGTTTTTTTCAGGCCGCCCTTTTTCATGGCGAGCCGGCGTCCCTTGTCGCTCAGGCAATACGCCGGCTCGCTGTCCGGCCCGCAGAGAAAAGAGGCGTCCATGCGTTCCAGAAGCCCCTGGGTCACCAGCCGGTCCAGCTTCTCGTGCGGCCCCAAGTGGTGTCCGGGATAGTAGACGCCCCGTCTCATCTTGTCCAGGATTTTGTCGGGCACTTCCACCTCGTTGGAATCAAGTCAGGGGTTTTAAAAGCATCCCTTCCTGGCCGCTGCCAGTGCTGCGCCGGCGGACGTGGCCAGATAGTTCAAGTCGGTGCTCATGCCGATCAGGGTGTATCCCTGCTCCAAAAAAACCTTGGTTGAGTCCGGGTCGGAGCAGTAGATGCCGAGCTTCAGGCCCGCATGCAGCACGGCGTCCCGCACCGTGCGGATGGCCGCCTGGACTTCAGGGTCCATTACCTGACCGGGTTTACCCATACTCGCCGACAGATCATAGGGGCCGACAAAGACCGCGTCGATGCCGGGCACATTGACGATGGCGGCGATATTTTGAACCGCCTCGATGTGTTCGGCCTGCACGATGGCGACGATCTTTTGATTGGCCTGGGCGACATACTCCTCAAACCCGACGCCATAGCGTTGAGCGCGGGCCCCCCCCATGCCGCGCACGCCTTCAGGAGCGTATTTGCAGGCGCGCGCCACGCGGGCGGCGATCTCCGCAGTGTTGACGAGGGGTGCCAGGATGCCGGCCGATCCTATGTCAAGCGCCTTTTTGATCCATACCTCTTCGTTGGACGGCACGCGCACCACACACGGGCAGCGTTTTCCCACAGCCTGGAGCATCCGCTGGGCTGTCAGTTCATCGTAGGGGCCGTGCTCGGTGTCTATGATCAGCCAATCGTACCCGAGTTCGGCAAAAATTTCGGCCGATTCGGGCGACGGCAGGCAGATGAAGGCGCCGATGAATTTTTCGCCGCGCGTCAATCGATCTTTGAAATCGGTCAGCATGTGTCCTCAACTAGAAATTAACGACGAATGAGCAATGGGTGATGGGTGAGAGACCAAAACGAATCGATAAAAGTGAAAGACCGCCCTCCGGCTATCGTTTCAGCAGGTGCAGTATTTCGTCGGCTTTTTCGGATGACAAGGTTCCCTTGTCCTGCCCGATCGGGATCGTGAAGCACCCGAGCTCCTTGTAGAGAGTCAACATTTCCGGCGCATATTTTTCCAGCGCCGCCAGGTGCCGCCGGATGGTGGCGACATCGCCGCGGGCGATGGGGCCGGTGAGGCATTTGGGAAAGCCGGCGGTTTCGATGTTGGTCAGCGTCCCGCGCAGCAGGGGCATGTAGGCCTTGATGCCGTCGGCCGAGCTCTTGCCGAAGTTGCGCCAGAGATCCGTCGCCAGCTTGACGATGGTGGTGAAATAGTTGCAGGCGATGGCGGCTGCCGCGTGATAGAGAACCTTGTCCTCGGAGGTCAGATAGACGATATCGCCTTTGAGGGCCCGGGCCATTTCGGTCAGCGTGGTCTTCACGGGCTCCTCGGCCTCGATGGCGAACGTGGAGCCGGGCAGGTTCGCGATGGCCTGCTCGATGCCGGCGAAGGTCTGGCAGGGGTGGATCGAACCTACGTGGGCGCCCTGCTGGTTGGCGGCTTCCAGGGACTGCACCGTGCTGGCCCCGCTGCAGTGCACGACGGTCTGTCCGTTGCGCCACTTCAGCTCGGAGCTCACCTTGGCGATAAAGTCGTCCGCGGTGGTGACGAATACCATGTCGGCCGCGTCCACCAACTCCTGGTTCTTGCCGAACACCCGGCAGCCGGGCACGCGGCCGGCAAACCGTTTTGTAGCCTCAGGGCTGATGTCCGCGACACCGATCACCGGGTAGCCCTGTTCCGAAAGCCTGACGCCGAACGTGGTGCCGACCGGCCCGGCACCGATGAACCCTAATTTTTTCATGTGGTCACTCCCTCGATTCGCAAAACCTGGACAGGCTTTTTAAAAACAGCACCTCGGGGCGAACTCCGACCGCCTGGCGAGTCCGGCGAATGCTCCCATCCTGCCTGTCGGGAGCACTCGCCCAAACCCCGCCCGTCCGGGCACCGGGCCAGGTGCCTGTTTTTTAAAAAGCCTGTGACAAGGCTATTTAAACATTTTGCCGACGGCTTTGCCGTAATCCTGGCAGGCGCGCTGACCGTCTGGCGATTTGACGGTCTGCTCCTTCAAATTCAAGGCACCCAAGTTCACCATGTCCATCTTGAAGACGTGCTGCATGGTGTCGTAGACCATTTGAGCCGATTCACCGCTGTGGGTGGAGGAGCCGAAGGCGCCGCCCATCTTGCCGACCAGATTGGCTTTTTCGGCGATAAACAGGAAGGTTTTCATTCCGGCGGTAATGTCCTTGTGGTACGTCGGACAGCCGAAGATGTAGCCGTCAAACCCCGCCAATACTTTTTCGTCCTTGATGTCCGCCACTTTTTTTACATCGGCCGTGTTTCCCGAGAAGCGGAGACCCTCGGCGATGAACTCCGCCATTTTCTCGGTGTTGCCCGTTCTGCTCACATACGCTACCAGGATCTTTTTCATTCCGCACCCTCCTATCGGCTGACAGTCTGTAAAAGAAACTCCAAGGGGTGGTTCCACCCTTCATGGGCGCTATCACTTAGATTAAATCGGGTCAAGATTCAATATCGGGGGGGATGGCACACTCCGCCGACACCGGGTCACTTTCCACCGATCAGCCGGTCGAAGGCCTCCACCTCGACCGCCGGGCAGGTCGTGAACGCGATGCCGGTCAGCTTTGCCAGGGCCACGGACGCCTTGACGGCATCCTCGATGCTCGCCAGTTTGACGCAGATCACCAAGTCGTATTCGCCGAGCAGCACATGCATGGCGTTGACCTCGCCGCCCATCTTCCTGATTTCGTTGACCGCCTGCTGGGTCCGCTCCGCGCTGATCTTCCTTATGGATTCCGTGGTGTACTTGCCGAACATGAAGAAAGTAGCCATGAGTATACCTCCTTTCCGTTTGCCGCAGGGGCAGTTCGCTCCGCACCGTTGGAGGCGGATGCGCATGAATTCTCAAAACCGCGTCAATACCACCGCTGAGAGGTATCCAGTATCACGTCCAACGGCCGGACCTTCAGGGTGCCGGGTTCGTCCTGTTCGATGGTGACAACGTATTTATCAAAAATGCCGCCCATGAGGATGTCGATGTGGCGGGTGCGGGTGATAAAGATACCGTGCTTGTCGTAAAAAATATTCCCGTTGTCGTTCTTGATGAGGGTCACCGAAAACAGTTGGGTCGGCCGAGGGCGAACCGTGAAGCGGTCGCCGGGCCGAAACGGGCCGTTTTGGAGCAGTTGGGCGTGAATGAAGATGCCCTTGCGCTCTTTGTCGTAGAAGGCGATATTATTCGGTTGGACGTCGGACATGATGGTCTCCTGTCAGCCGTTCAAAAACCGACGGCCTGTCCGTCCTTGCGCATGTCGGAGGCGGCCGCATACCCGTCGGTCAGGCGATAAATCAGTTGACCCCCGCCGAAGAGAGACGTCGGGGCGTCGGTCCCCACCGGGTGGCCCTTTTCCCTGAGCCCCTCCGCCACCGCCGGCGAAAATCCCGGCTCGAGTTCAACGCTGCCGTCGGGAGCCACGTGCCAGCGCGGGGCGTCGCAGGCGGCCTGGGGATTTTGGCCATGGTCGAAGATCCTGACCATCATCTGCACATGCCCCTGGGGTTGCATGTGGCCCCCCATGACGCCGAAGCTCATGAGCGGCCGGCCGTTTTGAGTGACAAACCCCGGAATGATGGTCTGGAAGGGACGCTTGCCGCCCCCCACTCGATTGGGGTGGCCTTCCTCCAGCACAAAGCCCAGACCCCGATTCTGAAGGGCGATGCCGGTGCCGGGTACCACAATGCCGGAGCCGAACCCCAAGTAGTTCGACTGAATAAAGGAGACCATCATCCCGGATTCGTCCGCGGCTGTCAGGTAGACCGTGCCGCCGCCCGCCCGAGCCTTCGAGGCCGCCTTTGCCGCGCGGTCCATGCGGATGGCGGAAGCCAGCGATGCCAACCGTTCTTCTCTCAGCATCTCGGCCGGCGGCTCCGGCATGTGGTCGATGTCGGCCACGCGGCGAAACACCTCGGCGAAGGCGATTTTCATGGCCTCGATCTGCAGGTGGAGGCTGTCGACCGCATCGACGGGGTATCGCCTTACGTCGAAATTTCGCAGGATCCCCAGGGCGATCAGGGCGGCAACGCCCTGGCCGTTCGGCGGGATCTCGTGCAGCGTGACCCCGCGGTAGTCGACGGCCAGCGGTTCGACCCAGTCGGCCGTGTGGGAGGACAGATCGTCGAGGGTCAGGGCACCGCCCTCGGCCGCGGCGCAGGCTGCGATTTTTTGAGCGATCGGCCCGCGGTAAAACGTCTCGCCGTGGCTTTCGGCGATGGCCGTGAGGGTGTCGGCCTGGAGCGGGCAGCGGAAAACTTCTCCGGCCTGCGGCGCTCGGCCGGAGGGAAAGAATGTTCGGTTGATCTCGGCGAACTGTTGGAAAAATGAATGGGCGCTCTGCCAGCGCCGCGCCGTGATGGGCGAAACTGCAAAGCCACGGCGCGCGTAGGCGACCGCCGGCTGGAAAAGGTCGGCAAAAGGCAGTTTTCCCCAGCGGGCCGACAAGGCCGCCCAGGCCGCCACCGCGCCGGGCACCGTGACCGTATCCCAGCCCAAGGTCGGCATCGCGTTGAGGCCGGCGAAACGCTGAGGGGACCAGGCCCTGGGCGATCGGCCGGAGCTGTTCATCCCGTGGAGGGCCTTTCCGTCCCAGACGATGGCGAAGGCATCGCTGCCGATTCCATTGCTCGTCGGCTCGACAACGGTGAGTGCGATGGCGGCCGCCAAGGCCGCGTCCACGGCATTGCCGCCGGCGAGCAGCATCCTCAGGCCGGCTTGCGCGGCCAGGGGCTGAGACGTGGCCACCACATTGCGGGCCAGCACCGGCATGCGTCGGGAAGGATAGGGGACGTCCCAGGAAAATGTCATGGCGTCAGCCTCAGTCGATAAACTCGGCGATGACACTGTGTTTGCGTTTGATATCGTTGATCATGCGGTCCTCGCGGCGCAGCTTGACGACAGCGCGTATGACCAGGTAGGATCCCAGAGACAGCAGCAAAACGTTCATCACCATGACGGCGACGAACAGGTGCAGCACGTCGACAATATCATAATAGCGCGAGGTGGCGACCAGCACGCCCATGATCGACAGCGGAATTGCGAACACCGCGATCCCCGTGCGCAAGCTCGCCAGCGAGGTTCGTTTCTCCGCCAGGATGAGCTGAACCTCGTTGATGATGATACCCGGCGGGCAGGAATCCGGCGATTGCTCCTCCGACGCGGTCATTTTGTTATCCTACCCAGGATCTCAATGTTTGGCGGGCCGGCATACGATTTCGGGCAGAACCCACTCATTTCAGACCCTTCACATTATCTCTTTCCTAAATCCCGATCGGCCCATAGGCCCTGCGGCGACACTTCCCTTTATTTGGGCGATCCCGCCAGCCTGAAGCGCACGGTGACGCCGGCGCTCACCTGGACCTGTCCCGGCTGGACCGGCGTGGCGGCCGCCGCCGAGGCGGCGAAGCGGCGCTCGACCGGATAGGGCAGCTGGCTGCCTTCCTCTCGGACCTCGATCACCTCCCCCAGCTGCAGGGTCAAGGCGGACGCGATGGCCTCGGCTTTGGCGCGGGCTTCCTGGGCGGCAAGCTGCAGTGCCTGCTTGCGGAATTTGAGGTCGTCGTGCAGGTCGAATGATAGGCTGTTGAGCTGGTTGGCGCCCGCGCTGATGCCGGCATCGATCACCGCGCCCACACGCTCTGTGTCATCGACCTGCACCCGGACCGTGTTGGACGCCCGGTAGCCGACGATGCGCGGGGCTTCCGGCTCCTGGCCGGCCTTGGGGGCGGGGTGCGAGTAAACGGGGTTCAGGGAAAGGCCGGCGGTGCGGATTTTCTCCTCCGAAAGGCCCTGCGCTTTGATGTCCTTGATCACCCGCTGCATGACCTGGGCGATCTGCTTCTGTGCGTCCAGGGCGTTTTTGGCTTCGACCACGGCCCCAAGGCTCACCATCGCGCGATCGGGCGGCGCCGACACCACCGCATTTCCGGTGACAACCAGGGATGGCGGCGGGGGATCCGCCCCTTGGCCGGTCTGTGCCAGGCCGGCCGAGGCCATGATCGCGGGGAGCGCGAGGGCCGTCAGCAAAACAGCCGACATGTAAATTCGCCTTCCGATCGGATGTGAATGGTTCATCATCGCTTTCCTCAAGTCGTTTTAAGTTACGGGATGTGGCGCCATATTAAATTGCCGTCCCCAACTATAAGCACGATGCCCGGAGACGCCACGATCCTCATTGTGAGCGAATGCGGCGTTCCCACAAAGCCCGGCTGTCGATCGGCGTCATTTCTTCGTTGTACTTCGGGTTTTTGCCTTTGAAGTGGACATAGTCGTAGGGTTGGCCCTCATAGTATTCGCCGGTGGCGGAGTTTTTAGTGCCCCAGCTGTCGGTGTGATACACGGTGCCGCCCTCCATGGACGAAACCCAGTCCTGCTGGCCGCGGATGTAGTTGGTCCGCTGGTAGTCGATGTAGTCCATGCTCTTTTGCCGCTCGTCGTAGGCCGCCTGCATCATGCGGCGGATGTCCTCGGCGTTGCGGCTGACGATGGAAGCCGTCTGCTGCTGCAACTGGCGCAGCCGTTGGGTTCCCTGGGCGATGTAGTTGGCCATCCACCGTTCGTTGAACCGAAACGACTGGGTCATGGCGGAAAATGTCGGGACCAGGCTCTCGAACTGATCAACCGGAGCTCCGACGGTCATGTGGCGGAAGGTCCAGTTGGTGCCGAGGCGACTGCCGAAGGAAAACCCGAAGGTGTACCCCTTGCAGCGCCGGCCCTTGACGTCGCAGGTGTAAATCAATTCTTCCACAGCAACCGGGCCGGCCGTGTAGCCGCCGCGGGCCATCTCCTGGACAATGTCCTGTCGCGGGATGACCTTTTCGAACTGAAGGCGGGACACAAGCCCGGTCTGCTCCGTCAGCAGCCGCCAGGCTTGGTGGGGCGGCATGTAGGGCGCCACGACTGCCCCGGGCACCCGCACCCCCAGCTGGGGTGATAGCACCTCGGCGCTGCCGACCGAAAAACTGGACGTGTCGCCCGGGTCGCTGGCGATGAAGCCGCCCTTGCCGAAATCCTGACATTTCCATCCCTGCGGCAGCTGAAAGGAGGCCGAGCCGTCCCTCAATTGGTGCGGAGCCAGCGGCATGACCTTGGAAGCGCCGCCGCCGGAGGCAAACGCTCCTTTCATGACGCGGACGTTGGAAAGGACCGTCAGCAGAACGGGCTTCTCGGCCTCGAGGCGCCCGGCCGGCGCCTCGACGCGCGTACAGGTCACAACGCCGCCGTCCACGCCGATCCAGGAACGGAATTCGCGCTTGCCTTTCCGAGGATGGGTGTAGCTCCCGTCGAAAACGACTTTCTTCCGGTCACGAGTGATCTTTGAATTGGTGATCTGAAGATCGGGATAGCGGCTACCGGTTTTCGCCAACACTGCCTTGGATGCGCCGACTGCATCTCCGAGGTAAGGTTGGCTTCCGATGGCCATGGCGGCGTCGGATCGGCTGCCCGGATCGAAGGCGTTGAGGAGCAGCGCCCCCTCCTCAGCGCTTTCAGTCGCCGTCCAGCCTCTGGGCACATAGACGACAAAGCTCGCTTTTTCGGTTACGAGCTTCTGCATGCCTGCCGGCGGAGGCGTCGCAGCGGCCGGTTTTGTTTGCGCGCAGAGCTCTCCTGGAGCAACCCATGCACATAGTACCATCGCAACCATCTGAAGGGAAAGCACTCGGGCGGCATCACGGCGGATCATGGCGCACCTCCTTGACGCTTGAGGTTAAGGAAGCAGCGGAAAAAGAAGATCGAATCGAAGCAAGTCTACATTCTTGCCTGCGGATAATCAAGCTGACAAGCGTCAGGGCAGCGCTCTGAACGCCACGTCCACAGGGAGGTTGCCACCGCCTGTTTCTAAAACGCTTTCAGGGTCGGCCCGCTGCAAAGACCGGCGGTCAACGGGATTCGGTCAGAGCCTTTCAGGCGCAATGCTTCTTCGACGGATAGGCGGCAGGTGCGTTCGGGCTCTCCCGGGTCGGCTGTCCGGAGGAAGAGCTGCGGGCTGCCGGACGGCGGTACTGAAACCAGCCACGTGGCAAGGGTGCGCTGCTTGGCCGGGTCGCTGCCGGTGCGCCAGATGCTGTTGTCCGGCCCCGCATTCCGATCCTCGCTGAAGCGGATGAACCCTTCGAGATCAAAAGGCTTGCCTGGAGTTTTCAGCAGCTCTTCGATCCGTTCATAGCGCAGCCGGCTGCTGGCGCCGGGTTTGCGTTTGAGCTCCGGCGGCTCGATCCCGCAATAATGATTCGTGTGGTGCAGGGAGCCTGAAACCGTGCGCGTTATGGAACGGCGCCCGTCGAGGGCCACTTCGATCACAGCAAGCTCTGTTCGGTCGCCTACCAGGTAAAACACCGGACGACGCATCAGCTCGACATGCTTCAAGACCTGCTCGACGCTCGCACAGGTGGCCAGAAAATGACGCATCAGCTCTTTTTTCTGTTGAATTTTTTTCCGATCGGCGCTTGGGAACTGGCCGGCTGTGGCGCTGACGATGACCAAGCCCTTTTCGTTCACTCCGGCCTTGATGCCGGGCTCGTCGTTGCCCGCCGCCATCAAGGCAACGGACCTGTAGCCTTCCGACGGCGATAGAACGACCAGCTCTTGCCGGTGATCCGGGGCCCAGTCGCGGTTCTTGGCGACCAGCGTGCCTCCGCCCTCAACCGCATCTCCGGCCGCTCCCCAAAGGGTGCAGGCCTCAGATGGCATGAGACCGAGAAGCCACAGGAGCGCCCCCGCCCATGCCCACCCAATCCGCCGCCGCTTCACCATGATGGCTTCCTTTGACACGGTTATCCCTGCCCGGCGGTTCAGGCGTTTTCGCCGAAAGAAATATCGAAGGATTTGGAATGTTGATCCACGGCGGCATGAACACGGTCCTCGCCTATCACCAGAACCGCGACCACCACTTTGATTCCGCAGATGGTGCCTTCCGTCAGGTGGCCCCCCAGGGTGACCACGGTGTCGTTTTGGACCGTGGAGGCGGCGAAGTGGGCATGGATTTCTGAGTCCCCATCGCCCCTGGGGGCGATCCAACCCGTCAACGACACCAGCTCCATGGGCGTGGTGATTTCCAGATAGAGGCGGTCTTCAGGGCGCACAGGAAATTTTTCCGGAAACACTTTCAAGTTTCGAAAAATCCCTTTACGAAGGGCCCCCAACCCGGAAACAAAAACCCCGGCCCGAACCCTTTCGGCCTTCAGCGCTTCCGCGATCGCCTTTAGAAGATCCGAACCGGGCTTGATCCTGAATTGCACGACCCGCTGAACCGGTGAGCCGCCGATGCACTCGATCGAAGTCAATTTCGGGTCCCCCTTCCGCGTGCTGGCATCCTCAGGCATCATAGCTTATCAGAACCACATCCGCGGCCTGGTCGCGAATGGGGATCAGTTCCTGGTAGGCTTGGGACGCGTACCAACCTTGCAGAGTGGGTTGGTCAAGGAATCTTATGACGACGGTGCTCTGATGGCCATGTTCGCCGCAGAGAACTGCTGCGCGCGTTCCCCGGAATATCACTTCAGCCCCGAAGGGGGTCAACGATTTCCGGACCCCGGCGACGTATGTTTTCCACAGCATCGGGTCTTTGACAGTGATGTGACCTATCAGGAAGGCAGGCATGTTCGCTCCTTTTCGCGGCCGGTGACTGAAATCTGGCACGCGCGATGCTTTTTCCCATCCCCCGGCTCCCCTCAGAGACGGGGGAGATCCGGTGGATCGTCCATCTCTTCCGACGGGGGGGATCGAATGGATCCTATCTCAAATCGCAATAGATCCTCAATAGGCGATTGCGGTGTTTCAGGCCTTCCGGCTAAGCCGCAAAACTTCTGCAAGCAGCCCGTTCGAGGTGTTCACGTTGGTCCGAAGACCCCGGCCGATGCCGACCCGCCGGGGGGCCTGGTTCCGGTTCAAGGGCTGAACGATCCGCCCCGCGGCGATTCGCGCCCTGACCACCTTGGCTTCCAGTTCTTCGGATATGGCGTGTGCTGCAAAGAAAAGCTACCCCTTCACCGCCATCATCGTCGCCTGCATAACGGCGATGAGCTTCTTGCCGCCCTTGTCGTGAGCCCAGACTTCACCCGCGCACACCGTCAACGTGTTGCCGGGCTTGACCGCTTTTCCGATGGCGAGGAACTTCTCGCCCGTGGCGGGGGATAGGAAATTGACCTTG